>VMBT01000021.1_pt1 | contig 110851 bp, 149 predicted proteins | sample 4404301 | NCBI WGS metagenome assembly VMBT01 (sample SAMN12238535, study PRJNA552566) | marine metagenome | isolation source: Coastal seawater | place: USA: coastal Georgia, Sapelo Island | collected 2008-08/2009-08 | reverse complement strand
GCTGCTTTTCTCTTTGGAGCTGCTTTTCTCTTTGGAGCTGCTTTTCTCTTTGGAGCGGCTTTTCGTTTAGCTGCCATGTTTTGATCGACATTTTCATTCTTTTTCAGTGGTTAAACTAAAGAAATTTACACAAAGTGATTACAATTTGTCAAGTAATTTTTTTCAAAAAAAAAAATTTTGATCGTAAAATTTTCAATAAACACCTTCTGCAGATGGTCTTCTACCTTGTAACCAACTCGTTTTACCACAAATTGTACATTTGTATTTTCTTCTACGCTTGTATGTTGCCATTTCTGGTAAGAAAATTAATTCTTGTTTTGTTTTTGTTATGCAAAATTTGCACCATCGATGTTCAAATTCTTGATCCATGTTGTACTTTTTTTAAAATTATGTTCCACGTGTTTTGATAATTGTTAATACATCTTCATCTTGTAAAATATGACTCAAACCTACTCTCTGTCCTCCAAACTTTACACTTTTCCCCCAAACCATTCCATATCTGAACTCCCTTCTCATTCTTCGATGTAATTTATTACAAATATCTTCAACAGTGTCACCTTCTCTTGCAATTAACGGTTCCTTGAAATCAGTTTCACCGCCCTTTGGTCTCATGTATATTCTGATGAACTTTAATTTTTCATAAATTTTTTCTTGTAATCCTTCTATGTTTATATCCGAATTTGCAGACACTTCGATGACGTCTGATTTTATTTTTGTTTTCAAATCTTTCAAAAATTTGTCATCCACTAAATCAATTTTATTTAAAACTGTAAGTGCTTTTGAATAACTGATATTTCCTGCAATATGATCAGATAATTGTTCTGATGTTATATCTTCTCTAACTACTACTCTAGCACTAACAATTCCATAAAGATGTAAAATATCCTTCAAGTGTTTTTCTGTAATTTTTGTTAGTTTAACTTGTTGAGCAATTGCAATTCCACCCATTGCTGCTTTTTCAATTGTTATATTTGGGGGAAGTTGGTTTAATCTAATTCCAATATTTCCTAATTCGTTAACTAGAACATCTTCGTGATATGGCTGGAATACGTCTAAAACCAACAAAACCAAATCTGCTGTTCTTGCTACTGAAAGAATTCTCTTTCCTAACCCCTTCCCCGTAGATGCTCCCTTGATAATTCCTGGCAAATCTAATACCTGAATTTTTGCGCCTCTGTATTCCATCATTCCTGGCACAACCGTTAATGTGGTAAATTGAAATGCCCCTACTGCTGATTTTGCACCAGTTAATTTGTTTAGCAGTGTGGATTTTCCAACACTTGGCAAACCTATGAAAACCACTGTTGCATCTCCTGTCCTTCTAACATCAAACCCATCTGATTTCATTCCTGATTTTTTTGCAGCATTATCTTCTTGTTCTCGTTTCAGTTTTGCAATCTTTGCTTTTAGTAATCCAAGATGGTGCTCTGTAGCTTTATTGATCTGTGTTCTTGCCATTTCATCTTGAATGGCTTTAATTTTTTCAGGAATTCCCAATACTATTCACTCCTTGCTAATTTCTTTTCAAATAAAATCGTATTATTTTTTTTAATTTTTTTAATTCTGCTAATTGGTATGGTTTGTAAATTATCTGATTGAATCATGAATTCTGGCAAAGTTGTTTCAATTATTTTTTCAAAATTCCTATAGAAAATTTTGTATGATTGGGACTCCTCTGTAAATTTTGCTTTACTAAAAATATCTGCAATCACTCCTTTTTTTGCCATGTTTTAACTCAAATTATTACATTAATGAACAATGCGTATTTGTTTTTTCTATAATACGTAGCAAATATTATTCAGTACAAAAAATATCTGATATGAAAAAAAGGACTTTTGCAGTAGATATTGACGGAACTATTACTGAGAATGGCGGTGGTCGAATCCATCTTGAGGCTTTGGAATCTCTAAGACGTCTAGTTAACATGGGTCATAATGTAATTTTTGTAACTGGGCGATCTTCTGTTGAAGGATTTTTACTTTCAGTGTTTGGTGGAACCACAAAAGTTGCTGTGGGTGAAAACGGTGGTTGCATCACTCTTGATTCAAATGATCATATTTTACTTGGAAATCTTCAAGAATGCAAAAATGCTTTTGAAATTTTGAAAAAAAATATGGAAAATGTAGAAGAAAAATATGTTTTTCCTCGAATGACCGAGGTTGTCCTTCAAAGAACATTCGATCTAGATCAAGCTCGAAAAATTTTGTCTCAGAAAAATATCGATGTTATGTTATCTGATAGTCAATATGCTTTTCATATTAACTCTCCAGGAATCAATAAAGGAACGGGATTTACTGAAATTATGAAAAGATTTTCGATCTCACCAAATGATGTTATTGCGATAGGTGATAGTGCAACTGACGTTCCGTTATTCCAAGTGGCAAAAACAAGTGTTGCGTTAGGTAATGCATCTGATGATGTTAAGTCTGAGGCCACCATGACTGTATCTGCTCATGCAGGTGATGGATTACTTGAAGCATTAGATAAATTAGCACCTAGATTGTCTGAGATATAGTATGACTTTCAAATCTATACTTGATGAAATTGAAAATAATCTAAACAAGATTATGAGTGATCTTTCAATTTCTGATGTAAAGTTTTCAGTGGAGCCTGCAAAACCTGGATTTGGTGATGTTAGTTCTAATATCTCGTTTTTACTTGCAAAACAACTCAAGAAAAGTCCTAAAGATATCTCTGAAATGTTGTCTGAAAAATATTCTCAATGTATCAACACATTAGTTTTAAAATCTGAATCGCATCCATCAGGATATCTGAATTTCTATGCTGATTGGACAAAATTGAATCAATTAATTTTATCTGAATCTAATTTGCCTGAGTTTGGAGATGTCGATATTGGAAAAAATTCTACCATCGTAGTTGAACATACTAGTGTAAATCCTAACAAAGCTCTTCACATTGGTCACATACGTAATATCATAATTGGTGATACAATTTCAAGAATTTTGCAAAAAGCAAACTACAAAGTTAATGTCTTAAACTATGTTGATGACTCTGGTTTGCAAGTTGCAGATATTATTGTTGGCTTCAAACATTTTGGTTATGCAATAGAACCTCCACAGGGAAAAAAATTCGATCATTATTGTGGTGATGATGTTTATGTTAAGACTACTGAAAAATATGAACAAGATTCTAGTTTGGAAGAAATTCGAAAAAACATTCTCAAAGAATTAGAAGATGGAACCTCTGAAACTGCACAATTTGCAGATAAAATTACTCGCCGTGTACTTGAAAATCAGCTTGAAACATGTTGGAATTTGGCAGTATCTTATGATTGTCTGAATTTTGAATCTCAAATAATTCGTTCAGGCCTCTGGGATGGAATATTTGAAAAACTGAAAGAAATGAAACTCGTAGAATATGAAAATGATGGAAAAAATGCCGGATGTTGGGTAATTCGTGGTGAAGGAAAAGAAGAGGATAAAGTAATTGTCAGAAGTAACGGTACTGCCACATACATCGCAAAAGATATTCCGTATGCCGCATGGAAACTAGGATTACTTGATGATCCTTTCCACTATGAAAAATATGAAAAAGAACAACCAAACACTCGTGTTTTGTGGCAAACAACACTAAATGATTCTAGTTCAGAATCACCAAAATTCTCAGGTGACAAAGTGATCACTGTAATTGATTCCAGGCAAGCACGTTTACAAAAAATCATCACTTCATTGATGGGAAAATTCAAGTCCGTTTCTGATGCATATGTCCATTTGGGATATGAATCTGTTACACTAAGCTCTGATACTGCAAAAGTTCTTGGAATAGAAACTGATGGCAAACAAGCTCAAATGTCTGGTAGAAAAGGATTGTATGTTAACGCTGATTCTGTCTATGACTTACTAAAAAAGAAAACAACTGAAGAAACAAAGAAGAGACATCCTGAGATGGATGATTTAGAAATTGAAAAAATTGCTCATTCTGTATCTGTTGCAACATTACGTTATGAGATGATCAAACAAGACTTGGACAAAATAATTGCATTTGATTTGACAAAATCACTTAGCTTGGAAGGTGATACTGCTCCTTACATTCAATACACTCATGCTCGTGCATCACGAATTTTAGAGAAATCTGGCAGAACTCCTTCCATTGATGTTGATTTTTCTTTGCTTAAAGACAAATCTGAGATTGATTTGGTAAAGACAATTGGTCTTTTCAATTTGCAAGTTCGCGATGCAGCAAAAAATCTGTCTCCAAAAGTAATTTCTCGATATTGTCATGATCTGGCAGTTGCTTTCAATTCATTTTATGAAAAATCTAAAGTTCTCGATTTGGGTGATGAACAACTAGAAAACTCTCGCTTATGTTTAGTTCATTCCTTCAAAATTACTGTTGAAAAGTCACTAAATTTACTGGGAATAACTGCTCCTGATAAAATGTAGTGTCCCAGTGAGTGCACTACACGAATGCTGGCTGTCTCACTGGGTTGTTGGCGTGCAAACCAATTAAGAAAATTAAGTTATTCTAAGTCAATAAACCTTACTTTTTACTATATTATCCGTACATGGATTTTTCAGTAGTTTCATCAGAATTTGCTTGTCCTGAAAAACCACTAAAGTTTGAGCGAAGAATTTTTTGAATGTGTGCTGTTACTCTTGCAACATTATCCCAAGTATCGTGGAATGCTATTCTGTCTAAAACATGTTCATCAACATGTGAAAATATTGCCAGACCTACAATGTCTTCTTTGTCTTTTACCCATTGATGTCCAACATTACAAATTGTACAAATCTCACTGATGTCCATTACTGCTTTTGAAAATGATGGGTTTTTCATTACCAACAATTTTGAATCATCTGGGGGAAATCTCATGTTTACATTCAAATGAATTCGATCTGATCTGTTTGCATTTTTACTTACAATGACATTTGTACCAACTCTAAATTGCCATTCAATTAGATTGCTCTTCTCTTTTACTTTGTCTGTTTGATCTTCATAATTGATGTTAGTTATTTTGATAAACTCTTCAACAAGACTTTTCATTTCATCAGAAGTTTTTGCCATGAAACCACTCAGAATATCTGTAATATATGCATGTTAGAGAAAAAAGAGATTTAGTGGCTGTGTCCACAACCGCAGGAATCATGTCCCCCATGACCCTCTGTTTCTTTTCCTGCACATCTAGAACATTTGTCTGAACCTGTTGGTGAGAAAAATCCTATGCCACAAGAAACGCATTTTTGATTTGCCATGGATTTTATGAAAAATTACTGTATTTATTGAATACTGATTTATCCACTTGGTCTGGCGCTTCCAACTTCGCCTTTCTTTTGGAATTCTCTGTATTCGCCAATTACCCCACAACATTTCTCACAGACATATTGACCTCTTTCAATTAAGATCAAATTGTCTGCAACTTCCTCATTTGGGCTTTCTTCTAACTGAATCTTTGGCGGATTATCAAATTCTGTTTCGCAATTATTACAATAATGTTTGTGCATTTTTTCAGTTTCAATTTTTCCAATTGGGGCTAAGAATAACTTTCCAACACCCAAATCTGCTTTTTTTGCTTGTTCGTCAGTAAGGTCTGCAATAACATATCCTCCAGAACCTTGAACTTTTAATTCTGCCATTTCACATTGTTCTTTTTTTAGTCATTAAAATACTATTTGTGTTAAAATCTTATTTCTAAAAACAACGAGACACACGGAAAGCGTATTTTTTCCTAGGACGTTGACCTAACATGAAACGCTTTCCATACCATCATTCTACGACGCAGAACAACGGTTTTCTCGTTACATGATATAAGTCAAAATGATATTTAACAATGATCTTGATTATCACCTAATGCTAATTTTGCATTATTCATGAATTGATAAACACTTTGGAGTTTGATACTGTAATCATTTCTGCCATGTTAATTGGAATTTCTTCTTTTTCTGAAATTGATAACAATTCGTTATGATGTTCTTCTCTCAAATGTTTTAGAAATTCTTCTTCTTTGATGTTATTTTCTTTGAAATTACATTCTGGAAACACGCAGTTGAAATTCAATTTTTACTCTCTAGTTCTTTGATTTTAGCCTCAAGTTCTTGAACTTTTTTTCTTAATTCTATGTTTTCGTCTCGAAGTGAATCAATTTCTCTTTGATGTAATTCGTTAAGATCCATAACTTTTCTCGTCTTTCTGTAAACTTAAGCGTAGTGCTTATTTGCTCAAACCATAGGTTCTTATCTAAAATTTCTCAGCAGAAATTATGAATAAAATTAAACAGAATTCTTCTGTGTTATTCTATTTTAATCATTCAAAAAAATGGCTTGTTAAAATCTCAAAAAAGGATTCTCTTCATACTCATATTGGAGTCATCAAACACTCGGATGCTATTGGAAAAGAATATGGTTCAAGATTAACCACAAACAAGGACAAGTACGTCTATCTTCTCAAACCTACAATGTATGATTATGTAATGAAAATCCAACATGGAACTCAGATAGTTTATCCTAAAGACATTGGTTACATTATTGCAAGAGCAGGAATTGAAAGTGGTCAAAAAATTCTAGAAATTGGAACTGGTAGTGGTTCACTTACCTCTTGTGTTGCAAGTATTGTAAAACCACGTGGACACGTTTACACTTTTGATGTTGATGAAAATTTCATGAAGATTGCAGCAAAAAATATCGAAAAGGCTGGAGTTTCAAAATACGTTACACAACACAATCAAGATTTGAAAACAGCAAAGAAGATGCCCCTCAAAGACATGGATGTTGCATTAATTGATCTTGGTGATCCTTGGGTAGTAATTCCACAGGTTCGAGAGATGCTAAAGGGAAGTGGTTCTATTTTTGCAATATGTCCTACAATGAATCAATTAGAGAAACTAACTATGGCTCTAGTTGAAAATGAGTTTACTGATATTGAATCAACTGAACATATTTTGAGAACAATTGAAGCTCGTGAAGGAAAAACAAGACATTCATTTCAAGGCATAGGTCATACCACATACCTTTGTTTTGCAAGAAAGGCATTTTTTGCAAGAGAGACAAAGAAATCTTCATCAAAAACTAGTAAATCTGCAAGCAAAACAACAACTAAGACCACAAAGAAAACTACCAAGAAAACAAGCAAGAAAACCGCTTAATCTTAAAACAAGATTTATTCATCTATTCTTTAGAGGTATATCATATTGGCACGAAAAACACTCACAACTGCACTTGTAAAAAAATTCATTCCCGCTAGAAAATCTAAATCTCGAAAAGGTGAGAATGGTATTGTTCTAGTTGTTGGTGGTAGTTACATTTACCATGGTGCTCCAATACTATCCTCAATTGCAGCACTTCGTTCTGGTACTGATTTAGTTTACACCTCTGTTCCAAAAATTAATGTATCATCTACTCGCTCTGTTTCTCCAAATCTTATTGTAATTCCTCTAGTTGATCAAAAATTAACACGTGGTGCTGTAAACAAACTCTTAGGTGCGTTACCCAGGAAACTTGATTCTGCAACAATTGGAATGGGCCTTGCTATCCAAGAAAAAAATGCACTTTTGCATCTAGTAAAATCTCTTTTAGATAGGGATGTTAGATTATCTCTTGATGCTAGTGCTCTAATTCCAGAAGTCTTACCATTGCTGGCAAACAAGAATGTGGTAGTCACTCCTCATGCTGGTGAGTTTAAGAGATTATTTGGACAAACTCCTTCAAATTCCAAAAATGAGCGAATCAAATTAGTAGAAGAAAAAGCAAAAGAGTTTGGAATCACTGTTTTGCTGAAGGGTTCAACTGATGTCATTTCTAATGGAAGTACTAGCTATCTTTATGAGAAAAAAATCCCGGCAATGACTGTTGGTGGAACTGGTGATGTGTTATCTGGATTAGTTGCAGGAATACTATCTAAAAACAGAAAACCAATAGAATCCGCAGCCGCTGCTGCATTCATTAACGGATTGGCAGGAAAAGTAGTTCAAAAGAAATTAGGATTACACATGACTTCAATGGATCTCTTACCTGAGATTCCTAATGTAATGAAGCCTTTTGATAAAATAGTGTGATATGATGAATCCTCTAAAACATGTTGATACTCACATGGAAGGTCTAATTTCAGATCTTCAGATGTTAATTAGACAGCCTAGTGTTTCAGCTAAAAACGAAGGAATTGAAGAATGTGCAAAACTAGTTCAAAAATTATTGAAAAAATGTGGAGTAAAATCTGAAATTCTACGATTAAAAAAAGGAGTTGCCCCTATTGTATATGGTGAAATAAAATCAAAACAAAACCCAAACAAAACCTTACTGTTTTACAATCATTATGATGTACAACCAGCTGAACCCTTTGATCTGTGGGACTCTCCACCATTCAGTGGAACAAGAAAAGGAAACAAAATCTTTGGACGTGGTGCAACTGATGACAAGGGCGAACTAATTACTAGAATCAAGGCAGTTGAGGCTTGTCTGAAAACAACTGGTGATGTTCCATGTAACATCAAGTTTGTAATTGAAGGTGAAGAGGAGACTGGTAGCGCACACATCGAAGACTATCTAAAAAAATATCAAAAGAAGTTCTCGTGTGATGGTGTTATCTGGGAATTTGGTTATGTTGATGCAAAAAACAGACCTATCATTGGACTTGGAATGAAGGGGTTACTTTTTGTTGAATTGTCTGTAAAAGAATCAATTCGAGATGCACATTCTAGTTTGGCAGTATTGATCAAAAATCCTGCTTGGCGATTAATTGAAGCAGTTCATTCTCTACGTGATTCTAATGGAAAAATACTGATTAAAGATTGGTACAAGGAGGTAACTCCTTTCTCAAAACAAGATTTGAAGTTAATTCAAAGTGAACCATTTGACGAAAATGATTTCAAAAAAGAGTTTGGTATCAAATCTTTTGTTGGAAATAAGAAAGGAATTGATGCAAAAAAGGCTCTAGTTGGAGGCGCTACTTGTAATATCGCAGGATTTGTCTCTGGTTATACTGGTGATGGTGCTAAAACTGTCCTTCCTTCTGAATCTCTTGTCAAAATTGATTTTAGACTGGTTCCTAAAATGGACCCAAACAAGCAAGTTATGCGTTTGAAAAAACATCTAAAATCAAAAGGATTCTCTGACATTGGAATCAAAGTCTATCATGGTGAGGCAGCTGCTCGAACAAATTCTTCAAATCCATTTGTTTCTCAAGTAAAAGAAGCTGCAGACAAATCATTTGGAAAATCTATTCTTAATGTCTCTAATGCTGGCACTGGTCCTATGCATCCTTTTGTTGAAATTCTAAAAGCACCTTGTATTGCAATTGGAAGTACCTACATGTTTGCAAGAATCCATTCTCCAAATGAATTTGCACGAGTTGATTTGCTCAGGAAAATGACAAAATGTGCTTGTCTGATAATGGAGAATTTTGGAAAGTTCTAGTGAATACATCTAGGAATTTTTTTGATTGCTTGTGATAGTGATATTCTTCCGGGTCCTGCAATCATGATTATTAGAGATGCTGCAAGCAAAATTACATCAAATTCTACTCCTCCGTCACCTGTCATACTTTGAGCACCTTTTACATAGAAGATTGCTCCCATCATAATTATTGAAAGCAGTGCTCCTGAAAATCTACTGAGAACTCCGATAATTAGCAAAATACCTGGTACAACTTCTGCAAGTGCAATTGGGATTTGCATCTCTGGTGGTAACCCCATGTTTGGCAAGGCATTTGCAAAACCTGGATTGAATTTCATCATTCCGTGAACTATGAAAATTACTCCGATTGCAGATCTTAAACCCATAAAGACCACATCATTTAGAATACTTGCTTTAATCTCTGCGGTAGTCATATTGCCACACTGATTTTTTTAGTATAACTATCTTGCCTATGGTTTGTTCATAGAATGTAGAAAGCCCTTTATTATGCGGCAAAATTATTTGAAATATGTCCATGTATATGCCAGGAGCAACTGCTGTTGGAATTACTTTTGATGGTGGTGTAGTTTTTGCTAGCGAAAAAAGGATCGCATTTGGAAACTTCCTTGTAAGCAAAACCACAAAAAAGACATTTCCTATCACTCCTAAAGTTGGAGCAACCTGTGCTGGTCTTGTAGCCGATATGCAGATTTTATCCCTACAAATTGCAGCCCTTGCTAAAATCCGAAAAATGGAATTGAAAAGAGATGTTCCTCCAAACACTGTTGCCAAAATGATGTCAAATATGATGTATGAGAGAAGATATTTCCCATTATTGACTCAGGTAATTGTTGGCGGTGTAGTTGATAAACCAATTATGTACACTCTAGACCCATTAGGTTCTGTATTGCCAGATGAATATGCGGCAGTTGGAACTGGTGCTGAAATGGCATTAGGTGTTCTTGATCCTCAATTCAAACCAAACATGACGAAAGATGAAGCAATTGATTTAGCAAAACGTGCAGTACGTGCAGCATCTCTTAGAGATTCAGCAAGTGGTGATGGTTTGGATGTTCTTGTAATTACCAAAGACGGCACTGAAGAATTTACAGAAGAAATCAAATAGGTTTTAGAACTAATCATAAATCGTTTTTCCAGTTTCCCAAAATTTATCAGAAATATAATGTAGATTTTTCAAAACTTCTCCCTTATCCATGTTTTCTACTTCTTGACTTGAGACAACTGATTTCCCTACTGCCAAAAACTTGTGTTGTGATTCTTCAACAATACAAACTAGTTTATCTTTTTCAAATTCTGTAAATGTTCTAATTCCTGGTCTCATCAAGTTTGCACCTTTACACATGAATTTGACTGCGCCCATATCTACTGTAACACTAGGAAATTTTTCTAGAGTTTCTGTTTCTGATAAAAATGGCAAGTAATCCTCATTAATTTTTAGAATTTTGATTCCTTTACCTGTAATTATTTGTGCATCATCTAAAATTTGATGTACTTTGAGATTTTTTATTTTAGGAAACTCAATTCCCCATTCTTCTGAAACTGTCTTTAAGAGTGAAGATGTCTCACTCTTTGAAATTAAATTTGATTTCAAGTTCTAGCAATCTCTTGTCTAATATCTAATAAATCCCTTAGAATGGAACTGGCAGTCTCCATTCCTCCAGCACCTCGGCCAATGATTGTCTGTGTACCTGAATGCTCTGACGTAAATGCAATTGCATTGAGTGTTCCGTTTACACAAAGTGGATCATCATTTGGAATTTCTTTTGGCGCAACGGTGAGTTCTTTATTGCATGATGCGATTAACTTCACTGCACAATTGTTTTTCTCTGCTTTTTTAATATCTTCAGTTGTTACTTTACGAATTCCTGTACAATTAATGTCTGGCATTGTAACCTTCATTCCCATAATCCAGTTTGCAAGAATTACTAATTTTGCTGCGGCGTCAAGACCATCTAAATCTAGGGATTCATCTGCTTCAACATATCCTTTATCCTGAGCATCTTTTAGGGCGTCTTCATATGAAATTCCTGTTGCCATGTTGGTTAGAATATAATTTGTAGTTCCATTCAAAATACCTGCAAATGATGTAATTCTTTCTCCACTTAGGCTATTTTTTGCATAATCTAGAATTGGAGTTCCTCCGCCTACTGTTCCACTAAATTTGAACATGACCTGATTATATGTTGCAAGTTCCATCAACGAAGGAAATGCAAGTGCAAGTGGACCTTTATTTACTGAGATCACATGCATTCCTTTTTTCATTGCAGTTGTGATGTGTGTCATACCTGGTTCTGCATCTTTGTAATTACTGGCAGTTGTTTCAATGAGAACATCTGCCTCAACATTTTTGAGCATATCTATACCTGACATTGTATTTTTAGTATCTGCATAATTTTTTACAGTTCCAAATTTTTTCTTAATTTCAATGAGTTTATTCAGATCTAAACCTGATGAATCGACTGCACTTCCTTTACTATCAAAGACACCCACCACTCTTGGTTTGAGTCCATACTTTGCATATAGATCATCTGCTCTTGATTCAAATAATTTTACTAAACTTTGACCAACTACACCAAATCCACATAAAATTATCCTCAAATTACTTCATTCCTTTTATTATGATTATAGCACATTTTCTTTTTCAATTGATTTTCTTATCATTAAATGTGTTTTATTAATGATTTTTGAAATTATTGACCTTCTTCATCTTTTTCATGTTGTAATGAAATAGAATTGATACAATATCTCTGGTTTGTAGGCTTGGGTCCATCATCAAAAACATGTCCTAAATGTGCTCCACATTTGTTACAATTTACTTCGGTTCTTACCATTCCGTATGATGTATCTGAGACATATTCGATCTTATCTTCTTCAAGTGGTTCCCAGAAACTTGGCCAACCTGAACCTGAATCAAATTTTGCATCTGATGAGAAGAGTTCTTCCCCACAACAGGCACATTTGAACTTCCCTTCAAGTTTTGTATTGTTATATTTGCCTGAAAATGGGGGTTCTGTTCCATGATTAATACAAATTTCGTACTGATCCGGTGTTAACTGTTCTTTCCATTCTTCGGGTGTTTTTCTAACTTTCTCTGACATGTCTTATTTTCCATCTAAAATTATTTGAATATTTTCTATTTCAACTTCTTTCTCTTTTCTTCAGTTCTTTTTTCTGATTCAAATCTCTCCAGATCATACTCTTTCATATCTACAAATTTCATAATCTTACTCAAGTTTGGGTGCACTTTGTTAATTTGTTCAAACATTTGTTGTGCAACTTTTCTATAATCAACATGTCCTTGAGGAACCGTTCTTAATTCTAACAAATGACATGCTTCTCTTAGATTAAATTTCATAAAGTATGGATAATTATATGCAAAATTTACAACATACTGTCCTTGTTCAGGATATTTTTTTCTGATTTTATCAAATGTTACTTTTGTCTTATCCATACAATCTTTAAAGTCCTTCTCAATTCCAAGAATCTTAATCTCATTTGGAATATTGTATCCGTGGTCTGTTGTAAGTAGTTGTCTTTCTAGTGTTAATGCTCTATGTCTATGAAAATCTCGAAACATTCCAAAATTATTGTATAAATCAAATGTGTAGTAGATATTTTCAAATGCTCTTGATGGTCTATGTCTTCTATTTGTTCTAAGTTTTGCAAACTCATCAATAATTTTAGTTTTATTTTTCATCGGCATTTTTTTGACTTGTTGTAAAATATCTTGATATGATGTGCTAGGAGATTGTTCATATATTATACTTGTAATTATTTTATCAATTGCAATTTTTTCAGATTCATAATCTACTAGTTTTGTTCTAGTTCCTATCTTTGGATTTGATTTAATTTGTTTTGATGTTGTTTTTGATTTATTTTTTATATTTTTGAGATATTTTTGAAATGCTTTTCCGTGTTTATCATCAGCACGTCGAACAAATGATTTGATGATTTTATCTAGTTCTTTTTTGATTTTTGAGGCTAAATCTTGTTCTTCTTTGAGATCAGATGAGCCTAAAACTGTAAGTAGATACTCAAATGCTCTACCGTTGCCTGTAATTCCAACATTGGTCAAAGTTGATGCTGGTAACAATCCTCTAAGTATATCTAATGCTTTGGCTTTTGTTGAACCTTTGTAAATCATATTTGCAGATTTTATATCACTTTCATTTCTCAATTTTGAAAATACTTTCTCTTTACCATCGTTGGAATCTTTAAAATTATATTTTTCAATTGGATATTTTTCTCTTACATAATTTACCATCGGTTGAATGTTTTTTGAATAAACATCAAATGAAAAATTACATGTCTCTTCATACATGTCTGCAAATTTTGATTTCATAATTTCTGGATCCCTATAAAATCGGTACACACCATTTTCTTTTTTGTTCCATGCAACATATCTTGATGATTTTTCTAAATATGATAAACCAATTCTTCTATCTTCAATTTTTTTTACTGCAATATTTGACAACCCTTCAATTGCAATTTGTGCTTCACCTAGTTCTGCAACTGAATCATCTCCGTATTCTAAAAGCACTCTATTGTAAAATTCCTCCCCTCTGTTCTTATTTTTTAAAAATTCATCAAGAAAAATTCGCCTCATACTTTTGTCTGTTCTACTGTATCTTGACATTAATGCACCACGATCAACTTGTTGCGGTGTAATTATGGCAAACACATTGCCATCAGTATTCGAAAAATGTTCTGATAGAATTTTTTTTTCTTTAACTGAAAATTCTGACAACACTAATTTCAGGTTTTTCAATTATTAATAGTCTATTTCTTTTTTCCAATTTGAATTAGATCGGGGGCTTTATCTTTGTCACCTTCTTGACCTTTGGCTTGCCATCTGAGTAACACTTCTTTGAATGCAGCTGCATCAGCTTCATTTTCAGTGTACATCAAAGTGGTCACCCAAAAACCATTGTTGGCAGTTTTCCCTCCAACAGAATTCATCCAGAAATCACTTGGCAAATTCTCCATAACTTTACTATCTTTTTCTTTAGCGACTTCAGACCATCTGCTTGACACAAAATTCAAAATTTGTTCAAGTTCTTCTCTTTGAATCATGAGCCTACTAATTAGCCTCCAAATTTTAAAATTTCCCAAAACACCCTATTCTGAGTTTGTAAAAATAATCTTACTAAAACTAAAAAGATTACTTACACTTTGTCGGTTATACATATCTCTAAAGTTACAGACATGACCCAAGACGATATCGAGATAATCGGTAAAAACGTCAAAGACATGTACGGAACATTCATGGGTAAAGTCGCAGGAACAATAACTGACATTGACGGTAGTATTCAATCCGTTGGCGTTGACTGCGGTTCTCAAGGATTACAGCAAATCCAATATGAGCAACTAGTAGTTCAAGGCGATGTAGTTATTTTTATTCCAAAATGGAGACTTGACTCACAAAGACTCATTCGTGAAAAACAACTAACTCTACGTCGTCTAAAGGCATTGATTGATATTGTTTCAGAAAATGATGACATGAAAGAAGATGCAGAAATAATTCATGAAAAATACAAGTCAAAACTTGTATCATTAGATGAAACAGAAAGTGAAATCAAAGCTAAACTTGAGGCAAGATTGACTGAGTTAGATGAACAAATGAAGTCTGCAAAGATGTTATCATTTGATGCAAAAGTACAATTCAAGAGCAATGAAATCTCTGAAGAAACATTTGAAACTGTGAAATCATGCACAACTGAGGTAATTGAGCATGTAACTCACGAAGTAGCAGAAATTGAAAATGTTAAGAGCAGAATTGCAGACTTGGGATTGGAAGTGCAAGAGATAACAGCCCCTCCTACACCAGACATCCAAGAATCAGCCGTTTCATATCTGGAGACAAATGAACCACAACAAGTAGTTCAAACAAGTCTTCCTGAAGCCCCAACAGAACCCGTTACAACACCTTCAGAACCAATTCCGGTAAGTGTATCCCCTGTACCCGAACCCCCAACAGAATCTGAAGTAACATTTGCATTTCCAGAACCACCCCAACAGGTGACAGCAGAAACTTCAAAAGACGACAACGATAATGATTGGCTTGCTAGAATGGAAGCACAATAATTTTTTTAATTATTTTTTTTAACATTTAGAAAGATCATAGATCATACACTTTCTGATGTCTGATACATACAATATTGGGCTTGGAAATAATGAACCTGATACCCGAATTAAGGCTGATTCCGACTTTGTCTCTTTTTGGGACGATCAAGCAAAAAATCTCTTTTGGTTTTCACCTTGGGAAAAGACATTAGATTGGCAGCCTCCATTCGCAAGATGGTTTGTTGGAGGCACGATAAATGCCTCTTACAACGCACTGGATGTACATCAGGACTCAAAATCTCAAAAACCTGCTATTTTGTGGGAGGGTGAAAATGGGGATTCCCGAATTCTTACATATGAACAAATGCTTACTGAGGTTCAAAAATTCTCAAATGTGCTCAAATCTCTTGGGGTAGAAAAAGGAGATCGTGTAACTCTCTATCTTCCTATGATTCCAGAGTTACCAATTGCAATGCTTGCATGTGCCAGAATTGGAGCGACTCACACTGTTATCTTTTCAGGATTTAGCGCAACATCAATTAGAGATAGAGTTTATGATTCAAAATCCAAAGTTGTTGTTACGGCCGATGGTGGCTATCGTCGTGGAAAGATTGTAAAACTCAAGGAAGTAGTTGATGAAGCAATAGAAGGTTTTGATTTTGTTAAAAATGTAGTTGTTGTAGAGAGAACAAAAAATGAAATTCAAATGAGCTCAAAGGATAAACTTTGGATTGACTTGATGAATAATGCTTCTGATAATTGTCCTGCTGAAAAATTAGATAGTACTCATCCGCTTTACATTTTGTATACTTCTGGAACCACAGGAAAACCAAAAGGAGTTCTACATGGTACAGGTGGATACTTGACACATCTCAATTCTACTTTCAAATGGGCATTTGACATTAAAGACTCGGATGTATTTTTCTGTACTGCTGATATTGGTTGGGTTACTGGACATAGCTATGTTGTTTATGCTCCATTATTGCATGGTGCAACTGAAATCATGTATGAAGGTGCGCCTGATTTTCCTGATGCGTCAAGGATGTGGGATATCTTGCAAAAATACAAAGCCACAATATTCTATACAACTCCAACTGCACTAAGGATGTTTATGAAATTTGGAGATGAAATTCCAAATTCCTTTGATCTTTCTAAATTGCGATTACTTGGGACAGTCGGTGAACCAATTAATCCTGAAGTTTGGAGATGGTATTACAAAACCATTGGTAAAGAAAAATGTCCTATTATTGATACATGGTGGCAGACTGAGACTGGAGGTATGTTGATTTCTCCCTTGCCTGGCCTTGAGACAATTCCTCTTAAACCTGGTTCTGGAACACTACCAATTCCAGGCGTAAATATCACAGTTGTAGATGAAAATGGAAAAGATGTTGAGCCTAACACCAAGGGATATCTTGTAGTCAAGAACCCTTGGCCTGGAATGCTTTTGACATTGTGGGGTGATGATGAAAAATACAAGACAGTGTATTGGTCAAAATATGAAAATTGCTATTATCCTGGAGATTATGCTCTAAAAGATTCAGACGGCTATCTTTGGTTACTTGGACGTGCTGATGATGTTCTAAAAGTTGCAGGTCACAGAATTGGAACTGCAGAACTTGAAAGCTGCATTGTCTCTCATGATGATGTAGCTGAATCTGCTGTATGTGGAATCCCTGATGAAGTAAAGGGGGAAGTAATTATTGCTTTTGTAGTACTCAAAGAGGGTGTCATCACCTCAACCAATGTTTTGGAAAAAGAAATAGTTGAAAAAATTAGAACTGATATTGGTGCTATTGCCACTCCAAAACAAATCTATTTTGTATCTAAATTGCCAAAGACAAGAAGTGGAAAAATAATGAGACGTTTGCTAAAAGCAATTGGCAATAACGAAAAAATTGGTGATGTTAGTACTTTAGAAGATGGTGCAGCCGTAACTGAAGTGCAGACTGCATTTGATGAAATTCAAAAATCAATAAAAGACTCAAACTAGATTTTTTTCAAATCAATAGTAGACAACATTTCAAACATATCTTTGAGTCCATCATATTCTGACTTTGATTCTTCATCTAGCTCATTGTAATCTTTTTCTTTAATTTCATCTAATCTACTATTTGCATCTTTGAAAAATTTCTCATACTCTTTTATTTTTCCATCATTCATTTGAGTCAAATCAAAAATCACTGTATTACTTCCAAGAAGATTTTTGTTTTCATCATATAGGCTAGTTGCATGTAACATTCCTGGAAAGGTACTACCGTCTTGTCTTTTGAAGATAATTTTTCTATCTGTCACAATTCCTGTCTCAAACCAAGTTTTGAGTGAATTATTCATATCATGCCATTCCTCTTTAGGCACGTGCTCAAAGATTGTCTTGCCTAAAATCTCTGATTTTGCATACCCTAGATTAGTCGCATATGTGGAGTTACAGTCAAGAATAGCTCCTATTGAGTTAATTCTTCTCCACATAACGGGTGCATCTTTGAGGGTTTTGCGTGCTTCTGTTTGTGGCATTTTTTAAAAATATGAGAACTAGTTATTAAATTGAAATATCTTCAAAACCACTGATCCAAATTTTGGCTTTTCTTTTCTAGTGCTTTTTTCAATCTGTTTAATGTAGAATTTACTCTATCTTCAGAGAAACTTCTTTCTTTAACAAGATAATTGATCATTCCTTCATAATCTATATTTTCAAAAACGATTTCTTTTACATCTGCAACCTCTGGCTTCAAAAATATTTTTCTAATTTCCTGATAATCAATCTCTTGCAATTGTTCTTGAATTTGTGGAATGTCTTCCAATTTTGAATGTTGTTTAATCATTTTTAATGCGGTTTTTGGACCTACCCTATCAAATCCATTTGGATTGAAGTCAGTACCAATTAAAATTCCGACATCAATCAATTCTTCACGTGTTAATTCTAAAGAGTCTAAAGTTTTTTGGGTTTCAATAATTTCTGGAACAATGTCGATGTATGTATTCTTGTTTGGAATTTTCCTTCTACCACTATTTGTAAAATTTCTTACTAATCTTTTTGCGCCACACAAAATAGAATCAAAGTCCTGACTTGCTGAGGCATAGGCTTGACCCGTATTTGTTAGATGAGCTGCAGTTGCTTCTCCTTCTGATGGCGCTTCAATATATGGAATTCCAAAATATGTCAAAAGTTGTTTTGATTCTTTTACCATGCCATCTTTCATACTTGTGGTTTGTTGAGCGTATTTTCTAGCATCTTCCATATTTCCATCTGCAATTGCTTTTTCATATTTGATGGTGGCATCCATTTTGATCTGTTTTCTACGCTCAATTTCTGCTGTTTTTAGTGATGGTGGTTTTCCATCAAAAACATAAACTGGCTTTATCCCTAATGAAAGGAAATTCACATTTCTATACAATAACCCACTAAGATGACTGGTAATCCTACCTTCTGAATCTGATAATTGTAGTCCATCAGGACCTCTGATACTTGCTAGAAACTGGTAAATTGCATTGTATGCATCAATTGCAATAATTTTGTTTGAAAATGCTTCTAGCGTCGTTTTCTCTCTAACAACTAAATCTTTTAGATTTAATCCCATGATTTTTGTTGAAATTTTATGCTATTTTGTGTTTATCTTTTCTGATAGATCGGAAATTAAAAAAATCGATTTTAATATTGATGATGTCAACAAAATGCATGTCTAAACCATCTTTTCCGTCTCATATTGAAGATAAAATTTTTGAAATTAAATACTCTGATGAGAATGTTTCAAAAATCACTTCATACTTTCCTCTAACTAATTATGAAAAGCAGGAAATTCTATCATTCCTTGATAATGATTTTTCTGAATTCCATTCGATTTTTTCTGACAATGTTTCTGACGAAGAATGGAATCGCACCAAAGAACAAATCAAAAAAAGATTCAATGATGAATTATTTGGAATCGATAAAAAATCTTAGTTCTGATTTGCTTTATTATGGAGACAATCTCATATCAATTGCCGGGGTAGCCAAGTGGTAAGGCGGCCGTCTCGAAAACGGCTACGCGCAAGCGTGCAGGGGTTCGAATCCCTTTCCCGGCGTTCACAAAAAGGTCTGACACTCACTATTTTCTACCCATTCTATGAAAAAAGATTCTAAACTCTTTGAGTATAGGCAATATTCTTAAAAATGAAGTAGGCTTGATTGTAATCGTGGACAAGGAATGGTTAAGGGTAAAAAGTGGACGAAGCAAAGGCTGTAAAGACTGTCTTAACCACAGATGTATTCCAAACAGTTGCAGTTGTGATTGCCATAAATAAAAAAACTCAATCCGCCATAGAAAATCACTAGTCCTAATTCTATCTCTTTTTAAGACTAAATAGAATTTTCTGAAAAGTCATGAAATAAAATGAATTGATTAGTAATTCATTACAATTCAATGAGTTTTTGTGATTAGGTGTATGATTTAGTTAATTATTTTTTTAATAAATTTCCAAAATTAGTTTATTTTCATCTAGAGAAATGATTTTGATTGTAGTGCCTTCAGGTTTGCATTTTTCATAGAGATTATAGAGGATTTGTGATACAGATTTTGATAAATTATGTTCATGGAGAAATTTCTCATACCCACCCATATCTGAATGGGTAATTATATTCTGTAGTCTATCTGCCCACTGTTTTTCAATCAATATCCAAGTTTGCCAAAGTGATAAATTGGGAAAATCTGTTAATTGTAGTTTTTCTATCGTCTCATAAAGAGAATCAGAGTATAATTTCAATCCCTCGACAGTCAGATCATCATAAAGGATTTTTGCCTGTTCCCTTGGAATTGACATCCAATGTTGTTCAACTATATACTGTGAATCAAGAAAATTTTTTACTATTTTTTGGATTTTAGTTGATACTTTCTCAACTTCGCCTGATGCTCTCAATTGTTTGACTATTTCTGATGAAAAACGCACACAGATGACTTCAGAGTCATTCACCATGGTGTTTTTTTTTCAATCCAATATTTAATTAATTTTTATGTATACTTTGTATACAAATTAGATTTTTTGCAATTTACTCTCTGAATATATCTCAAAATTTTTCATAAAAATAGTGAGAAAGTTACTCATTTTAGGACTAGTAGCAATTTCAATTAGTCTTACGTCAGTTACCGTCTTTACAGATGTTTTTGGTGCAAATCCAACTATTTCATTAACCAATCTCAAACCACATCCTTCAGCAATTAATCTATCAGACAGTTCAAATGCAGACATTGATGTTGTATTGTCTGAAGTATATTCATTTCAAAGTATTTTTTATTATTCTATTATAGGAATTGTGGGACTGACCATTTTTTTGAATTATGCTGTTAGTAAAAAAATTAAATTGATTCAAAAAGAAAAAGATGATTATGTAGGTATGATTACACACGACCTCAAGCAGGCATTTTTACCAATTAACATTGCAATTACTATGTTAAAAGACCCCGAGATTGGTACATTATCAACTCAACAACTGGAACGTGTACGGGATATTGAGGAACTATCTGCAAAACAATTAGCCATGATAAATAATATGCTTGCCGCCCAAAAAATTGGAGCAAAAGCATTATCGTATGATATCGAGAAACTAGATGCAAAAGATGTAATTCAAAAAGCAATCAAAATCAATAAACCATTAATGAGCTCAAAAGACATTAAACTTTTCACTTTGCTAGATGAGGATATTCAAATAAGTGCTGACAGGAATTTCATTTTGGAGGTTTTTACAAACCTGATTCTTAATTCTTATGACTTTGTTTCACATAAAGGACTAATTGAGGTTGGTGCAACAAAGAAAGATGGATTTGCAACATTTTTTGTCAAAGATAATGGTAAGGGAATTCCAAAAAACAAGTTAAGTTCTATCTTCAAACCATATGGATCGATAGTTTCAGATATGAAGAGAGAATTAGGCGGAACAGGATTGGGTCTGTCTGTCTCAAAGGAACTAGTTCAAGGAATGGGCGGAAAGATATGGGTAGAAAGCACAGTGAACAAGGAAACGACATTTTATTTTTTGATTCCACTTTCCAAATGAGAATTTAATCAACGTTAATTCAAATTTAATAAGTGTGGAATTATTACAGAAGATGATTTTATCAAGGGAATAAAGTATCTAGTTGAAAAAAGAATAATTCTTGTTGAATAAAAAAGTCCACTTGCCCTGTATAATCACACTAAGGGAAAAAAGGCCTTTTTTAAAATCAGACTATTTTTCTGAAATTCATGCGTAAATCAACTAGTGTTTAGTATAGAAAAAATGAAGTTAATCATAAATTTAGTAAAAATCATCACAAATTATGATTTCTGGATTTGCAACTCCTGAAGGGACCAAAGAATTTGCCCAAAATTCAGGCGTAAATCAAGACAATTTTAAAGAATTTGAGAATCTCACTTTATCAAATGTCGGAATTGGAACTTATCTTGGAGATGCAGATGCACGAACTGATGAACTAGTGACTGCTGCAGTAAAACAATCAATTTTGTCTGGTGTTAACGTAGTGGACACTGCCATAAATTACCGTTCTCAAAAAGCAGAACGTTCTGTGGGAAAAGCAATATCTGAATTAATTCAAGAAAATAAAATTAGACGTGATCAAATTTTTGTCTCAACTAAAAATGGGTATGTTACAAATGACGCTGATGTTCAATTAGGCTTTTGGGAGTTTGTCAAACAAGAGTATACTGACAAAGGAGTTGTAAAAGAAGGTGATATCACCTCTGGCTATCACTGTATGACTCCTACCTACCTATCAAATCAATTAGATCGTAGTTTAAAAAACCTTGATTTAGAATGTGTTGATTTGATGTATCTTCATAATGCTGTTGAAGGTCAAGTTAAAGATATTTCAAAAGAACAATTTCTGAAAAACTTAGAATCTGTTTTTGAATTGTATGAGCAAAAACGTGATGAAGGAAAAATCAAATTCTATGGAATGGCAACCTGGGAATGTTTCAGAGTTTCAACTGATAATCCACAATATCTTTCATTAGAGGATACGGTAAACATGGCAAAAAAAGTAGGTGGAGAACATCATGGTTTCAAGTTTATTCAACTACCATTCAATTTGTATTATGATCAAGCATTACTTGGAAAAACTCAAACAATTCAAAACAATCCTGTATCTGTTTTAGAATCTGCAACAAGATTGGACATTGGTGTTTTTACAAGTGTTCCTTTAATGCAAGGAAGATTGTTACAGCCAGGTGTAATGCCTGAATTCAGTGATTTGAAACCATCCATGCGAGCATTACAGTTTATTCGTTCTTCTCCTGGAGTAATTGCTCCACTCGTTGGCCAAAAATCTACAGAACATGTATCTGAGAATCTGGAAGTGATGAAAATCCCCCCTTATTCTGATGAAGAATTTCTTACTCTTGTAAAGAAACTAACTTCGTAAGAATTCTTAATGACAATTTCAAAATTTTATAGAAAGCTAATAAATGGGAGATCGCTTAATCAGAACGCATGTCCGCCAAGATATATGATTACTCAAAAATCTGCGATTCAATTAAAGAATCTGACTCAAAAATTAGGTTTGCGGGCGTAATTAATGAACGAGGAAGATTAGTTGCAGGTGGCATGAAACCAAATGTTGAACCGCTAGAAAGTGAAAAGGATGATGAGATGATTTTCATGGAACTTGCTTTACGTGTTAAAATGAGAAGAGAGTTCGATAAACAACTTGGGACTGTAAACTTTGCATTGGCATCTCGTGAAAGAGCATTAGCGATTAGTGTTCCAATTAATGAAGATATTCTATATGTTGCTGCAGAACCTGATTCTGACTATGGTACTCTGCCAAAAAAAATCCTTGAAATTGTTAACGCCTAGAACGATCTTTTAGTGAATCTATAAATAGAATTTATAGAAGAAAAATTTGTGCCAGTAGATCCTGTTTGTGGAATTGAACTTGATGAAGAATTAGCGTTATTGCATGAACATGATGGAAAAAAATTCTATTTTTGTTGTAATGGTTGCAGAAGAATATTTATCAAAAAACCTCGTAAATACAAATAGTCTTAGATGGGGAAGGCTCCGCACATTCTGCAGAATTTTGAATTTTCAACTTTATGTTTACAATATGGACACACAGTTTTAGCATCCTTGTCTACTGGTGAACCATACAATTTCTTAAAAATTTCATAATAATACATTGATTCTCTGCTTCGGATAATAACATCATCTTCTTTTTCAACTGTTAATTTCTTTTCAACATACTTTTCCTCTTCAATAATTGATTCAAACAGATTTGTTAATCCTGATGTTCCTGAACCTTCTTGCATAGGTGATTTTTCTCTCCATACGATTTGTTTTGGAATGTGTTCTTTGAATGTTTTACGTAATATCCATTTCCCATGCCTCTTTCCTTCCTCTTCTTTAACTTTCAAATTTGCAGGTATTTTTTTTGCTAGATTGATTATTTTTTCACTAAGAAATGGTGATTCTATTTCAACTCCTAATGCCTTTCCAATTTCTTGTGTTGGAAAGTGCATGATTGAGCACACTCTTCTGATCTCCGACTCTAATTCTTCCTGTGATTTATGAATGAGAAAATTATACCCTGCAAACAACTCATCTGCCCCATCACCTGTAATGATTGATTTTTTTCCATTATCTTTTGCCCATTTTATGGCAAGATACATGACAACGTTATTTCTGATCTCAATATCGTTAAAATTTTTTAGAATTTTTATTGTTTCTTCAATTGCTTCTAGAATTTCTGCAGTTTTTACATTGTAGATTGTTAATGGTAATTCCATTTCTTTTGAAACTAGTTGGCAATATGTTAGATCTGTTGAAACAAAATCTTCTGCTATTATTGCTAATGTGTTTGGTTTTTTGTCTTTAAGAAAATATGCAATTATAGAACTATCCAATCCTCCTGATAAAGAAATTAAATTTGATTTGCAAGAATTACATGATTCTTTTAGTGTGTCATAAAGTTCCTTGGAAATGTCATCCAATGCAAAACAAATCATTTTCAAATTAAAATAGCTATGCCTAATCTGATGGTCAAAATGCCTTGAAGCATTATTGCAAACTTTAAATTCTTTATAGGATTCTTGAGAATCAATGCTACTTCCTGCTGAGATTGAATCTAAAACTCTCATCCCTGCACTACGTGCAATTCTAGCAAAAAAATTAGCAGAAGATCACAACATTAGAGAAGATGAAATTTCTAAAATGCTTGGAGTGACACAAGCTGCAGTTAGCAATTACATTAGAGGTACAAGAGGAGATCCATCTCTGATTGCAAAACTTTTAGCTGAAAAACAAGTTTCAGATATGATTGATGAGCTTAGTGATAACCTTTCATCTGATATGGCATACACTCCATCCAGCCTGTCTAAGTTCATTGGATTGTGCAACTATATCAAATCAAGCTTATTGATTTGTGAAATACATCACAACTTGGAGTCTGACATTGATGAACAAGTTTGTAAAGAATGCGAAAATATGCTTCTAAAAGGCCCTGGCAGTGTCTACTAAATTTTAACTAAAATAATTTCTATCGTTGATGTCATTCTACCAATTCCTGCTGCTGCATCTGTATCTAGAGTAATTTTTTCCACTTTTGAATTCCCATTTAACATCTTTTCTGTGATGATATTTGCAACTGCAACTGCATTTGGTATTGAATTTCCTTTGGATCTGATTATGACCTTTTTCTTATTTCCCAATGTTGATAGCACATCTAATGCAGATTGCATTACAGGATCATTTCCGATATGTACTATAGTTTCATCAGACTTTTTGGTCTGCTCTTGACCTTGCGGTTCACGTGTCTCGTCCATGAGCATTATTCAACAATCAGCAATTTTGTCTTCTTTTAAGTTTTATCGACCAATGATTCATCTTTCGAAATAGTCGATAGGAATGTTCTGATAATCTCCATTTGGAAGAACTCTTCTAATTGTGATAGGGATCACTCTTTGTTCTAGCTCTTCCATTGAAATATCTAATGATATTCTGGCAGTTTTTGGAATTGGGATAAATGGTGGTGCTCCTAGAGATAACTGCAACGCTCTGGCACCCATAATTCTTGCCTTTTCAAATCTTGTAAGTGTTGGTGGGCCAATTGTGATCTTGTTTTTCTCACAAGGAATCTCTACTGGGTCATGTTCTTCTACATTTTCAACAATTTCCCTACTTTCAATCTCCTTGATTTTCTTTTCAAGGTCATCTTGCTCTTTCTCAGTTAATGGTTCTGCGTCAACTTTCTTCTCGATTAATTTTCGATAAGTGTCAAGTGCTTTGCTGAGTCCTGCATTGGTTTCTACTTCTGCTTCTACAACATCTTCTGTTGCTTGAATTTCTTCTTCGGCGACTTCGATTACCTCAGTTTCATTAGAATTAGACAAGTACCGGGTTTTTCTTAAAACGTTATATAATCTAATCATTTTAAACTACGAATTGAGCACCTCATCTGTATCTAGAAAACAGCTAATTTTGGAAATTAGAGGTAAGGCAAAAATTTCCTGTGATCTAAAACGTCATCTATCTCCCAGAACAGTTGGGACAATTATGAGATCTTTACCACTGGAAGGTCATGCACATCTTTTAGGAAAAAGTATTGTTTACTTTGAAACATCTGTTGATTCTGGAATAGAGAGGGCAAGATCTGAATTCAAAAAAGGTGACATTGCATTTTTGCCTTCATCTGGAAGTTTTTGTTTTTTTACAAATAATGTTGAATCTGCAAAAACAATGACTCCTATTGGAAAGTTATCTGATAACATTGATGCATTAAAGGATGTTAAATCTGGGGATGTATTGTGTATCTATGAAGAAACTGCTTGATACAAGTGGTGTCCTGAATAACCGCCAACTCTCTTTACAATTCCTTTTTCTGCTGATTCTCTAAGGAATTTGTTTGCAGCAGAAATTTTTACTCCTGTTTGTCTTGCCATGTCTTGAACTGTAATTACTTTGGCGCTTTGGATGATCTTCATTGCTTGTTGTTCATTAACCATAACTGTGATCTCTGCTTTCTTTGGACCGCCTTCACCTTTGTCCTTCTTACTTTTCTTGGAGTCTTTAGAACTAGATGATGTATCTTTTTTTGCAGCAGTTGGTTTTTTTGCTCCACCCATATTTTGAGAAAAAAATATTCCTCTTATAAACGATGAACCTATGGTATGGGACACTTTTGAATCTCAACTATAAATAACATCTTTGATTAGAGAGGGTATGGGTATAGTATCCAAAGGCGCAAAATGCAATATTGATGGATGTGACAATGATGGTGCACGTTCACTAAATACTACCAAAGTCGAAAACACTGGCTTAAGAGTAAATTCTGCAGGGAAAAAAACTGTCCTTTGCAAAGAACATTACAAAGAATACAAAAAAGAATCTAAAGATGACCGCGAACTAGAGCGAGCTAGATTCGATAGATTTTGATAAAATCAAAATTTTACTTTGTTTGTTTATTGTTCAAGTAATCTGACTGTAGTTTTTTATAGAATTTGTCGAGATTTTTGAATATTCTCTTTGATTTTCTTTTCTTTTGTGTGCTAATTGCATATAACGCTAAAATTGGAAATGCTATTGTGGCATCCGCATAAACTGTAACCACATCTTCATGTGCATCTTGAACTTTTCCCCAACTCTTTCCCTCTTGTAGTGTTGCCCCTGAAAGACCACCTGTGTCTGGTCTAGCATCAGTTATCTGAATGATATAGTCTTGCCCTCCATCTTCTCTATCAAGAATTTGATCTAGTGTGGGCCCTGTCTGTTGGGCAGTATTTTTTGGAACTCCTCCCCCTAATTCTAAAATTCCTGATTTTTTAGAGTTGTATAGAATTGCTGCCTGTTCTAGTAATTCTTTGACAAAATCAAAATCATATTTTTTACCCCGTAATCGATGTACTGCTAAATTCATTGCAATTGACGAATCCCCGATTGTTGAAATGTATACTGGGACATCATATTTGTAAGCTGCAGCCAGGAAACTTTTTTCTGGACTCTTGGCTCTTTCAGTAGTTACTTTACCTATAAAATTACACAATTCAGCACTTGTAAATGATTTATCTACAAATTTTTCTTTAAACATTTTTTGCATTATTTTATCTTCAGCTTTCATTGTCTTTTCAAAATCAATATACACATCACGAATTCTTACAATTCCTTTTTCGTATAGTAGCATGTCATCTACATCAAAATGCCCTTGCTTCACAGGTAACTTTTGTGCAAAATGATCTTCGTGATAGACATTTGCACCTGTTGTGATAATCCAGTCAACAAAACCTCTTTCAATTAATGTCTTGAAAATTCCACCAAACCCTACTGGCGTCATTGCACCTGCAATGGTTAAACAAATTGTAGCACCTTCATCAATCATTTTTGCATAAAGTTTTGCGGCTTCTCCCAATTGACGTCCGTTATATCCTGATTGAGCAAACACTTCAACAACATCTTCAATTTTCATATTTGGTTTTAGTTCGATGTGTGGGATGTCTTTTCCATGAAAATTGTGATGATCCATTTTTTTCTCAAAGGCTTTCAGAGTAAATAATGCTTCCGACTAAAGTTTAAACTGTCAACTGCATATTGAAAATACCTTGGATATTGTTGACTTACACGATCCTCAGAGAGTAAATAGAACCCCTGATGATACTGTTATTTTATTTTCTGAAGGTAGCTTTACTCAAGACGAATTCAAAGTTTCCAAAGTAGAACTTCGTCTGTATTTAGAAAAGTCCGATGAGAAACTTGGAAACTATTCTCTGATTACTTCCTTTGTTGAAACTGACAAGGGTACTGTTGAGATGGTTTATGATGAAGGGTACAGAGGAGAAAACTCATTGAAACGAGCATCCAAATTCCTTACATCTAATTTGGGGATTTCAGGCTTGATTTTACGCTCAGTAATTTCATTACGTGGTAAAACATCCTAAAAAAAATCACACCATTTCAGCAAACACTTATTTCAATATTCTATTCTGTTTGAAATTATGCGAATACTGCAACTGCACTGTGATAGCATAGAGTACACTCCTACAAAAAAAGAGATCCAATCAGCTGAAGAGATTGAAAACCCTCAAACTCAAAGACTGGAGGAGATTGTGGTTGCATTTGTTGCAATAGAAGATGGTGATGATTCATCTGTTGCAAAAAACGCAATATCTCAAATAAAAAACTCAATGGAAAAAATTGGTTGCAAAAAATTATTGTTATATCCTTATGCTCATCTTAGCTCAAACCTTGCAAAACCATCTACTGCAATGTCTTTGTTAAAAGAAATGGAATCTGAAGCATCAGACCTTGAAGTTTCTCATTCTCCTTTTGGTTGGACAAAATCTTACAAAGTTCAAGTTAAAGGACATCCTTTAGCTGAAAGCTCCAAAGTTGTAACAAAAGATTCTACTGGTGCCAAAGATGAAGAAGATGACACTTCTGATGCACTAAAAGGTGAATCTACTATTCGTTCTTACTGGAAAATATTGTCTCCTGATGGAACAATGACTAACATTGGTGACTTTGACTTTTCAAATCATAAAAAATTAGAAGTTTTAGCAAAATATGAATCTGCAAAACAACGTCAAGTCGATGAACCTCCGCCACATGTTGCATTAATGAAAAAACTTGCTATTGCAGATTATGAACCTGCATCTGATTCTGGAAATATGAGATTCTTTCCAAATGGACGTCTAATAAAATCACTAATTGAGAGATATGTTACTGACAGAGTAAAAGAATATGGAGGTTATGAGGTTGAAACTCCAATCATGTATGATTCAGAACACCCTAGCATGGTCAGTTACTTTAATCGATTTCCTGCAAGGCAATACAATATTGATTCAGAAGGAAAGAAACTTTTTTTGAGATTTGCAGCCTGCTTTGGGCAATTTCTTATGGCAAATCAATTTCAAATGTCTTACAAAAACTTACCATACAAACTCTATGAACTAACTCGATACAGTTTTCGACGTGAACAATCCGGAGAATTAGTAGGTCTGAGAAGATTACGTGCATTTACAATGCCTGACTGTCATGCATTCTGTAAAGATATCCCACAGGCAGTTGATGAAATTAAAGTCAGATTTGATTTATCTCAAAATGTACTAAAGGAACTTGGAATTGATGAATCTGACTATGATATGGCAATTAGATTTACTGAGGACTTTTACAATGAAAACAAATCTTCAATTGAAGAACTAGTCAAAAAACATGGTAGACCTGTCTTAGTTGAGATGTGGAAAGAGAAATTCTTTTACTTTGTTCTAAAATGGGAATTCAACTTTATTGATAATTTAGGAAAAGCATCTGCATTATCTACTGATCAAATTGATGTTGAAAATGGACATCGTTATGGAATTGAATTTGTAGATGAAAACAACACTGCTCAAAATCCAATTATTTTGCACAATTCTCCTAGTGGTGCAATTGAGAGAATTATCTATGCATTATTAGAAAAGGCAGCTTATGATTCAAAGAAAGGAAAGAAACCACAACTCCCATTATGGCTAGCACCAACTCAGGTAAGAATAATTCCTCTCAAAGAAGAATTTTATGATTATTGTAACAATTTATGTAATAAAATATCTGGCCAAAATATTCGTGTTGATGTTGATGATAGAAACGAAAGCATTGGCAAAAGAATCCGTGAAGCTGAAAAAGAATGGATTCAATATATTCTGGTAATTGGAGAAAAGGAAGCTAGTTCTGAGAATCTCAGTATTCGTGACAGACAAACAGGAAATGTGAGAGAAGTCTCCTTTGATGAATTTATGAATGAAATCCACGAGCAGACTTCAGATAAACCATTTACTGGCATTAATCAATCTCAACATCTCTCAAAGAGACCCCAACTAATGGTGTAGCCTATGAGTTTTCTTGATTTATACATGAACAAAAATCCAATGATCACCGCATCTGATGATGATTCCGAACCTGTAGCAACCGTGTTTGGAATTCCTTTTGATGCCACTCATTCTTACAAACCTGGTTGCAGATTTGGTCCTGATGCAATTAGAGATTCATTTAACAACATTGAGATCTTTCATCCTCAGCTTTCAGTAGATTTAGAGACTGTAAACATTGAGGATTTAGGAAATACTCGTCATACTGTTGTTGCGTCTGAGATGATTGATATGGTAAAAAAAATAACAACTGAACTTGTTGCAAAACAGAGACAATTGTTCATCTTAGGTGGAGAACACTCCATCACATATGGGACATACACTAGTTTTCCAAAAGATACTGGTTATGTTGTCTTTGATGCACACTATGACTTGAGAGATGAGTTTGCTGACATCAAACTAAGTCATGCATCCTATCTTAGACGTGTTGTTGAAGAGAGGGGCGCTGATAATATTCTTCATGTTGGGGCACGTGCATTTGTTAAAGAAGAATTAGAATTTCTTACTGAACATAAAATCAAGACCATTTCTGATAAAGAGATTCGTGATGGAAAAGGCCCTCAACTACTAAAAGATCATGTTTCAACTTTTGACACAATGTATTCTAGTTTCGATCTTGATGTTCTAGATCCTGCATATGCTCCAGGTGTTGGAAATCCTGAAGCAGTTGGAATAACTTCTAGAGAATTGTTTGACATGATTTACTCTCTTCAAGAAACTAAAGTAATTGGAGCTGATATTGTTGAACTAAATCCATACCATGATAATGGTGCAACTGCATCACTTGCAGCAAAAATAATGTCTACTCTAATTGCCATTAACCTGTCTCAGAATCAATAAATCTCAAATAATTGACCATGATTTGCCTAGTTTTTACTCCTGCTCACTTTATTAGCTAGTACTGTTGGGGTTATCACGTGTTAAACAATCTCCGAGATACCCTCAAGCCTACACTTGAAAAAATTGGTAAAGGATTTGCATCTACAGGACTATCTCCTAATTTCTGGACTGCAGTTGGTTTAGGTGTTGCATTTCTTTCTGCAATAGTGTATGGACTAGGAATTGAATTTGGATTAATTATCGGTGGTATCTTGTTACTTGTTTCAGGATTCTTTGATATGGTAGATGGTCAAGTCGCACGTGTAACTGGCAAGACATCTCAAAAGGGTTCGTATCTTGATTCAATGTTTGATAAAATTGCAGAGACTGCAATATTTTTGGGAATTCTAGTTGGAGGTTATGCTGAACCATACTTGGTACTACTTGCAATAACTTTGTCACTATTGGTAAGCTATGCCAGAGCAAAGTCTGATGCCATTAATGTAAAATTACAGGGTGTCGGAATTGGTGAGCGTGCAGAAAGATTACTTGTAATTGCAATTATTGGAATTATTGGATTTATGGAGATTGCAGTAATCATTGTAGTGATAATTGCGGCAATAACTCTAATTCAAAGAATGATTGTCACTGCAAAAAATATTCAAGAATAAGCCTATCGTAGTTTTCCACGTTTTCTTCTGTTATCAGCAGATCTAATTTTTAGAATCTTAAAGTGAATTGCACATGAAATACAGTACCATTTTAGAACTGTGGGTGATGCAATGTATGCTCCTTGTGCACGTAGTTCTTTTGCTAATGTGTGTTCGACTAGGTTTAGTCTAGATGTGACTTTTTTTGCCTTGTCTTTTGGAACGGTTTGTCCACAGTTTGTACATTGTACAACACCTGAGGATCCTTTTCCTCCTTTTGTACGACCTCTACTTGCACGCTTAAGTGGCATGAATGTGAAACGATTTACCTACTTATATTCTTGTGGCCATTTCTCAAATTCTATAGGATTTATGCCTGAAAATGAACCAAAAATACTCCAAGTTTTAATTCTAGATCGTGTAATTCTATTTAGAGAATATGCGTGGTCTTTGTCATGGTTGCTATAGTTCTGGTGTAGAATTGTTCATGCTAAAAGGTGAGATTCTTTGTAAAACTTGTCTTGATAAAAAGAATGCAAAAAACTAAATCTATAATCCATTAAACCAAGAGAAATGAAACTGGCCATTTTTGCTCATTGCGCAATTGACACCATATCTATTGGAGAGAAAAATTATGAGCAGATTGGCGGGTCTGCATGTTATTGTGGATTAACAGCAAGAGAATTCAAATTTGATGTTGACTTGCATACAAAGTTTGGAAATGATTTCCCAAAACAATATCTCTCTGACAATAAAATTAATCTAATAAATGCTGAATCTAGTAAAAATACTACAAAATTTGCAATATCCATTATTGATGCTGATAGAACTCTAAAACTTGAAAATCAATGTGAGTCTATTGAATATTCCAAAACAAAAGCAGACGGCCATCTTGTTAGTCCCATTTACCATGAAATTTCAAATGAAACACTAAAACAAATCAAAGATGATTCAAACTTTTTGTTTGTTGATCCTCAAGGATTTCTTAGAGCAAAAGACTCTGAAAATAATGTCTTTTTACAAAAAAATGATATTGACTTGTCTGATGTTGATGCAATTAAGGTAAATCCTGAAGAAGCACAACAACTTGTTACTGGAACTCATGATGAGATGATGGTTGCACTACAGAAAAAAGGTGCAGAATATGTAATACTGACAAACAAAACCGAAGTTTCCTTATTAGTGAAAGATAAAGTATACTCTATCACTTTACCAAATAAAGAAATCCATGATACTACTGGAATTGGGGATATCTTTTGTGCTTCATTTTGTTGTACCATGCTAAAAGAAAAAGACTATCTCTGGGCACTATGCTTTGCAGGAGGTGCCGCTCAGGCTGCACTTGATTCAAAGAATGTTGGATTGCAAAAAATACCTCGAAAAGGTACTGTTCAAAATAATGCCTCCTACTTTTACAATTTGGTAAAATTTCGAGACCTATAGTCATTATTCTTTTATTGAAGCATTTCAAATGTTTACTCTATGCAAATAGGCATCTATGGCTCTGGCAGTACTAGCAATGCATCCAAATATGTAAAAAAAATACTTGATGATGCAGGAATCAAATCATTTACCATTACAAAATCCAAAAGTAAACCTGCTGATTGCATTATTGTTTTAGGTGGTGATAAGGGTGTTCGTAATTATTTTCATAGAACATTTGACTCTACTTTGCCCATTTTAGGAATTAGTGAGGGTGAGACGAGTGGATTTTTGGCACAAATTGATCTAAAGGAATTTGCATCCTATGTTGATATTCTAAAAAAACAAAAGTACACAATTGAAGAAGTGCCGCGATTAGGTGTAAAGATTGATGGAAAAAATGTCTATCCGGTACTAAATGATGTTGCGGTGTTTTCTTCTCGAAGTGCAATGTTGATGGAACACACTTTGCGTGTTAATGGAGAAGAGGTATGGCACGATAACAGTGATGGAATAATTGTTTCAACTCCAATTGGTTCATCTGCTTATTCAATGTCTGCAGGCGGACCTGTATTGTTCCAAGATTCTGCAGTCTTTGAAATTATATCAGTAAACTCTCTTGATGTAACAAGAAGACCAATCATTGTGTCTAACGATAGCTCAATTGAGATTGATGATATCTCTGCAAGACTTCACTGTGAAGTGGTTTTAGACGGTCTTGATAGATACAAAGTAAACAAAACTGTGGAATGCACACAGTTCTTTCCCCCTGCAAAGATAATTCGTCTAAAAAAAGACTCTACAGCAATTTCAGCTCTGGCAAAAAAGGTACATTTGGCTGAAGAACTACTTAGCATGCCTCCAAGCTCTAAACTACTTTTGAAGACCTTGGAGTATGAGGGTGCTCTGACACAAAAAGACTTGGCAAACAAAACCTTGCTACCTGATAGAACTGTGAGATTGGCGCTAAGCCATTTACTCAAAAAAGGATATGTGAAAAAGAAAGTCTCCATCCGTGATGCTAGACAAAAAATTTATGAAATATCTAAAATTGAATGATCAGTGCACAAAACTATTCTGATATTTTTGGAGTAATTATTAGATCCCTTTTGCCTTAAATTTTGATTATTTTTCTGATGCTGCTTTGATAAAAGCTGCAAATGCTTCTTCAGGAAATCCAGGTCTACTGTTAAACTCTGGATGGAATTGGACTCCTAAGTAGAATTTATGACTAGGAATTTCTAACATCTCCATTCTTTTTCCATTATCGCTATCTGCTGAAAACACCAACCCATTTTCTTCAAATTTTGGAATATACTCTTTGTTGATTTCGTATCTATGCCTGTGTCTTTTGCTTATTTTTGTGGAACCGTAGATTTTCTGAGCATTTGTGTTTTCTTTGATTAGTACATCATTTGCTCCCAATCTTAATGATCCTCCCATATCTGAAACATCTTTTTGTTCTGGAAGTAAATCTACAATTGGATTCTTTGCATCTGGTTTGATTTCTGTAGAGTTTGCATCTTCTAATTGTAAAACATTTCTCCCAAATGCAATTGCTGCTAGTTGGAATCCAAAACAGATTCCGAGATATGGGATGTTGTTTTCACGTGCATAGTTCGCAGTTTGAATAATTCCTTCTGAACCTCTGGTACCAAATCCGCCTGGAACTAAGACACCATCATAATTTGATAATACTGAATAATCTGCAATTGATTCTGAATCAATCCAATCAATATCGACTGATTTTCCCATTTGTGCTCCTGCATGTTTTAGTGCATGATTTACGCTAACATAACTATCTGCTAATGTGACATATTTTCCAACCATTGCAATCTTTACTTTATGGTCTTCATGATTTACCATGTTTTGTGCAATTGTGTTCCACTTATCCCAGTTTGCTGACGCATTAACCATTCCGACTATTCCAAACTTTGTAAATATTGCATCCATAATTCCTTGGTCATACAGCATCTGAGGAACTTCGAATATTGATTTTGCATCATGACAAGACAAAACATCTTTTGCAGTTACATTTGTAAACATTGCAATCTTCTTTTTTGTCTTCTCTTCTAACGGTAAAGTACATCTGACTGCCAAAAAGTCTGGTTGAATACCGATTCTTCTTAATTCCTGTGCACTGTGTTGTGTTGGTTTTGTTTTTTGCTCGCCAACTACATCTAGTGAAGGTGCAAGTGTTACATGTACAAAAATTACTCCTTGTGGACCTTCTTCTACTTTCATCTGTCTTAATGCTTCTAAAAATGGAAGTGATTCGATATCTCCTACTGTTCCTCCACATTCTACAATCAGAAAATCAAGTTGTTCATCTTCAGATATCTTTCTGATTCTGTTTTTGATTTCATCAGTAACGTGAGGAATGATTTGAACACATGCACCTAGATACTCTCCTTTTCTCTCTGCCTCTATTACTGAAGAATAGACTTGAGCAGTTGTAATGTTGTGACTTTTAGGGATATCTTGGTTTAGGAATCTCTCATAGTTTCCAATATCCATATCACACTCTCCTCCATCATCTGTGACGAATACTTCTCCATGAGCCACTGGATTCATAGTCCCTGCATCATAGTTCAGATATGGATCTATTTTGATGCAAGATACCTTTTGATCTGCTAACTGTAATAATTTTGCAATCGAGGAAGTTGTTACGCCTTTTCCAAGGCCAGACATCACACCACCTGTGACAAAAATAAACTTCGTCTGCACATTAATGAAACGAGTATCTGGTTTTTGTATGTTTTGTCGATCATGGCTTAATTGAAATACTACTTTCCAGTTTGTATAATTATGAAGCGTGCACTTGGTGCAATACCTTTGATTGCTATCTTGATGGTAGGTACGGGCTTTGCTTTTGCTGAGAGTTATGAAATTAAAATTCCTTCAGGTGCATCTGATGAAAACTATCCTTACTTTTGGTCCCAGAAAGATACTGGTGTGACTACTGGTATCATTACAGTACATCCAGGAGACTCTATAACTTGGTCTAATGCAGACACTGCATTTCATACCATTACTTCAGTTAGTCCCACAGGCGAGACCTATCCTGGACCTAATGATGAAGATGGATTATTTGATAGTGGATTCTTTACCGCAGGGAAATCTTACACAAGACAATTTGATGACCTTGGTGATTTTTACTATTACTGTTCACTACATCCTTGGATGAACGGTGTAGTCCATGTAGTACTAGATCCTGGTAGCGTTAAATCTATTGACGGAATTGCATCAGGCTATTCTGATGATGGGGTAGGATTTGAAGTAAAATATTTCCTTGATGCATATCTATCTAATGCTGTTCATGTAAACCCTGATGAAAAGACTTTGACATTTACACTAACAGGAGAAAGTAACAATGAGCATCTTACACTTACTTTGCCAAAAGAACTAATTGACAATCCTACAAATGTCTGGCTTGATGGAAATATGGTTGATTTTGAATCAGATTCTACAATCAGTGGTAACACTGCAACTCAACTAGTTATTCCAATTGACAACACAGTTAGAGAAGTCAAGATTATGGGTTCAAGTGTAATCCCTGAATTTGGAGGAATTGCTCTGTTGATTCTTACAATTTCTATAATCTCAATCATAATATTCTCAAAAAAGACTAGTTTCATTGCTCTGAGATGAGGCTATTTTTACAATAACCCTCTCTTTTAGGCTCAATTATGCAGACGTGTATGGTTGAGAGAGATTCGGCTTAAACTAAATGATGATGACTATCTTGGATTTCTAAGTATTGCAACTGTAGACCAGTTAACTGTGGAAGAGAAACTAAAACAAATTATCAATTACCATCTGATCGTTTATCGGAACAAAAAGAAATTACGAAACGAACGTTTGATGTGAACTAAGACTTAAGTTCATACAAAATTCAGACACCTTGTGGTAAATATTGATCCAAATTACAAGGCTACACTAGTTATTCTAAATGACATTGAAAAAAAGGGATTATATCGTTTTAATAAAAAATATCATGATGAAAAATTTTTTCTAAATTTCATTGAATTACAAACAAGATTTTCAAGTTCTTTTTCAAAAATAATTAGAAAGTTAGATGATTTTGATACAAAACCTGAGGATGTGATATTTTTTGCAGGTTATTCCTTGATGTCATTTGTAAACTCCCATCTCAAAGTATTTGAAAAATTTCTCAAAGTGATCCTTGATCCTGAAAAACTCAAAGGTGGATTTGATGAAAACACTTCACTAAGTCAAATTCTTAAAAAAACTTGTAACAAAATGCAGTACAATCCTAAACTCAAAACTGCAATACGTGGTATGTTTTTATCTGATTTTGCAGATGCATTAACACACCACCAATACTTAATCTCAAAGGATGGTCATGTTGTTATTTATCCTAAAGACGATGAAAAGAAAAAAGAAATCAGCATAGATGAATTGTATGATGATTCTCTCCAGGTACGTGCCATATTTGAGGCAATGCTAGACTGGGCAGATACCACTAATGAACCTCCACAAACAAAAACTGATACTATTGATGATATTGTAAAAAACCTGGTGAACCAGGTGAGTTCTCTTGATAGAAAATTAGACCGAATTTCATGATATTTTGAGGCTAAGATCGTGCTCATTTTTTGGCTAGACTAGTTTTGATTCATCTTTTGATCAGATTCTATCAATATCCTTAAGTTACCTAATTTTCTATCTTGTTTATGGGATTTAAAAAAACTCTTGCAAAATTCTGTATTATGAAAAAAGTAAGAGACAAGGCAAATGAGCCAGATGAATCTGACTAAAGATAATACTATTTTTCAAACTATACAATTGTAAAATTATTTTTTAATTTTTTAGAACATGGTTTTTTTCTTTTACTATAACTATTTGATAACATCTTATTTGCTGTTCATAACTAAATTGAGTTTTGTCAATCTGTAAGTTTGTAAACTTGGCCACCTTACTCAGCTAGTTCTTATTTTTTCTGCACTGTTTGTTTTTTTAATGATTTTGTAAATGATGCTATTTTTGATTCTAATTTGTTTTGAGGTGTTTTCTCAATGAGTTTGAGATATGCACTACCAACAATTACTCCGTCGGCTCCTGCATTAATGTATTTTTTTACATCTTCTGGTGTTGAAACACCAAATCCTACACCAATTGGAATATTCCCTTTGGTTTGTTTTTTTACATTTTTGATAGCGTTAATGGTGTAATTTTTAATCCCTGTCTTTACTCCTGTCGTACCATAAACTGCAACCAGATACAAGAATCCTGATGATGCTTTTGCAATTTTTTGAATTCTGGACTTACTTGTATTTGGTGATATCAGAAATATTGTGTCTGCTTTACTTTTTGCAGCTTGTAGATAGTCTTTTGATTCTTCAACTGACATGTCTGGTAGAATAAATCCGTCAATTCCTGCTTTTTTTGCATCTTCAATAAATTTTGAATATCCTTTGTGGAATAGGATGTTGGTATATGTCATGAGTACTAGGGGGGTGTCTGTTTCTTTTCTGATTTTTTCAACCAGAGAAAAAAATTTATCAATTTTTGTGCCTTTTTCAAGTGATATTGTGCTTGCATTTTGGATAACAGGTCCATCTGCTAGAGGATCTGAGAACGGAAATCCTAACTCAATAATGTCTACTCCTCCTTTGACTAATCCTCTGACAATTGAAATTGTTGATTTATCATTTGGAAAACCTGCCATAATGTATGAAATCAAGGCCTTTTCGTCTCTTGCCTGCAACTCTGAAAATTTTTCTTTAATTTTTGACATTTTTATTCAGATAATTTTGAACTTCTTCTACGTCTTTGTCTCCTCTTCCAGAAAGTGTTACTACGATTGATTCTGATTTCTTTCCTTTTCTTGCAACTTTGATTGCTTCAGCAATGGCATGAGCTGATTCTAGAGCTGGAATAATTCCTTCTGTTCTAGTTAACATTAGAAATGCATCAATTACTTCTGTATCTGTTGCTGCATGATATTTTATTCGTTTAGTGTCTTTAAAGTAGGAGTGTTCTGGTCCAACACCTGGATAATCTAAACCTGCTGAAATACTATGTGTCTCAGTAATCTGTCCTTCTTTATCTTGAAGTAAATATGTCATCATTCCATGTAGAACACCTTTACTTCCAGCTGACAATGTTGCAGAATGTTTCTTTGATTTTAATCCGTGACCTGCTGCCTCTACTCCGATGATTTCTGCATTAGAATCTACTAATGGATAAAAAGTACCAATTGCGTTTGAACCTCCACCAACGCACGCAATTACACTGTCAGGTGTTTTGTTTATTTTTTTCATTTGTGATTTAATTTCATTCCCAATTACACTTTGAAAATCTCTTACCATTACTGGATATGGGTGAGGTCCTACAGCTGAACCAAGCAAATAGTAAGTAGTCTCTACATTTGTAATCCAATCTCTTATTGCCTCGTTGATTGCATCTTTGAGTGTTTTAGAACCTGATTTTACTGGATGTACTTTGGAACCTAACATGTTCATTCGAAATACGTTTAGTTTTTGCCTGATGGTGTCTTTGTAACCCATGTATACTTCGGCTTTCATTCCTAAGGCTGCGCATGCCATTGCAGTGGCAACTCCGTGTTGACCTGCTCCTGTTTCAGCAATGATTCTCTTCTTTTTCATTTTTTTTGCAAGAAGTGCTTGTCCCAGTGTATTGTTGATTTTGTGTGCTCCCCCGTGCAACAAGTCCTCTCTTTTGAGATAGATTTTTGCTCCGCCAAGTTTCTCTGAAAGATTCTTTGCATAGTATAATGGAGTTGGACGTCCTGCGTAAACCTTGAGATAGTAATCCAACTCTTTTTTGAAATCTTTGTCATTTTTGAATTTTAGATAGTTTTCTTCTAACTCTTCTATTGCTGGAACTAGTGTTTCTGGAATGTATTTTCCACCAAATTCTCCGAATCTACCGTTTTTAGGATATTTCAATATGAATTCACCAATTTCTTTACCTGTTCTTCAATATTGTCACTTTTCATTATACTTGAACCTATCAGAAATGCATCTGCTCCACACTTTTTTAGGTATTGGATGTCTTCAGGAGTATCTATTCCACTTTCAGACAGTATGGGTCTTGATTTATCAATTCCTGACAAAATCGTTTCAGTTGTTTTTAGATCAATTTCTAGAGTGTCTAGATTTCTGTTGTTAATTCCAATCAAATCTGCTTGTGTTTTTAGCGCATTTTCAAATTCCTGTTTTGTATGTACTTCAAGAAGAATTTGTAGTCCTTGTTTGTGACCATAGGCAATAAACTCGTCAATCTCTTTTAGATAATTTTGATCAAACAATGATTGAATTACTAACATAAAGTCTGCTCCAATTTTTTTTGCAGCATCAATCTGAACTTTGTCAATCATGATATCTTTCATCAGCATTGGAACATCCACTGCTTGTCTTACCTTCATGAAGTATTCTGGTGACCCGTTGAATAGGTGTGGCTGCGTTAATACTGATAATGCCTTTGAGCCACCTGCTATCATTTGAGATGCTATGCTTACGGGGTCTGTAATTGTGCGTATTTTGCCTAGTGATGGAGATGAAAATTTCACTTCTGTGAGTAACGGTGCATGTCCGCTAGTCTTGATAATTTGAATAAAGTCTTTGTTTGATTTTTCTAAATTAGCTTCCACTTCATACACTCCATCATCAATTGCCATCTGTGAATTGTTTACTAGTTTTCTTAGAATATTTTCAGCCATCAGTGATCTCCTTTAGTTTTGAAATATCTCCTGTATCTTGTACAAATTTCTCTAATACTGAGAATGCTTTACCATCTTTAATTGTGTTTAATGCAAGTTCTACTGCCTCCTCAAAGTTGTTTGAGATATTTGCAACGATTAGTCCCCCTGCTGCATTTAGTGCTACTGTCTCAATCATAGCTTGGTTTGCTGTATTATTCAAAACACCAACAAATGACTCTATTGCATCTTCTTTTGTTTGAATCTGAATATCTTTTAATGATGATTTGTGTAATCCGACAACTTCAGGATCAATTGCATTCATCAAAACTTTGTCATCTCTCAAAATGCAGACTCTGTTAGTTGAACTAGTGGAAAATTCATCCATTCCATCATCTGAACGAACTGTCATAATGTTTTCAGCACCTTTTCTCTTTAGAATTAATGGCAATCTGTCTAGATATTCTATTGAAAAGACTCCTACGAGTTGATTTTTTACTCCAGCTGGATTGGATAGTGGACCAAGTAAATTAAATGCAGTTCTTTTTCCCAACTGTTTTCTTGCTGCAGAAACATGTTTCATTGCTGGATGAAACTTCTGTGCAAACATAAAGCAGATGTTATGTTTTTCTAAAATCTCTGCAATTTTTGCTGGTTCTAAATTCAAATCATATCCAAAATATTCAAAAATATCTGCACTTCCTGAAACCCCTGAACTAGAGCGGTTTCCATGCTTTGCTACAACTCCTCCGGCAGCTGCAACCACAAATGATGCGGTCGTGGAAATGTTGAATGTCTGAAGCTTGTCTCCTCCAGTTCCACACATGTCAATTATGGTTCCTGTGTTTTTAGGCTCAATTTTCAAAGAGAATTCCTGCATTTTGTCAAGCATTCCAAGTAACTCATCATCCGTCTCACCCTTGTCTGCAAGATTTGATAAAAAATCTGCATTCTCAGAATCAGTTGTCTTTCCTGAGAGAACATCTGTCATTACTTGGTTCATTTCATCATATGTGAGGTCTGTTTTCTCTTGTAACTTTGAGATTAAATCTGCAATCATTTTTTCTTCTCCTTTACTTGGTCTATAAAATTGGCTAGAATTTTTTTACCGTCTTCTGTCATTATTGATTCAGGGTGAAACTGTACTCCTTGAATCAAATAATCTCTGTGCTCTATTGCCATAACCTCTCCATCATCTGATGCAGTAGCTGTAACCTTTAAGATGTCTGGAATGATAGTTTTATCTCCTACTAGACTATGATAACGGGTTGCTCTAAATGGATTTTTTACATCTTTGAATAATTTTGAATCAGTATGATCAACAGGACTGGTTTTTCCATGTCTTACACATCCTGCATTAGTTACTTTGCCACCAAATGCATCAATAATTCCTTGATGTCCAAGACACACACCTAATATTGGTGTACTTGAACCCATGTCTTTGATTACATCACTGCATACTCCAAAGTATTTTTTATCTTCAGGAGTTCCGGGACCTGGAGAAATAATTACTGCGTCATAATTTTTTTGTTGAATTTCATTTAGGGTAATTTTGTCATTTCTAATTACATCACAGTCTACACCCAACTCTCCTAGGTACTGCGCAATGTTGTAGACAAATGAATCATAATTATCTATGATTAAAAATTTCATGACGATGCCTCCTTTAGTGCTTGCAGCATGGCACCTGCTTTATGCTCTGTTTCTTTAAACTCATTTTCTGGAATAGAGTCTGATACAATTCCTGCACCCGATTGAACAAATCCTTTACCATCTTCGATGAATATGCTTCTAATTGCAATGGCAAAATCACAACATCCATTGTATGAGAAATATCCCACTGCTCCTGCATATGGCCCTCTAGGCTCCGTTTCTAATTCGTCAATAATTTCCATGGCTCTGACTTTGGGTGCTCCAGACACAGTTCCTGCTGGAAATACTGCCTGAAACGCTTCAAACATATCATTTTCAGGTGCTAAATTACCTACAACATGACTAACAATGTGCTGAACATGACTGAATCTCTTTATCTCCATCAAGGATTCTGGATGCACAGTTCCATACTTGCAGACTCGACCAATATCATTTCTTCCCAAATCTACAAGCATTGTATGTTCTGCTAATTCTTTTTCATCATGTATTAATTCCTCAGATAATTGCTTGTTTTTCTGTTCATCATCTGTAATTTTCCTAGTTCCTGCAATTGGAAATGTCTCCACTTTGTCATCAGTAATTCTTACAAGCATTTCTGGTGAAGCACCAATTATTGTTTTTTTATCTTGTTTAAGGTGATACATGTATGGCGATGGATTTAGTTTTCTTAATGTTTTGTATAATGTAAGATTGTCCCCATCAGTATCAAATGAAAATTTACGTGACAAAACAACTTGGAAAATATCTCCATCATGAATGTATTCTTTTGCTTTGTTTACAATTTCTGAAAATTTTGTTTTATCCATATTTGGTGTGACTTCACTTGAATGAAATTCTTTAAACTCATCATTATTCATAATCAATTTGTCAAATCTGTTTTCATCATGATAAAAATAAAATAATTTTTTCTGTAAATTATCGTAAAGTAATCCATCATCATAAATACCAAATTCCATTAATGGCTGTGGAGAATTATGTCTATCTGGAATATCTTCCACCATTCTAATTGCATCATAATTTACCACCCCTACTGCCCCTCCAAGGTATCTGTAACTTTGATCATCTGATTTTCCAAGCAATTTTTTTAGTTCTGAAAATGGATCATCTGTTTGCACTGTCTTTATTTGTCCATCTTGAATTATCTCTACTTTGTCTGAGTACCCCTTTAGAACTATTTTAGGATCAAAACCCATTACAGACGTTTCAGCTAAAACTTCAGGACCACTAAGTGATTCAAAGAGAAATGAATGAGAATAGTTTCTTGAAATCTTGTTATAAATTTGAAATTGGTTTTCAGATAAGTCTAGTGGTATTACTTTTGCTTGAGTCTTTCCAAAGGTGTCCACCCATAGACACAATTCTAGTGGTTTATTATTTAAATTGTAAAGTATTCTGATTTGGCACGATTTTTGTCTAAATTGACTACCTTGTAGGCTCAAAGTAATTACCGTATAGTACGGTACCTTTATAGACTAGTTGATCGTAGTATAGTTACCATGCAGGGGGTAAATCGAGCAATCATGCAGGATATGCAGATTCTCAAAAAACAAGAAATTCAGACTTCGGTAAGCAAAGTCGAGTGTTATGTATGTGGTAAAGGATTGGAAGACGGTCATTCAATTACTGCAAAAACTTTGCCAAACGGAACTGTTCTGTTTTGCGATGTTCATTATTCATTACAGTAACTCCTAAATTTTTTCTTTTTTTCTAAATTCCATATTTTCTTCGATGAGCCGTTTGCCATGCCATTGCAGTGTCTCTTTCTTCTTTTGTAATGTCATTAATCTCTAATGGGTGCTCTGGTAAAACTCCATACTTTGTCAATACTTTACGATATGTTCTAAAATACGCCTCAATTTCACCCAGTAGTAGTTTTACTAAATCCTGAATTTTTTCTGCCTCTTTATCCATCTCAACATCTCGTAATTTGTTAACTTTTTTTTGAGTGATCTTTAACTGTTTGAATCTTCTATTGTATTCGGCAAGAATTCTCAACTCTGAATTTTCTTTTAATGACTCTGAATCTTTTCTAAATTTCATCTTGATTCAATTTTTTTGATTTCTTTTTTAATTTTTTCAATATTTTCTGTCCATATTTTTATCATTTTTTTACAATTTTCTTGTTCATTTGGCTTATCTTTATTTTCTATCTTTTCCATTTCTCGAATATACTTTCTCAAAGTCTCCTCAGCTGAGACAAGTTTCTTTTTTTGAAAATCTAGAACTTTTTTTGATAGGAAATTCAACAGTTCATATTTTCAGCATTCCTTAAAAAATCAATTCTTTCCAGAAGCCATTTTTGAGCCTACACTTCTCGTTTTTTACCCCATTTGTGCTCTATTTGCAGATGGTCTTCTAATTTTTTGGGAGTTCCTAATATGACATTGCAAATAAGACATTTGTAACTCAAGGAGATTTCTATGGTGGTTATAGTTTAAAATCGGAGGTTATTGTAAAAACTATTCTTCATCAATCATCTTGTTATATTCCTCAACTTTTTTGTTATATTCTTCAATCTCTTTGTTTTCTGTATCTGTTTCCTCAAATAGTTCAGGGTTTTCTTCTTGGGCTTTTCTCATTAATTTTGCAAATGTCTCAGGATCATCTTTTTGTAATTCTAATAGAATTTTTCCAATCGAGTCATCAAGATTACTCATATTTCTCTTAAAAAATCGTGATACTTAACAATGCTGAAATTCTTTGATAAGACATGCCTTTAGATAAAATGACTAATACTGAAGATTATGCACCTACTCACAAATCTGTAATCTTACACGTAAAAGGAAAACCTGTTGCATGTATCATTGACATTGAAAATCAATATGATAATGTACATGATAACCCATCACTTCGAGCCAATCTTACTGGGTTTCTAAATAAAGATGAGGAACTTGGTCTTTTCATTGGGTTTCAATTAAAAATAAAGACCAATAATCAATTCTTTCAATTTACTGTTTATCCCAATGATGAGTTTATAGAAACTGTAATCTTTGATGAACGAATCTTCATCATTAATGAAAAAATGGATTCTCTATTTTCACTAAAAATCAATACAGATCAATTTGTAAAAACAAAGTCAGAATTTGACAAATTTCAAAAGATGATCAAATAACATGTCATCCACTTTCTTTGAAAAACACAAAATCTTTGAAAAATGCTCATTCATATTGAATCTTTTTCAATAATTATTATTGGTCAGAATTAATGAAATTGAAAATATGCCATTCACTGTAAATCGTATTGAATTTGAGAATGAAATGTTATTCATAGAAACTGACGAAGTTTTTTGGATTAACAAGGAAGAAGTCCGTAGATTTCTTGTTAGTCCTGTGGGGCTGAAGAAATTTTTTGCTGATCCTGAGAGAATAAAAGATGTCAATGAAAGAAAAAACAAGATTCACACAAAGATCCAAAAAGTTCCATTTACTGAATTGGAAATCTCAATTAATCCTAGCTTTGAAGGTAAGTCCCATTGGATTTTTAGCAATTCCTAACACTGAAAATCCCCTATGTGATCTAGACAAGTCGTGTAACTTTTGTCAAAGTTTAGCATTAAATTACTAGTATTCCGAATTAATTCATGCCTAATTTTACTCAGATGTTAAAGATCAGAGAGCCCACTTTACTTGATAGGGATGATGGGCATTGGTATCAAACAAAATTTGATAAAATTTATCCCTCCATTAACACAATCTTATCTGCAACCGCTCCTGAAGAAAAGAAAAATGGTTTGGCTTCTTGGAAAGAAAACGAACCTGCTCATGAATACATTACCAAACAATCTCAACACATTGGTACTCAATCTCATCAAATCATTGAAGATTATTTGAATAGTAAACTGAATTTTGAAGAATTTGATTTACTTCCCATTGCACATTTTCATAATCTAAAACCCTACTTAGAAAATATTTCTGATGTAACATGTATTGAACAACGAATGTATTCAGATAAGCTAAAGGTTGCTGGAACTAGTGATCTTATAGCAAAATACAATGGAGAGTTATCCATTATTGATTACAAGACAAAAAGGAAACCTCAAGTTGATGAATACATGTATGAGTACTATTTACAAACTACCTGCTATGCCCAAATGTTTCATGAAGTTACGGGACAAAAAATCAACCAAGTAGTTATTCTTGTCAGTAGTGAGAAAAATACTCGCCAGGAATTTGTTAAAACATGCGATGAATATATTGAACCTCTCTATGAGAGACTGGAAAAATACTATCTAAAAAGTGAGGTGCTTTCATGAAATCTTGGATGCCTCCTGCAATTTTGATTGTTATTTTGTCAGGTGTTTTAATCTACATGTCTTATGGGAAATGATTATTCTCTAGCACATCCACATTTTACATAAACAACTTTGAACTCCCCATCACTCTTTATGTTGTGAGACATTGGTCTTCTACAATGTTGACATTCTGTAAATCCATGATATTCTTCGACTGGGACAATTTTGTATTGCCATGATTTTGATTTTTCATCCCAATAGACTGAGTTTATCTCAGTGGGGTTTTCCATGATTGTATTTTTTGTTTTACAATATTTGAGAATTTCTAGAGTTGTTGATTCTATTCGTTAATTTCTTGAATAAATTCCTCAATCATTTTGATCTTTTCTTCTAACCTCATTAATTCTTCCTCATTTTCTCCTATGAGTGTGTGATTAGGAACTGTGTCCATCATACTATGATGTGAATTTAATAATAAAAAGACGATTAATATTCCCAAATATGGGATTTTTAACAATTTTTAGCAAGTTTTCTAAGATTCCATTCATTTTCAAGAATGGAAATTCACCCATTTCTTTTAAAGAGGATGATATTTTTCATTAATAATGAAAAATGAATACTCTGCTTTGTTCTTGGTTGCCATTGTTTTATCAATGGCAATTGTAGCTCAAATTGATTTCGTACAAACTGCCGATGCTGCAAAAGCTAAAGGTACAAAAAGTATGAAGTATGGAATGGCTACTAAAGATAAAGTATGTGGTGACAGACTTTGTACTCCTGAAGACTTCACTTCTACGGGAGAACGAAAATCCTTACCTGAACTAAGTGATTCATCTATGAGTTCCCATATGGCTATGGCCAAAATGGAGAGATTGTTTGATCTTCACAGAATGCAACTAGTTTCTGCATGGGATTCCATGACTGATTCAGAAAAATCTCATACGATGAAGATGTTTGATAGAATGTATGAAATGATGCAATCTATGGACTTCAAAGAACACATGAATCATATGAAAAAGATGATGGGTGACAAAACTCATCACGAATCTTCTTGTGGTTCTGACGGACACGGATGCTGTGGTTCTGACGGACACGGAATGGCATGTGGAGATATGAAACACGGAATGGCATGTGACTGTTCAGAAGATGCTACATGTTCTTGTGGTGAAGGATGCTCTTGTACTGGAGAAAACTGCACATGTGGTGAATCTGGTGAATGCACCTGTGGTCCGGGATGTTCTTGTGGAGATATGAAACACGGAATGGCATGTGAAGCAGGTTCTGAAGGATGTACATGTTCAGAAGATGGAGTTTGTAATTGTGGTGAAGGATGCAACTGTGCATCTTGCCATTAATGAAATAATTCCAAAAATCTAATTTCTTTTCTTTTATTTTCTAGGCCTCTTACGAGGATTTTTTTCATAATATTTTTCTGCATTGGCCTTCCACTCTTTATTTTCTGGTAATCTTGAACGGGGATGAGGTAATTTTCCTTTTTTTGATAACAGATCACTATTTTCTTCGTAGAACCTATCAATTTCTGCAATTAATACATCTAGAAATCTTGATGCATCTTTTGCCTCTTGACTTTTAGGATCTCTATGTGTTAATATTGATTTTACAAGCGTATCTACTCTAGCTGTTTTTATCTTGTATTCGTAACGAATCCTATTTTCAAATGTTATCATTAGGATTCTTGCTGTAATTTACTAGTGTATATTCATTTCATTATTGGAAGAATCTAAGTTTAATTTTTACCCTCTAGTTTAAATTCATAAAATTGATAAAAAAACTATGTCTGAAAAACCAGAAAATAATGATTTTGAGTTATTTGAAAACATAAACAAAAAATATTTTCTAGAACTAGAACAAAATGTACCTCATATTCAACAAACATTATTCGATTTACAAAACGAGTATTACAAATTATGGAAAAACTATATGACTTCTCAACTTTCTCTTCAAAAAGAATTTTTTAAAAAATCTGAATTTAATTACCCATTCCCTGATGTTTCAAAAGATATTATCAGAAACATGTCTGATGAAACAATAAAGTTTCGTTCAATATTGCATAAATTGACAATTGCAAATATAGAACAAACCAAAAATTACGCAAAGACGTTAAATGATAATTCTGAAACTTTTTTTGATTTGAACAAAAAAATTATGGAAAACTGGATTTCTATTTTTAAAAATGAACAAGATTATTGATTTGAAAAAATATTTACTTGTAATTGGTTTAGATTTTTGCTAAGATCTTTTTCTTTGCCTCTTGAAACTCTTTAGCCGTGATCAGACCTTGTTTTTTCAACTTACCTAACTTTTCTAATTCGTCTAGATGTTTTTGTGTCGATGTCTTTAGTTTTGTTGAAATTCGTTTTTTTACAGCTCCTGATTTTGCTGTTTTTTTGAGTTTGGTGGTGAGATTTGCTTTCTTTTTTGAAATTGCTTGGCTGATTTCAAACCCTCTTTTTTTTGCATGTTGAATAATTTCATCAGATTTTTGTTTAGTTACGTCATCTACTAGTTTACGTTTTTTTGCCATCTTCCCCAATTCTTGGGTTTTTTTACGTGCTAATCTACTCTGATACTTCAAATCTTTGATGATCTCATTTTTTGTCTTTTTCTTGAATCGTCTAGTATATTCTTCAATTACCAGGATTGGAAATGGACTGTATTCTACATCTAGATAATACTTGATTATGGTATCATCTGGTAATTTTTGAAGATATTCTTTAATTGATTTTTCTGATTTTAGTTCCATGATTTTTTCTCAAATCATTCTCTTAAAAAGATTAATTTAAAATTCATATTTCAAACCTGTTTTCCTGATATTCTTCATCATAGATTTTCTTTAACTTGTTATCATCAAATAACTCTTCAAGTATTTTCTCAATCTCTTCTTCCACAATCCCAAATCTACGATGAATATGCCTTGTGGCAGTTGTTTCATTGATTTCTGATCTGTTTTTAATAAATTCTAAAATTTTCTCTTTAACATTAGTTTCATCATTCATAATTAATTATTGGAAGAATATTATTTTAAAATTAGTATCCGGAAATTAGTGTGCATTCCATAGAACAAACCCTAGCGTTTGAAACAAAACTTTTTCCACAAACTTTACAATTTTGTTTCATGCTGTGTTGTGTAAAATTTTTCTATTAAATGATTTGAAAATTAGTTTACTCTAATTAGCATCACCTAATTAGCACCAGCTAATTAGTTTGCTCTAATTATACTATGGTTTAAATTCAATTTTTACAAATTATATTCATGAAAGATACATCTTGTAGAAAGTGCGGTGAACAATTGTATGTTTACAAAAAATGTAAAGTATGCATGAAACCAAATCAATTCACATGCGGTAAAGTTGGTCACACTACTGATGAAGAAATTCACATACAATGCATTCCGATGCATATGGACGATGCAATTCTTTCAAATTAGAAATAAAATTTTAGTTGAAAAATTATTTTTTACTCATTCCAAATTGACTGTGATTTTAGCCAAACAATCAAGTCTCTATACAACTTACTTTTACGCATATTCAGTACTCCAATTTCCAGATTTGTTGAGGATTTTACTGTCTTGGTATATTCCTCATATTTTGCAAAGATTATTTTGTCTAAATACATCTCATTCTGCATCTCTTTTTTGGCCAATTCTTCAGACTCAGTCATGGCAAAACTAGCAAAGAGAACACCATCTACCCAATAAGCATGTGCAGATTCTAAGGATGACATCATACCAATAAGATCATCTAAATCAAGTTTAATCATGTCTCGAACGTATATTTTGTCATATGGCTTATGGATGAATTCTGTCATGATTCTAATCTATAGATTACTTTTATGAGTATTTGGAAATTTTATATCTGGTTTTTGTTAATATGACTCATGACTGACAACTCACCTGATTTTTCTGAACATGAGTTATTTGTTACAGAATTTCCTAAACAAGGATTTGGCATAGTTGATTATCTCCAGGGACGAGTTCATTTTGCATTACTTGATCAAATGAAACTTATGCATACATCTGGAATGACTCAAGAACAAATCAAAGAAACAATCTTGATTCGTGTAACTGAAATCATTGAAAATTTTGAACCTGAAAAAGCCTCAAAAAGTTCTTGATTCTAAATCTTTTGAATCTGCCATAATGATTTTGTGACATTTACAATAGCAGTTAGTGTGTGGCATATCATTATCCATTCTATACCTACATTCTTTGGTGTGTTCCATTTGAGACAATCTTGTACCCTACAATCTGAACCAAAATATTACTTAAAAACTTCATTTACTTGTGGATTTGTATTCGAGATATTCTTGTATTTCTTCTTGGAGTTTTTTTATCAGATCCTCGTCTGAAAAATCTGATTTTCTTAACAAATCCCATGTTTCTTCAACCCCTTGTTTTAAGACAAATAACGTTCTTTTGTCATCACAATGCATGTTCTCTTTTTTATATTGAGAAATTTATGTATTAAAAATAAAAAATGTTCCTTAGATTTTCTAAGGCGTTTCGTCAATACTCTTAGTTTTTCTACACCTGCTATCTGGATTGCATGAGAATTCAGGCAGGATCATCGTCGGAAATTAGCCATGAAAGACCAATTGCTTCTTCCCATGATGAATTGAAATTGTTATTATTCATGTTTAGATGTGGGGAAATTTTCTATTTAACAAGAATGAACGATTCATCAGTATCCAAGATATGAACAAATCAATAGTGATTCTTTATATGAAATTGTGATTATACTAGTTACCCGACCATAGATGGTATGATTCAAAATTTTTTTGAATCTTACCATTTTTTAGTTTGAAAGAGTTGACATTTTTTCATAATAATATTCTTGTTTTTTCAAATCTTTTTCATTGATAATTCTAAACTTTCTAATCGGTATGAGTTTTGATATTTCCTCATAAGTGGTTATATCGATTGCGTCTGCAGCAAAAGCAATTTGTAATAATGGTGCCTTTTCTTCTATGATTGGTTTTACTTGATTATATCCACTACTTTGCCTCATCCCCGTCCTGAACAACCCAATATGTTTATCACTCTTTGATACTTGAGGGTCTTGATAACAACAAAGTGCAAATTCATCTTCTTCTTTTTCAATAATTGTTAATCTGGTAAATTTCTCACTCCAATTCTCAATATTTTTTGAAATCTCTACTGCCTCGTTTTTATCTTCAAAGACTATTGAAACAACAATTCTATCTTTTTCATGACCCCATGAAATCCCGTAAAAATTTTTTCTCCAGTCAATCTCAAATGACATGAAATTTCTAAAAAAATCTCACATTAATTCTTTTTAATACTTGATAATCTTTGCAAGAAAAAAATAACTAGCACTCTTTGTCGCATTCACATTTCCTGCTTGTAAACAGATTTTTGAATGCTTCAAATCTTGACTGGGTAATTGATGGTTTTGTTCTTCCAACAATTTTGAATAATTTGATCCCAGTCTCAGAACTAGTTCCTTTTAGTGCCCATGAACCATTCTTCATAAGATATGGTTGTGGGTCTTTCATTGACACTTTTTTGCGTGCCTTGATATCGTATGCCTCTATTACTGACATGTGCCCTTATTGCAAAATTTCTATTACTAATTAAAAGTAAATTTTTTCACAGCAACTAGGTAAAAAATAATTAAAAAAACAATGCGTCATAATTACCTAAGACATTTTAGCTTTACTTGCTTCTGTTTCCTCTATATGGACAATTATAGGCACAATACAGCAATGCAACAACGAACGTCACACTCTGTTACTTCTCATTGTTGAGTATGCCTGCATTAGAAAATTGAAAAATTGTCTGCTAAAGTTAGTACACCTTTGTTTGAATTTTGAATTTTTTCAAACAAACGGTCAGAAAAAATTCTAGATTTTTGTATTTTGGAACTAAACTGGCATTAATTATTAGATTAGTTTTCTAGGCATGAAATACACACATACTGTTTCGATATCAATCAGTCTCTTTTTTTTAATAATGCCTCTTCAGGTGATTTGTCTTGATTAGATTCCCAATGCCAATTATGGTGCTTTTTCCAATGCTTCTCTAATTCCTCTGTTGTCGGTTCTTTTCCCAATGGAGTTCCACATAATTTACACTGTATCATTTTTCTTATTCTCTTCTTTTTTCTTTTTTGGTTTTATTGTTGGATGACATTGTGCCGGTAGATTTTCATCATCCATGTTTTTTTGAATTAATTCTTGAAGATAAATATTTGTTTGAATCTTATGTTTATTGGTCTTTTTTCTTTTTAAAATTATTCCCTTTCTGCCTCTTTCTTTTTTGTTCTGAATTCATTATGGAATATGTTTGACCTGTTTTACAAAGTTTCATTTCACCTGAAATCTCGTCGTGAACTGACTCTATTTTTCCACTTGTAAGTAATTCTCCAACTACATCCCATGCTTTACTTTCAGATATCTCAAATTTGTAAGGGATTGTTGTAACTTTGGTAAAAAAACCATTTTCTGAATTTCTCAAAATAAATCTCTCCACTTTCTGTTCAGTAGTTAACGAAGGGGCTTTTTTTGTAAATTTTCTAAATGGTCTTTTTTGGGACATGTCTTCAATTATTTCTCATGTTTTAGATAAATCATTTTGCATTAATTGTGTCTGGATCATTGTTTCCTGGCAAATATTTGTCTCCCAAAAACACTTTCATTTTCTCATCAAACTCTTCTTGAAGTCGTGTTAGGTACATTTCAGCTTCAGTCTCATCTTCTGGAATTCCAGTATCTGTATCATAATTGAAACCTGTTGCTAAATGGTAGAATTCCTCAAAAAATTCTTTACAATCTATTACATCTGCATCTGAATCAATGCTTGTTACAAAACACTCATTTTCAATTCTAAAATTCAAACAAATTTCCTCCTCAATCATGACATCTGCCATGACTGCCATCAGATATGGTATGTGATTCTCTTGAATTTTTCCCTCATTGACATTTGAAATCCATAATTCTTTCCCATCTAGCATGTCATCAAATGTTCTGACCACCACATCTCTGATTTCTGAATCTGGATGCCCTGATTTTGATTTCCATAGGTCATCATTGTACTCATGAGGAATTACGTAGATTGCATCAAATCTCAAATCCTCATTTAGTTGATCAAATTCCCAAACTTGCTTGTTGGTCCACATTGGAGAAAATTTTTCAATCAATTCTCTGGTTGTTTGGTTCATTATTTTGAACTAATTTCTCTAATGTTTAATTTTAACTAGCCTATTGGATTCCAGATTTTAGATATTCAATTGTACATTCTGCAAGCTCTTTGTCTGAGTGCTTTTTTATGTCATGTTTACAATTAGGACATATTCCTTCTTGCTCTTCAGTAAATTCATCCCCTACCTGCTTCATACAACACTCCATTAACTCTGATGTGGAGTGAGATTCCATTGCAAGCTTGCATGTAGGACATTCTGTCATGTTTATGTAAATTAGTAATTGCTAATAAATTATATTTAAATTGAAGAATAATTTTTTATGGATTTTCAAAAATTTCAAAATATAAAATGCATATGTGGTGAATATGTAAAATTTGAACTAATTGATGATATTGAATGTGATTGGGGTAACCATGTAGTTATTCAGTGCCCTGGATGTCAAGAATTGTTTTCAATTGATAATTCATGTCCTGCATTTCATGATATTTTAGATTTGGAAATAAATAATTTCAATTTATTTTCCGATAAAGAAAAATTTGATTATACATCAAAATCACATCCAAATTAATTGGGCCACAGATAAAAGTTGATAATCAATGCCGTGATGCGTTAGTGCGATTATCAACTATCCAGCTACACCTATGGCAATGCTTCACTTTAAAGAATTTTCATAAAATAAAAAAACAATGTAAAAATTGATTTTTAAAATTAAAAAAATTAATCTAATTATCCAAACAAGAGTATGAATCCCACAGCTAGTGCTCCTACTGATATGCCCATCCACATGTAGAATTTACTATTCATCATTAATCCTTGAAAATATCTGAAATTAATAGTTTAGAATAAGGAGCAAGCAAGTCTGATATTTTTTGCATCGACTCTTTGGGAGTTACGTACAATACCAAACAGGCAATCATCTTGCTTCCTGTATTTCTGATTTCATTCCTAAAAAAATCATAAAATAAAATGTGTCTTGAATTTTAATCAAAATGGGTTGAAAAAATGATCCATTTTATGCCTAAGAATTTGAGCCTACAAAATTTCCAATGTGTGTTCAAATAACACATACAATTTCTTTCAATCTAAAATATTCTGTATGTATCAAGTCCTCTCTTTGACGGCGTTCCTACGTTTGCCTTAACCGACCACCCCCTAGAATCGTTAGCCATCAAACACACTCTTTTCAACAAAAAATTTTTCAATCCTGAAAACTGATGTTAATTGATTGTTAATCACGTGTAAGGGAATTCGAAAAAATGGAATTCATGAAAAATGTCCCTTTCTTTATGATGGAGTTTGGGGTGACTCTGAATTGACTGAACATCAAAATTTCCATAATTCTCAAGAATCTCAAAATTATTCTTGGTTAGGATTTGATACCTCTCAACCTATTGGTAAATTTAGTGGACGTGATGGAAAACCTTCTTGAATCACAATCTAATTATTCAGAAATTTTCTAATTCTTAGATAATGAGTGAGAATGAGAATCTGTTTTGGACTAAACAATACTTACTAAAATGGTCTGATTTTAAGGCAGAACATAATCCTGCATCATACGCTGATTCTCACAGTGTGATAAAATATGGGTTTACTTGGACAGTTGATTCTGAAAAAATGGGCAGTGACATACTATTTTTGATTAAAAACATCCAAGTTTCTGTAGAATTTTGTCCTTTATTGTCATCAGTTAGATCTTCTGAGATAAGTGATCACTTGTTGAAATATGAACAAGGTCGTTTTGATCTGGCAGAACTTGTAAAACGTGAAAACATCTCAAATCTTCAAAGTAAATTTGAAGGCAAAAGATTTCTAACACGAGGAAAAAATGAAGATCAACGAAAACAACTTGCCAAAGAAGATTCAGGCAAAATGATTGCTCAAGAAATAGAACAGTTACAAAAAATTCTTAAAAAAAGATTACAGGAGTATGATGAAAGTATGGATTTTGGGAATAATTCAGAAAAACAATCTGAATATGAGTTGAAATTCAAACAATTGAAATTATAAAATTTTCTTGTAATTCCGACATTATTGGTTATGTTCAGTATCTTTTCTCAAAAATTTTATTTTCTTGAAGAGAATTAATGTAATTTACAAGACTTCTATAATATTTTAGGTGAAAATCTAAATCTCTGATTTCTGTTTGTTTTAACTCTTCTAGTTCTGGTCCAAAATCTCTCTTGTCCGATTGAATCTGGTGTAATGTGTTTTCATTAATCTCAATCATGTGAAATAGACTGTGAAGAACTTCTTCTTTGGTAAGTGTTCTCTCACATGATTTACGAAGTAGTGTTTCAACCCAACCCATATTATTTTTCAACCAAGTTGTTATATGACCACCTGAATGTGATTATTTCTTACCTTTACTCTATTTTTTTTAATTGAGGCTGAAAATCTAGTCTTCTTGCTTGTTCTTTTTTCTATCTCTAATTTCCTTATTTCTTTCTACATCCGAATGCACTTCTACATGTTCGTATAATGCTTCCTTTGAATCAAAAATCTGCTCACAGTAATAACATTGATGCATTATTGATATACTTCATTCTAAGATTAATTGTTTTCTACAATGCTAGGTGTGAAAATTGTATAAAATAAAATAAAAAGAAATTTGGATGACTATCCATCCCATTCGTCTGTTGCTCTTGCTTTAGAGGATGTATGACCAATGACTCTGTATTATTTTTCATTCAATTGAACTATCTCATTTATGATGAGATGTATCTAGTTCCAGAAATGGTACTAACTCTGAATCATCTTTAAGATAACTTACTTGATCAATGTGTGCATATCTTACAGCATAACTAATTTTGAGAACCCATATTCTTTGTATTCTTTGATAGATTTTTCAGTAAAACCCTTCAAAGAAATTTAATGTGTTTCTACTTTAATCTCTGAATTACACGAGGGCAATTCATTTGTCTCATTTCTGAATTGTTCAATTAGTTGCAATTGTAGATCTTTTGGATTGTCTGCAAACACTCTTTGGTAATATTGTGTTTTTTGCATACACTCGTCACCTTCAAATTCCGTATCCACATATTTTGTGAATGTTTCCTCAAGATTATTGGTTTCTCCAATGTATATTGGCTGCTTACTTCTATTGTAAAGAACATAAACTCCTGGGTTTGGTTTTACAAATTTTGCACTTTCTAACCAAACTCTCATCTTATCATCAAGTAATTCCATAATCTATAATGTACTTACTAGATATTAAACAAGTTTCTTCTTTTTGACATAAAATATCCTAAAACCTTATTAACAGATATGAAATTGAGTTAAACTTCACGATCACAAATTCTCCTTGATATTGTGCCCAATAAAAAAAACTAATTGTTCTTTATTTAATTGATAAAGGGTATCTATTATCTACACAATTACCTATGTTGTAATCCGTCTGAGCATAGAAAATGTTCTACTCAAAGAAAAGATTTGAGATTAGCTAATCCACCTAAAGACTCAAGATTTTAGTTATTTACACATGACAAATAACACGTTTCTGGTTTGTTCTATCTTGAATTAATTTCTGTTCTTGTAATAAACTGAAAAAGACGTGTAAATTACCCGATTAGATGTAAAAAATTTTGATAATTTTTAAACAAAGATTTACCATCATCAAAAGCATCTTGCAGAATTTGAATTTATTAAAAGTGAATGAACATCACTGGTCGAAATAAAGACTATGATGAAGAAATTACATATCAAGCAATTCTATTCTCTACATCAAATGGCGATCCATTATGGACACTTACCAATACTAAATCCGTTTTCAAGCATTCTTCACAGATCTAATTTTTTAAATTAATAAAATCTTATTCCCAAAAATTGGGAATTTCATATTTCCTTATATTCAGAAATATGTATTTGGAAATCTATGAGTAAGCAAGTATTAGTAATTGATGATAATCAAAAGATAAGAGAACTGTTCGCATCTTATATGGCATTAAAGGGACTTCAGGTGAAAACTCTTGGAAACGGATTAAATATAATAGAAGAATTATCCTCTAATGATTACGATATTATTCTTTTAGATTTGGCAATGCCCGAAGTTAGCGGATTTGAAGTTTTAGACATTATGGAAAAGAATAATGTTTCTAGAGAAAATGTGGTAGTTTTAACAGCAACTGATGTTTCAGATGAAGAAAGAGCCAAGTTAAAATCCTACAAAATTAAAGCATTTTTGGAAAAACCAACAGAACTTCCAACACTAATGTCCTTAATTTGTTGATAACTCAAATTTTTAAGAAAACTGAGTTTAGATAATAGAAAAAGTTTTCAATACATTAAACTAGTTTCTCTTTTCTTCATCAATCTCATAATGGTTAAATGGTTATGTTATTTTCGATCAAAACCAAGATTGATGTTGATAAGCACATTGCTTATTTTTTCATAGATTTCATAATCTAGAAATGAAAAACAGTAATGCATTACATAAAAATCAAAATTAGAATATCATAAATAAGAAAATATTATCAAAAAAATCCCTAGAAAATGAAAACCTGTCCTAAATGCAAATCTGAGATCAAAATATCCAAATTTGGCACACACACAGTTGAAGCAAAATGTAATTGTCAAAAAGCACGATATTTCACAGATTCTGGAAATGATGATGATGCAAGAGAATCCTATATACGTAAATTATTTAGAAATTCAAAACCTTCCGTTCAACCATCTACAATTAAAACCGAACCTGTTTCTAAAAGCACTCCTCAAAATATACCGATTTCAAAAATTGAGGAATATTTTCCAACAAACATTGTTCCCAGAGACATTCAAAAACAAATTCTCAAAGAGATTGAAACCAGCATAAAATCAGGATTTAAAAAAATAGTGATTTCAGCTCCTACAGGAGTTGGCAAATCTGCTGTGGGAGTTGCAATTGCAAAATACTTCAAAGATGGATTTTTTATCACAAAATCAAAGAGTTTACAGGATCAATATACTAGAGATTATTCGTTTTTGCGACCGGTAAAAGGAAAATCAAATTTTGAATGCTTAAAAATTATGGAAAAGCAAAAAGTTGATGACCCAATCTTAGCAAAGGAGTTAGGTTACACTTGTGAAAAAGGAGATTGTGTTGAAGGAACAGAAAAAAATGAAAATGGTAAAGATGTTACCGTGTTTTGCAGATTCAAAAGACCTCTTAGTAATGTAACTTCTACCGATACGCAGAATGTGGATGATTGTAGCTATTATTTTCAAAAATATTATGGACTAGTATCTAGTTTCTCTGTGTGGAATTATTCTGCATTTTTTCAATTAATGCAAAATGAATCTGTTTTTAAAGAACACTTGCAAAAAAAAGTTTCAATTTTTGATGAGGCACATGGAATTGAAGATCAAATAATCCAGTTTATTGGAATAAATATTTCAAAAAATCAATTAGATGAATGTCAAATAGATATTGGGAAATATGATATTTTAGAAATTGATGAATTACTTGAAGTTCTAAATATCATGAGGCAATTTTATGGTACACAAATTGCAGAATTGGAAAAAAGAATGGAGGTAGATAAAGAAAAAGTGGATGTAAAGTTATTGGGAAGATTTGAAAGTAATTTTAAGAATTTTGCAAATGCAATTAATGAAATAAATAATGATCCTGGAAATTTCATTATTCAAGATTCTACAAATGATTATGCTAATTCGATATCTGTTTCAATCAAGCCCTTAAGGATATCAAATTATGTTGAAGATTTCTTTAAAACAGAATATCAAATTTTCATGTCTGCAACAATTGATAAAAAGAGTTTTTGCGAAACAATGGGATTTGATGAATCTGAAATTGCATTTATTGATACTCCAAAATCCCCTTTTCCCTATGAACATAGACAAGTAGAATTTTTAGATATGGGTATTCTGAGTGCAAAATCGCCACCGGAAGTAGAATCAGGTGCAATTAGAAGAATCGATGAATTACTAACAAAACATGCAGATGAACGAGGGTTGATTTTAACTCAATCAAAATCTAGATGCTGGGAAATTCTTAGGGGACTATCTCCTGAAAACAAAAAAAGAATTCGTATATGTCATTCTACAAATAACGATGGAAAAACTCAAGATGATATAATTGATGAACATCGAAAGAACCGGGCGAGTGTATTATTATCCTCATCATTATGGGAAGGTGTTGATCTTAAAGACGAAGATTCTAGATTTCAAATAATTGCTAAAGTACCATACAAATCATTAGGAGATCCACGGGTTCGAGAGAAAATGAAAAAATTCCCATTATGGTATGATTCACAAACAATTATGACTATTTTGCAAGGATTTGGAAGATCAATTAGAAGTAATGATGATTGGGCAATTACATATGTGATTGATTCTAAGATTCATGAATTGGTCAATAAAACCCAAAAAATTATCCCCAAAGCATATCATGATGTTTTGGGCATTGAAAATGTATCATAGTTGTAAATAGAAATTTTTTGTTAATGTAATGGTATTGTAAAGAAATGAGATATCTATGCTAACATAGCCAAGATATCTTGCTTTTCCAATTTGTTACAGCCTAACAGATGGTCCACAAAAGAAAATTTACATTCCCTGGAACATGTTGAATGTCTTGTTGAATGGAATGCTTTACTGCAATTAATACAGATTCTTTTCATACCTTTAGTTGTATTTTTCTATATTTATCAAAGACCTATATTGAATTTCTAGTGGTAAATTCAGAAAAATCTCTAATCTTTATGATTTATTTTTTCAATAAATTTTTGCCATTCTTCATGAGTTACATTGGGCAGATGTTCAAGCTTTTCTGGATCAATTTCATCAGGATTATTCAATTGTTTCTTAAATTTATCAAAGCAATCTTGACATGTGGGAATTTTTTTTCTAATTTCCCCTTGTTCTTGAGCAGGAATGTAGTTTACAACAACACCATTTCTGCACATTATACACATTTTATCTGAACAATTCACACAAAACCAGCCTATCTCAATTCCTTGTCTTTCTGCACGTTTCTTGCTTTGCAAGTATTCTGAATACTCTTCGTTTGTGAATCTTTCAAGAATTTCATTATTGCAACTAGTGCAGGTCATGGTTCTAGCAATCATACCCTGATGTGGGAATTTGCAATATAACAATCACACTGATTTTAAAAATATACCTGGTACCAGGATCCATTTTTCTAACTCTGTTGAGGCGTTAAAATCAATAAAATGTGTAATTTCTTGGATCTCGATAGTTTGAAATTACCAAACCCATCTGCCTTTTCTCAATTCATTCTTTCTGCAAATCTTTGGTGGAATACTTGACGTCAGACTTTCCTATTGATTGATCTTTTGATAAAAGACGTAGGTTATTCTCAAAGAGTTTAGAATCTATGGGCCATCGCAACAATTCTTTCTGACAGTGGCTGCAAATTACCATCTAATCTATCCACTGTTCCAATAGTGGCTAAAAGAATTAGTGCTACAAGAATTGCAAGAATAATCATCCCAACTAGAATGGCAAATATGAATATGGATTTCATTATTACAATCTAACCTGCATTATTTTTAACAATATTGAATACTCTCAAAGGGCTTTTATTGCTTCTGAATATGAAAGATATTTTTTTTGAACTTGCAAAATTACTCCATCATTTTCAACTGAAATTAATTTGACAGATGAATCCCATCATAAAAAAGATAATTGAGGAACACTATGGTAGTTTTTTGGTAGAGGAAAGTGAAAATAAAACAGAATTTCATTTTAAAATCTTATTAAATTACGTAAATTCGGCATAATCATGCCTAACCGATTGGCACAAATTTTACCTTTAGTAGATAACAGAAATTTGATAAGAATAATCTATTTTTGTACCTGCTATCTCTAATATTGATTCTGATCGCTGATCTATAAACTTTGTGAGCAAATTGATCACATTCTCTGAAAATCTTCCAAATCCTTAATTGATTGATGAGATTTTCTTGCTTCATGGGCATTTCAAAATTTTTAACAAATGTCAAAAAAAGTAAAAAAATTTCACCTAAAATTAGATTATACGTTATTGATAAAGACAAACATTATTTCATAAATGACGGAATTGTCAAAAATGGATTCAACTCCAAACTGACTATCTCGAAGAATAGAGATAGTGTCCTATCTGCCTTTTCAAAAATGGCATTTCTATTTGATGAAATTATAAGATTAAGAATTGTGCAGTATTCAAATGAGGGTGATAGTGCAGAACTACTCTATCTCCTTAACCTAGTCCCAATTAATAGAAAAATCAGAACCTTTCTTGATTGGAAAGTATTTGTCCCTGAATTTACACGAGATATGTCTAGATTGTTTGAAGTAAGAAATGATACAGTTCATTGCATATCTTTGAATGAAGTATCTTACAACCCAAAAGCTAAAATCTCACTATCTTCTCCATCTGGATTTAAAAAATTTACAACCGATTTTCAAAAGGCATGGATGGAGTTGCTAAAAATCTATGTTAAAGAACAACAAAAATTAGACTTTGAGAAAATTTCTATAGATTAGGTTTTGTGATTGCGCCTTCTGCAGCAGAACCTACTAAAGTTGCAAATTTTGCCAAAGCTCCTGATGTGTAGTTTGGTTTTGGTGGACTCCATTCTTTTCTTCTATTTTCTAATTCTTCAGATGAAACATGAAGATCAATTATGTTAGTTTCAGTATCTATTGTAATTTCATCATCATTTTTCACGAGTGCTATGGGTCCTCCAACATATGCTTCTGGAGCCACATGTCCTACCATGAATCCTCTTGTTCCTCCTGAGAATCTTCCATCTGTGACCATTGCAACTTTCTTTCCTAACCCTTGACCTACTAGTGCTGCTGTTGTTGCTAACATCTCTCTCATTCCTGGACCTCCTTTTGGGCCTTCGTATCTAATTACTACGACATGACCTTCGTCAATCTCCCCTCTTTTTACTGCCTCAAATGCTAGTTCCTCTCTATCAAAGACACGAGCCTTCCCTGTGAATTTTGTCATTTCTACACCTGCAGTTTTGATTACTGCACCGTCTGGTGCTAGGGACCCTTTGAGAATAACTGCTGTTCCCACATTGTGAATTGGATTTTCCAAAGGTCTGATTATTTGCTGTTCTGCTTCAGGTAAAGTCATTGAATTCAAGTTCTCTTTGATAGTTTTACCAGTAATTGTAAGACAATTTTCATTTAGTAATCCCTTGTCAAGCAATTTCTTTAGAACAAATGGAATTCCTCCAATTTTATCAAGAGAATTCATGACATAGTTTCCACCAGGTTTCATATCTGCTATATGTGGTGTCTTTTTTCGTACTCTTTCAAAATCATCATATGTTAATTTGATATTTACTTCATTTGCAAGTGCTAACAAATGTAAAATTCCATTTGTCGAACCTCCAACAGAATTCAACATAGTAATTGCATTTTCAAATGCCTCAAAAGTAAGAACCTCTCTTGGTCTGATATCCATTTGCAATGCTTTTGCAGCTGCTACTCCTGTGTCATATACCATCTTCTCTCTTCTATCGTCTTCAGCAGGAGGACTAGCACTACCGGGTAATGAAAGACCAATAGCTTCTGAAATTGACGCCATTGTATTTGCTGTAAACATTCCTCCACATGATCCTTCATTTGGACATGCAGTGTTCTCAATATTTTTTAGACCTTCTAATGACAATTGTCCTGCATCATATGCCCCTACTGCTTCGTAAACATCTACAACTGTTAGTTCTTCACCGTTTAACATTCCTGGCATAATTGTTCCTCCATACACAAATACTGATGGGACATTCAATCTAGCCATTGCCATCATTGTTCCTGGAAGACTCTTGTCACATCCTGCAATTCCTACTAGTGCATCATATTGATGTGCCCTGACCATTAATTCAATAGAATCTGCAATTACCTCTCTAGAAATCAATGATGATTTCATACCCTCGTGTCCCATTGCAATTCCATCACTTACTGCAATTGTTGAAAATTCTCTAGGTGTTGCACCTGTATCTGCAACCCCCTCTTTTGCTTTTAATGCTAATCTTGGAAGGTGAATGTTACATGGAGTTGCTTCATTTCCTGTATGACACACTCCAATCATTTGTTTTGATAAATCACTATCGTCTAATCCCATAGCTTTGTACATGGCTCTTTGTGGTGCACGAGAAGTGCCTTCTACAACATTCCTACTAGATATTCCTTCCATAGATGAAATTCTTGATTGCTATAATTTAGACTTTGTTTTAAAATCAAATCTTCAAATTTAATTTTATTTGAAATTCAAAATAAGAATTATTGGGTGACCATTTGCAAAAATTTCTACTCTACTTGAACAATTCCTTGCTTTATTAGAAATTCTATGCCCAAAACAAAAGAACTCTCATCTATGGAACCTTCTGCCCACCATTTTGCGTTGTTCTTTACCCATGCAGGAATCTCTTTTGAAGAATCACCTGTCTCTACAACTGAATGAACATTCATAATTTTCTCTTTGATTAAGAACTGGATTCCTTGAACAAAGGAGCCATCATCTATGGAACCTTCTGCCCACCATTTTGCGTTGTTCTTTACCCATGCAGGAATCTCTTTTGGTATGGTTGGGTCTTGAATTTTTTCTGTGTTTTCTATTAATTCCAAGTCAAATTCAGAATATAGATAACTTGGTAAATCTTGAGAATCTTTGCCAATCAAAACAAGCTGAATCTTATATTTTCCTTCTTGCGAACTTCCAAATTCTCTAATTTCATTTCCTTGAGGTAATGTAATTCCCAAGACATTTTGATTCCCACCTGTGTTTAGTTCTTTAATTCCATTAGGATGGGTAATTGAATATCCATATCTAACATTTTCAATATATTCTCCATTTTCAAAAAATGCTAGACTGAGCGTCAACTCTTTTTGTTGAGAAAAAACTGAATCGTATTGGATTAATGCTGAAAAACTATTATCAAACTGAATTTCTTTTTTTACAAAAGTTGAATCATTGCCTGGCAAAATAGAAATTTTAAGACTTTCTGAATTATTTTTAACCTTCTTTAGATTTTCTTGATCAATCATAAAATGAATGACATTGGAATTCTTTTTTGATATCGTATCATAATGTAGGGCATTAGGTATGACAAAATCATCATTTACAATAGCTGTGAAACCATACACTTCTTCAAAACCTAGAAATGATTTTGGGAACTCGAATGAGTTTTTCAAATGATGTGTATACTCTAAATGATTCCAATCAATAGGCATTTCAAATGATAATTTTTTTGTATCTGAATCAAAAATCATATCTGTTATTGGTTCTTGATAATTTTTTACAGGAATTTTGTATTCATTTTGATTTATTAAAACTGTAAAAATTTTCTCAGATGGAATGAATAATCTTGTTTCAAATTCAATGTCTTCAGATGTCTGAGTTTTTGGATTCTTTGCCCCAATTATGGATGTCTTAACTACGTATTCTCCACTCTCGTGAAAAACTGGACCTGAAATCACTGGTGTACTTGATGCTGAGGAAACAAGGGCGTTTGGAACAATAGGATCATTTTCACCAAAATATTTAGTGCATTTCCATAACTCTTTTTCTTCACAGCCTGATTTTGGTTTGATCTTTAGATTCAATTCTCCATCTTGATCATAAAACATTTGATTCGCTACTAGTTGAGTGCCTTGAAGAATTTGGACTCTGTAAGTCACACTTTCGATATTCATATTTGAGGCCGTATCAAACAATCGGATATTCAAATCCAGACTGGAATCTTTTCCAACTGTGTAATCGATTGGAAATATTGTTGTACCTATGGTTAATTCCCCATCTCCAAATGAGACTGGCGGTGCTTGTTCTCCTCCATGATGTTGTGCAAATGCTGTAGGAACTGCAAATAAAACTAAAAATGCAATACTAAAAATTAAAAATTTCATAAACAATCTAATTTTTTGCCATATTAGAACAAATCTGATTTTTCGAAATTCGTATCATTATTCATTGAGTTTAAATTCTAACCGCTGTGCTGATTCTTATGGAACAAAAAGCACTCGAATGTCCTGTTTGTAAAAGCAACAAAGCTGAAATCGCAGGTGAGAATGTTAAATTAAGCGGAAGATTTGAAGATAAAGAATTTCTTACAACAGAATTAACTGTTCTTAGATGTTCTCGTTGTGGATATTACATGTTCTTTGATAAAATGGCACAATTTACAACAAAAGAATCCTAAAAGTCTATTTGACAATTATTTGGTTTTCTAATTCTATTAGTTGACCTTCAATCTCTTCTGGAGTTTCTCCACCATAGGAAATCAAAACTCTATCATCTTCCATAATTTCAATATCTCTAATATCATCTACTTGATTTCCATTATAGTAGAACTTTAGAGAATAGTCATCATTAGTACAGAATTCTCTGCCATCTTGGAACACGAAACATTGGTCATCAAGACCTAATGATAGTGTCTCAAAGAGATATCCTAACGTAACTCCTGTTGCATGCTTGTGAATTGTGGAGCCGTCTCTTCCTTCAAAGTGAATCCAACTTGATTTGATTTGGTATGCTGGTGCTGAAAAGTCAAAAGTATCTCCAAATATTCTTACTGCGACTGCAGCATGTGCGTGATCACTGCCTAATGCACCTGCATTTTCAGGTCCTCCTGGGGCAGTACTTTGATCCATGTTTATGAAAAGATAACCTGCATATGCTACGATTACTCCGATGATTGCCAAAACACCAACTGCAATGAGTGTATTCTTTCTTTGCTGTGCTGAATGTTTTGTAGCATAGTTTTCACGTTTTTGCTCACGCTCTCTTCTCTCTTTTCGGCCCATAGGATGTTCAAACTCTAAAATTTGCCCTAATTAACCATTCGATAAACCGGTTCCAATTTTGGAATTTTTCGAAAAAAATTAAATAAAATCCCGTCTAATAAAGAAAGTTATGAGTTGCATCTTTTGTGATATCATAGATGGTAAAAGAGAGGGTCATATTCTGTATGAGGATTTCTCTCATATTGCATTTTTAGATAGATACCCAATTGATGTAGGTCACAGTTTGGTAATTCCTCGTCAACACCATGAAAGAATAACTGAGATGACCCCTGAAAACGTAGGAAAATTATTTTCACTTGTTCCAAAAATTGCCAAGGGGATACTGGTTGGGGCAAAAGCTGATGCATTTAGCATCGCTCAAAATAATGGCCGTGCGGCAAAACAGATTATTCCACATGTGCATATTCACATTATTCCAAGATACAACAGTAAAGGAACCATTTGGACAAAACGACAAATTTCAACTGATTCTGAGCTTGAAGAATTGGCAAAAAAAATTCGTAGCTCTATTTAGTGTGACCTGGATTATACCGTAAAATCGCACCAATTTTTCCAAGACTTCCTAACATGTTTCCATGTTCGGCACTTCCAGAAACCACTTCTAATTTTGAGCCTGTCTTTGATGCTATTAATTCTAAATAATCCACGATGTCTTGTTCATTTGCTTCTACTTCCATAGAATTACATCCTGGACATGGTTTGCTAGTGTATTCTGTTTTCTTTGGAATTACATCTGGCCTTTCAACAATCTCTTCTTGAAGATGATTACATCTTTTACACAATCCCTCAACTCTATTCAAGTTTGTATTGTCTGTAATAATCAGCGTCTCTACTACGTTGTTTTTTAGAAACTCAATTACTTCCTGTAATCCGTATGAGCCTTTTCCAGTATTCCCATTAATTTCTCTAAATAGTGCCTCTACGAGTTTCTTTTCTTCGACTAGTCTAAAGTTTCCTAAAATGTCTGATGATTTTGCAAATGCTTCTCTAATCCCCTCTGCACCAGAGTATGATGAATCAATTGTTGCAATAATATTATTTTGTAATCTGTATTCAAGATAATTCCCATTAATGAAATCTTCTTTTGTAGGACCCGGACCTGAAATGACTAGTCCTTTAACGGGATAGATGTCGATAAAATACTCTCTTGTTGTTTGAGCAACCCTGTTAAAATAATATGTCAATTCCATCTCTCTGAGTTTTTGGAATCTTTTTGCAGACTGTCCTCCCTGCCTGTGTTTTCCTGCAACCCCTGAACCTGTTTGCGACAAAACTTCAATTTTGTCTCCGTGCAATAATCCCCATCCTGCGTCCTTTGAATCAATTGCCAAGAATCCAATCAAGTTGTCGTCTTTGAGCATATCTTTTAGAATGTCTACGTGGAAGTGATCATCACATCTGTAAAGATATTGATTCAAATCTTTTGGAGGGTCTATCTCCCAAACTTTTACAACTTCACTTCCTAGTGGTCCGCCTTCTTCTGGAGGCAATGCACCACAAAACATCACGAGTCCTCTTTCAGGAGTTTTTTTGTATAGTTTCAATCTCTGAACTACTTTCCCTAAAGAATCTACAACATGGGTTCTGGTTAGATCTGATTTGATATTGTCTGCAGTACCTTGTTCTTGTTGAAGAGCACCAATAATCTCATGGAGTTGTTTTCCTTTTGGGATGTATACTGTGATTAATTCAGTCCCACGACCTGATTTTTTTGATAGTTCCTCTAATGTTTTTCTGATTTTATAGATTTGAACAGAATCTTGCTTTTCTATGTCTATTTTACCCATTTGTGATTTCTCCAAACTGTGCAGATATTAATTTTGATTGATTGTTTTGCATATGATCACAACTCATCAATTGTTTTAAGAAATACTTCTAATGGTTGATTTCCCCTTATTTTGATAATTTTTTCATCGTTGAATACCAAAAATGAAGGTGTTGCATCGATTCCAATTTCTCTTCCAAACTCATACAATCCATCAATCTTGTTTTGATATTTGTGATCATCCAGACACGTGTTGAATAATTCTAAATCCAAACCAACCGTTGATGCAAAAAATTGTAATGATTCTCTGGTAATCCAACCTGTTCTCTCCCCTCCCCAATTCTTGTAAAGTTCATCATGATATTCCCAGTACTTTCCTTGGTCTTCAGCACAATATGATGCCTCTGCCGCCAGTATTGAATCTGGGCCGTTGAGTGGAAAATCTTTGAAAACAAGTTTAACTTTGCCTGTTTTGATAAAATCATCGTTTATCACATTTAGTGTGTCTTGATGAAATTTGTAACAAAAAGTACATTGATAATCTCCCCATTCTAGAATTGTAATTGGCGCATTTTCGTCTCCTAAAATTGGAGAACCACCTTCTTGTAGTTTTGATGATGTGAGTTTAGTAGGATTTTTTTCAGACTCGGGATAAAATGACAAGAAACCTCCTGCAAGAATCCCTATTGCAATTGGTATAGCTAGAAGATAATACTTGATCATGTTGGCTTTTTTTTAATTGCAAGTAAAAGTCTTCTTTAATTTGCAGCAATAGTCCACAGGGCAGAATTCTTCGCTGATATTTCTGCTACAAATGAATCATCTGATGATGAAATAATTATGATGTCTCCTTCTGAAGGATCTAATCCTTCCATCAGGGCTTGTTGAGTTTTCTTATCTTTGCTTAAACAATTTTTGTCTTCTCCTGGAAAAACAAATTTGTTATTCTTGAATGCCAATGTGGTGCATCCTGATGAACCATACATTATTGCATAGTCTCTTTGCTCCAACCCTGTTTTTATTGCAGATGAATATTTTTTCAGAATGATCGCATGATTATTTTTTCTAGGCGTTAGGTTATTTTTTTCAATTTTACATTCTTTTGGAATGACTTTTTGTAATTGTGATGTGAATTTTTTACCATTTTCTGTTAGAAAATTTCCTGCTCTGGTTGATTCTATCATCTTTGCCTCCTTTAGGTGTGAAATTAGGGTCTTTACTGCTCCTTCTCCCAAATGAATTTCCCTTCCCAATGTGGCTCTACTAACAAATTTTTCTTCAGATAACAACTGAAGAGCTTTGAATACATGCGGAATACTAAATGTGAGTATTTTGCTAGATCCTTTTCTTGAAACAATATTTTGTAATGTCTGAATATTTTTTTTCATTGATCGTCAAACCTGTTTCTTTATTAATTGGATAAATCATCCAAGAGCTTAAATACATTCAGCTGGTGCTATCGTCATGTCTGAAACAAGGCAAATTAATGTGTCTAAATCACAAGTACCAAAATTAGCAATTATTGCATTAGGTATCATCTTTGCAGCAGGATTATTTGTTGTAGGATTTGATCAAGGACATGTTTTCAGTCTAGTTTATGGTGAACAAGCATTCACTGAAATGTATCTCCATGAACTCACTCATGATATGAGACATGCAGCTGGCTTTCCATGCCATTAGAAATTCCTTATCATGAAATCGTCTCTTTTTATCGTAATTGTTCTACTTTCAGGTGCGTTTGCTGGATTGATTCATGGAACAGTAAACTTTGCAATTGTTGAACCATATCTTGATCAAGCGATAGGGATTGAAAACCAAAACCTGTTTGAATCTGGTGCAGAAGAAGATTCACCCGAATTTTGGGTAGAGTATGAGGGATACAGAACTTGGCAAAAAAGTGGACAGATTCTTGCAGGTGTGATTTTGGGTACTTCCGTTGGTGCACTATTTGGAATTGTTTTTGCATTATCTAGAAATGCTTTACCTGGAAACAATGATGTCAAGAAATCATTAATTCTTGCAGGGGTAATGTGGCTTACACTATACATCATTCCATTTTTGAAATACCCTGCAAATCCTCCAACAGTTGGAGATGGTGAGACTGTTGTATTGAGATCAATTCTATATTTGTCATTTATTGCCATTTCTGGGATTAGTGCAATTGGGTTTTATCAATTATCTAAGAAACTCAAAAACAACAAAAAACTTCTGGCCCTTGTAGGTTATGGTGTATTCATTTCTGCAGTATTTTTTGTAATGCCAGAAAACCCTGATGAAATAACTGCCCCTATGGATTTGGTTTATGAATTCCGATTCATGTCTGTTCTTGGAGTGACCTCATTTTGGGCATCTATTGGAATCATCCTTGGTTTGTTTTGGAGGAAACTGTCTTCACAAAAAGAGATTGACTACAGCTAATTCTAAATCTATAGAATGAGAACAAAAACATTTTGTTTAAATACATCTAGGATATTTTTGAATTTACATGTCCCGAAAACTGACATTACCTCAACTCAAAAAATACGACATTACTCAAAAAGTAATTGAAGCATTAGCCGATTCTGAATCCCGTGCCATATTATTCTCAATAATTCGAAAAGGAAATACTGCTGCAGAACTATCTGTAAAACTAAAAATCCCTCTTAGTTCAGTATACAAAAAACTAGCAGATCTTGAAGAACTCACACTCATCGAAGTTGAAAAATGGATGTTGTCTGATAAAGGTAGAAAATACAAGGTCTACAGAAGTAGAATTAGTAAAGCAGATATCTCAATCAAAAAACCTGAACCTGTGCTTACTCTGTTACCAAACAAGTGATTCTATGTCAAAACCAAACATTATCCAATTATCTGAATTTGATATCACTCAGAAAATCATTGAATCTCTGAGCAATGTTTGTACTAGAGCAGTATTGTTTTCAGTCAAAAATGAATCAAAGGACGCAACACAGATTGCTGAAGAACTCAAAATTTCACTTTCAACAGTTTACAAAACACTCTCAAATCTTGAGGATCTTGCATTAGCTGAAGTGGACAAATACATAATCTCTCCAGAAGGGAAAAAGATCAAACAATACAGAAGTAGAATTGGTAAAGTTGAGATTACTGTTGATAATCTTGAGCCTAGTTTGAATTTGTATCCTAACACAGATAACCCAAAATCTAGCCTATAGTTATTCTCATTATATAGACTTAGAATCACTCTTTGGAATGAAAATCCAGTTTAAATAATTTAGCTCATCCTAATTTTTTTAGAAATCATGAAACAAAAAACAACCATGGCGATTATTGTTGCATTTGTAGCTATTGGCATCGCAACAATTCCTTTGAGCCAAACCGCACAAGCACAGAGTTCTATTCCTGATTGGATTAAGAACAATGCCGGTTGGTGGGCAGAAGGCGCTGTAGATGATGAAACTTTTCTAAATGGGATAACATTCCTAATTGAAAACGGAATCATCAATGTTTCATCTGATTCAAAATCTGTAGATGTTGACACTCTAACCATTGGATTTATTCCAGTTGAAAAGGCCGACGAGTTAACTCCTAAAGCCCAAGCACTAGAAGAATTCCTAGAAAATGAATTGGGTGTTGATGTTGAGGTAGTAATTCCAACAAATTATGAGACCATTATTGAAGGAATGAGATTTGGTCACATTGATGCTGCATTTATGGATACTGGACCTGCATGGATTACCCATGAAAGAACTGGTGCAGAAGCTGTATTGGCAGAACTTGTCAAAGGCAAAGTGAATTACCAGGCAACAGTTTGGACACTGGCAGAAAATGATTCTCTTCAATCAATCGAAGATACTGTTGGCAAGAAAGTTGCATTTACCAGCATGACTGGCTCCTCTGGTTTTGTTAGACCAATGGGAACTCTAGTTACAGAAGGCCACATAACCATTGAGGGTGACGATATCGTTGCACTCGAATCTGCATTAGCAAACAACTTTGAAAGTTACACCTTTGCTGGTGGTTACAAAGCAGCATTAACCTTGCTTCTAGAAGAAAAAGTTGATGTCGCCTTTGGTTCTGATATCGCACCTGCAAAGTATCTTGAGTTAGAGGATCAAAAGAAGTTACGTCCAGTTACAACTATTGGACCAGTGCCATCTCATGTGTTTATGGTAAGCGCTGATATATCAGACTCTACCAAAAATGCACTAGTAGACAGTCTAATCAAACTAAACTATGATGAACACAATTCAATCTTGACAGACTTGTATGGTGCTGAAGCACTAGTTCCAACTACCACTACAATGCACATAGGTGAATTCGGTGAATTTATCAACGCATTAACAGGACTTGATCAGAAGATACTTGACAAATACGACAAGAGCAAATAAAAACAGGAATTCTGAAAAATGAAACAAATTCAGATGACCGCAAATCTTTCTTTTTCTTCAATTGCAACAAAGAAAATTATCCAAATGAATGATGTCTGGACATCATATGATTCGAAAAGCTTTGCACTAGAAGGAATTAACATGTCTATTGACAGAGGTACAAATTATGCCATAGTTGGACAATCTGGTTCAGGGAAATCTACTTTGCTAAAACTAATGAATGGAATGATGATTCCTAGTAAAGGTACCATCAAAATTGATTACATCACTCCAAACATGAATGATAAAAAATTCAAAAAAATGATGCATACTATTGGTTACATTCCTCAAAATCTCGGATTGGTGAAAAATAGTACTGTTCTAGAAAATATTCTGATTGGTGCACTCCCAAGATTAGGAAAAGTTCAATCTTTTTTCAAAAAATTTCCTGAAAATGAAGTTACAGAAGCTAAAAAAATTATTTCACAAGTTGGTCTTTCTGGAAAAGAAGAAAGAAAAGCCTACATGCTAAGTGGTGGTGAAAAGAGAAGGGTTGCAATTGCTAGAGCATTAATGCAACATCCAACAATCCTTCTTGCTGATGAAATTGTATCAGAATTAGATCATGTAACAGCTCGTGAAATTATGGATTTGATTGCAGATGCTCAAAAGAGTATGAATCTTACTGCAATAATGGTTCATCACGACATGCAACTTGCATTAGAATATGCCAATCGTGTTGCAGTTATCAAAGAAGGGCAAAAAATTCTTGAGATTGGTGTTGAGGGTGATACTATTGTTGATTTTCAGACTGGTGATATGAACACTGAAGAAATTATGGAGATGTATGCTGATGACACCAAAAAATAACATCGTCATCGGAATTATCATTGCGTTACTTGTTGCAGCCTCTTACAACATAGATGCCAATCCTGTTGACTTTGTTCAAGGGTTGCCAAATCTTGGAATTGTAGCTGAAGAGATGCTCGAAGTTGAATCAAAATACATTCCTACTGCTCTTTGGGCAATGTTTGAAACTATTCAGATGGCCTTTATTGGAACAATTGTTGGTGTTGCAATTGCATTACCATTGAGTATGCTTGCAGCAAGAAATCTCAACAGCAAGTATGTTTATGCTCCAATTCGTGCATTGTTGGCAGCAATACGTACATTTCCATCAATTCTTTGGGCAATTTTGTTTGTAATTATGGTTGGATTGGGACCATTTGCAGGGGTTCTAGCAATTATCATGTATACGATAGGATTTGTCGCAAAATTGCAGTATGAGGCAATTGAAACAATTGATTCAGATCCTATGGATGCAGTAAGTTCAATCGGTGTCTCAAAATGGCAGTTAATCAGATATGTTGTGATTCCTGAATCTGCATCTCATTTATTGAGTCAGATGCTTTACATGTTTGACTACAATGTGCGTCAAACAAGTATTCTGGGACTAGTCGGCGCAGGTGGAATTGGATTTTACATTATCAATTACATCAAGTTCTTTGAATATGGAAAAGCTGCCGTCTTTATGTTGGTAGTTTTGGCAGCAGTATTGATAATTGACTGGGTTAGTGTCAAAATTAGAGACAAGTATATCATAAAGTCTCAACATGGAATGGAAGTTACTGCAAAAAATAATTGATTTTAGGTTGTAACTTTATCTAACTGATTTGTTTCTGTTGCTGTCTTTACTTCCCTTGCTATTCTTTTCCCCATACTCATGGTTTCATTGAATAGCAGATTGTAGTATGGAGAACCATCCATGTAGATGTTAGAACCTGCAACAATTCTTGCTGAGAACTCAAATGATGTGAATTGTGCATTCTCATCATATACTCCTTCTATACAAAATGGACCGTTCATACCAGGTGCCACTATTCTTTTTGATGCTTCAACAAAATTCTCACCCATCGTGTATACTTCATCTAGTAATGATTCACGTAAAACTAGAGGGCTATTTCCAATTACATTGAATGATGGAACTTTGTTTGATTTCATTTGTTGCTCAGCTGGGATTCTTCCCAAACCCTCAATATCTGATTCGTGTCTTTGATCAACTCCATAGAATTCTAACTCTTCTTTTAGTGGAGAATAGAAAAATGTCAAGTATGCTAAAACACCTGCAGCATATTCTTGAATGTATAGTGTTTCATCTTTAGAAATAACTCCTTCTGAAATCAATTGATTTCTTTTTGTATTGTAATCATCCTCATTTGCTGCCATGAAATATCCTTTACCTCCAGCTGCGCCTTGTCTTTTTACTATTGATAATTTTTCAATCTCACTAGGATTTGTAACTGGTTTTGGCATTGGAAGAGTAGCTTCCCTCATGAGTTTTTCTTTCATCTCTCTGTCTGACTCCCACCTGAGAATCCATTTGTTACCAAAGATTGGAGTTTTGATAGATTCAATTTCATCAGAACTCATCTGAGCAATCAATGTTCCATGGGGAATCAACACTGCATCATTTTTCTCTAGAGTTGCCTGGACTTTTTCATCAAGGACTTCTCTGAATTTGTCTACTATGATTAATTCATCAATAAATGGAAATCTACGGTATAATTTTTCACGCTTTTTCTCACAAACTAGAATTGTTTTCAACCCTTCATCTTTTGCACCTTTGAGAACTTGCAATGAACAGTGAGAACCTAATGTTGCAATTGAGGTCATATTATGACTACTCTAGAATTCTGTACTTTATGAACTATGTGCGGATGTAACATATTGGAAAACTTCATCTATTAACTCCACACTGAGTTCTGATTTGAGATCTTCGGGAATTACCTTTAATACAAAATCATACATTGTTGTGTTTTTTGGAAGTTCTTCTCTTTCTTGCAATAAAGAAAACACTGCTATTCCATTTGAAATTACTGCTACTAGTTTTTCTTTATTTGAAAGGGTCATGAAAATTATGTAGATTACTGGTAAATTAATGTAAATTTATTGTTGATCTCAAGATACCGACTTTATCGTTACTTGATTAAATGACTGCATAGATTTAGTCTCTGTATTAAAGACCTCTAATTCAGGTGATATATCATGTCCACCAGCTTCAGGTGGTGCTTGCGATGCATGATATCCAACATATCCTGCTACTACGATGATAAAACCAATAACAATTGCCATTAGTACGTCCATCTTGTTTTGGTGTGGAATTGGTACTGGCTATAAGCATTATGAAAATTGGACATTTACCAATTTTGAATATAAAAATTAATTACACCATGAAATATGGAATAGAGTAATTTGATAGAAACTGAGCTTGGAAATTTACGTAGATCTCATTATTCAGATGAACTTAACTCATCAATGGATGGTACACAAGTTACTGTCATGGGATGGGTTCTGACTGTCAGGGGACATGGAAACATCAGTTTTGCTACCATTCGAGACAAAAATGGTGATGTCTCTATTGTTGCAAAGAAAGGAGATTGTCCTGATGATGTACGTGAAAAAATATCCTCCTTAAAAGCACATTCTTCAATTGCGATTACTGGAAATGTGAAATCCTCTGAAAAAGCGCCTAGCGGTTATGAAATAGTTCCAACTGAACTCAGAGTATTTTCCGAGGTTGAAAAAATTCCTCCCTTTGAACCCATAGCCAAGACTGTCAAAAACATTGATACAAGATTAGAGGTAAGACCAATTGATCTTAGACGAAAAGTACTACAACATATCTTCAACACAAGAAGCCTGGTTTTAAAATCAATTCGTAGCTACTTTAATGATCAAAATTTTGTTGAAATCAATACCCCAAAAATGATTGCAACAGCTACTGAAGGTGGTGCTGCACTATTTCCAATATTTTACTATAACAAAGAAGCATTCTTAGCTCAGAGTCCGCAATTGTACAAAGAACAACTCACAATGAGTTTTGAAAAAGTATTTGAGATTGCCCCTATCTTTAGAGCAGAACCATCAAGAACTAATCGTCATCTTGCCGAAGCAATATCTATTGATTTGGAAGAAGCATTTGTCGATTACAATGATGTGATGAATAGAATTGAAGAAATTATCAAAATTTCAATTAAAACAGTAACTGATTATGCAAAAGAAAATCCTGACACCGAATTTACAATTCCAGAAACTCCTGATTCAATACCTCAATATTCCTACGATGAACTGGTTGATAAAATGCAAAAGGCCGGTGCAAAAACAGAATGGGGTGATGACCTATATCCATCAAACCTCAAAAAAATAGGTCTTGAAGGATTTTACTTTATCAAAGATTGGCCATTAGCTCCAAAACCCTTCTATGTTAAAGATAGTAAATCTAACCCGAAAATTTCTGAATCATTTGATTTGATGTTTGGCGATTTGGAATTATCTTCTGGCAGTACAAGAATTGAAAAACGCGATGAACTAGCTGAGAGAATGAAAAACAAAGGTATGAACACTGATGCATTTGAGTACCATCTCGGTGCATTTGATTATGGAGTTCCTCCTCATGCTGGATGCGGTATTGGTCTTGAGAGGCTAATTATGGCTTTGACAGGCACAGAAAACATTCGTGATGTAACATTTTATCCAAGAGATGTTGATAGACTAACACCATAGGTGTGGTAAAATGGTTACAGAAGAAGAGATTGAAAAAGTAGCAAAATTAATGAAAATAGAAGTAGATGATCATAAAGAGTATGTAGACAAGGTACATGCCATGATTGATTATTTTGACATTTTGGATTCTGCTGGAGTTGAAGATGAAGAAATATTTATGCAGGAAATTCCTATTACTGCTCTACGTGAAGATAAACACATTCCATTTGATGAAAAACTCATTGAAAAACTAAATCACTACAAAGGAACCTATGTTCGAGCTCCAAAGATGTCATAATGAATCTCAAAATTTCTGCTTTAAGCTATGTACAAGAAGTACAAAATGGAAACATCTCTGCTGAAGATTTTACTGCAGCAACTTTAGAACACATTCACAATATTGATGAAAAACTGCATGCATTTTTGTCTGTAAATGATAACGCAATTAATCAGGCAAGAGATATCGATAAAAAAATAAAATCGGGGAAAAAAGTCGGTGCATGTTTTGGAATGCCAATTTCAATTAAAGACAACATGTGTATCAAAGACAGTAAGACAACATGTGCCTCAAAAATGCTTGAGAATTTTGTTGCCCCATATGATGCAACTGTGATTTCAAAACTGAAAGAACAAGATGCAATTTTTATCGGAAAAGCAAACATGGATGAATTTGCAATGGGCTTGACAACTGAATTTAGTGCATATGGTCCAAGCAAAAATCCCTGGAATGTGGATTACACCCCTGGCGGTTCATCTGGCGGTAGCGCTGTTTCTGTAAGCGCATTTGAATGTGTAGCATCCCTTGGTTCTGATACTGGGGGTTCTGTTAGAAACCCTGCAAGCTTTTGTTCTACGGTAGGCTACAAACCCACATATGGTTTGATTAGTAGATATGGTCTAATTTCATACGCAAACAGTATTGAGCAGATTGGACCTGTTACTAGAACTGTCAAAGATACTGCATTTTTACTAAATATGATTACGGGATTAGATCCTAATGATAATACAACGGTTGATAACAAAAACGAGGACTATCTTTCAGGCATAGATTCTGGTGTTGAAGGTAAGAAAATAGGCATTATCAAAGAGATGATGGCTGAAGGAACTGATCCTGCAGTCGTATCTGCGACAAATGATGCAATATCAAAACTTGAAGGATTAGGTGCAATATGCGAAGAAGTATCACTTGACATGGTGAAATACTCTGTTGCTGCATACTATACCATTACTGCAACTGAGGCGGGTAGTAACTTGGCTAGATATGATAACTTGAGATATGGATATGATTTCTCACTTGAAGGATACGAGTTTAACTCTTACATTCAAAAAGCAAGAAAGAACTTTGGACCTGAAGTTACAAGAAGAATGATTATTGGTGGATTTGTTCCATCCGCAGGACATGCAGGTAAATATTTTCTCAAAGCACTCAAAGTAAAAAGTAAACTTACTAAAGAGATCAATGATGCGTTCAAAAAATATGATTTGTTAATTGCCCCAACTGTTCCAATCCTGCCATTCAAACTTGGGGAAAAAATTGATGATCCTGTTGCATTGTTCCTAGTTGATATTAACACTGTAACTGCAAACCTCACGGGAAAACCAGCAATCTCAGTCCCTTTTGCTGTTTCAAATGGACTGCCAATTGGAATTCAATTACTGGCAGATTCTAATAATGATAAAATTTTACTTCAAGCTGCAAATGCATTGGAGCAAACTGTAAAACTACCGGAGGTTCCAATATGACCAAGATTGGTTTAGAAATTCACTGTCAATTAACAAACCTTGAAAGTAAATTGTTCTGTTCATGTAAAGCAAATTATCGTCAATTTGAAATTAATGAAAACATTTGTCCTGTTTGCATGGGACTACCTGGAAGTTTACCTCGACTAAATCAAGATGCTGTAAAAAAAGCAACAATGATTGCAATGGCACTAAACTGCTCTACTCCTGAAAAAATTGCATTTTTTAGAAAAAACTATTTTTATCCTGATTTGCCAAAAAATTTCCAAATCACCCAACTAAACATCTATGGAGATACTAGTGTGGGTGGAACTGGCTCAATCATGGTTGGAGATAAGAAAATTAGAATTACCAGAATTCAACTTGAAGAAGATCCTGGTAGGCTCATTTATGAGGGAAGTTCTTCTAAAAATCAAATCACTCTTGTTGATTACAACCGTGCTGGAACACCTCTAGTTGAGATAGTAACTGAGCCAGATTTTGAGAGTCCAAAACAAGTACGAGAGTTTCTCAACATCTTGTCTGATTTACTAGAGAATCTGGGGGTATCTGATCCTAGTTTGGAAGGTGCGATGAGAGCAGATGCTAATGTTTCCATTGAAGGCGGAAAGAAAGTTGAGATAAAAAATATAGGCTCATTCCACGATTTAGAAAAAGCAGTTCACTTTGAAATTACTCGACAAGAGAGTTTGCATTCTAGAGCGATTGAAATTGCACAAGAGACACGTCATTGGGATGATAAAAGAAAAATAACTATCTCATCTCGTTCCAAAGAAGAAGCACTAGATTATCGTTATTTCTTGGAGGGAGACATACCATGGGTTACAATCGATCCAACAATTCAAGAAAAATTAAAATCTCAAATGCCTGAAAGTATTAGTTCCAAAAAAGAAAGATATGTTTCAAAATACAATATTCCAAATCAGGTTGCAGATGTTTTGTCATCTGACAAATTTTATTCTGATTTATTTGAGGATTCTCATACAGAATCAAATGCAAAAGAAATTGCAAATATTATAACAACTGATTTGATGGGGTTGGTTGATACTCGAGAAAAACGTGAGGCCTCAAAGATAACTTCCACACATTTGAGAGATTTGGCTAATGCAATTCAAGCAGGAAAGATTTCAAGAAACTCTGCCAAAAATGCATTGTATGAGATTGTGAAAACTGGAAAAGATCTATCTCAAGTAATGTCTGATCTTGATTTAGGTAATGTATCTGATGAATCAGAATTGCTCACTATAATCAAAGATGTGATTTCAGAAGAACCTCAAGCAGTACAACAAGCAAAATCAAATCCTCAAACCATAAACTATCTTGTAGGTAAGGTCATGCAAAAAACCAAAGGCAAGGCAGATCCTAAACTTACCCTAGATTTACTCAAAAAACAAATTGAATGAGAAATGTCTGAACTATCTCTTGAGGATATAGAATTTATCAAAATTTTAGCAACTTCTGACGCTACTGTGCTTCAGGCAGGCATGAATGATGCTACAAGAAAAAGATTAGATGATCAAATAGGCGTGATTTTGAGGGAATATTATCATGAAAATACAACATTTTCGGGTTCAAAACGAATAAAGGAATTTGAAAAAGCAGGAATCACTGAGGATCATGGTAAGGCAGCAATTGCATGTGCACGCCGTCTTGGAATTGACATATCTTAATCTGAAATCTTTTTAGATTCCATCTGACTTTACAAATTAAATCTTGTCAAATTTTGAGTTTGTTCCAACACAAAACCAAGTTGAAGAATCCAACATCTTTCGTTTTATGCAAAAACATGGATTATCTTCATTATCTGAATTGTCAAAAAAGGCAAAAGATGAAACCGAATGGTTTTGGCAAGAAGTAGATAAAGACATTGGGATAGTTTGGGATTCACCCTATTCACAAATACTAGATTCCTCAAATGGAACCGCATATTCTAATTGGTTTGTAGATGGTAAAACAAATATCTACAAATCTACCGTTGAAAAGTTTGTAAAATTAACTCCAGATAAAATTGCATACCACTTTGTTTCAGAAGATGGGACAACATCTAAACTCACATATCGAGAATTGGACAATAAAGTATCAAAACTTGCAAATGGTCTAAAATCACTTGGTGTTAAAAAAGGGGATGTTGTGGCAATTTATCTTCCAATGATACAAGAAGCCATTTTGGCAATACTTGCATCTGCTAAAATTGGTGCAGTACAAACTGTGATCTTTTCAGGATATAGTACTGAATCACTTCACATACGATTACAAGATTGTCATGCCAAAGTTCTTTTTGTTTCAGATGGATTTTGCAGAAAGGGAAAATCAATATCCCAAAAAGAAACTATTCAAAAAGCTATTCAAGACACACATGTTGAAAAAACCATTATTGTAAAATACAAAGGAGTGGACACGTATGAAAATTCAGAAAACATTGTTTTTTATGATGAACTTGTCGAAATTCAAAATTCTAGTTGTGCAACTGAGATAATGGATTCAGAGGATCCTCTCTTTATCTTGTATACTTCAGGTACTACTGGAAAACCAAAGGGTGTTGTACACGTTCATGGTGGTTTTTCCGTATTTGCCGGGCACCAGGCAGCATATTTGATAGATTTGCAGGCGCAAGATGTGTTGTTTTGGCCTGCAGACATTGGTTGGATTACCGGTCTAGTATGGAATGTCTATGGATTGTTGATCATGGGGGCTAGTTCAGTAATTTATGATGGGGCATTGGATTTTCCAAAATCAGATAGGGTCTGGCAAATTCTTTCAGAGTATAATGCTACAATATTTGGAATCTCTCCTACTGCAACAAGATTATTCAAGAAAAATAATGAAGAACCACTAAAAAAATTCTCCCTAGACAAAATCAAGAATATTCCCACTACAGGAGAACCCCTTGATGAAGATTCTTGGTGGTGGTTATTTGAAAAAGTTGGAAATAAGAAAATACCTATCATGAATTTATCTGGCGGAACTGAAATTGGTGGTGCGATGTTGTCTGTTTTTCCAGGAATGAAACTAAAACCATCCACTGTTGGAATTCCAGTTCCTGGAATGAATCTTGATGTCGTAGATGATGATGGGAATTCTGTAAAAAACAAAAATGGTTATTTAATCATAAGATCTGCTTGGCCAGGAATGACTAGAGGGTTACTAAACGATAACGACCGATTCATTGAAACCTATTGGTCTCGTTTTGACAATATTTGGTTTCATGGTGATTATGTCTTTGTTGATGAAGATGATCTTTGGTACATGCGTGGAAGAACAGATGATGTGATTAACGTTTCAGGACATAGAATGAGTACTGCTGAAATCGAGCATACTGTAATTTCTCATGAAAAAATTTCTGATGCTGCGTCAATTTCCATTCCTGATGATCTTACTGGTGAAGCAATTGTCGTTTTCTTTGTTGCAGATAACAAAGATGATTCTGAATTGGAATCAGCAGTTTCTGATTTTATCTCAGAAAAAATTGGCAAAGTTGCAAAACCAAAATTTGTTTTTCAATTAACTGATTTGCCAAAAACTAGAACTGGTAAAATTATGCGGAGACTATTAAAATCAAAATTGCTTGGAAAAGAACTAGGCGATTTATCCTCTCTAGAAAATCCTCAGATATTAGATGAGGTTCCAAAAATTGGTTAATAATTACTAACTTTTTGATATTTTCTAATTCACGTTTTATCTAATAATCAAAATGGCTGATATTGAGCATTGAAATTTGTAGTTGACCAACAAGTTGAAGACATTGAGATGCCTGAAAATCTCAAATTAAACACATTTTTGCAAGAATTTCATTCTGATTGTACTCATCCAGAATGTGGTTTTGGATTTTATGGCTTTGCATTTGGACAATCTCCTTTCCCTGTGCCTAGATTAATTCAAGAAGCATTAATCAAAAATGTTCACAAAGGGGAATATGCTGCAGTTCCTGGTATTCCTGAATTAAGAAATGCAATTTCAAAATACAATAAACATTACTTTGGAATGGATGTATCTCCCGACAGAATCTATGTTGGCCCTGGAACAAAAGAACTAATTTTTAATTTATTAGAAATTTTACATGGAACAGTAATCCTACCTACCCCTGCATGGCTAGGATACCTTCCACAAATCAGATTCCTAAAGAAAAACTACCACATGTTACCAACCCGTGCAAACAAAAAGATTGCACCAAATGATCTTAGACGACTAGCATTAAGACTACAAGACAGACAAAAAATCCTCATACTAAACAACCCCCACAATCCAACAGGATTACTTTACAATCGATTAGAATTAGAAGAGATTGCTGATGTTTGTAGAGAACTAAACATTACTGTGATTTCAGACGAAATCTATGCACAAACCACATATGATTTTTCAAAATTTGTCAGTATGGGAAAAATCTATCCTGAGGGAACATTTGTCACAAATGGCTTGTCAAAATCCCATGCTGCAGGTGGATATAGACTGGGATATGTAATTTTCCCACAACATGCAACAGAACTTAGAGCACAATTCAAAAAAATTCTTGCAACTGAATATACTGCAGTTTCAACACCAATTCAACATGCAGCAGTAGCTGGATTTGAAATTAGTCAAGAAATGGATGAATATTTTGAGATAACAAGAAACATACACAAAATAATGGGAGAGTACACCTATCATAGATTAACATCAATTGATGGAATCAAAGCAACTAAACCTGAAGCAACATTCTATCTATTGGCAGATTTTAATGCATATGCTCCAGAATTACAAAAAGCTAGGATAAGAACTTCACAAAAATTATCTGAATCATTCATAGTTCATCCATACCATACTGCAATAGTGGGTGGGGATAGTCTAGTTTTAGAAAGAACTGATTTTAGTGCAAGAATTGCTTATGTTGATTATGATGGTGGCGAGGTCTACAAAAAATATCGTGAAAATAGACCTAAAACCCATTCAGAGAGAACCCAATTTGTGAATGAAAATGCCCCCAAAATAGTAGCAGGCTTGGGAATGATTGAGAAATTCTTTGGCGCCCTTAAAAAAGACGCAGTTGATGAATTGATGTTAATGAAAAATAATGTAAAAATCCCTAATTAGGATGTAATTTCTTTTCTAGTCTTTCAAACTCTTCAAATGAAATCTCCCCTTTTGCCAATCTAGTTTGAAGAATCTCTATTGGAGTTGTTCTTGTTATTGGTTTGATAATCTTATTTTTGATAGAGTTCTTGTTAATTGAAATTTGCCTTGTATTGTCATTCACTTTTCTTTTAATTCCATATACTGCTCCAAACAATATTCCCAATCCACCAATTGCTAAAATCATATGTGCAGTTTCAGAATTATTTACCCGTGTTGTTTCTTGAGAAACTTGTGTTGCGTCAGCTTCTGGCATGATTTCTTTTTTGAGAATTGAATTGATTACTGAATCATCATTGATAATTCCTACTGCTTGTTCAATGGTAATGTTTGGATAATTTCTATCAAACCAGGACTTGTATGTTGGTTCATTATAGTATCTATCCAAATAATGATGTGGATTTTTATCAGGATCTACAAAATTTGCCAGATGTATATCTGCAAATGCATAATCATTTATTGTAACCAGACCTGATGATAAAATTCCAAACACTATTGCAACTTGTATTACTTTTACCAACGAAAATTATTTGTAATTTTTGGATTTAAAACACGCGTACCATTTTTTCATATTAAAAAATAGTAAATCTTATTAGAATTAGAAATTTAAAATGTGTGAAAAAATTATGTCTGCATTAAACATATTCATTAACTATTGATAAAAATACTAAAGAAATTTTAATTTTTTGACAGATTTGATCTTGTTCATTTCTTTTTTCTAATTTGCTGTGCAACCATTGGCAAGAATGCACCTACATCAGAAACAATGCCTAATGCTTGCCACGTACCTCTATCCATAAGTTTTGTCACTGTTGGTTGATTAATATCTACAACGATCACTTTGACATTTGCAGGTAACATATTACCTGTTGCAATGGAATGAAGCATAGTTGAAATCATTATGACCATCTTTGCATCTTTTAGAACTTTTTTGTACTCTCTTTGAGCTTGTGCAACATCCGTAATTACGTCGGGTAATGGACCATCATCTCTAATGGAACCTGCCAAAACAAATGGTACTTTATTCTTCACACATTCATACATGATTCCCTTTGTAAGTTTCTTGGTTTTTACCATGTTTGCAATAGAACCTGCCTTGAATACCGAATTGATTGCATCCATGTGGTTTCTATGCCCGTGATATGCCAAAGTTGCGTCATGAACATTCATTCCTAATGATGTTCCTATTGTGGCATACTCTATATCGTGAACTGCTAATGCATTACCTGCCAAAACTCCGTCAATATACCCTGATCTGATAAGTTCTGAAACTGCATCTGAGGCACCTGTGTGAACAATTGCAGGACCTCCCACAATCACAATTTTTCCACCTTTCTTTTTGGTATTGTAAATATCGTCAGCTACTTTTTTTGCAATATGTTGAGTTGGTCTCTCACTGGAACTTGAGCTTCCCATAAATTGAAATACGTTGGAGCCTTCTCTTGGCCTTTCAGGCGGATTAATTTTGACTCCGCCTTCACCAACAATTATTTGATCATCTTTTTTGACATCTCTTATAGGAACACAAAATGCCCTATTTCCTTTTACGACAATACACTTGTCCATCATCATGTTTTCCACTTGAATCCATTTGCCTTTGTGAAAAACTTGGGTATGGTTGTTGGTTGTACTGTAAAAATTATCTGGCATCACAAAATTCTTTGGAGCTTTTTTCAGAGTGATTTGTTTTTGAATTTTGGATACTGCACCTTCTCTGTAAATGGTTTGTAAAATTTCATCGAGATGTTTTTGATTTTTACCTTTAACTAATAATCTAGCATATGACTGGTCTTTTTTCTTTTTACCAATATTGATTTCTTCTACTTGAAACTCTCCTTGCAAATCCATAATCTTATCAAATATTTTGGTTAGGATCAATGAATCAATTAGGTGTCCGTTAACTTCGATCTCTTGAGAAAATTTACTCATTTTACTACTCTCTACACAATCATAACTAAAGCTTTACGTTTTTTTTGAGGCTAAATTATACTGGAAGAATTACTTTGCCTTCAAACTTGGGAATATTGTCTGATTCAAATGCTTTTTCTAATTTCTCCTTTTGCTCTTTGGTTACTCCCTGAACAATTGTTTTTGACGCACCGCTGTTATCAACCAGAGCTAAAATGTATCCACTATTGTCTGTCAAAACAAAACCTGCAGATTCATCAACAAATGCATAAAGATTCTCCTCCCCAACTGGTTTCCATACATTTGATTTTGTATCTGTTAATGCTAATGCCGGCATTGCCTTTCCATCGGTTAATTTGTTGAGATATTCTCTAGCATCAGCTACTCTTTTTTGACCTAGTTTTAATGCTTGAAAATATTGCATGTCTTTCAAAATATTTGATTGTTATAAAAACAATATTGCCTCAAAAGATAGTTATAGAATGTTTTTCTAAAAAATTCATGCCTCTTACAAACAATGTCATAATCAAATTAAATGAGATTACTACAATGGTTGAAGACAAATCTAAACTTTCTGAATCTGACGTTGATGACATAAAAGCAATTTTCAAAGAACTTGTAAAAGGTGGTGAAAGATACGATGTTGACGAAATTGAATTTTGGTTTGAGAATGAAGGTAGTTGGAAAACTCGAGAACCAATAATTAGAATTGCAAATCTTTCAAACTATGTACAAGATAAACATCAACAGACAGCTCATCTAAGAATAATGTCTGATGATGATTGTAGTTGCGGACACTAAACTTCTAACTGTTCTAGCAATCTGCCCACGATTTTGGCATTCTCTTGTCTTTCACTGAGTATCTCATTTAATCTAGTTTCATCACTTTCCTCTTTTGTAACAATTTCAAAATATTCCTCATCCAAATCGCTGTTAGCCTGAAGTCTTTTGATTACCTCAAATAATATTCCAATTACCTGTTTTTGTGCATCAATTAACTCATCTTTTTCTGATTCAGACATTACTACTCATCGATAATCTTTGTAAATAATTCTTTTAATTTTGGATGAGTAATACTTGATTTTGCAGATTCAAAGAATGGCTCTAATTTTTCTTTTGAATGTCCTTGTGACTGGTAAATTTTTGCTTGTAGGACCATCTCTAATTTATCAATTTGATGAACAATCTGACTTTCCTTGGAATTATTTTCCTGATAGTCTTTCCAAATTCCCATATAGTTTGGAATAATTGATTCAGGTAATGTCTTGATTATTTCATTAAATGCATGGTTTTCTAATTTCTCTTTTTCTTCAATGGACATTTTATCTGGAACAATATCTCCAACTTTTGACTCGGCTAAATCATGCAGTAAAATCATCTTGATGATTTTTTCAGAGTTTAAATTTCCCAAATCAGAAATTATCATTCCGATTACAGCCATAGAAAATGTATGATCTGCTACCGATTCAGGATTCTCTAGGGATAGTTTGTCCACCCACCCTTGACGTGAAATACTTTTTAGATTTGCAGCATATTTAAAAAAATCTTCAATCATCATTATTGAAAACATCTAATCTCCTAAAGAGTTTTGATGTTTTAGAATCACATAATAGTTGAAAGTTATCTTGTAATTTTATGAAGATTTACACCAAAACCGGAGATGATGGAAATACTGAACTTCAAGGACAGTTACGTATTTCAAAATCCCATCCAAGAATATTTGCATATGGAGCAGTAGATGAGGCAAATGCAGCTTTGGGCATGGTTTTGGCAAATTCCTTAGACGAAGATATTTTCAAGGTACTCCAAAAAATTCAAAATGATTTATTTGTTGTAGGCTCTGATTTGTCAAACCCCAATCTTGATTATCTGAAAAACAGAGTATCCTTAGAGATGATTGAAGAGTTGGAAAAAAGTATTGATAAATTTGAATCTGAACTTCCTCTCTTAACTAATTTCATTTTGCCAGGTGGATCTCTTCCTGCATCTCAATTGCATTTTGCAAGAACTGTTGTACGTAGAGCCGAAACATTGACTGTTCAACTAGCAGAAAAAGATGAAATTAATTCAAATTGCATAATTTACCTAAACCGACTATCTGATCTATTTTTTGTCATGGGCAGATTAATCAACAAAAGAACTGGCAAAGATGACATTCTTTGGAAAACGTAAAAAGACACACTTTAATTCCTCAACTAGGGACATTTTTTGAGTGCCGGGGTAGCTCAGCCTGGGAGAGCACTCGGCTGAAGACCGGGCTGTCGCGCGTTCAAATCCCGCCCCCGGCATTGAACATTTTGAGTAAATACCGTTTATGACCTAGGCATGATATGATATCTGCCAAAATTTAATGAAAGGGAAGTAGTAATTGTAAAAATTACATCAAAGAAATTTTAGAGTATAATTCTTGAATCTTCATGGGTTTTAAAATTAAATTTTTCACTCCAAACTTTTCAATTTTTTCTCTTTCGGTCTTTGTAATGTTCATTGCAGTTAACACAAAGATTTTTTCAGAATTTAAGATGTTTTTGTTTTTTAGTTCTGCTAATGCGTCAAAACCACTGGATTTTGGCATAGCCAGATCCAAAAGAATAACATCATAGTCATTGTCTTGAATTTTTTTTACTGCTTCTAAACCATCACCTGCAGTATCTGGGGTATCTCCCTTTAGTTTTAAAAAAGAACTCAACATTTCTCTAATTTCAAAAGAATCATCAACAATTAGTATTTTCATGATTTGTCTTCCCCTTTATCACTATTAATTTTTGATGGTATCTCAAATATGAAGGACGTTTCCTTGCTGTTACTTTCTGCCCAAATCTTTCCTCCATGCAATTCTAGGATTCCTTTGCAAATTGCCAGTCCGAGCCCAGAACCTCCATGCACTCTTGTCTCTCCGGTATCAACTTGATGAAATTTTTTGAAAATTTGTTGTAATTGATCATGTGGAATTTGCTTACCGTTGTTTGAAATAGTAATTCTAAATTTATTGCCCAAATCTTGACCCTCCACATTTATTGTTCCATTATTTTTGGGTACAAAATCAACTGCATTCTGAATGATATTTGTTATTACCTCTTTGATCCTTTCTTTATCTATTCTAACATTTAATGACGGAATTGAATTCATTGTCAATTGGATATTTTTTTCAACCATAATTGATTGGTGGGAATGTATAATCTCTGAAATAAATTCTCTCAAATCAACAATAGAGAAATCTAGTTTAAGTTTGTCTAAATCTATTTTCTGTATATCTAAAATTGTTTGAATTAATGATTTCATGTGATCCGTATTACTAAGAATTTTTTTTACTGCCTCCAACTGATCATGATTAAGTTTTCCTAACAAATCTGGAGAAAGTAACATATCACAATATCCGATAATAGGAACCAAAGGAGTCTTTAACTCGTGAGAAATCATGGAATCAAATTCATCACGTCTTTTTTGGATTTGTTTTGCAACAACAGTTTTGTTGAAATTCAAAAATGCAACTAATCCCATTATACTAATTCCTAAACCTACAAGTGGAATTGCAATCAACACGTTTCTATCAGAATCAGTTAATTCAGGAGGACCAGATTGAATCACAAAAATCCATTCTCGATTTCCAAAATTGATTGAATCTCTAAACAAATATTCTTCTTGAATATTTGTTACTTCGACAAATTCATTTGAATCATATAAAATATTGTCTGGAATTTCTTCAGAATCGTAAAGTCGAATATTGTTTTTTTCAATAAATTCATTTTCCATAATTGGTTCCATCAAATCATTCATTCTGAAAACAGCAGAGATTAAGCCAATCAACTTGTCTCCACTTTTATCAAATACTGGCAACAACATCAAAAAACCATTTTGAATGTTTTGTCCAGATTCTTGAACTAATATGATTTTTCCAGTAATTGTCAATTCTTGGCTTGTCTTTAGTTTAGTTATTGCTTCTGACCGAATTGGTTCAGAGTTAATATCATACCCAATTGCTCGTTTGTTGGCTTCGTTATCTGGAAACAAATAGACTACCGGAAAATATTCGCTTCTTTCACCAGGAGGTTTTATCTCAAAATCCTCAATCCCGTAATCTCTCATAGTGTTTACCAATTCTGCTTTTTCGGATTCACTGATAATGTATTTGTTAAATCCAATTCCTTGAATTCCAGGAAATGTATCAATGACTCTTGTTGAACTGATGAAAGTATTCCATTCATTATTGGTTACCTCTTCTGATGCAGCAAATAGTCCTACGGAACCTAACAAAATTCCATTATAAATCTGCAAACGAGATTCAATTTTGTTTATCATAGATTGACTTTCATCTTGAAATGATGCTAGATAACTATCTTCAATTATATCAAAAATAGTGAACCATGTCGCAATGGTGATTATTATCCCTATGGTAAATAGACCAATAGCTGAATAGGTTGTTCTTTCCAATTTTTAGGATTTAGGAAATCTGAATATAAAAGATGTTTCCTTGCTGTTACTTTCTGCCCAAATCTTTCCTTTATGTGATTCTATGATTCCTTTACAAATTGCAAGTCCGAGTCCAGAACCTTCATGAGGCCTAGTTAATGTAGTGTCTAATTGATAGAATTTCTTGAATAGATTTTCTAGTTCATTCTGTGGAATTTCAGGACCATTATTTCTAATGTAAAAAGTTACTTGATCCGAATCAATACTGGAACTAACTGTTACTTTTCCTGTGTGTTTGGGGGTAAAATCTAACGAATTACTCAAAATATTTGCAAAGACCCTGCCCATGAGTTTTTTGTCAACTTTGATTTTTATGTGTGGTGACTCTTCTACAACAAAATCTATACTGCGGTTATTAAATTCCTGAGTGTATTTATCACAAAATTCCTCTACCATTTCATCTAGATACACCTCAGAAGTACTAATATCAAAAATTTCATTATCCATTTTTCTTACCAAAAGTACGCTTTCAATTAGTTCCAAGAGATGATTGCTTTCTCGCTCAATCTTATCGACGGCATCATTTTGATTGGAATCCAGCGGTCCCAGTAACTGGGGGTCTTTTAGCATTTCACAGTACCCCTTTATGGGTGTCAAGGGAGTCTTTAACTCATGTGAAATCATATTTGTGAATTCGTTAGTTTGCTTTTGAATTTCAAGTTCAGTTTGAATTTTTTTACTTGTTGCAGAGTTTGATCTATCCAAAAATAAAACAACTAAGATCATCAACCCAGTAATTATGGCAAAGATGATTGGGATGATGTTTTGATAAATGTTCAGGATTTCTAAATTAAATTTAGCCAACGATACAGCATCCAAAACAAAAAGCTCTGATGCACCACTTCCACCTTTTTGTGTTGGGAAAACTCTCTGCCCATCTTCTACAAAATAATTGTCCCATCCAATGTTCATGTTAATCAACCTTCCAGTGATTGGCTCTATCCACAATGAACAAGAGTATTCCACATTGATTGTCTTTCCTTCAAATTGAGAAAAGGCTGCAGTATTATCATTTACAGAAGGCTTGCACTCAAAAAGATATACTTCCAAGCCATCTATCATTTCGTTTGAGACATACTCAAATGTTGTTGGTCTGTGAATTACTGGGTGCAGGAAGTCATAACTGGTTTTTTGAACGTTTGAAGGAAATGCATAATACAAATCAGAATCAACATGTTTTTTTGTAATTCTGTTAATCTCATAACTATCAAATGCATTAAAAACCACTTTTTCAGTCAGTACATGCTTTGAAATGATTTCTGCCTCAATCTTCAAAATATCTCCATCTCTTTGAATTACTCTTTCAATTGAATTTCTTTGGTGTTTGGTTTCCTCCAAAAAATCCTCTCCATACCCACTAACTATTTTATCTCTTCCAAAAAATTCGGTACCTCGTGAATAATCTGCACTAAGTGCTAATTGTTCGGGAATAAATGAAGAAAACCAATAAACATTAACTATGACAAAAACTGAAACGATTCCTAAAATTATCTTTGATGAGTTTCTGGGCATTAATTGCTAGGAATCTCCAAAGTAAATATACTTCCCTTATGGATTTCAGACTTTATAAGATACAAATCCCCTCCTAGACCTTTTGCAAGTTGTTTTGAGATATAAAGTCCCAAACCGGCTCCACCATACATTCTGTTTAGATTCAATGATGTGTTAGAGTACTTGGAAAACAAGCTATTTTGATATTCCTTTTGTATTCCCTGTCCTTTATCTGATACTATAAAATAGATTTTAGAGTCATCAGAATTTATTTCCAAAGATACAGTTTTCTCTACCTTTGAAAATTCAATGGCATTTGTAAAGAGATTGCCAAGAATTTGAATCAGAACTGTTTTGTGTGTTCCAAATTTCAAATTTTTTGTTTTTGTTATTATTTTAAAATCAACATCGTTCAGTCTAAACATGTTGGAATATGTGTTTTTGATAATTGAAGAAATTTCCTCAATATCTGTATCTTCTACTGCTACTCCTTGTAAATTGAAACTTTGTTCATCTTTAAAAGACTGCAATATGTTATTGATCTGAATTTTTAGTTTTTGACTGGAATCTACAATATTTTCTAAAATCTTTCTTTGTGAAGGATTTGTTTCGGTTTCAAGAAGCATTTCACTATATCCTTGTATAGTTACAAGTGAAGTCTTCATGGAGTGGGAAATAGCACTGTTGAAAAGTTCTTTTTGAGAATTGATGTTGTTTAATTGTGATATTTGCTCACTTAGTAATTTGTTTGCTAACTCAAGATTATGCCGATCGTCATTAATCTCGTTAGCTACCTTGTCTAGCTCATCAAATATGAATTTGCTTTTTGTTTTTTCTCTTTTTGATATTTGTAGTAATGACTCTATGTTTGATGAGAATTTTCTTGAAACCAATGCAGCAATTAGAGGAGCAAATGAGAGTGGAATTGATATGGATATCAATAATGAAACCCATTGCGTAAATCCAGTTTCATTCGCATTCTCTATATGGAATTCAAATTGAAAATGTTCTTGAATTTCCTCATTCGGATATATCGGAATAATGTACCTGTATGTTGTAAAATTATCTTCAGGAATATTGCCGAAAAAAACTCCATCAAGATGACCTGAAATTAGTATATCATAAGCTCGGTCTTGTTCAAATAGGGAATGTGTCTTTTCAATCGCTACAACATTGATTTTTTGTCCAAATTTTGAGTCAATTTCTACATTTGAAACTAATATTTCCCCATTTTTAAAAAGTTGGAATTTTTTTGAAAAATCAATTTCGTTATAATCTAGATATTGCACATTTTTATAACTTTGAAGGGGTACTTCATCTACAAAAATAATGATATTACTAATATTTCCATGGATCCCGGAAATTCTCTCCATTATTAAAACAAACTTATCCGAATTTAATGAATTCGTATTTTGATTGCTTATTTTATCATATGAAAGATTTTCCGAGACATACCGAGCAATTATGTCTAATTCAAGATGGGTTTCATTAATAGCATCTAGCATGCTTTTGGTTTTTTGTTGGGCATAGGCATTCATTGTGGAATCTAATTCTGCTCTATCATCAATATCAGATAATACACTTGAAATTATGATTATGGAGACGCTGGTAATTGAAATTATCAAAAAAATTACTCCTTGAAGAAATTTATCAAATTTCATTTTAATGCTCCAAAATTATAGTTCACTAATTGAATGATTTTAATATGATCATGGTCAAGTCGTTCAATTGAATCTTTAGAAAGGATACGATAAGTTTCTTCAGTGGATAAAAAATGTGCTCTTTCCAAAGAATTTTCTGATTCTTCTAATGATTCCAACTGTTCACGTGATGTTGGAATTTTGATTGATTCATAAAATATTTTCAAGTCGTCTGCAGGAACTTTTGAATATTTTGACATGATTTCAAAAGCCTCTTGTGGGCTCTCATCTACGAAATCTAGTGCTTGATTCAAAGATTTTACAATTTTTCTCACATCATGTGAGTTATTTCTCATAAAATCGGATTCAAAAATCAGCCCATCAACAATTGCATAATCAGACATTGCAGGAGTGAAAACAATCTGATGATTCAAATCAGTTGATTCTTTCACATAAGGTTCCCATGTATGTCCTAACAGAATATCCCCAGATTCAAGTGCACTAGTTGTTTCTGTATTGACTACAGTTTTAATCAATACATCATTTGGATTCACATTGATGGATCTAAGGTATTCAAGTATCAGTATGTGGGAAAATGAGTCTATCGAAGTCACCCCAACAACATATTCACAAGTTTGAAAATTTGTTTCAGAACAGTTTGCGCTTTTCAATTTTTCAACTGAGGATTCGTCTTTTACAAGAACTGCATCACCTTCTAAGGAGATATTTGACACCCATACCACCTCCGAAAAAATACCTTCGTCTTGATGTCCTAATATATCTGAGGTGACAATCATCACCCCATCCACATTGTTGTTCTTGAATTTTGATATTGAATCTTCATACTCAGGTGAATATACTAGTTCAACATCCACGCCATTTTCTTTAAAGAATCCTTTGTCCTCCGCGACAAATAATGTATAATATCCCGGCCAATCAGATAATCCTATGGTGATAGTTTCTGGTTTCTCTACAATTACAGAAGCCGCAAATATCACAATAATTATTGATGGTAACAGTATTACCCAACTTTGAATATTACTTGAAAACGAATTTCTAAGATAAATTGCGATTGAAAAAGCCGCTGCACTTGAAATTATAATTCCTGGAATCAAAATATATGACTCAAATTCATAGTTCAAATATTCTTTTACAAGATTTATTGTAATTTGTGATGACTTCTCTGCAGTGCTGGTGTCTGCTTCTAATAGGATTATTTTCTTTTCATCTAATATGACATAATCTCTAAAGGACTCTTCAAATTTAATTTCAACTCCCGTCTTTTGTTCAACAAAAGTTCTGGCTTTATATTCCTCAAATACAGGCACCCCATAATCGGGATAAAGGTCAGTTACATCTAAAACAGTTTCACCAAAAAACTCGTATACTGTCAATCCATGCATTTCATGTTCTTTTACAAAATCATTCTCTAGGATACTCCCTCCGACATCATATACAGAATATGATTTTTGTTGAAGATTGGGTGGGAACATAAAATGTCCATCTTTATCAACATATTCTTTAGAAACAGATGTAAAACTTTCATCAAAGGACATCTCCCGAAGTACCTCACCAGTAAGAACATTGGAGTACCGATAATTAGTCGATACATCAATTACATATCCATCTGAATTTTCTATGTATTTTGTCCAAACAAATCTAATTGGTATGGGATCTTCTAAAGGACTCATAGGGTCATCTGCAATTCTCATAGTTCCAACATTGTGCGATGCATTTGAAATGAGTTCATCTGAAAAATCGTTTGAGATTACATAACCAACAAACCATACTAAAAGAAGTAAACCTGAAGTAATTCCAATACCCCAAAATAAATTCAATTAAATTCCACCAAATCCAAGATATTGCAATTCTAACATGAAATCAATGCCATTATGGTGGAAAGTTCTGCTGGCTTTTCCAAAAATGCTTTAATTTTGTAAGCCTTTATCTTCTCTCGTTCCTTCTCTGACAAATCAGCTGCTGTTAAAACAATCACATTTTCTGTAGAGAGTTTTTTCTTTACCATTTCATCTAAAACTTCAAATCCACTCACATCGGGCATGGCCATATCCAAAATTATAACATCATATGTCTTTGAAGCCACTTCATCTACTGCTCCCACTCCGCTTTCTAGAACTTTAACTTGGTATCCCTTTAATTGCAAATAACTTGTGAACAGTTCTCTGATCTTTTGATTGTCGTCAATCAATAACACATTTTGAGTCATAAACTCATCAATAATCACTTCACATAAAAGTAAATATCTGAATCCCAACAATTGGAACTATCGTCTATGAATTTGAAATTTTTACACGTGTCAAAAAAATAGTATAGATAAAAACAATATCTGAATCCCGATTTTTAGTACTGATTCTTAAAACTAAAAAATCACCTTAAATTTATCAAGAGATCAATATCATTCTGCATGTTAATTTGAATTCCAGATAAAGTTGATTGGTAAATAGCAACTTTTTTTTTATCTTTAGAAACAAATGCCTTGATTTTGACAATTCCTCTATCATGCAATTCATTTAACTTCCTATACAATGTTGTTTTGGGAGCATTTGGAATTGCATTTTTTAAATCTAAAGCAGTTAATTCTGCTTTGTTCAACTCAATCAAAATTTTTCGGGTTAGCGAATCTCCTAACGTTTCAAGAATATCGGAAATTTTTTTTGGGTCATTCAAGTGAACCCATCCAGAACCGTTGGTGGATGCTTTTTGTTGAACCACATCATTAATGGCGTTTAACAATTTAACTTCTTGTAGGACTTCCTTGCTTAATGTGTCAAATTGACGAATTGCCATATTTAGGATGTTTGAAAAACAGTTGATAAACCTTATTCTAAAGGAACTGCAAGATACTTTCAACGAGAATTCGCCTTGATCTTATTTTTAAAAAAATGGATGTTTTTTTTGAGTTTATTTCTCAAAAATTTGATTAAGCATCTACTAAATTGTAGAAACTTTTTCCAGAGGCGGATTTCTCAGAGACACACTTTACTGGCCCTAAGGAATTACCCTTATTCACATCAGAACGTAATTTTTCATTGCTGAATTTCTTTACAATTGCCACCCTGGTTGTATGGAATTTGTTTACAAAATTTCCTTCAATCTCAAAAGTTTCTTTCGTTGTAATTTTTACCCCTTTTGTGATTTGATCTCCTTGAGTGTAATCTGAATCCTCAATGAATGTAATTGTAAATGCTTTATCTCCAATTTTTGCCAAACTGACTGAATCGCCTACTGTTGCATAATCTGCTAATGTTGCTATTTTCTTTCACCTCCCAACAGATTATCAAAGACTTGTTTTTTGATAAATTCAACTTTGAGTAAATTCCTGACTCTGATGGCTACCTTGATCCATTGTCAAGAAATAATTGTTTGATCGGATTTCTGGGAGCATATCTTCTGAAAAACCAATCCTACAAAATATTTAAAAACAAGGCAACCTCTAGATTTTCGACTTTCATGGCTGAAAAAAAATCTACAAAGAAAGCAACCAAATCAAAAGATACTAAAGCTAAAGAAACCAAACCAAAGGCCACTTCCAAAGCAAAAACAACAAAATCAAAGGCTAAAGAAACCAAACCAAAGGCCACTTCCAAAGCAAAAACAACAAAATCAAAGGCTACCAGTAAATCTAAAAACAAAAAAGAAGAACCTGTTGGGGATATGGGCATAGTCATAGTAGACGATGATATTGAGATTGATCAAGAAAAAGTTAATGAAGAAAGACGAGCCTATCTTGAAGAGGCTAGGTCTCAGGAAGCATTTGACTAGGAATCTTTATTCGACTCGATGACGTAGTACTTGTATGCGTGCTTTATGTCTAATTACTGTAAAACCAGGGAAGGTAGATTCAGTAGTTCAAATTTTAAAGAAAAAACGTAAAGTTGTAAAACAGGTCATGGTGGTTACTGGAAGAGCAGACATTAGCGTTCTTTTACAAGGAGGATTTGATGAAATCAATAACATGGTGATTGATTTTAAGAAAATTAAAGATATTGTCACTACAGAAACTTTGATTGAAGTGGAGGTAAATCTGGGTTGGTAAGAGCAATAATTTTAGTTAAATCCCCAAAAAAATTGATTGCCGCAAGATTGAGAAAAGTTAACTCGGTATCTGACTCTTTTCCTACTAGTGGTCAATTTGATGCAGTGGCCATCATAGATGTTGAAGAACTTGGCCAAATTAAAGAAGTTGCCAATCAAATTCAAAAAATCAATGGTGTAGAACGAACTGAAACCATGGTTGAAGTTCAATAAAAAGAGAAGCCCCCCCTTTCGTTGAAGTTCAATGACAATTAATTTAAGGAACTTAGAGGTAGATCTTCTGTGAATATCAAAAAAGTCGGAAATGTGATTCTGGCTGTAAAAGACCTAGACAAATCAATTCAGTTCTACAATGAAATTATTGGATTACCAATAAAAAATCAGAGAAGAACTTGGGTAGATTTGGGTACTTCTGGAGCTTTATTGAGCCTTCATCCAGCATCATTAACTGAACAACAAGGAAATGCTCTTGAGAGTGGAATCACAATAGGTTTTCTAGTTGGCGATGTACAATCCGCAGTAGACGAAATGAAGGAGAAAGGAGTCAATATTCATCGAGACATTGTTGAAAAAGATGCAGGTAAAAATGCTGTAATCTCAGATCCTGATGGTTATTTGATTTCTTTATTCGAACCTAGTTTCTCAGATAAAGCTGAACAAACTAGCGGATATCATGGATTTACACCTGCTTAGACAATCTTCTTTATTGAAGAAATGATTTTCTCTAAGCCTTTTTCTTTTCTATCAATTGAAACATAATATGTAATGTCATTTTTTTGTAAAAGGACAATTGTTACTTTTTGATGTTGGAGTATAACGTGTTCCAATTTTCCAACGGTGCTTGCAGTGTCTTTTCTCAAAGACATTAATGTTGAAATTATGAAAAATTCATTTTTTACTTGTTCGGATTTCAACATAGGTTTCAGATTTGGTTGAACGATACCTGCCAAGGTTCTTCCGTAGATGTTAATCACACCTGCATATCTTACACTCTTTGATGCCTCAAGAATTTTTTGGCATTGCTTTCTGTATTTTACAATAGAATCTTTCCATTTGTCTGCAGGGGTTTTAACCATGTACTAAAAACTGGATTTGCAACTAATAAGGATTATTCTAGAATGAGGAATAATTGTTAATCTTGTTTTTTAGATTGTTTTTCTAATTTTTTCTTGAGTTCTGCATTTTCTTTTAGCAGTTTGTCATTTTCTGCTTTTAGTGTTTGTAGAGAATTTTGTTTAGTGTATAATGGATGACTAGGAGGAATCACTTGGTTTCCAGTTAGTAATCCGGAGGCATATTGTTGATACATGTGTTGGAATCCTTGTAGTTTTTGATTGATTGTTTCAGCATCTCGTGAAAATTGTTCTTTTACAGGGTTTTTGTGAATGTTAAACATTGGATGAGTTAATCCTGGGGGCAATCTAGGAAATTGCAGTGCCATGTGAGGGATGTTTGGATTCAATCCATAAAGGTCTTGTAGGTGCTTGTATACTCCGGTTTCCACAAAATTGGTCAGATTTTGCTATATTTGTGGCTTGCTTTAGGCATTTGATATACCGTTTAGTAAAATTCGAGTCATTTTTGCTCAATTTGAGCTGATCGCAGATCCTTATCTAACCCCAGATTTTGATCGCATATACGCATGGCCGAAACAAAAAAGACATGTCTAAGATGCAAAAATGACATTGAAGAGCAAGATCTGCACAAGATTGTAATTTATGTTGTTCAAGAAAAATTCACTGAACATCATTACGAACACGTAGAATGTCCAGGTAAATTTACCGTTTGAGTAAAAATCTAACTTATCCTTTAAACTCATAAACTTTGTAAATTTCACCAGTAACTCTAGAGCGATATCTCCATTCATCCTGTCTCCACACAACTTCCACAAACTCTCTTTGAAAATTAGGATGCAATCTTTGATAGACATCTTGCCCAATCAAAATTTGATTGGGTTTTGCCATGTTTTGGATTTTAGCTGCAATATTCATTGCAGGGCCCATGATATCCACATGAGATTGTCGTTCATCTGAACCATATCTTACAACAATATTTTTACCAAAATCTACCCCAATCTTTACCATCAAGTCTGGATAATCATATTGGTTTAAGATAGGATTGATTCCTTTTTGAATAACAGAAATCATGGATTTTGCACAATTTACTGCATTGTCAGATGCAAGTAATCCGTTGTTTTGTGCATCAAAGTATCCGATTACTGCATCGCCAACAAATTTTAAGACATAACCTTCGAATTGCCGAATCACTGCTGCCATCTCTTGTGCAAATGAACTAATTATGATTGCAATTTTCTCTTCAGGCATCTCTAATGCCATAGTGGTTGAACCAACCAAATCAACATAAAGTACAACTAAATCCAATTTTGAGAATACATTTTTTCTCAAATATTGATCAGATTCATCAACAATTCCAGAATATTGATATCCTTTCTTTAATGCCCCCCATACTCGTTTTTGGGTTTCTAAAATCATCGATTCAGAATCAAGTGTTTTTTCTGATGTCGAACTAAGTAGCATATCTACAACTTTGTCTTGACTAAATTCAGATTCTTTTTCTACATTACAATCATTCATGTCTATCTCCTATTCTAAAGGAAATTCATGCCCACACTGCGCACATTTTCCTCTTTTACCTCTATACCCATCATGGTAATATTCTTCAATTTCACCATCACAGTCATTACAGGCAAAACCTGAATTTTCCATGCCTATAATGGCTCAATTACATATTTAGATATTGATAAAAGGTTTAAGGCGAGCAATAATTTGCTAAATCTTGTGCGTTTAGGAACAAGATCTCCAAATGAGTTTATGCAACTATTGAATGAAAAAAATGATCTTATCCAAGAATCATTTCTATCCAAAATTTCAGACATGACAAAAATGATTGATGTCAAAGTTATGTTGGGAGATGCAACCGTTTCTCAACAAAAAACATTTGACCCAAAAATAGTAATGGATTTTTTTCAGAACATTAGTAAAAATCTAAAAGATTGGTCTATTCAAGATGTAACAATATCCAACAACGAAGACCTTAGAAGAATTTTCTTAAAATTTGAAATTATGGAAGGTAATTATTTAATTTCAGGACATGTTTCGATTCAATTCCATGTCTTGTTGTATTACAAACCTGACCAAAGAGTAATTGATTGTCAAAAAGAACTCTCTGAAATTATCGATACGACAAAAAACAAAGAAGAGGAACTATCAAACAACAGTGATCAATATGTTTTAGACAAATTAAAAGAAATGGGGTACAAGGATTTCGATCATCAAAAACTCTTTGAAGTATTTTATGAAAATGATGAATTTAGAGAAAAAGTTTTTGCAGAAATTGAAGAACAGTCAGGAGTAGATTTTCAAAAATTATCAGAAAAAAAAACACAACTGTTTAACGAATTAGATTCTCTACTAGTTGAAACATACCAAATCACTCCAGCACTAATTGATGATTCAAAACTTGTAACGGGTGAAGAGGGGAGTTTATGTACATTTGATTTGGAATTTGTGAAAAATAACACTAGAGAAGGATTGTTCGATCCTAGAAAAATGTCTGAATCTGCAAAAGAGGGCATAGTTAAACGATTAGATGAATTTGCAAGTATAATTAACTAAAGACCAAGGAACCAGAAAAAGAGATAATTCTCAAATGGGGAAATTCTGATTCCTTGATATGATTTAAAATCAATTTGTTGGCTATTTAGCCATTCCTTGAAATTTACGCATAAAATTTGACTAAAAAAATAATTTTTGTATAGAAGAAGTCAAATACATCGTTTTCTTAGCAACATTTCCAATGAATCCATCTTATGAAGAGGTAGTAAAAGCAAACTCTATGCGAGGAAATGAAATAAAGAAAACTCCTTTAATTCATTCACCTACTTTTAGTGAGCTTACAAAATCTGATGTCTATCTTAAAGCCGAATTCAGACAAAAGACTGGTTCATTTAAAATTCGCGGAGCTTATTACAAAATTAAATCGTTATCAAATGAAGAAAAGAAAAATGGTGTAGTTGCAGCATCTGCAGGGAATCATGCACAAGGTGTTGCATTGGCATCAGCCCTAGAAGAAATTCCTTGCACTATCGTAATGCCAAAAAATGCATCTCCTGCGAAAGTTGCTGCGACAAAAGGATATGGTGCAAATGTTGTCTTGGAAGGTGTAAACTATGATGAATCATCTGCCAAAGCAAAGGAGATTGCAAGAGAGACGGGTGCTACCATGATACATGCATTTGATGATCCTCAAATTATTGCAGCACAAGGAGTCATGGGTTTAGAAATACTAGAGGATTTACCAGATGTTGAAGAAGTCTATCTTCCAATAGGGGGTGGTGGATTAGCAGCAGGTACACTAATTGCAATAAAAGAAAAAAATCCAAACATCAGAGTTATTGGTGTACAATCAAGATCATTCCCATCAATGTACGAATCAGTTAAAGAAGGAGCAATCACTGCAAGTGGCGGTGCGAGGACAATCGCAGATGGAATATCTGTAAAAGTTCCAGGACAATTAACATTTAGTGTAATCAATGAATTGATAGATGAAATTGTTCTAGTTGACGATACTGAGATCACAAAAGCTATGTTTTTGCTAATGGAAAGAATGAAGTTTGTTGTAGAGCCAGCTGGTGCGGTCAGTTTAGCTTACCTGATTTCAAAAAAACCGGCTCCTGGAAAAAAAGTTGTTGCAGTATTGGCTGGCGGAAATGTTGACATGTATTTGCTAGGTCAGATAGTAGACAAAGGTCTAGTTGCCATGGGCAGATTACTCAAATTATCAATATTGCTACCTGACAGACCGGGGGCTTTCAAAGACATTGTTGATGAAATCACTCTTGCCAATGCAAATATTGTAGAAGTTGTACATGATAGATTAAGTTCAAATGTTAATGCAGGTTCTGCTGCGGTTACTATGAATTTAGAAACCCAAGGAAAAGAACAGGCAGATGCATTAATTGAAGCATTACGTAAGAAAGATGTTCAATTCACATTGTTGACATAATTATTTGAATTTCTTTTTAGCAAAAGAAGACAATCCTTGTTTCTTCATCATCTCGGATTCTTTAACAACTGATTTGTGTTGATCAGACTTGTGCTGTTTTAACTTCTTTTTGAGTTCTGGAAATTTGTTTGCCAAAATTTTCATTGCGTAAATTCCGGCATTACCTGCTTTGTTTACTCCAACTGCAACCACAGGGGAACCTGATGGCATTTCAGTAATGGATAACAATGAATCCAATCCTCCAAACGCTGAAAATTTTTCAGTGTCTGTTTTTTTGTGATGTTTGTCATTATAGACCAAAATTGGTACTCCGATAACAGGAATTACAGTGTGAGATGCAATCATACCTGGAAGATGTGCAGCCCCTCCGGCACCTGCAATGATTATGTCAAAACCCATTTTTTCTGCATGTTGCGCATATTCTGTCAATCTAGCTGGTGTTCTGTGTGCAGAAATAATCTGATCTTCATGTTTTACTTTAAACTCATCAAGAATTTCTGCAGCTCCTTTCATAATTCTAGAATCTGAACTAGATCCCATTATGATTCCAACAAGAGGTTTTTTTGAATATGACACGATATTAGAAAAAACTTGTTAGTAATTAATGATAACGATTTAGTTTTTTCAAGAATATACAACATTAGCTATTTTTATTCCAAAGATATTGAGCATAATATGGCCAAAATTCTAGGGATCATAGGAGGAGGACAACTTGGTATGATGATTGCAGAAGCTGCCAAAAAGATGCCTGAAAATGTTTCAAAAATCATAGTACTAGATCCTACTGAAAATTGTCCGGCCGCACAAGTCGGAGCAGAGCAAATTGTTGCCGATTTTAAAAATAAAGATGCTATAATTGAACTCTCAGAAAAATCAGACATCATAACATATGAAATTGAATCTGGAGATAGTGAAGTTTTAAAATCAGTTGAAAAAAATGCAGAAATTAATCCATCTCCTGAGACATTACATACAATTCAAGATAAATTTTTACAAAAAACTTTTCTTAAAGAACACAATATTCCTGTTCCAGAATTCATAAAGATTTCAAACATTAATGATGTCAAAGAAGGATTGAAAAAATTTGGTTATCCGGCATTACTCAAGGCAAGACGGGATGCATATGATGGTAGAGGAAACTTTAAGGTTGATTCCGAAGACATGGTCCAAACAGCATATGATTATTTCAAAGGTCAAAAATTAATGTTAGAAAAATTTGTACCCTTCAAAATGGAAGTATCGGTAATTGCTGCTAGAAATACTAAGGGTGAAATCAAAACATTTCCGCTTGTAGAGAATATTCATGAAGAAAATATTTTGCGTGAAACAATTGCTCCTGCCAGAGTTTCTGAAGAAATAACAAAAAATGCTGAGAAAATTGCAAGTCAAACTATGAATGTACTAAAAGGTGCAGGTGTGTTTGGAATTGAGATGTTTGTCACTCAAGATGATCAGATTGTAATTAATGAAATAGCTCCAAGAGTTCACAATTCGGGACATCATACTTTGGAATCTAGTGAAACGTCTCAGTTTGAACAGCATTTGCGTGCTATTTTGGGATTAGAACTTGGCAGTACCAAACTTTTACGTCCCACAATAATGTACAACATTTTGGGAACAAAAACATTTGAAGGTGAATACAAGCCATTAGAAATTCCTGATGAGAACTTATTTCTTAAAATGTATGGAAAAAAGATTTCAAAACCAATGAGGAAATTAGGTCATTTCAACCTCATTTCGACAAATAATGAATCAGTAGAGGATTTGTTAAAGAAACTAGATTCCATAAAACCTAGGGCAGTAGTTCAATCTGTATGATTAGGTTTAATAATTGTGAGGGGAAAAAATCATCATGGCACTAACTGCGGCATTAGTTATAACAGGAATTGCAATAGGTTTGCTTCTAATTTATGCTGCAGATGTAGCTGTTGCAATGTCTTCAGATGGCGATTATGGATTTTTACCACTTGATCATATGCAAAGAGGCATAGGTCTAGGAGCACCTGCATTAATTTTACCAATTATAGCATTCTTCATATCACTAAAAGAGCCATCCAAAGGATTAGGGGTAATGATCATAATTACAGGTATTTTGATCATTATTGGAGGAATTGCAATTATGGTCAACCCATCACCATCATCTGAAACTTCAGAAAGAGATCCAATGGCATCTATGGCTATGATGCTTATTCCAGCTGTAATTCAACTTGCATTGGGTGGAATCAAAATAGCAAAATCAAAATAAGATCATCATGCCAATTTGTGCAAAATGCAGTAATGATGTAAAAAAAGTCTATGATTGTGATCATACAAATTTTGAAGAATACTGTGTCGAGTGCTATACTGAATTACACTACTACATGACAGAAAGTGAAAATAATGCTAACTGAACGTGAAATAGCCATCTATGCTCTAGGAAAAACGGAAGGGGTTCATTCTATAGCAGAGACTTTGGGTAAGGGTCTTGATGATGAGAAATACATAGAATCTTGGAATAAAACTATGAAGTTGTTGGGGATTGAACTCCCTCTAAAGGAATTAGAGAAAATTTACAAGGAATTTGCAGAAAAGATGGAACAAATAGTTGATGATTCAGAATTAAAAAATAAAGATAGTGTTGGTATGAAAACCAAAGAACCAAAATAGAAAATTTTGATATACTCTAAAAATTAGACAAAATTAATGAAAGCAATCATTCTGGCTGGAGGTCGAGGAAAAAGACTAAAACCAGTAACAGATTATGTTCCAAAACCTCTTGTTCCAATAAAGAACATACCCATTATTGAATGGCAAATTAGATATCTTAAAAAATTTGGAATCAAAGAGATCATCATTTGTACAGGATACAAAACAGAAATGATTGAAAATCATTTGAACATGAAAGATATTGGAATAAAAATAAAATTCTCGATTGAAAAAACACCATTAGGTACTGGTGGGGCAATTAAAAAAGCAGGAAAAATGATTAATGAAAAATCATTTTTTGTTTTGAACGGAGATACGATTACAGATATTGATTTAAAAAAATTACAAAAAAAGAAAAATGCAATTGCTGCTATTGAACTGAGAACAAAATATGGTATTTTGGAAACTGAGGATGATAAGATTTTAAATTTCAAAGAGAAAAAAGAAATTTCAGATACTTGGATGAATGCTGGAATATATCATTTAGAAAAAGCAGTTTTAAAAGAACTTCCAGATAGAGGCGATATTGAAAAAACAGTATTTCCTAAATATGCAAAAAAAGGAATTCTAAATACAATAAAATATAAAAATTCTAAATGGTATTCTGTAGATTCCTTCAAAGATATGGAGGAATGTGCATTGGAAATAGAGAAAATAATAAAATAGTTTTTTTGATTTATGCACCAGTTCTGTGCAATGTGACCATCATGTATGCAACCTCTTCCACAAATGACTCATCTTTGCTCGCTGAAGCATATTTGGTGGCGTTATTCCAAAAATTGGATTCTTGATGGGTTTTTTCTGCAAATGTTTCTTGGCTCAACAGTTACTGATATACAGATTTTCCAATAATACGGCACCTCAATCAAAATTAACCCAATGCTAAAACAGAACACTAGAATATACAGTCAGTCACAGGTATTTCATGCGTATTGCATGCAGTTTAGGCTCAATGTTATCTGTAAATGAGGTTCTAAACTGTGCTGAAATGATATCTAAAACCCATACAGACACAATTTGGGTACCTGAAACATGGGGCATGGAGAATTTTTCAATGTTAAGTGCTGTAGCAGGTAAAACATCTACTCAAAAGTTAGGATCATCAATTATCAACATCTACTCACGCAGTCCTGCGACAATTGCCATGGGAGCAGTAACTGTAGATACCATATCAAAAGGCAGGGTGATTCTTGGTCTTGGAACTAGTAGTTTGCCCATTGTGGAGACTTTTCATGGATATAGTTTTGATAAACCCTTGCAAAGAATGAAAGAATATGTAGAAATTATCAAATTGATTTCTTCTGGAAAACCAATTACATATTCAGGGGAAATTTTTAATTTGAAGAATTTCACATTATTGATTAAACCACAAAGAGAATCAATTCCAATATACATTGCAGCAATAAATGAAAAAATGGTGAATCTGACATGGGATGTTGGAGATGGAGTGATTTTTTATCTTAGACCTAAAAACGAAATGAAAGAAACAATTCAAAAAATGCAATCAAAAAGAAAGATAGACGTAACATGTCAAATAATTACATGTATTTCAGAAAATTCTGAAGAAGCGATTACCCGTGCAAAAAAAACATTGGCGTTTTATGTATCTGTTGGTAAAATCTATAGGGAGTTTTTGGCAAAAAATGGGTTTGAAAAGGAAACATCAAATATTTTTGAAGAGTTTAAAAAAACGGGTTTTTCATCTAATTATGAATTAGTTACAAATTCAATGTTAAAAGAACTTGTAGTAGCTGGTACACCTGAGGAATCCAAAAAACAACTTGAGGAATTTAACCAAACAGGAATTGATTTACCAATATTACAATTCAATCCAGTGGGTGATGTCAGAACGTCATTTGGATTGCTACAAAAAACATTTTTGGATGAATGATATGATCAAAGTAGGAATTGCAGCATATGGAATAACACCCTTTACCAAAGATGATAAAAAAATAGAATCTATTCTTTTTGAATCTGCAAAAAGTATTTTTGAAAATAATTCAAAAATAGAAAAAAACCAAATTGATGCAGTTTTGGTATCTACTAACAATAATTCAAAATACCTTGCCCCAATCTTGTCTGAAACCCTTGGAATTCAACCAAAAACAGCCCACTCTATAGAAAATCTGTGTAATTCAGGCACAAATTCCATAGTTTCAGCCTATTCTTACATCGCATCAGGTCTTGCAGATGTGGTGTTAGTAAGCGGTGCGGAAAGATATGATAGTCCCGGTCAGATTCTTGATTGGGATAATTCTCGTGGAGAGTTTAAACATCCAATATTTTGGGCATCAATTTTTACTAGTTCATACAAAAGAAAATTCTCAACTACAGATGAGCAATTAGCAATGGTTTCAGTAAAAAATCACAGCCAAGCTCAAAACAACCCAAATGCACTTTCTAAAAAAACATACACCATACAAGATGTAATGGAATCTAAAAAAATTACGGAAGATATCCGACTACTTGATTGCTCAAGATCTTGTACTGGAAGTGCTTCAATTGTTTTAGCATCAGAGAAGGTACTCAAAAAAATCACTGATCAGCCAATATGGATTTCGGGGGTAGGACAAAAAACAATTTCAGCAGGATTTACAAAAAATCAATCATTCCATTCAATGGAATCTACAAAATATGCAACTAAAACAGCATTACAAATGGCACAGAAAAAAATAGAAGATGTTGATGTTGTAGAAGTTCATGATGCATTTTCCGTATGTGAGCCAATGGCATTAGAAGCTATAGGTATGGCAAAACCAGGGGAGGGAACCAATCTTGTTAAAAATTTTTATGAAACAAAAAACCTCAAAATTAACCCTCGTGGTGGTTTGATAGGTTGTGGTCATCCTTTGGGCGCTACAGGTATCGCACAAACAATTGAAATTACACAACAATTACAAAATAATGCACAAAAAAGACAGGTTGAAAACGCAAGTGTAGGTCTAGTTCACAACATGTCTGCAGCTGCAACATCTTCAACTATTTTGGTGTTAGAAAAATGAGTTTTGAGGAAGAATTGTCTAAAGGGAGTTTTTTGATTCCAGAATGCACCGTTTGTAAAAAATTGGTGTGGCCCCCTACCGAATTTTGTGATGATTGTATGGGCAAAACCAGGCTCAAAGAAGGAAATTTTCAAGGTAAAATCATAGAATTTTCAAAGCAAAATGATGATTATTTTTGTATTGTAGAAATGGAGAGTTCTTTTAGAATCATAGCAAAAATGACTAATGAACCACAAATTGATCAATACGTAAAAATTTCAAAATGTGGAATTAATGAAGGCAATTATTTTTTTGAAGTCAGTTAAATTTTGTATAGATGTATGGTGTTTCAGTAGTTTGATCAAATGTCCAAACAGTAGGAAGCGAAACGGTTTCTGATACTTGTAAGTTATGTTCTTTAATTAACGAACTCCATCCACCATTAGATAAATTTCCAGATAATTGACGTTTGGTATGGGTTCCTGCAAATACAATTCCTGTAGAATTTTTTAGTTGATCAATACAATTAATTTTATCAATAATACTAGTTGCTAACACATCTCCACCCATTTGCGGTAACCCTCCAATGAAAAATACAGGGTTTGTTAACTGAAATTTAGAATAGTCAAACTCCAATGCATCTTCACAGTGAGGATCAAAATTTTGTTCAGTGTTGGAACAGATCAATTTTTGTAATTCAACTAAACCATCATCAATTTCAATACTATGAGTTGTAAATCCAGAAATCTTTCCACAAAATGCAATTCGTCCATCTCCAGAACCAATATCGATTAATTCGGTATATCCCAGATTTTTTGCAATTGATACCATCAAATATGCTGAAACCATCCATGTCGGATAGAATGGTTGACAGCTTGAACCATGTTTGATACTGTTTAACCAATGATCATTAATATCACCTTCATAAACCACGCAATCCGTTTCCAAAATTTTTTCATCATAGGAATTATAGTAAATTGGATTTTTTTTTGCAAATTCATGAATAGAGTTCAAATGTTCTTGGTCAAAAGGGAATTTTTCAGAATTTAATGCAGGAATTACCTCTTGGATATGGGCATTTCCAGAGTAATTTTTGGCAAAATCCTGTTTTATAGAAACAAAATTCTGAATTATTTTATCAAACATGGATTTTGTAAAAACAGGGGTTTGATAAACTCATTGTAATTCAGGAGGATTTTTTAGAATTAAGATAAGCAATTTCTTGTTCTACTTTTTTTAATTGTTCAACAGTAGTTGTTTGTAATTTCTCAATATCTCGTAGTTCATTTTCTGTGGGTTCAATTGCCAATTGGAATTCTAGTTGTTTTAGTGTGTTTAAATAAAAATCTCTTTGTTCAAGTAATTTTTCAATTATAATTTCAGACACAAGTTATTTGAAATCACGTCCTATTTAGGCAAATTGTTAGACAACTAAAAATTTGTCATATTTCAGTATGAGACATCATCATTTCGGCAATCTTCGCAAGGACAGTGCCAATGACATTGAAGATTTTGGCGTTGTTTTAGTTCCTTTTTCTTTTTTGCCACAAATCAGGTAATTCTTTAGAGTATTATTGTTTTACCGAATTCATTTAGGTTTTGGTTCTATCACAAATAAGAAACGAACTACTCAATCAATTTTAACGGGTATTATGTAATTACCCACCTTACTATATCTTAAAAGAGGAAGAATAGTATGCGCTCACGAACATTAACCATCTCAAAATTATCCAAAAAAACAATTACCAATAATCAAAAAGCTGCAAAAACCCGTAGACAGCGTGGATATCAATGGGAAGATACATTGGTAAAACGATTCAATACATCATCAGATTGGAAGGCATTTAGATTAGGATCTCCAAGCATTGCATTACCAGATGTTTTAGCTGTAAATACTGAAGACAGTACTATTTTTACTATTGAAGCAAAATCTGGAACAAGCACTTCGCTTCCAGTTCCATATGATCAGATTGAAAGATGTTTAGAGTGGATTAAGACATTTGATATCTACAAAAAAAGACATGTGTTGTTAGCATTCAAGTTCCTATCCAAGAAAAGATTGGGAGTAGGAAAATATGAAAGTCGGGAACTAAGAGAGTTTTACAAAATTTGGGATGAAAAATTAGAGATCACTGATTGTGTTTGTACATATGAAGGAAAAATATATGCAAAAGTAGACGGTTCACGAAAAGAGATCCATCTAAAAGAATGTAAGATGCCCTTTAAAACAAAACAACCCAAATAGTGCCAAATTTTAAAAAATCTACAAATTGTTTTTAAAGAATAAACAAGAATCAATCATATGTCTGAAGTGAACAAAGATGAAGATGCCCAACTACAATGGGATAATGAAGTTAAAAGAATTGAAAAAATTAAAAATCCTGAACCAGAAGTAGTTGCAGAACCAACTCCTGAACCAGAAGTAGTTGCAGAA
>VMBT01000020.1_pt1 | contig 119973 bp, 123 predicted proteins | sample 4404301 | NCBI WGS metagenome assembly VMBT01 (sample SAMN12238535, study PRJNA552566) | marine metagenome | isolation source: Coastal seawater | place: USA: coastal Georgia, Sapelo Island | collected 2008-08/2009-08 | reverse complement strand
TCCCCCAGCCGGCACCACTTTCATTGATTATTAAATTACTTTCATTAAATTACTTATATGAATTCAGATGTTGATCAATTTGGTCGAAGTACAAATAGTTCAGATGGACTTAATGACGACAAATCAAAAAGAATTCTAGAAGCTCTCAGTGATATTAAAAACCAACTTCAAAATGATGAATTTATTCCCAAAGTTGAAAAGGAAAATATATCAAGAACCAAAGATATAAAAAAAGATACTAACCACGATCTAGATTTTAAAAATCTTCATTATAAAATTGAAAGTTTAGAGAAGAAAATTAATCAAATTGTTGAAAATTTACAAAATAACCAAAAAGGTGGTTTAAAAAAAGAAGAAGAGTTGGAGGAAGAGGATCAATCTATCTTTCATAAGATAGAAAATAACAATTCAGATCAAAAACAAAGCAAATCTATAATAGTTTTAGAAAATCAAAATCTTCAAAATATCTCTAGTTTTAAATTTTATCACTTTCTCATTTTATTAATTATTTTATTAGTTGTTTTGACTTTAATAATATCAAACAACTTAGGATTAACTATTTCAGAGTCTTTAAATTTTTTTTTAAGTCTTTTTAGCTAAGAGAAGTATTTAATCTTTCTACATTAGCTGCACTAAACTTAAACTCAGGAATTTTTCCATAAGGATCTAACTGTGGGTTAGTCAATACATTGGCAGCAGCTTCAGCAAAACAGAAAGGAATAAAGACCATGCCTTCAGGTATTTCTTTATCTCTTCTTACTTTTATTACAATAGTACCACGTTTTGTTTTTACTTTAACTTGATCACCTGGCTCTATGTTCATTCTTTTCATATCCCATCTATTCATACTTACAATAGCTTCTGGCTCAATATGATCTAAAACCGTTGCTCTTCTGGTCATTGAGCCCGTATGCCAATGTTCAAGCAAACGACCAGTTGTAAGTATCATAGGGAAATCATCATCAGGTAATTCTGCGGGTGGAATAAGTCTTGCAGGGACAATCTTACCTCTTCCATTTGCAGTTGGGAATTTCTCATTAAAAATAATTTCATTACCTGGTTTGTTAGGATCATCACAAGGATATGTGACTGAATTTTCATTTTCTAATCTTTCATAAGTAATATTTTTTAATGAAGGCATAACTTGAGCCATTTCGTTGAATACATCTCTTGGATGTAAGTAACTCCAGTCCAGCCCCATTCTCTGAGCGATTGCTTGAGTAATCCACCAATCTTGTCTAGCGTCTCCTGGAGGTGGGACGGCTTGACGTCCCAATTGAACTTGACGATTTGTATTAGTAAATGTTCCTGTTTTTTCAGCGTGTGCAGAAGATGGTAAAATTACATCAGCATGCCAGGCTGTTTCAGTCATAAAAATATCTTGGACCACTAAATGGTCAAGTTTTGCGAGTGCCTCTCTTGCATGGTTTTGATCAGGATCAGACATCGCAGGATTTTCTCCCATGATGTACATAGACTTTATTTCGTCCTCTAATATTTTATTTATAACCTCAACAACGGTTAAGCCTTTTTTGTTATCCAATTCTACTTTCCAAAAGTTTTCATACTTGGAGTGAATATCTTGATTTTCAACAGACTGATAGTCAGGAAAGACCATAGGAATTAAACCAGCATCAGAAGCACCTTGAACATTATTTTGTCCTCTTAAAGGATGAAGGCCAGTTCCATTTCTTCCAATTTGACCAGTGGTGAGAGCAAGTGCGATTAAACATCTTGCATTATCTGTGCCATGGACGTGTTGTGACACTCCCATGCCCCAAAAAATAATAGATTTTTCAGAGGTGGCATATAGTCTAGCAACTTCTCGTAATTCATCAGCAGATATACCGCAAATAGATTCCATTTTTTCAGGAGAGAAGTCTTTTATTTCTTCTTGAAGTTTCTCAAAACCCTCGGTTTGACCCTGTATGTATTGTTGGTCATATAATTTCTCATCAATAATTGTGTAAAGTAAAGCATTGAGCATTGCTACGTCAGTACCGGGTTTAAATTGTAAGTTATGAGTGGCGAATTTACTTAAACCTTGTTTTCTTGGATCCATGACAATTAATTTTGATCCTCGCTTTGTTGCTCTTTTTAAATAAGTTGCAGCAACAGGATGGTTTTCTGTAGGTCTCGCACCAATTACAATAATACAATCTGCATCACTTGCTGCCATAAAAGGAGCAGAAACCGCACCAGAATTTACACATTCCATTAATGCAGCAACAGAAGATGCGTGACACAATCTTGTGCAGTGGTCAACGTTATTAGAACCAAAGCCTACACGAACAAGTTTTTGAAATAGGTAAGCTTCTTCATTTGAACATTTAGCTGAACCAAACCCTGCCAAACTTTTGGGGCCATGGTCTTCTTTTGACTTAGCTAAACCCTTAGCTGCTATGTCAAGGGCATTTTCCCAACTAGTTTCTTCAAAATAGTCGGATATTTCAGAGTCTTTTAATTGAAAATTGGGATCTTTTGGAACTCCAGCTTTTCTAATAAGAGGCTTAGTCAACCTACCTTCATGGTTTATATAATCAAATCCAAAACGACCTTTTACACAAAGTCTATTTTCATTAGCTGGTCCATCTTTTCCATCAACATATAATATTTTATCATCTTTTACGTGGACTTTGGTTTGACATCCAACTCCACAATATGGACAGACGCTATCAACTGTTCTATCAGCGTAATTAACACGGGCACCTTCTTCATTAACTAAAGAGGACTCCATTAATGCTCCTGTTGGGCAAGCTTGAACGCATTCGCCGCAAGCTACGCAAGTACTTTCTCCCATAGGATCATCTAAATCAAAGATAACTTTTGCAGTTGAGCCGCGATATGCCATACCGATTACATCATTAACTTGAACTTCTCTACATGCGCGTACACACAAATTACAATTGATGCATGCATCTAAATTTACGCTCATAGCTTTATGAGATCTATCTATGTTAATTTTTTCTTTTCCAGGAAATCTACTGGTACTAACACCCATTTTTTCTGACCAGTTCCAGAATTTAGAATCAGGGTCAGGAGATTGTTCTTTAGAAGGTTGGTCGGAAACTAATAACTCAAAAACCATAGATCGAGATTTTTCAGCCCTCGGAGAATTAACTGTAACCTCCATACCTTCAGTTGGTTTTCTAATACATGAGGCAGCTAAAGTTCTTTCACCTTTTATTTCGACCATACAAGCTCGACAATTACCATCAGCTCTGTAACCAGGCTCAGGTGAGTAGCACAAGTGTGGAATATCTATATTGTTTTTTTTGGCAACATCCCATATTGATTCAGATGGTTCTGCTAAATATTCTTTACCATCAATAGAAAATTTTATTTTATCAGTCATTAGTTTGTTACCTCATTAGGAAAATGTTTGATTACAGAAAGTAAAGGGTTTGGGGCAGCCTGCCCTAATCCACATATGGATGCATCCATCATGGCTGACGATAGCTCTTTTAATAATTCTACATCCCAGGAATTTTCATTCATGAGTTTAAGGGCCTTTTCTGTTCCATTTCTACAAGGTGTGCACTGACCACAACTCTCATCATGAAAGAAAAACATTAAATTCTTTGCTATCTCACCCATTTTATCTTTATCAGATAAAACAACTACAGCTGCCGAACCAATAAAACATCCATGCTCTTGTAAAGTATCAAAATCAAGAGGGACGTTATCCATAGAGGCAGGCAAAATACCCCCTGAGGCCCCACCAGGAAGGTACGCCTTAAAAGTGTGGTTATCTTGCATTCCCCCACAGTATTCTTCAATCAACTGTTTTATTGTAATACCTGCTGGAGCTAACTTGACACCAGGGTTTTTAACTCTCCCTGACACTGAAAAAGTCCTTAATCCTTTTCTACTGTTAAGACCATGACTGTTAAACCAAACAGCGCCTTTTTCTAAAATTTCTCTCACCCAAAAAACTGTTTCTACATTATGAATAAGCGTTGGACGTCCAAACAAACCGACTTGAGAAGGAAAAGGAGGTTTGTGTCTTGGAAGACCTCTTTTGCCTTCTAGACTTTCAAGCATTGAGGACTCTTCACCACAAATGTAGGCGCCCGCTCCTCTTCTTAAATGTATTCTAGTTTTGATATTCAAATTATTATCTTCAATAATTTTTATTTCTTTTTTTAAAAATTTAATCACATCAGGATACTCATCTCTCATGTAGATATAAACATCAGTAGCTTCAACAACCCAAGCTGCAATTAACATACCTTCAAGAAAACGATGAGGATCTCGCGAAAGATAATGATGATCTTTAAAAGTTCCGGGTTCTCCTTCATCACCGTTTATAGCCATTAGTCTTGGCTGCTGTTCAGCCCTAACAAATCTCCATTTTTTTCCAGTTGGAAATCCTGCTCCACCTAATCCTCTAAGGCCTGATAATTCCATTTCTTCAATTAAGTCCATTGGATTTTTTTTATTTTCTAGACATTCTTTTAAGATTTTATATCCACCAGACTTAGTATAATTTTCAAAATTAATATATTCAGGAGTAATAGGTTTTATATCTTTGCTCTCAATCGAAGTTTTTATTTTTTCTAAATTAGCATTTGTGATGTGTTTTTTTCCAACTTCAACTACTGGCGCTTGATGACATCGGCCCATACAAGGAGCTCTTACGACCCTGATATTTTCATCGCCAGAATAATTTGATTCAAGTTCTTTTTGAAGAGATTGGCATCCATTCATCTCACATGTAATGCTATCACATACACGAATTGTGATTTCAGCAGGTGCAACTTCATCATCTTTAAAAATATCAAAGTGTGCATAAAAAGATGCAACTTCATAAATTTCAGTTAAGGGGAGATTAGTTAATTCTGCTAAGGCAGCTAAATATTTAGGTTTCAAACATTTATAATTATCTTGAATTAAATGAAGGCATTCTATCAGCATATCTCTTTGTCGAAGATAATCAGCTGGGATTAAATTTTTTAACTCATTAATTGATTGATCATCAGATTGTCTACCTTTATTGAAAGTTAAAGCGTTTCTTCTGCCGGAACCAGGATGTATTTTTTTAGTGTTATCTTCCATGTATTATTGAAATTATTTAAATCGATTAAATATTCAATTATTAATGAGTAATTGATTAATAAGGATTACTTATCAAAATTTTTTAAAAACTTTATAAATGAGTCTTTTATTGGAGATGGGCCTTTATCCTTAATAAAAACCGAACCAACAGAATGAGTCACAACGGGAGTATTTAATTCAATAAATTGAATATTAGAATCATTCTCAAACTGAGATGCATAAGAACCTGGCATAATAGTCGATAGATCTGAAGATGAGACATGGGAAAAAAGATGAATTAATGAGTTAGACTCAATCATAATATTAGGAGTAATATTTTTACTTTTAAATATAGCATCTAATATTCTTCTAAATTGATTTTCTTGTGAAATTAGACATAAATCTAGGCCATCACACTCAGTCCAAGAAATATTTTTTAATTTTTGGTATCTTTTATTTTTAGTAACTAAAAAATACTTTTCTTTGTATAGATGTACTTTTTCCACACCAAGTATAGGTTCATTATCTAAATAACTAAAACCAATATCCAATTTAAAATCGTGTAATCCCTCGTCTATCTTATTTGAGGACATTGAATAGACTTGTATATTTATATTTCTAAACTTTTTCACATATTGATTTAGAATATATGAGACATCGATAAGGGCGGAAGGTATTACCCCTACCCTCAAACTGCCAGTGAGGTTATTTTTTAATTCAGAACTTAGTTGTTTAATTTCACTGTACTCTTTAACGATATACTTAAATTTTTCTTTTAAGATTTCACCCTCTTTGGTTAAACCAATAAAATTTTTACCTCTTTTTACTAGCTTGACACCAATTTCATTTTCTAATGATTTTAATTTCATAGATAATGCTGGTTGAGATATATTTAATTTTTCAGCAGCACGATTAAAGTGTTTTTCACTATCTAATGCTAAAATTATTTCTAAATTCTTTATTTCCATGAAATATTAAAATAAATATATACTTAAATGGAATATTATCTAGATACGAAAGGTTATGAATGTCCAATACCTGTATTAAAGACAGCCAAACGTATAAAAAAATTAAAAAAAAATGATTTAATTACAGTAGAGAGCGATGATCCTTTATCTAAATTTGATTTTAAAAATTACTGTGAAGAAAATAATTTCAAAATTATTTCCTTAAAAACTCTAAAAAATATCGTAATTATTAAATTTCAAATTTAATAACTGGATAAAACTTTCCTTTAATAACTCTCGACAAACCCTCTTCGACAATCAAAAATCCATCACTTTGTGCCGCAGAAATTAATTTAGCAGACCCTTTAGAGTTGTGTTCAAAGGCTGTTTTATCCTTAATTTTTACTCTTATAAATTTGGTAATATTAGCTTTTTTATTTTCAGTAAAACCTGATTTAATATTTTCAACTTTAAAGTTTGAATAAAGATCATTTGGGTCTAAGAATTTTGAAATTATTAATTTCAAATTCACCATTACAGCAAGTGGATTACCCGGTAGGGAGAAAATGTATTGTCCATAATGTTTTGCAAAAATTATTGGTCTTCCGGGCTGTATACGAAGATATTGGAATAAAATTTTAGAATTTTTAGTTAAGTAAGATGAAGTGTGATCTCCAGAGCTAAATGACGATCCTCCTGAGCTAATAATTAAATCGTACTGCGATTTTTTAGTTTTATAAAATTTCTCAACATCTTTAAAAGTATCTTTTAAAATGCCTAAATCTTTTATTGAAATCGGATACTTTTTCAGAAAATTTATAATTTGTAATTTATTTGAGTCAAAAGTTTGAAAGTCTTTTTTTTTCTTTTGGTAATCGATTAATTCATCTCCAGTAGAAATTACACCAACTTTTAACGGACTGTATATATCAATTTTTTTTATTCCAACTGAAGCTAGGAGGGCGAGTTTTATAAAATTAATTTTTTGATTTTTTTTTAAGATTATCTGATTTTTTTTTAAATCCTCACCTCTCTTTTTTATGTCTTTATTAGAAATTTTTGATTTTGATAAAATTAGATAATCATTTTCAATAAATGCATTTTCTAAAGAAAGAAAATTTTTAAAATTACCTGGAATGCTAGCACCAGTATTAATTCTATAAGCATAATTTATGCTCAAATTTTTATAGACTTTTCCTGTTTCAATTATTTTTGATGAGACGGGAATTTTAGTAGATTTTTTATTTGATATTATAATACCATCAAGTCCTGCTGAGTCTAATTCAGGTAAATTTATTGGCGAACGTATTTCTTTGCTTGAAATAAAATTAAGAGAATTGGCTAAATCAATTTTAGAGGATTTTTTTGTTCTCTTATTATGTAAAAGAGCTATTTGAACTGCCTTTTTTAAACTTATAAATTTAGAATGAGTCACTTAAAATTTCTTTTGTAATTTCATTAACTTGATCATGACTTAATACTTTAATTGGATGCTCTGACATATCATCACTGACTAAAAGTTTGACATTATCAAAAGATTTATAAAGCAATTCCTTATTATTCTTTTTTAAATTTACTTCAATTTTTGAGAGTTTTTTGATTTTTTTAAAGCCTTCAAATATAAGAATATCACACCCTTCATTAAGTTTGATTAATTCTTCTATATCTATTTCAGGTGAGATTTTTTCTTCTATATGAGCTAGTCTTTTTTCTGAAACAATTGTGGTTTTATATGAGCCAGCTTCCCTAATTTTATAGCTATCAGTATTAGGGTGATCAATGTCAAATGAATGATGAGCATGCTTTACCACACCTACTTTGAATTTTTTTTTCCTAAGATGGGCAACGAGCCTAGATACTAATGTCGTCTTGCCACTATTTTTCCACCCAATAACTGCTATTGTTTTCATTTATTTAACAACCATAATATATCTAGAAAATTATGACAGATTTTTTGATTAGACCGAGCGTAAATAATAAATCCTTATTTAAATATAAAAACTCCATAGATGAGAATGGAAAAAAAATTATTATTCCCATAATTGAAGAAAAGCCATTAACTTTATATCTCAACAATCAAGAAATAGTTACAATGATGACTATCGGTGATTATCCTGAGTATTTGGCACTTGGATATTTATACAATCAAGGAATGTTAAATGATTTTAACAAAGTCAGAAAAATAGAATACCACAAAGATCTCAAAACAATTGTTGTCAGAACTGCCGATAAAACTAATTATGAAAAAAAACTAAAAAAAAAGGTTAATACTTCAGGTTGTGCACAAGGCACAGTTTTTGGTGATTTGTATAATGAAATTGAAGGAATTGTTTTAAATAAAAATATCAAAGTAACCCACCAAGAACTCATAGAGTTATCAAAAAAAATTAATTTAGAACCCAGTTTATATCTTAAAGTTGGTGCTATTCATGGTTGTGTTTTGTGCGAAGGAAATAAACCTCTTTATTACTTTGAAGATGTTGGAAGGCACAATGCTGTTGATAAGATTGCAGGATTGATTTTGAAAAAAAATATCAATGTTGAAAATATGTCATTTTACACAACTGGTCGTTTAACCAGTGAAATGGTAATTAAATGCATAAAAATGCGAATACCAATACTTTTGTCTCGCTCAGGTTTCACAGCATGGGCAGTAGAAATAGCTAGAAAGAAAAAATTAACTATGATTGGTAGATTAAGAGGGAAAAGACTAAATATATTATCAGGTGACTTTAGATTTAAAAAGTGAGCGATCAAATAATAATTTCAATCCTTACAGGAGGAAAGTCCTCTCGAATGGAATTCCAGAATAAAAGTTTTCTTAAAATTCATAACAAAACATTTATTGAATTACTCTTAGATCAATTAAAAATACTTGGATACGAAATTGTCATTAATGTAAATGATGATGAAGAGAAATATTCAAAATTTGGTTTTAAATTAGTAGCAGATAAAATCAAAGGAAGGAAGGGTCCACTAGCTGGCCTTCATAGTGTTATGAGTCTCTATGAAAAAACAAAAAAAAATATTTGGTTTGCTATGTTGCCCACTGATGCCCCTTTAATAAATCTAAATCTTTTTTCAGAATTTGAAAAAATACAAACTAAGAATAAAAACTCCTATATCTCTAAAATTGATGGAAAAATAGAACCTATGTTTTCATTTTGGTCTATCAATTCTTTTGAAAAATTAGATAGAATTTTAAATTTGAATGACGGTTATAAGATTATGAAATTTGCTGAGGAAATTGGTTTTGAATATTTAAGTATTAAAAAAGAGAAAAAATTAGAATTCTTTAATATAAATAATCAAGAAGATTATAATCTTTTTAAGAATTCTTATTAAATGAAATTAATTTTGTACCATTGTCATTAAGAGTCTTTTCCTCATAAGAGTAACTTTTAGACAAAAAGTAAGGCTTATAATCTTTAAAATTTATGTATGAAAAAGCTCTAACACCCTCATTAAATATATGAGGTTCCACAGTTATGTGAATGGTATCAACTAATTCAGCGTAGATAAAAAAATCATGTACGCTAGTGCCACCTAAAATTAAAATATTTCCTGAACATATCTTTTCAAAATCGCTCCATTGGTGCAAATCTGGGTTAAAATAAAATTGATCAGGGATATCTTTTTTTATGAGTTTTATCTCCTCATACTTTCTTGAGAAAACAATTCTTTTTCTTTGTTGATTAGGATTAAGTTCATGAGTAGTTCTTCCCATTACCTGCCATTCATTTTCACTAATTAGTGTCTGCAAATGATTTTGATCTTCTTTTGAGGTCCATTCAAAAGGATTATCTTTTGAGTGTTTTGCTATAAAACCATCTTGTGAACAGGCAAAAGCTAATGTGTATTTCATGATTTATTGATGTATAAATTATATTATTAAAATATTCACTTAATAAATGAATTTCTATCTACCTATCGCTGAAATATCCATCAACATTTATGTATTGTTATCACTAGGTGTGGGGATCGGATTTATATCAGGGCTTTTTGGCATTGGAGGAGGATTTATTTCTTCACCTTTACTCATTCTTGTTGGAATACCTCCTGCTGTAGCTGTGGGATCGACTACAGTTCAGGTGTTTGCTTCTACTTCAACAGGTGTAATAAACCATTATCAGAAAAAAAATATTGATTATCAAATGGGCATTACCATGATCATTGGGGGGATTTTTGGCACATTAACAGGGGTTTTGCTTTTAAATAATCTTCAAAATATTGGAGCAATAGATAATTATCTTAGCTTTATTTATGTTGTGCTTTTATTAGGAACAGCATGTTTTATTTTATACGAAACAGCTAAAGTAAATATTTTTTATAAAAATAAAAAATTTAAATTACATCAACACTCTTGGATACATGGCCTACCCTTTAAGTTTAAATATAGAAAATCAAAATTATATATCAGTATTCTTGCCCCGCTGATTATAGGTTTCGGTATAGGTCTTTTGACAGGTTTTACAGGTATCGGAGGGGGATTTATTCTAATTCCATGTATGATTTATCTTTTGGGAATGACCACAATATCAGTTATAGGTACTTCCCTTTTTAATATTACAATTATTTCCTTAATTTCTCTTTTTCTTCAAATTACGATAAATCAGAATGTAGATTTTGTATTAGCAGTAATACTTATCGTTAGCAGTTCATTTGGAGCTGCAATAGCTTCTAGAATTGTTGAAAGGCTTGATCAAGAAAATTTGAAAGTCTTATTTGGCGTGCTCTTAATAATCATAGCATCTTTTCTTTTATATGAGCTTTTTAGAACTCCAATGAATTTATATCGGATAGAATATGCATAGAATAATACTAATAATAATATTAGTTTTTTGCTCATCTAGCTCTTGGTCTTCAAAATTTTCATTAGATAAGTTTGATATAGAAATAAATTCAAACTTCTTAGGTGAAGAGATTGTTTTATTTGGGCATAAAGACGAAGGAAGAGATCTGATTATTATATTTGAAGGTATTGAAAAACCAGGAAAACTGTTCACAAAAACTAAAAAAGGTCTTTTATGGATCAATGAAAAACAAGAATTGGATAGAATTCCTAGTTTTTTTGGAATTTTCTCTACCCCAAAATATTCACTTAATGAAATTTTTTTAATACCCTCGGTTACCAGCAAACATGTACTAATTAGTGATATCTCGGAGAGACTCTATCAAATAAGAACAGCTCTAAAGATTAAGGGACTTTACTTTGAAGATGAACTCCAAAGCATTGAAGGAAGTCTTTTTATAAAAAAGTTTAAGATACCGGATAATATTTCAGCTGGTGATATTAAAGTTTCTTTATATGAAATTCAAAATAATGAAGTTATTAGCTTTAACCAAAAAAAATTAAATATTCAAAAAAAAGGACTTACAAGTAGATTTGAAATAATGCTAGAGGAACAATCGATGCTTTATACGGTAATCTTAGTTGTCTTTTCGATTATATTTAGCTTATTATCAAATTGGCTTTTTAGAAGAAGATGAAAAAAATAAATCAAAGAAACTATTTTGTTGTAATCGATGATAGTGAAGAAATGTGGACTGCTGTAAAATTTGCAACAAAAAGAGCTAAGTCAACTAAATCAAACCTTACAACAATTAGTTTTATTGAAAGTATTAGTGATGGCATGATGTTAACTTCATCTACAGAGAAAATACTTGATAAAGAACAAATAAGTAGTGAAAAAATTAAACATAAAGAAGTTCATGATTTCATTTTTGAACATTCTAAATTAAAAGCAAAAACAGAAATTTTTAAAATAAGTGAAATAGATGAGTTTATTAATTTTTTAAATAGTTATTCCTCGAATTCTACTATCGTCTTAGCCACTAGCAAAGATATTGGAAAACCGGGCCCATTAATTGATAAATTGATATATGAAAAGGGAAATTCATTACATTGCCCTCTGGTAATTATAAATGGTAATCTTGAAGATAAAGAAATAGAGAAAATTATTTAACTGAAAAACAAAGAATTTAAAATTTGCGTCGTTTGCAATCTTCCTTTTACCTGGAGAAAAAAATGGGAAAAGGTATGGAATGATGTTAAATATTGTTCAGAAAAATGTCGAAGATCAAAATCAAAAATTCAAAACAAAAAATAGCTGATATCCTATTAAAAATAGGCTGCGTAAATATCAATTTTAAAAACAAGTTTACTTTAACCTCAGGCAAAAAGAGCCCTGTTTACGTTGATTGTAGAAAGCTAATTTCTTTTCCAAAAGAAAGAGAAATTGTGATTAATGAAATGACTAAGCTCATTAAGTCTAAATATAAAAAAAAAGTTATAGTTGCTGGTGGTGAGACAGCAGGAATACCTTATTCTTCTTTTATCAGCCATAAATTAAAGATGCCTATGATTTATATTAGAAAACAGCCAAAAGGATTTGGCAAAGGAAAATTAATTGAAGGAGAGTATAAAAAAAAATCTACATCTATTCTAATTGAAGATATGGCTACTGACGGAGGGAGCAAACTTCACTTTATTAACTCTTTAAGAAAAAATACCCTATTAGTGAAAGATATTTATGTGGTTTTTTTCTATAACATATATCCTGTTGCAAAAAAAAACTTAAGTAAAATGAAAGTTAATCTCAATTATTTAGCTAGTTGGCATGATATACTTGAAGTTTCACCTAACTATATTTCTAAAAAAGATCAACTTAAATTAGAGCAATACATTTCATCTATCGAGAATGGAAAATAAAATTATAAGTATTGTTTCGGGTGGTTTTGATCCGGTTCATCCTGGACATATAATGATGATGAACGATTGTCTTGATTTTTCAGATTATTTAATTGTTGGAGTTAACTCAAATCAATGGCTAATAAATAAAAAGGGTAACTTTTTTATGGATATCAAACATAGACTTTATGTTATTAACAGTCTCGCTGCAGTAAATGAAGCTATTGAATTTGAAGATGACTCAAAAGGAAGTGCTTCTAATTTGCTTATCGCTGTAAGAAAAAAATTTCCCTCTAATAAAATTATTTTTGCTAATGGAGGAGATCGATCTGATACTTCAAAAATTTTGGAGTATGATACTGCCCAAGAATTTAATATTGAACTTAAATTTGGTATAGGAGGCAATCATAAAGAGTCGTCTAGTTCCGATCTTTTAGGACGCTGGGAAGAATATATTAAAAATAAAACTAAGGATTAAGATTATATCTAATCCATTCCTGATTATTTAATTCAAAAACATCTCTTTGATGAATGCGATGTGGCATATCTTGCCAGAACTCAAATTTTTTAGGACTTATTATAAATCCTCCCCAATGAGATGGTCTTGGCACTTTATTTTCATCAGGATACTTTTTTTTAAATATCTCAATTTTTTCTTCTAATTCTTCTCTATTTTTAAGGGGTCTAGACTGATCACTAGCCCAAGCCCCTATCCTACTCATATAATGTCTAGAATTGTAATAATCATCTGATTGCTCTGGATTTAATTTTTCAATTAAACCTTCAATACGAATTTGGCGCTGAAGTGATTTCCAATGGAAATTTAAAGCTACATTTTTATTGTGCTCAATATCCATAGATTTATTGCTTTGATAATTTGTAAAAAATCTAAAACCATTTTCATCAAAACCTTTTAATAGAACCATTCTTGAATGGGGGCAATTATCTTTATCGACAGTAGACAAACACATTGCATTTGGGTCATTAATTTCTTTTTCTGACGCTATTTCATACCAATTTTGAAAAAGAATAATTGGATTTAAATTTTTATCTGACATGGTATGTGTATTATATAAATATTATTACAAAATGGATTTAAAAAATAAAAAAGGCCTTATTATGGGCGTTGCGAACGATAAGTCTATTGCTTGGGGAATAGCTAAGCAATGCTCTAATTTTGGTGCTGAGTTAGCATTTACATATCAAAATGATCTTTTATTAAAAAGAATTGAGCCACTAGCCAAGTCTGTCAATTCAGACTTTCTAATTGAATGTGACGTTAGTAGTGAGGGATCTGTTGAAAAAACATTCAAGGAAATACAAGAAAGATGGGGAAAACTAGATTTCTTTGTTCATGCGGTAGCGTTTGCTGATAAAAATGAACTTAGAGGAAAGTATGTTGAAACATCTAAAGAAAACTTTCTCAATAGTTTGAATATATCTTGCTATTCATTCACTGAGTCTTGTAAATACTGTTATGAATTAATGAATGATGGTGGAAGCATACTAACTCTTACTTATTATGGCGCAGAACAAGTTATGCCACACTATAACGTTATGGGCGTTGCCAAATCAGCTTTAGAAGCATCTGTAAAATATTTAGCAGTAGATATGGGTGATAAAAATATTCGTGTCAATGCTATTTCTGCAGGGCCAATTAAAACATTAGCGGCATCTGGAATTGGGGACTTTCGGTTTATTCTAAAATGGAATGAGCTCAATTCTCCTTTAAAAAGGAATGTTACATTGGATGATGTAGGAAATACGGGCGCTTACCTTTTAAGTGATTTGTCTTCAGGCGTTACTGGAGAAATTCATCATGTTGACTGCGGATATCATACCGTAGGCATGGTAGCAGTAGATGAAGCTGAAGGGGTAGCTAATTTACTTAGCGAGTTTAGTAATAAATAATTAATTTTTTATGTCTCATAATACTTTTGGAAATTTATTAAAATTTACAACATGGGGTGAAAGCCATGGTAAAGCAATTGGATGCGTTGTTGATGGATTTCCAGCTAATATTCCAATCGACCTAAGTTATATTCAGTCTAAATTAGATCTTAGAAAACCTGGTCAGTCTAAATTCACTACTCAAAGAAAAGAGAAAGACTTGGTAGATATATTATCTGGTGTATTTAAAGGAAAAAGTACTGGTTCTCCTATTTCAATGATCATTTATAATGAGGATCAAAGAAGTAAAGATTACTCAAATATTCAAAATAAATTTCGCCCCGGACATGCAGATTTTACTTACCATATGAAATATAAAAACTTTGACTATCGTGGTGGAGGTAGATCAAGTGCGAGAGAGACAGCTATGAGAGTCGCTGCTGGGGCATTAGCAGATTTATACCTAAAAAAAGTTGCGAATAAATTAAAGATTACAAGTGCTGTAATTCAAATTGGCAATGAAAAAATTAATAGCCCCAAATGGAATGATAGTTTTATAAACCAAAATCCGTTTTTTTCTCCCAACAAATCAATTATCAAAGCATGGGAAGAGTTAATATTACTTCATCGTAAAAAAGGTTCATCTTTAGGAGCAATAATAGAAGTTAGAGTAAAAAACTGCCCTGCTGGTCTTGGAGAGCCTATTTATCAAAAAATAGACTCTGAAATATCTAAGGCAATAATGAGCATTAATGCAGTGAAAGGTATCGAATTTGGAACGGGCTTTAATCTTGTCAATTTAGATGGAACCAATGCTTCTGATCAAATAAGTTATAAAAATAAAAAAATTATTTTCGACACTAATCATGCTGGAGGAATTTTAGGTGGAATTTCTTCAGGCCAAGATATTATTTTCAGATATATTGTTAAACCTACCAGTTCAGTATTAAGTGAAAAAAATACAATTACAAAAAGCTTAAAAAATACCAAAATAAAAACAATTGGAAGACATGATCCTTGTGTAGGTATCAGAGCTGTACCTGTAGGCATTGCTATGACCAGTTTTGTTATTGCAGATTTAATGCTTATGTTTAAATCTAAATTAGTTTAATAAATTCGAGACTTTTTTATAAATTTCTTCAGGAGAGATCCCTGATTGACTGTACTGATCATTGATATCTGATTGATCTATAAATTCATCTTTCATAAAAAAATTTAAGACCTTAATTTGTTTTTTGATTTGATTCAAAAAAAAGTTGTTTACCTGGCTCGAAAAGCCTCCGATAGCATTTTCCTCAACAGTAATAAATATATCGTGATTTTTTAATAAAGTTTTTAATAATTGAGTGTCAATTGGTTTGGCAAAACGCATATCAATAATAGTAGTTTGAAATTTGTTTTTATCTTTAATTAATTTTGAGGCTAACTTAACCTGTTCTAATCTTGTCCCTAAATTTAAAAATGCAATTTTTTTTCCTTTTTGAATAACCTTACCTTTGCCTAAAGTGATTTTTTCGAATGATTTTTTTTCGTTATATTCTCCGACGGTATCCCTAGGATACCTGATTGCAGAGGGTTTATTATTTATTGATAAGGAAAAATTTAACATATTTTTCAGCTCTTCTCCTGAGGATGGAGCCATTACAATAAAATTTGGCAAACAACAAAGGTAAGTGAGGTCAAAAGAACCAGCATGAGTAGCGCCATCTGCTCCAACAAATCCAGAACGGTCAATTAAAAATCGAACGGGCAATGACTGTATAGCAATATCATGAACAACTTGGTCATACGCTCTTTGAAGAAATGTAGAATAAATAGCAACAAAAGGTTTCATACTTTCAGTCGCCATTCCTCCAGCAAAAGTAACTGCATGTTGTTCTGCAATACCGACATCAAAAAATCTATCTGGATATAATTCCTGAAATTTGTCTAAACCTGTACCTGAGGGCATGGCAGCAGTAATAGCGGTTACCTTTTTGTCTTTTTTTGCGAGTTTTAATAAAGTTTCACTGATTACGCTAGTATAAGTTTTATCTTTTGATTTGTTTTGCACTCCAGTTTGGATATCAAATGAGGATACTCCATGAAATTTATCATTTGAATTTTCTGCAGGAGCATATCCCTTTCCTTTTTCTGTAATAATGTGCAAAAAAACAGGACCATGTAATTCTTTTTCTTTATATTTTTGAAAAAGTTGAATTAATAGATCTAAGTTATGGCCATCTATAGGTCCTATATAATTCATTCCCAACTCTTCAAATAATGTATTTCCAGTTAAATAACCTTTCAAATATCCTTCAGTTTTTTTGGCAAAATTACCTACCTCATCAGGTAATTTTTTTGTAAAATTTTTTACAACATCTCTAATATTTTCATAAGTTTTTGAACTCAATAGATTAACTAAATATTTGCTCATTGCGCCAACTGGCTTCGCAATTGACATTTCATTATCGTTTAAAATAATTAATGAATTCTTACTAAGATGACCAATATTATTTAAACCTTCGAAAGCCATCCCTGCGCTTATAGCACCATCACCAATAATACTTATCACATCAAAAGACTTTTTTTGTAAGTCTCTAGCTACGGCAATTCCTAAATTTGCTGAAATAGATGTAGAACTATGGGCTGCGCCAAATGGATCATAGATGCTCTCAGATCGTTTAGTAAATCCTGATAGTCCATTTTTCTTTCTTAGGGTATGAATTTTTCTCTTTCTTCCAGTTATAATTTTATGGGGGTATGTTTGGTGGCCTACATCCCAAACAATTTTATCTTTTGGAGTATCAAAAACGTAATGAAGCGCAACAGTTAACTCAACTACACCCAAACTAGCACCTAGATGACCACCCGTCTTAGATACTGTTTCAATAGTAAAGGTTCTTAACTCATCATTAAGTATCTTAAGTTCATCAAGTGTAAGTTTTTTTAAATCCTTGGGAAAATTAATTTTTGATAAAAAAGACATAGTTACTTAGATTTTATTCGAAATCCTCGTTAACCAGATCTTTATTCTTTTTAATAATTTTATTTATTTTTAATTTAGCAGACTTTAATTTTTCTTCACAAAAGTCTTTTAACTCAATTCCCTCTTCAAACAATTTAATACTATCTTCAAGAGGTGTTTCCTCATTTTCAAGCAATTGAGCTATTTCCTCTAGTCTTTGAAGAGCATCTTCAAAAGATTTTTCATTTTTTTTATTCATTTGAGTACTGATCTAATATTTTTAAGTGAAAGTCTAGACCATTATACAAACCATCCATATTATATCCACCTTCGAGTACAGAAATTATTGGGATATTTTTTGCAAATTTTTTTAAAATGGCTTCAGTTACCCAAGCAAAATCTTCATTTTCAAGATTTATAGATGCTAAAGGGTCTAATTTATGGGCGTCAAAACCTGCAGAGAAAAACACAATATCAAATTCTATATTTATTTTATCTATTATTTTTTCTTGAAATAGTTTTCTAAATAACTCTGAGTCACAACCTGAGGGTAGTGGGCAATTGAAAATATTGCCAACACCTACTTCATTTTCATTACCTGTGCCTGGATAAAATGGATACTGATGACTAGAAGCATAATAAATGTTTGAATTTGACTCAAATATATGCTGTGTACCATTTCCATGATGTACGTCAAAATCTATGATAAGTATTTTATCATAATTTCTTTGCTCTAACGCAAATTGAGCCGCAATAGCTACATTATTAAATACACCAAAGCCCATAGCTTTATTTTTTTCAGCATGGTGTCCAGGCGGTCGATGGGCGCAAAAATAAACAGGATTTTTTAATTGATGATTTAATGAATGTATAACTGAGTCAACAGAGCCACCTACTGCCATAAGATAACTATTCAAACTCGTAGGAGAAGCAATCGTATCAGGGTCAAAATGGTAAAAACCAGATTTTGGAATATTCATTAAAATTTCTTCAACATAATCTTTATCATGTACATTTGATATTAAATCAGTTGATGCTTTTGAGGGCTCAATAAAATTATGATTATTATATTTATCATTTAAAAGTTGTTTTACAGTTTTAATTCTTTGAATAGACTCAGGATGTGATCCAGTATCATGATTTAGATATTCATCTGAAAAATAAAAATTAATCATTTTATTATTTTATTTAAAATTTTTTTTAACCAAAAGTAATTATTTTGATGGTAATTTTTATGATCTTTTAAAATTTTATTTATAGTATCAGTTCCTTTTTCAATCGATTTCAAATTACCATACCAATTCTTTATCATTTTAGCTGTGACCTCTGGATGAAATTGAAAACCATAGACATTATTATCTTTAATTTTAAAGGCATCTACATTAAATAAGTTTCCACTAGATAATAATTCCATATTTGAATTTATTGAAATTCCCTCATTATGAAACTGTAAGAATTTTGTACGATCATTGATAATTGAATTGCTAATTTTTTTTGTGCTTCTATATCCTATTTCAACTTCTTTATTAGAAGATTTTTGAATTATTGAACCATAAAACTTTGCTATAATTTGTGCACCAAGACAAATTCCTATAATTGTTTTTTTAAGTTTAATTGCATTAGATAGGAACTTATATTCATTTTTGATATATCTGGATTTGCTGTTAGCGCTCATTTTACCACCAAATATTATTATCGCGGTGTATTCTTTAATTTCACTTTGTTTTAACAAAGGTAGGTTTTTATAATTGATATTACAGGTTAGATATTTTGAATGTAAGAGACTAGATATTATTCCTGGATCACTTAAGTCATGATGTGTTACTAAGAGAATTTTTTTCATTTTTTGAAAAGTTAATTAATGTACCAAAAATAATCGCATAAGAAAGCATTGAGGAACCCCCATAGCTTATAAACGGTAAGGTCATTCCAGTAGGTGGTATCAGATCAATAGAAGAACCTATATTAATAAAGGCTTGGATACATAAAATAAAACATAATGAAAATGTAGTATTTTGAATAAATAAATTAGGCTGACTTTTTAAAATTTGTTTAATCAAAAAGAAAAATATTGGGTAGAGCAAAGCAATAAATAAACCAAAAAAAATTCCAAATTCTTCAATTAAGATAGCAAAGATAAAATCGTTATGGGATTCTGGAATAGAATATTTAAGTTGTCCTTCACCTAACCCAACTCCAAAAAAACCTCCTCCAATTATAGCTGATAGGCTTCTTGCTACTTGAGGAGAATTCTCACTTGAAAAAAATTTATCTATTCTTAAGCTTACATGATCAAAGGTGAAATAAGCAAAAGCTAATAATAAAGCACCAAAAAATCCTAATATAAAAAAAAGTTTTATATTTCTCAGGTATAAAATAATCAATAGAAAAAAAGATGATAAATAAAGCATTAATGTTCCGATATCTGGCTGAAGTAAAAGGAGCGCTGATACAAATAAAATTATTAAAATAAATAAAAACATATAGAGGGATTTACCTGTCTTGATAAACAAATAGCAAAACCATGAAAATAAACAAAGTATAGGGCCTTTAAGAATTTCTGATGGTTGAATTGAAAAAAATTTCAAGTTAATCCATCTTGTGGCACCTTTAACCTCATAACCCAATAATGGAACTAAAGCCAAAAGTAGCAGAAAAGAAATCGCTATGATATTTAATATTTTTCTTAAATTGTTAATGGGTATTAGACTAAAAAAAAATAAAATAGATAATGAAAATAATAAAAAAACAGTGTGTTTTAATAAAAGAGCAATAGAGTATTCAGTACCTATAAGAGAATATATAGCTAGTAAACCTATAAAAGATAATAACAAAGGAAAAATAAATAATTTTTTTTCTAAATAATACCAGTTTGAACCTATAAGACTTTCGTCATCTCTAAAAAGTAAGTTCTTCAAATTTTGAATTTCTTAATATAGTTGTTAAATACCTTACCCCTATGGGAATAATCTTTAAATTGGTCAAAAGACTCGCCACCAGGTGAAAATAATATTACATCCCACTTTGTTTGATGAACGATAACTTTTAAAAATTTAAATAAATTTTCAAGATTAACGAAGGTAAAAAGTTTTGAGTTGATACACTCTACCCTCTTATTAATTTTAAATCTATTTGGTCCAAATATTAGAATTAAAGAATTTTTTATAATATTTTTTTTTACATTTGATTTTTTAGGATTCCCACCAAGGATTATTATTTTCTTTTTAAGATTTATTTGATTAATTTTAATTATTGAATTTTCAAGATTAGTAGACTTGCTATCATTGATAATTTTAGTATGAGAAGTGTTTTCAATTAATTCATTTCTAAAAGGGAGATTTTTTAGCTTCTTACTTCGATTAAAATCAAATTTACAATAAGAAATAATACTCTTTGTAAAATATTCATTAAGTAAATTAATATCAAAACCAAATATCTTGTTATGAAAATTCATATTAGAAATTGTATTTATATTTTTATTATGAGTATTGATTAAAGTTGAATATCTTCTTCTTTCAATGCTACTAATATGAAGAAGGCCATTTTTGATTAAGAGAGATTGAATTTTAAATTTAGATTTAACATAATTCGAAAAAGTACCATGATACTGTAAATGGTCCGAATAAATATTTGTAATAATTGCATGATTAATTTTTAAAAATTTTATTTTATCCAACTGGTAAGAGCTTAATTCAATGATAATTATTTTTGTTTTTGATAAGATTTTTTCAAAATTATCCTTGTCTAAAATAGTATTTCCGTAATTTCCAATTATTAGTGTTTTAAAGGAGTCTGATAGATATTGAGATAAATAAGAACATATTGTCGACTTACCCTCTGTGCCAGTAACACCAAATACAATTTGATTTTTAATTTCTAAAGATAAAAAGTCTAAATCTATAAGTATCTTTTCTTTAAAAGGATAAAGGACGTGATTTTTATTAATTTTAACGGATGGGGAAACAATAAAATAATCAAAAGTTTTAATGTTTTTCTTTAATTCCTGTAAGTTAATTGATTCTTTAATTGATGATAGATCAGAAAAGTCATCATAAACTTGATAAGATGATTTTTTTCTTTTTAAATACTTTGAAATGGATTTTCCACTTATGCCATATCCATATATCAAAAAATTTTTTCTTAAATCTATCAACTATCTAATTTTTAATAATGAAAGTGCTAATAGACAAAATAGAAAACTAATAATCCAAAATCTAATTACAACTTTTTGCTCTGAAAGACCTGCTTTTTCAAAGTGATGATGGAGTGGTGCCATCAAGAAAAATCTTTTTCCCTTTGTGGTCTTGAAGTAAAAAACTTGTATCATTACTGAAAAAGCTTCTATAACAAACAACCCGCCAGCTACTGCTAAAACAAATTCTTGTTTTAATAAAATTGATGTAACTGCTAATGTGGCTCCTAAAGATTGTGATCCTGTATCGCCCATAAAAACTTCAGCTGGACTTGAATTAAACCATAAAAATCCTAATAGAGCTCCAATCGCAGCAGTACAAAAAATAACTATCTCACCAGAACCGCTTATATAATTTAATAATAAATAATCTGAAAAATTTATATTACCAATGATGTATGCAAAAACAGCAAATGTTAAAAAAACAAATATTAATGGCATAGATACAAGACCATCTAATCCATCAGTAAGGTTTGTAGCATTAGTTGAGCCTATTATGATAAAGAGTGCTATAAAAAAATATAAAAAACCAATATCAAAAAAAGTATCTTTTAAAAAAGGAATATAAAAATTACTGATATCAAAATTAAAAAACTTAATTGTAAAATAGATAAATATTGTAGAAAATATTTGAAGCAAAAATTTAGTTTTTGAATTAATTCCTACTCTTGTTCTAATTTTTTTAAAATCATCATAGAAACCAATCAATCCAAATAAAAAAATTGTTAATAAGAGCAAGTAGTTAAATTTAGAAAAATTGGATGTCCATAGAATGGTACTAAATGACAAACATACGATAATTAATACTCCGCCTAAAGTTGGGGTACCTTTTTTTGATAAATGGCTTGAAGGCCCATCAGATCTAATTGGTTGACCTAATGGAAATAATCTTTTTTGAACTTTAATCCAATAAGGCATAAATATTAAAATTAAAATAAATGATGAAATAAGAGACAGTCCAGCTCGAAAAGAGATATAATTAAAGAGATTAAAGAAAAAATGAATTTCTCTGAAATTGTAAAGATAATCGCTTAGCATATGTGTTGAATAACTTTATCTAAATTATTTAGCCTTGAACCCATTACGAAGATATTTTTTCCATATTCAAGATCTTTTTTCATCACATTAATATAATTCTTATAGGATTTATAAAATTTATAGGTTTTGTATGATGATCTTAAATTAAAAAACTCTTCTCCTATTAAAATAATTCTTTTTAATTTTAGATTTTTGATATCTTCGAGTAAGGCACGGTGATATTTCTCGGTTTGATTTCCTAATTCTTTAATGGATCCTAAAATGCACAATTTTTTTGTGACTTTTAGTTTATCAAAGTGAATTAATTGTTTTTTCAACGAATATGGACTGGCATTATAACTATGATCATACACTTTGATAATTCTATCTTTATAGTGCTTATTGACAACATTCCCTCTAGAATTAAGGATAGCTTCTTTATAAAAGAATTTCTTATTTGAGAATTTTCTTATGAATAACTTTAAGAATAAAAAAGAAATTATAGCTGTTTCCAAGAATATACCATCTTTATCAGAATATATTTTTTGATAACTATTATTATTTTTAAGGGAAATAACATAAATATCATGTTTATGAGCTTTAATATTTAAATTTTCTAAATTTATTCTTTTTACTTTGTTAATAATTTTTTTTGGTAATTGAATATTGTCATTTCTTATATTGATAAGTCCTTTTATTAACCTTTTTGAATTGAAAATTTTAATTTTGTTTGCAAATAAATTAGAAAAATTTTTAAAATTTCCTATATGCGAGTCTTCTACAGAAGTTAATAGGGAGTAATGAGGTTGAAGAATTTTAATTAAATTATCCATTTCTTTTGGTGCATTAATGCCCAATTCAAATACAGCAAATTTGCTATCGATATCCATATTCATAATTGAAAATTGAAGACCAAGAATATTGTTAAAGTTTTTAAAAGAACGATATGTTTTAAACTGATTGTTATTTAATATGTGATAAATATTTTCTTTTGTAGTAGTTTTGCCAACAGATCCTGATATAGCAACGATTTTTCCTTTATAAGCACCTAATAAAAATTTTATAAATTTTTTTATGAATGATTGTACACTTTTAGTGTAAATAATATTTTCATGCTCTAATTTATTGTTATCTACGATAGCAAAAATAGCTCCTTTTTTAATTGCATCTAAGGCAAAAAGGTTTCCATCTCTATTATTTGATTTTAGACCAATAAAAATATCATTTTTTTTAATCAATCTTGAATCAAACACAATTGAAGAATTATATTTTTCTTTAGTTTGTATTATTTTTTTAAAGATATTTTGCATATGATTTCGCTACCAGACGATCGTTAAAAGTAAAATTTTTATCTTTATAAATCTGAATATTTTCATGCCCTTTGCCTGCTATTATTAATAGTCCTTTTTTTGTTTTTAAAAGTTTAACACCTTTTTCAATTGCTTTTTTTCTAGATGGTATCTCTAATGGATTTGATGAAGATTCAATAAGAATTCTTCTGATATCTGATGGGTTTTCGTTTCTAGGGTTATCGTCAGTAATTATTTGGATATCTGTATATTTAGATGCTATCTTTGCCATTTTAGTTCTTTTGGTTTTATCCCTATCTCCCCCGCAACCAAAAATAATAATTTTATGGTCTATATCTTTTGGAAGATTAGATAATAAATTTTCAAAAGCCTCTTTAGTATGGGCATAATCGATTAATATAACTTTTTTATTTTTATTATAAATTATCTGGGATCTTCCATCAGGAAATATCTTCTTATTTATTTTTTGAGGTAATTTTTGATGAAAAACAAAATAAATATGTAACATGGATATAAAATTTTTAATCATAAAATCATTAATTGTGTTAATGGAATAAGTTTTAAAACCAGTTTTAATTGAAAAAGAATTAAAATTTTTTCTTTCTATACTAATTTTGTAATATTTTATGAAATCATCTAAAAATTTATTTTTATTTTTAAAATTTGAAAAATTTTTTTTAATATTTTTATCTTGAATTAATAACTTTGAATAGGTTTTTGAATGAAGATTAATCATATCAATTTTAGACTGATGATAATTTTTAATATTTTTATGGTAATCTAAGTGATCTGATTGAAGATTAGTTAAATAACAAAGATCAAATTTCAAATCCCCTAGCCTTCCCTCTTTAAAACCAATACTAGAGGCCTCTATAAATGCATATTTTATTTTTTGTTTTTCAGCCTCATGAAGTAAGGATGATAACTCTAAATAAGAAGGTGTTGTATTGGGAAGATTTTTTATTTTTTTACCATTAATAAAGAATCCAATTGTACCTAAATAACAACTAGCTATTCCATTAAGAGAAAATAAAAGATGTGAGCCATATGCAATGGAAGTTTTTCCATTTGTACCTGTTAGGAAAATAATTTTTAATTTACTTATGGCAAAAAATGTTTTTTTTATTTTGAATAAATCTTTTTGAACATTGATGTAATAATACTTAATATTTCGCATTTTATTAAGTTTTTTTATAGAGGAGTTAGCAATTATATGAGTACATTTTTTTTTGATAGCTAATTTTTGATATTTATCAAAATCTTCTAAATTTAATGTATTTAAAAAGAAAATAGATTTAGAATTACACTCCTGCCAATTAGATACAATTTTAAATCCCTTAGCTTGAAGTGTTTTTAATTCATTCATATATCAGTGCCTTTGATATCAAGAATAGAAAGGTCAAGATTTACATAAATTTCTTTTAAGATATTAAAAAAAACTGGTTTAACTGTATTTCCAGCAGTCATATAAGGTCCATATTTATTTTTTGGATTTGACATAAAAGTTAGGCTTAGATATTTGGGATCATTATATGGAAAATAGCTGACATAAGCTACATTTTGAGATGTCTTATCACCTGTGTCGGCTGTTCCTGTTTTTCCGGCAACTAAAAAATTTTCATATAGTTCTTCAGATGTTTCGTTAGCATAGAATAATAATTTATTTAATGATGTGGATACGTTATTAAACTCATTTAAATTATTTATCGATTTTTTTTCGAATGAAGCCATAAAATCGTCTCTACCGGTGACTATTTTTCCATAAGCATTAATTAATTGTATTGGAGAAATCGCCATACCATAGCCATAAGGAAAATTATCACAATAAGCCCCTCTAAAATTATTTAACTCTGGGACTTTAGATATTAAATTAAATCCTACAGAGACATTTTCCAAAAGCCCTAAATGAGAAAAGTCTTTTTTAAACTCTTTCTGACAATCGAGTTTTCTTCGAATTAGTATAGCCCCTCGATTTGATGAACTTTTTAAAATATCTTTAACCTGTAATGGTGAATTACTATTTCTTGGGTAATCATCAATTAATTTAGAACCAATAAAAACTGGCTGATCAACATCAAAAAATTCATTTAAATCTATCTTTTTATTTTTTAAAGCAGAATAAACCGTAAAAGGTTTAAAAACAGAACCAAATTCAAATAATAAGTCTTTAATAGGCATGAGAGACTCATCAAATTTTTCCTTTCTACTGTCTATAAAAACATTGCTTAGTATTTCTTCTTTAGATAAATCAACAATAACACTTAGGCTATAATCGGGCTCAAGAAACTTTGCCTCTTTATACAATATTTCATAAACTTTTTTTTGAATATCAATATCTATACCTAAGACTAAATCTTCATTAGTTTCGTTTATATTTTTTTCAAAAAGAGAAATTCCATTATGATCTATATCTACTTGCCCAAGGGTATTTGTTAAAATTTTATTGAATGGATATTTTCGAGTTAATATTTTTTCAAACTTTAATACAGGATTGCCAAAATATAATGTTTCTTTAATTTGCTTATTGGATGCATCTCTTTCTAAATATTCAAACTTATTATTTACTTTAAATATTGAAAAATTGAAATCAGAATAAGCTAACCTGTTGCCATTAGTATCAAATATTGTTGGCAAAAAAACTTTAGAATTTTTTTCAGATACTATTTCAATTTGATTATTATTTTCCTGAACTGATAAATTTATTATTTTAAAAAAGACCCCAACAAATAAAATAATGATTAATACAAAGAAAAAGTTATAAAGATTTTTAGTTTTAAAAATTAATTTATAGTCAGTTTCATTGCTGAGGTTTATCATAACCAACCATTATTAGTGTGAAATCACTATCAATACCTCTATCAAATTTTATAATTCTTTCATTGAAAGCTAAATTTTCATCTAAACTTTCGTATTCAAATTGGTTAAGCATTTTTGACAACTGAACTTCTCTTTTTAGATAAATTTGAAAATTTTTTTCATAATCATTTTTCAAATTTTGTAACTCATTTTTTGTTATTTTTGTGTAATTTTTAAAATAGAGAAATACAAAAATAAATATTATTAAAATTACAAATTTAGATATTGTCTTAATCAATTGACAAACCTTCCGACTCTTAATTTAGAAGATCTAGATCGCGGATTATCCTTAACTTCTATTTGATTTGGCGTAATTGGCCTCTTCGTAAGTATTTCAAATCCCCAATTTGATTGATTTTTAAATTTATCTTTTTTGAAAGAATTGGATCTGAAATAATTTTTTACGATTCTATCTTCAAGACTGTGGAATGAAATAATTGCTAATATTCCATCTTTATTTAAGTGGCTATAAACTTTCTCCAGAAAAATATTCAAATTCTCAAGCTCTTTATTGCATTCAATTCTAAGTGCTTGGAAAGCTTGAGTGGCAAAATGAATTTTTTTAGATCTAAAGTTTACTCCACTACCTCTTAAAACTTCTATAAGATCAAAATTAGTATTTATAGACTTGTCTTGTCTTGTTCTTACAATAAATTTCGCAAGTTTTAATGACTGTTTAATCTCACCATAGTCTGCAAAAACCCTAGATAGTTCTTCCTCAGAATAATTATTTACAATATCGTAGGCAGTGAAATCAGAGTTTAAATAATTCATATTAAGCTTAGAGTCCGCTTTGAAAGATATTCCTATTTGAGCATCTTCAAGCTGATTAGAAGAAAAACCTAGATCTAATAAAATAAAATCATATTTATTTTTTAAATAATCTTCTTCTATTTGTTCAAGATCTTTAAAATTCATTTTAAAAAAATTAAATTTATTGAATTGTTTTCTAATATCTTTTGCTATTTCTTGAGCGTTTAAATCCTCATCAATTGCCGTAACTCTATGTCCTAGGTCTAAAAAGCTTATGGTGTGGCCTCCTCCACCAAATGTACAATCGAGAATTGATAGCTCTTTATCTTTATTTAAAAATGAAGATATCTCCTTTACCATGATTGGTTTATGCATATTGGTAATCATTTAAACTTTTTCCTAGACTCAAGTTTATGCTTTTCACCTAAATCCTGTTGCCAAATCTCAAAATGATTTCCTTTACCGATGAATAAAATTTCTTTTTTTATTTTTGAAAATAATTGGTGTGTTTCTCTCAATGTAAATCTACCATCATTATCGATGTTAATTTCTTCAAGATCAGACAAAATTGCTGTTTTAAAATGATCATTTTTTTTTGAAAAAAAATCTTTTTCATCAAAACTTTTAACAAGCGAATTGATCTTTGAAGCTAGATGAATTTCCAAGCATGGGTATTTTAAACTTTTGAATAAGTATACTTTTTCCTTAGTTTCTTTAATTGTAGCTCTATATGAAGAGGGAATAGCAATTCTATTTTTACTATCAATAATTCCAAAAAAAGAAGATAAAAACATAATCATGGTATTTTATGGGATTATATGGGAATTTAAGGATTATGTAAATAATATATGGGTAGCTATAAGCTGAGTTCTGTAATTTTATTGAAAATTAGCAGTCATTTATCTAGGCTTAATATTACTATTAAGCTCCAGCGATCAACCCAGGTCAACTGTAGAAAAAGTTTTAACCTCTATTTGATCTTACTTGTGATAGGGTTTGCATATTGCGATGATATTTATTTCACCCGGTAAGCTCTTACCTCACCTTTTCACCCTTACCTTTCGGCGGTTTTTTTCTGCTGCACTTTCCCTAGGGTTGCCCCCGACGGATGTTATCCGTTATCACTTTCTACGCAAGCTCAGACTTTCCTCTTTGTAAAACAAAGCGACTGCTCACTACCCAGATTTAATATATAATCTTTTACTTAAATAATAAATTATTAAATTTATTTTTAAAATTCTTAGAAACACTAGAGTCTATAGTTTTATAATTTAAGGATCTCTTTACAGCTTTAATACAATCTGCTTTATGAATTTTTATATAATTCTGACTAAAACCGTAAAATTTTAAAAGTCTATTAATACTAAATTTTTTTCTTTGATGAAAATTGAATCTTTCTATTCCCAATTTCTTAACTATAAATTTTTCTCCAGGATCTTTTTTTCTATTTGGGGCTATATCTGAATGAAAAATTATGTCTTCATCTTTTATATAAAAATTAAATTTTAAAAATTTGATCAATTGTTTTAATTTATGGTACTGACTATTGGTGAAATTAGTATAACCATGCTCATGCCCTTTGTTTTCTAACTCAATTCCAATAGAGTAATCATTTAAATTTTTGACATTTTTCCACTCTGAAATTCCTGCATGCCATCCTTTAAATTTAGGACACAAAAGATTATAAATTTTTCCTTCCCTTGATATTAAATAATGACAGCTAACCTCTGATTTTAGGTCATTTAACTTTCTATAAGCTGAATAAAAATCAATCATACCCGTATAGTGAATTATTAGATATTTGACTGTTTTATTCTTTTTTCTGAAGCTATAATTCATAGTTATGAAGTTGATTCTGAGCCTTTTAACCTTATTTATTTTTGTTTCTTGTACATCAAATGATACGAGCGATTTTGAATTAAATCAAAATCTTTATGAAAATAATAAATTAGAAGATTTTGAATTATTTGAAAATGCCAATAAATTCATAAGCCAAGGTGAATATGATTTAGCTTTAATCGAGCTAGATAAACTTGAAGTCTTATTTCCAAGTAGTCCTTATTCCAATAAGGGTATGTTATTAAATGCTTATATAAATTTTCTAAAAAAGGATTATGAAAAAACAAGAGCACTTGCCGAAAATTACAAAAAATATTACCCCGGTAGCAAAGATATAGTCTACGCAAATTATTTAGAGGCAATGACTTATTATGTTTTAATTAAAAAGCCTGACTACAGCCAAAAAGATGCTTATACCGCTTTGGATAAATTTAATTTTATTTTAAACGCTTTTCCGAATAGCAAATATGAGATTGATATTATTACTAAAATTCAAATCATAGACAACAATCTCGCTATAAATAAACTCTCTACAGCTAAGTTTTACTTAGAAAAGAAAAATATTAATGGTGCTCTAATTTACTTAAAAGATATTTATGAAAATCATAGTTCTAGTTTATCGATAGATGAGACTCTTTATTTATTAGTCAATATATATAAATCAATTAAAGAAGATGAAATTGCGAAAAATTATGCAGCAATTCTTGCATATAATTTCCCAAAAAGTAAATGGTATGAAAAATCTTATAACATCATCAATGAATTAGAAATTGAAACTGACGACGAAAGTTGGTTTGAAAAATTTAATCCCATAAGATTAATAAAAAATAATAAAGAAGAAGAAAATATTGAAATTCAAATAATTGAATAATTTCTATGCTAGTCTCTTTAGAAATAAGAAATTTTTTATTAATTAAGAAGCTATCTATAAATCTTATTAAAGGTTTTAATACATTCACTGGTGAAACTGGCGCTGGCAAATCAATTATTATAGACGCTTTAAAATTAGCTCTTGGGGGTAAAAATAATTCAAATCATAATTTAAAAGATAATGAAATTACAACTATTAAAGCTGTATTTGAAATTAATCAAAAAATTAAAAATAACTTAGACTCTTTAAATATAGAAATAGAAGATGATTATTTAATTGTAGAAAGACAAATAGATACTAATCAAAAATCTAAAATACTATTAAATAATCAAATTACATCTTTAACTGCAGTTAAAAAAACTTTGGGCAATATAATTGAATTTCAAGAGAATTATGAACAACAAGAACTTTATAATAATAAATATTTTTTAGATTTTATTGATAAAACTGGATCAATAGATACAAGTGTACTTAAAGAAAAATTTAAAATTCTCAAAAATTCTAAAGATGAATATATTAATCACTCTTTAAATGAGAAGAACATCCAAGAAAAAATTGAGATTTTAAGTTCTAAGATAAAAAAAATTAAATTACTAAATCCAAAAAAGAATGAATATCAGAAACTTTCTGATCAAAGGAATCTTAATAAAAATTCAAAAAAAATTGCTGATTTAACCACAGAACTTAAAAATTTGATTAATTCTTTTAATAATAATGGATTACTCACAGATATTGAAAAAAATATTAATAAATTAGCTGAATTTGATAAATCTTATGAAGATTTATCATCTAAATTTTCTTCCTCAGCATTAGAGATAACAGAGTTTATTAATGATTTAGATAATACTTTTGAAAAATTTGATTTTAATGAAATAGACTTCAATGATGTAGAGGATAGGATTTATCAATATCAGCAACTATCAAAATTTTTTGATGTAGACCCTGATAAACTTTCTGAAAAATATGAAGAGGTTGAAGAAGAAATAAATCTGTTACAAAATTTTGATAAAGAAAAGAATAAAAAATATAAAAAGTACCAAGATGACCTTGGTTTATTCATACAAGAGGCGGAAAAAATTTCCTCATTAAGACGAAAACACTCTATTAATCTTTCAAAAAAAATTAATTTAGAATTGCCAGAAATGAATATAGAACAAGGAGAACTTCTTTTTGAATTTCTAAAATTGAGTGAAGACAACTTCAATATTGATGGAATAGATGAATTAGAAGTAAAGTTTAGGACAAATAAAAAAGCAGATTTTAGTTCTATAAAAAAAGTTGCCTCAGGCGGTGAATTGTCAAGACTGTTGCTAATAATAAAATCTTTATCAGCAGATTTTGATAATGATTTAATTCTAATTTTTGATGAGGTAGATAGCGGATTAAGTGGAAAAATAGCATCCAATGTATCTGAAAAAATTATGAAATTATCAAAGAATAACCAAATTATAGCTATTACGCATTCAGCTCAAGTAGCCTCAAAAGCTGATAAACATTGGAAAATATTTAAAGAAATAAAAGGTGAAAACCTTGAAAGTAAACTTATAGAATTATCAGATAAAGATCGAATTTTAGAAATAGCTACTTTAATCAGTGGGGCTAAAATTACAGATGAATCGAAAAAAGTAGCATCGAATTTACTAAAAGGATCTTAATGTCTTTAAAAAAAAAATTTTTAGATTTAAAGGAACTATTATCTAAACACAATAATGCTTACTATAATGCTACGACCTTAATCTCTGATCTTGAGTATGATAGATTAAAATCTAAATATGAAAAATTTTTAGAAGAAAATCCAAAATTTGTAGAATTAGATGACTTAGGTGTAGGGGCAAAACCTAATTCAAAATTTAAAAAAATTAAGCATATTTCTAGAATGTTATCACTAGCAAATAGTTTTAATTTAGATGATTTAAAAGATTTTTTTAATAAAGCTGAAAATTTTTTAAATAAGAAAATTTCTAAAAATGAATTTATTGTTGACTGTAAAATAGATGGAGTATCCCTTTCTCTTACCTATCAAAATAATAAACTTGTAAAATCTTTAACAAGGGGGGACGGTATTATTGGTGAAGATGTTACTAGAAATGTTTCTAACATTATTGGCATACCAAAAAAATTAAAATACTGTAAATCAAATTTAATTGAAATTAGAGGTGAGGTTTTTTTCAACAGGGATGATTTTAATTTGCTCAATCAGCAACTTGAAGAAAAATCACAATTTTCAAATCCTAGAAATGCCGCATCAGGATCTTTAAGACAAATCGATAATAATATAACTGAAAATCGACCTTTGAGATTTATCCCTCATGGATATGGGCATATTTCAAATGATAATGAATTTATCTCATATGAAAGTTTTCTTGATTTTTGTTCAAAAAATGAGTTTCTACTCTCAAACCTATCTAAAAAATTTAATAACTTTGAAAAAATTAATATTTACATTAATGAAATTGAAAAAATTAGAAATGAAATTCCATTCGATATTGATGGAATGGTGGTGAAAGTTAATAGTATCAAAGACCAAATTGATCTTGGAAATACTTCAAAATATCCAAGATGGGCGTTAGCTGCAAAGTTTAATGCCGAAAAAGCCTTAACTAAGGTTTTAAAGATAGATCTTCAAGTTGGTAGAACTGGCGCAATTACCCCTGTTGCTAGACTAAACCCTATAAATATTGGAGGGGTTATGGTTTCAAATGCTACGTTACATAACTTTGACGAAATAAAAAAAAAGGACATTAGAATCAATGATTCAGTTTGGGTAAAAAGAGCTGGCGATGTAATTCCATATATTTCAGAGGTTGATAAATCAAAAAGAGAAAAAAATAATCAAGAATTTAAAATCCCTGATAAATGTCCTTGTGGAAAATTTCAGATAATTAAGCTAAATAATGAAACCGTTCAAAGGTGCAACGGAGGATCTAAATGCCCTTATCAATATGTTGAGTCTTTAAAACATTTTGTTTCAAAAAAAGCTATGAATATTGATGGATTAGGAGAGAAACAAATTGAAAAGTTTATGGAATTAAAATTTATATCTAAAAAATTAGATATTTATTACCTTGATAGATATAAAAAGGAAATTATTAATTTAGAGGGATTTGGTCAAAAATCTTATGATAATTTAATTCTTTCAATAGAAAAATCCAAGAGAACTACATTATCTCGTTTCATATTTTCATTAGGACTAAGATATGTTGGTGAAAATAATTCTGAACTCTTAGCTAACTATTTTCAATCTAAAGAGAGTTTCAAAAGTTTAATTTCTTCTAAAGATTTAAATTTAGAATTAGAAAATATTGATGGATTAGGCAATAAGGCTACTAATTCATTCAGCGAATACTTCAAAAATAAAGACCAACTTAGTGAAGCCATTAGTATTTTAAATCTTTTAGATATAGAAATTATAAAAGATGATAATAAAGGTTCAAATGAAACAATTTTATTTACCGGAACATTAAGTGAACTATCAAGAGATAGAGCTAAAGATCTTGCAAAGAAAAAGGGGTTTAAGATAGCCTCCAATGTTTCAAGTAAATTAAATTATCTAGTATACGGAGAAAAACCTGGATCAAAACTAAAAAGAGCTCAAGAACTAAAAGTTAAGACTCTAACTGAGAAAGAATTTCTAGAGCTTATCAATTAAATATTTCTTAAAGTAATCCCTATAATCGGACCTTAACTGTCCTTTTAATGTTTCATAAATTTTTTGGTGATATTTCTTAATGCTTAGCTTTTCATGCTTATTGATTAATTTCCAATTAATTAATTCAAGATCATAAGGAACTAAAGTCACCCCCTCAAGCTTGATACCATTGGTGTATTTTTTAGCGAAGTATAAGTTCTCTATTCTAAGTCCAAATTCATTAGAAACATAAAAACCAGGTTCAATAGAAAAAAAATTACCATCAAGTATCTTTTGATTAGATAGGGGTGAAATGATGGGATATTTTTCATGTACGTCATTAAAATAGCCAACACCATGCCCCGTTCCATGACCGTAAGTAATATTAAATTTATGAAGATATGATCTTATAAAACGATCTAGTTCCGAGGCTAATAAATTTTTAGAGAAGTATTTTTTTTCTAATTTGAGTAATGATTTAAGTAAATATGTATATGCATTTTTTACTTTATTCTTTACTGGAGTATATAATTTGAATACTCGGGTTATATCAGTTGTCCCCTCTAGGTAATGTGCCCCAGAGTCTATCAATAGCAAAGATTGATTTTTAAATTTTGAAGAATTATTTGGAAGTGGTCGATAATGAACAATAGCGCCGTTTGAGTTAAAGGCTGAGATGTATTCAAAAGAATTTCTAAAGAAATTTACCCCTTCTTTTCTTAATTCATAAAGAGAGTTAGATAATTGGTATTCATTTTTAATGTTTAATTTTTTAGTTTTTAATTGAATCAAAAATTTAGTCATCGTTAAACCATCTTCATAATGACAATTAATAATATTTTTTTGTTCTATTTTTGTTTTTTGTGACATGAATTTATCTATAGGAATTAATGTTTTATCAATTTTTAAGAATTTATTTAACGAATGGTAAACATGAAAATTTGTATACCTAAAATCAAATTCAATTTTTTTAAAATTATTTTTTTTCAAATAGGACTCAAATGTTTTGAATGATTGTAATTGAAAATTATTCTTAATTTTTTTGATATTTCTTAATCCAGGATTATTCGAAATGATAATTGGCTTTAAATTTTTCTTTGGAATAAATAATCCTGCAAATGGTTTGGTGCTATTATCTAATTCAAAAGAACGTATATTTAAAATATAAGCAACATGAGAATTATTCCAGATTAATAAACCATCATATTTAATTCTTTTTTTTACCCATTGAATATTTTTTTCATAATTTCTTGGAGTATAATTTTTTGGCAAACTAAAAGCATACGAACGATCAAAAACAGGAAAATATTCTTTTGGATAAATTACATCTTTTAAAGGTAAAATCTTTATTTTTGCTTTAGAAAGAATTTTATTAAAATCTATAAATTGTTGAGAAGAAATTAATCTTGTATCAACTAATCCATTAAAATTTGATCCTAAATTTATTAAATAATCACATAGAGATTGTTTTCTAATGTCATATATTTCTACCTTTTTAGGGAAAAATTTATTAGCAGCTAACGTATATCTTGAGTCTGTAAAAAAAATTATTTGATCAGATAGAATTAAGAAAAATCCAAAACTACAGTCAAATCCAGTAATATTATAAATATCTTTTTGATTTAAATTTGGGCTTTCATTTAAATGAAGATCATTATTTGTAATTATAAGAAATTTGTTTTTAGTACTAATGAGAAATTTTTGAATTAATTTTACTTTATTAATCATTTTTTATGCTTATTCAAAAATTCCATCATTCTTTTTTTCCCAGGTGATAAAGCAATATTATCAGAAGACAATAATTTTGTTTTATTTGTATCATTTTGATTATCTATATAACCAGTTTCTTCAAGATTTATGGTCTTTATTTCACTTAAAAATCTTGATGGTAGAGAGTAATTATTAATTCCATAGGTATATCTTGAGGAAGCATAACTTAAATTTAGATCATATTTTGCTCTCGTTATACCAACATAAGCTAATCTCCTCTCTTCCTCTAAAGATTTACTAGAATTTTGCTCTAAGGCGCGCGAACTTGGAAATATTCCCTCCTCCCAACCTGGTAAATAAACATGATCAAATTCTAAACCTTTAGCGGCATGCAGTGTCATTAACTTAATGGAGTTTTGATGAGTCTTTTTTTGATTTTCGTTGACTAAACCCACATGTTCTAAAAATTCATCAAGGTTTTCAAATTCTGATAAGGCATTTACCAATTCTTTTAAATTGTCAATTCTCGACTCATTTTCAATTTGTTTGAGTTTATTTTTTTCATTCTCTAACATTTTCAAATATCCACTCTCTTCTATGACAAATATTCCTAAATCCTCTAAACTCGTTTTATTTATAAGGTCTGAAATTTTATTTATTAAATCAATAAAAGGTTGGGTTTTAGATAATAATGATGGTGATAATTTATTGGATTGAGCTAAGTCTTTTAGGCTTTCAAAAAAAGAAAGGTTATTTGATCTAGAATGATCAATTATGATCTTAATGGATTGTTCACCTATTCCCCTTCGAGGTAGGTTTATTATTCTCTCAAAAGACAAATCATCACTTTGACTATTAGCTAATTTTAAATAGGAAAGAACATCTTTTATTTCCTTTCTCTCAAAAAATCTTGGACCACCAATAATTTCATACGGTAGAGCATATTTTATCAATTTATCCTCAATACTTCTCATTTGTGCAGTCAGCCTAACTAAAATTCCAAACGTTTCCTGATCGTTATATTTTCTTGAAATGTTATCCGCCACCCAAAGAGACTCTTCTTCTTGTGAGTAAAAAGATTTTAAATTAATTTTTTGTTCTGGAATTTCTTTATTATAACTCTCTAAATTTTTCCCTAATCGATTTTTATTATTACTGATAACGCTTGAAGCTGCCTCCAATATAGCATTATTAGATCGATAATTTTTCGTAAGTCTTACAACCTCACAATTAAATTCATTTGGAAAATTAATAATATTTTCAATTTTAGCTCCGCGCCAAGCATAAATTGATTGATCATCATCTCCTACACAGAATAAATTTTGATTATCATTTAAAAGAAGTTTAATTAAATCATATTGCAGTAAATTAGTATCTTGAAATTCATCTATGAGAATATGTTGAATAAAATTAGAATGAGTTTCTTGGATATCTTTATGGTTTGTTAAAATAAAATAACTGTGAAGAAGGATATCACCAAAATCAACTGCGTTAATTTCAATTAATCTTTGTTGATATATATTGTAGATTTCATCAATATTTTCTAAAGAAGAATACTTTAAAATTTTACTCTTATCTTGAGGGAAGATTTTTTCATCTTTTATATTTTGAATCTCGTTTAGATAAATGCTTTCACTTACCTCTTTATCAATTTTACAATATTCTAAAACTTGTTTGATAAGTTTTTTTTGATCTTCGCTATCTAAAATATTAAAGTTACTCTTAAGACCAACATGATGAGCATGTTTTCTTAAAAACTTTGCAAAAATCGAATGAAAAGTCCCTATCCAAGGGGATTCTATATTTTGATCTAAAGCTTTTTTTACTCTTTCTTTAATTTCATTAGCAGCTTTATTAGTAAAAGTTACAGCAATTATTCTATTAAAATCAAATTTTAGGTTTTTTACGATGTATACAAACCTTGAAGTAAGAACTCTAGTTTTCCCAGTTCCTGCGCCTGATAAGACTAAAAGTGGGCCTTTTTGATGTTCTACAGCTATTTTTTGTTCTTTATTTAATAAATGAAGATCCATAGATTGATTGATATAATTAGATTCACAATATTACGTAATGAATAAATATTTAAAAGTTATTGTTTTATATTTAGTAATTTTTTTAGGCCTTATTAATATTTCCTCTGCTGAAGAAAATGAAGTTAAGCCATCAGTTCAATATGATGAGATATATGATCCTATTGAGCCAATTAATAGAGCCATATTAGGATTTAATTTTTTTATTGATGATATTGCAATAAGACCAGTAATCAAAACCTATAAATTCATTGCTCCCGATCCTGTTGAAAAAGGAGTTTCAAACTTCTTTGGAAACCTTAAAGAACCAATAAGGGCTATTGCTTTTGTCTTTCAAGGAGAATTTTTAAAATCTCTAAACTCAGCAGGAAGATTTACTGTAAATACACTTACCTCCTTGGGTACTTTTGACTTAGCATCTAGAGTTGGGATGACAAAAAATGAGACAGATATTGGTTTAACTCTTGCTAAGGGTGGTGTTTCAAGTGGTCCTTATCTAGTCCTTCCGATTATAGGGCCAAGTAATTTGAGAGACTTTAGTGGAGATGTTGTAGAATTTTTTATTGATCCTGTATCAAACAATTTACCTAATAGAGAATATGTTTCTATAGGTGATGGTTTAAATGCAAGAGCTGAGGTCGATGAGGAAATAGACTTAATTAGAGAATCATCATCAGATCGATATGAGATGTTAAAATCTATATATTATCAAAATCGTAATTCACAAATTGAAGAAGATTTCGTTCAAAACCTACCTACTCCAAAAATTTATATTGAGTAAATAGGTAATTTCAAACTATAATATAACTGTGAAGTATTTAATTTTACCTTTGATATTTTTTTTTCAATTTTCTTTCGCTGTTGAGGAAGAGATTATAAGCTGGTTTAATCAGGAGTCAGAAAAGTTTCTAGAAATTATGAATAATTCTGATGGTCAGAATAATGAAAACTATGACGATTATGTTAAGTTTGTTGAAAAAAATTTTGCAGTAAAAAGTATTGCTTACGGCTTAATTCCAGAGAGTATTTTATCAAAATCAGATAAGTCAGATCTTAAAAATTATGAAGTCTCTTTTCAAAATTATATAACTAAAACAATTTATAATTTATCAAACAACACTAATTCTGGTCAAATCAAACTCATAGATATAGATTTGAAAGATAATGTTTATCAGATTAATTCAAAAATCATTGATGGTAGAGACTCTATAAATCTATACTGGAAAGTAGCGTCTATAAATTCAACTTTTAAAATCCTCGACGTAATTGTAGAAAACACCTCATATTTTGTTACAAAAAAATCAGAATTTTCAAAAATTTTAAGAAAACACCGTGGCGACATAAGGAAACTAACTGAGGAAATAAATAAGATTTAAATTTTGGTGGGCCCGGCAGGACTCGAACCTGCGACAACGGCGTTATGAGCACCGCGTTCTAACCAACTGAACTACAGGCCCAAAAGTTAGAAGAAATTACTATTATATGCAAATTTTAAAATTACAAGAATTTATTAGAGTCAGTGCCTTTGCCTTTATCATATTGCTATTTACTATTTCCTCGTACTCTATGCCAACTGAAGAGGATTTAAAAAAGATATCTCCAGAAATTTATAATATTGCCATTCAAGTCAAATCAGCTTTTGAAGGTGGTGATATAGAATTAGCCTGTTCGCTTACATACTCTGCAATTTCAAAGTGGAATTTAATTGATGTTGATAAACTAGATGATGAGCTATTTATGAAATATATTATTCTAAATAATCTGATTTCAGAGAATAAATCTAAATTAAATGAGGTGTGCGGTTAAATTATGAATCCATAAAAGACTTTAATTTTTTTGACCTTATAGGGTGCTTTAGTTTTCTTAAAGCTTTTGCTTCAATTTGACGAATTCTTTCTCTAGTAACACTAAATTGCTGGCCTACCTCTTCTAAGGTATGATCTGAGGACATCCCTATACCAAATCTCATTCTCAAAACTCTTTCTTCTCTTGGAGTGAGAGTAGATAAAATCTTAGTAGTTGTTTCTCTTAAATTAAGCTGCATAACCGCATCTTCAGGTATCACAGCGTTTTTGTCTTCAATAAAATCACCAAGAAAACTATCATCATCGTCACCGATTGGTGTTTCCAGACTCACTGGCTCTTTAGCAATCTTTAAAACTTTACGAACTTTTTCTATTGGCATTTTTAATCTTGCAGATAGTTCTTCTGGTGTAGGCTCTCTTCCTAATTCTAAAATTAACTGCCTACTTGACCTTACTATTTTATTAATAGTTTCTATCATATGGACAGGAATACGTATTGTTCTAGCTTGATCAGCAATAGAACGTGTAATAGCTTGTCTAATCCACCAAGTAGCATATGTAGAAAACTTGTAACCACGTCTATATTCAAACTTATCTACTGCTTTCATTAAACCGATATTTCCTTCTTGAATAAGATCTAGGAATTGAAGGCCTCTATTTGTATATTTTTTAGCAATAGAAATAACTAACCTCAAATTAGCCTCAATCATTTCTTTTTTTGCTTGGTTAGCTGTTCTTTGACCAGATTGAATTTCACGTACTTTTTCTTTGAACTCAATAGTGTTTTGATTAGCTATTTTGGACAAACTAAGAATTTCTTTATAAATAGTTTTTAATTTTTCAGCATTTTTTTGAAACATTGCTTTAAAAGCATCATCCGAAGAACACATATGTTTTTGGTATAAAGTATAGGTATCTTTTAAACTGTGGTGTTTTAAGAAAATATCTCTCTCAATTTTTGATTGAGTAGCGATACTTAAGATAGACACTTCTTTAGACTGAATTTCTTTATTGATTGAATAAAGGTGAGTAATGATTTCCTCTAATTTATGAGGTTTGATCTTAATTTCATTAAAATAATTTAAAATTTCATCTTGATACTTTTTTAGATCTTTAAGTGATTTTGCATCAGAAATCTTAGTAATATTTTTATTCTTTTTAATCTTTGTAATACTTTCGGAGAGAACTAAAACTCGATCTAGTTTCTTCAAAATTTCAGGCTTATAAAATTCTTCAATAATAGAAATTGAGAAGCTTTCATTTTCAACATCCTCTTCAGAGGTTGACTCTACCAGCTTCTCTTTATCGATTTCAATTCCTTGTTCTTTCATCAACTTTTCTTTTTCTTTTATTAATGCTTTCTTTTTATCATTTATGATTTTTTGTATTTCTTTTCTTTTTGATGAGTTTGAATAAGGGTCATTATCTTCTGTAAAGTATTCATCAAAGTCCACAATCTCACGTAAGTTAATTTCATTTAACTTAACCTGATCTATCCATTTTTTGAGAATATCCAGTGAAGCTGGACATTCTAAAATGGAATTCATCATTCTATCAAGACCAGACTCTATTCTTTTTGCAATTGCGATTTCACCTTCGCGTGAAAGCAACTCAACATTTCCCATTTCCTTAAGATACATGCGAACAGGATCATCACTTTTAACACCTGTAGATTTTTCTTCCTCCTCCGAGTCATCTGAAGAGGAGCTAATATCATTATCGGATGAATTGGTATAAGCTTTAAATAATTTAAATAAATCCTCATCTAAATTTTCAACATAATTTAGAAAATCGTTAACAGAAATAATAGAGTCTTCAATCTTTACAAATGATTTAATATATGCTGCAGATTTTTCTGTCAGCTCCTTATCAAATTCTTTTGTGATGAGGGATTTTAATTGATTTTCATTTTCTTTTTGAAGAAAGTCAGAAGGATTAATTTCTTCTTTCTTTTTTGATGTAGTCTTAGCTTTTGCTTTTTTTTCAACTACCTTTTTTGTAGTAGCTTTTTTTTTAGTAGCAGTTTTTGTTGTATTAGCTGATTTTTTTTTTGGCATTAAGTATTTTTATTTATTTATAAAGTTAACTGTTTTTTCAATTTCGTTATATGGGTCGCCTTTAAAATTAGATGAGGCAAATCTACAAAGCCTTCGAACTTCATTAGAAAATAGTAAATTTTTTGTAAAATTCAATCCTTTAGACTCTAAATGGTCATAAAGTTCATTAGATGTTGATTTAAAATGGTTTTTTTTAATTATTTCGTTTCGAATGTCTCTAAATTTTGATTGAAAATTGGCAGTAGCCAATAAATCATATATTTTTTCTCTAGAGTTTGGATTTTCTATATAGAACATGATCAAAGCTGCACTGAATTTAGCTTTTAAATCATTCCCAAATTCAGCAGTTGAAATTTGTGTATTTTGTTTTTTAGGCCTTGCCTTAGAACTAGGAGACTTATTTTGAAAATATTGATTTAATATTTTTTTTAAATCAAGATTTTCTATTGAAGACAAGATACCTTTCAATGCTTTAGAGCCTTTAAATTGTTCGTCAATATCATTGCTAGAAAAATATTTATCTAAATATTTATCAATAAATTGTTCTATGTTTAGGGGTTGATTAATTAATTTAATTAATTGATCTTTCATTTGAGACTCTAACATAAGATCTGGGTCATAGTTTTTGGGTAGTAAAACAAATTTTACCCCAAGCTCAAAATCTTTTGATGAGAGTAGATTGTTCATTAATCTCAGTGAGGCATTTCTTCCAGCTAAATCGCCATCAAGACACACAATAATTTCATATCCCTTCTTTGTTAGATCAATAATCCTTTCATGGTTAATAGAAGTTCCCAAAGGTGCTACACAATTCGAAAAACCAAATTGATGCAATTTAATTACATCAAAGTATCCTTCTACTAATATTATTTTTTTATTTGAATGTTTATCTAATTGACTTTCATTATAAAGAATTTGTTTTTTTTTAAATAATTTAGTTTCTGCAGTATTGATATATTTGGGTAAACTCTCATTAATCACCCTAGCTCCAAAGCCAATAGTTTTATCTTGTACGTTATTTATCGGAACCATAATTCTATTTAGAAAAAAAATTTTAGAGTTTTGATTTTTATTAAATACACCTGATGAAATTAAATCTTTTAATTCAAAATTATCTAAAAGTTTTTTTTGAATGTGAGCAGAATTAAAGGATGATCCCAATGTAAATTTTTCTATTGTTTCATGAGTGAATTTTCTTTTATCAATTAAATAAGTCATACAAATTTTTGACTGCAATAAATTTGAATGAAACAGTTCCTTTGTGAACTGATTGATTTCATAGATTGTTGAATTAATTTTTGAAGATTTATAGCTTAATTCTACACCAGCCTTAGATGCGAGCTCATTTAATGCATCTTTAAAATCATAGCCTTTAACCTTTATTAAAAAGTCAATGACGTTTCCGTGCTCTCCTGTACTAAAGCAGTGGAAAATTTTTTTTTCTTCATTAACTGAAAACGAGGGTGTTTTCTCTTTTTTAAAAGGACTCAGTCCAAAATAATTATTTCCCTTTTTTTTTAAAGGGATGGTGGAGTTTATTATATCTACAATTGAAGTTCTATTTATAACCTCTTTGATATTATCATCTGTCATTCACTGAAAATTTTTTTGATTATATTAGAAGCCAGATTTAAATCTATTTGGTTATTATGAGATTTTTTTAATAATCCCATTATTTTACCAAAGTCATTGGCCGTAAACTGATGGTCCTTGATATAATTTGAAATTAATTCTTTAGCGGCGTCTTCATTCATCATTTTGGGAAGAAATGAATTTAAATATTCTAAATCATAGTTAATAGTATCAATCATATTAGAGTCTTTTGCCTTCTCTGCGTATTCTAATGACTCTTTTTTTTGCTTTACTTGTGTTTTAACAATTTTGAAGAAATTCTCCTCACTGATTTTTGATAATTCCCTATCTAGATTCTCTTTAATTAGGAAATTTTTTAATTCAGAAGAAAGAAATCTTGCTATTGCTAATTTTTTTTTATCCCCACTTTTTAGGGCACTTTTTACGTCATCTGAAACTTTTTCTGCCAAACTCATTTGAATTTCCTCTCTAATAATATACTAATACTCAAGATTTAATATGACCGTATTAGATAATCAAAATAATCAAAATTATCAAAACGGTTTTCTTATTTATAATAAAGAATTCATTTTTAAAGGAAAGTTTCTTAGTTCTGAGCAATTCAAGATTGCAGAAATTTGCTTTAATACCAGTATGACTGGTTACCAAGAAATACTCACGGACCCCTCGTATAAGTCTCAATTTATTAATTTTACCTTTCCTCTTATTGGAATAGTTGGATGTAATAATGAAGATTATGAATCATGGAAAATACATGCATCTGGCCTAATATGTAGTGAAATTTTTAGTTCTTCATCTAATTGGAGATCAAATATAAATTTCACTAATTGGCTATTAGATCAAAAATCATGTGCTTTTTTTGACTTAGATACAAGATCCCTGACTAAAATCATTAGAGATTATGGCCCAAAAAATGTCATGCTATGTAGTGAAAGTTATTTCAATGAAAAAGGTATTGACCTAATTATAGATCAAATAGATCAATATCCCACACTAGAAGAAAATGATGTAATTGCGGATTACACTAACGAATTAGAAGTATCAGTTAAGGATACAAAAAAAGACTTTTTAAATATTGCTTTTCTTGATTTTGGAGCAAAAGATAACATAAAAAAAAATCTATCAAATCGAAATTGTAATTTACTTGAGTTCGATATGAACTTTAAAGCAGAAAATATTTTATCAAAAAAACCTGATGGAATTTTTTTAAGTAATGGGCCCGGCGACCCACAAAAAGTATTTAATAATATCAAACCAGAACTTAAAAAAATTTTAGAAAGTAAAATACCAACTTTTGGAATTTGCTTAGGTCACCAAATTCTTAGTTTAGCTTTCAATGCTAAAACTAAAAGAATGGACAAAGGACATAGAGGCGGAAACCATCCGGTTAAAAATTTAGAAACTGGTCAAGTAGAAATCACATCACAAAATCATGGATTTGTTGTCAGTGATGATGGTTTTCCAAATGATTTAGAAATCTCCCATATATCGCTATTTGATAATACGGTTGATGGGATGAAATCTAAATCGCAACCTCTATTCTCAGTTCAATATCACCCTGAGTCTAGTCCAGGTCCACATGATAGCCGTTATCTTTTTGACAAATTTATTGAATTAATGAAATCGAATGCCAGCTAGAAAAGATATTTCCAAAATCTTAGTAATAGGGTCAGGACCAATTGTAATAGGACAGGCTTGTGAATTTGACTACTCTGGAAGTCAAGCTTGCAAAGCACTTAAGAACGAAGGTTATCAGGTTGTTCTTATCAACTCCAATCCTGCTACTATTATGACTGACCCTGAATTTGCAGATAAAACTTACATAGAGCCGATCGATAAAGAAATTGTCAAAAAAATAATTGAACAAGAAAAACCAGACGCAATTCTTCCTACAATGGGAGGTCAAACAGCTCTTAATATTATACGAGAGTTAAATAAGGAAAATTACTTCTCGAATAGCCCTATTAAAATTCTTGGTGCTAGTCCAAGGTCAATTGATGTAGCTGAAGATAGAAAACTATTTGCAGAAGCGATGACTGAAATAGGTCTTGAAACTCCTTTTAGTATAATCGTCGATGATAAATCTGATTTAGAAAAAATAGCCTTAGAGGTCACCTATCCTCTTATTTTGAGACCTTTTTATACCCTAGGAGGCACCGGTGGTGGTATTGTTTTCAATAAAGATGAATTTTTGCCTAAAGTCAAAAATGCCATTGATCTTAGCCCCGTTTCTAAGACTCTAGTTGAAGAGTCCCTAATTGGCTGGAAAGAATTTGAATTCGAAGTTGTTCGCGATAAATCAGATAACTCAATAATTGTATGTTCTATAGAAAACCTCGATCCAATGGGTGTGCATACTGGCGATAGCATTACGATTGCCCCTGCTCTAACGCTAACGGATAAAGAATTTCAAAAGTTAAGAAATCAGAGTATTGCTATTTTAAGAAAAATAGGAGTAGAAACAGGAGGATCTAACGTTCAATTTGCCGTCAATCCTTCCAATGGAAGAATACTCATCATCGAAATGAACCCAAGAGTAAGCAGATCCTCTGCACTTGCATCAAAAGCAACAGGATTTCCAATTGCTAAAATTGCTGCTCTCTTGGCTGTAGGTTACACATTAGATGAATTACAAAACGATATTACAAAAGTTACCCCAGCTAGTTTTGAACCTGTCATTGACTATGTAGTAACAAAAATCCCTAAATTTAATTTTGAAAAATTTCAAGGAACACCAAAAGTTTTGAATACAGCTATGAAGTCTGTTGGGGAGATTATGGCAATTGGAAGGAGCTTTAAAGAGTCTATTTTAAAAGGCTTATATTCTATCGAAGGTGATAATTTAGGTTTTGATATTTCTCACGAGTTATTGAACTTAAAAGATGATGAGCTAAGGGAACAGCTATCAATACAAAGACCTGATAGATTGATTTTAGTAGCTGAAGCTATAAGAAGAGATTTTACTATTGAGGATATTAACTCAATAACTGGAATTGATAATTTTTTCCTAAGAGAAATTAACGAAATAATTGACATTGAAAAATTACTTATAAAATCCCAAGGAATATTAGATTTAAATTTAATCATTCAAGCTAAGAAAATTGGTTTTTCTAATACACATATTGCCAGCTTAATTAAAAAAGAAGTTGAAGACATTTATGATTTGTTAAATAAAAATGGTGCCAAAAATGTTTTTAAAAGAGTTGATACTTGCGGTAATGAATTTGACTCTTCTACGGCCTATCTCTACTCCAGTTTCAGTAAAGATATAAATCCATTTAGCTGTGAAGCTAGGCCAACAAACAAAGAAAAGATCATAATTCTTGGATCAGGGCCAAATAGAATTGGTCAAGGAATAGAATTTGATTATTGCTGTGTTCAAGCTGTTAAATCTTTTCAAAAATTAGGTTATGAAACAATTATGGTTAATTGCAACCCTGAAACCGTATCAACAGACTATGACACATCAGATAAACTATATTTTGAACCTTTAGACTTTGAATTTGTTAAAAATATCATAGATAGAGAAAACTCTGAGGGAACTGTTAAAGGGGTCGTTGTGCAATTTGGCGGCCAAACCCCCTTACGTATAGCTAATAAACTAAAAGAGTATGGATATGAAATCCTCGGAACATCTTTTGATGCTATCGACATATCTGAAGACAGAGAGAGATTTCAGCAATTAATTCAAAAAGTAGGATTAAAACAACCTAAAAGCGACATATCTATTGGAACTAAAGAACTTCTCAAAAAGACAACTAAATTAAATTTCCCTATTTTACTTCGTCCTTCTTATGTTCTTGGGGGTAGGATGATGGAAAAAATGAATAGTTCTGAGGATGTTCAAAATTATATTGATCAAAATTATTGGGCACTTGAAAATAATGTAATTTTGATTGACGAATTTTTAAAAGATGCCAAAGAAGTAGATGTAGATGTTTTAAGAGATAAAGCGGGCAATTGCATGATCGCCGGAATTATGGAACACATAGAAGAAGCTGGTGTTCATTCAGGAGATAGTGCTTGCTGCATTCCCCCATTTTCTCTAAGCAATGAAATAATTAACTCCATTAAAAGTTTTAGTAAAAGCCTTGCCAACGAATTAGGTACAATAGGGTTAATGAATGTGCAATATGCAATTAAAGATAATGAAATTTATATTCTCGAAGCCAACCCTAGAGCCAGTCGAACAATTCCTTTTCTAGCAAAAGCCATTGGAATACCATTTATTAAAATTGCTGCAGAATTAATTGCTGGGAAATCTTTATCTAAAGAATTCATCGACTTTGAACCCGAGTCGTTACCTTACTTTGCTATTAAAGAAGCAGTCTTTGTTTTTAATAAGTTTCCAAACACAGATGTAATTTTAGGACCAGAAATGAAAAGTACTGGAGAAGTAATGGGTATAGATGAGGATTTCAATATGGCATATTTGAAGAGCCAAATAGGCTCTGGACATAAGCTATATGATCTTAAAAATATCTTTGTTTCAGTTAAAGACGAGGATAAAGAGGATATTTTTGAGATTGTTAATTCACTTAGTAAAAGTGGCTATAACATTTATACAACCCGAGGAACTCATGAATTTCTTACAAAAAAAGGGATTTCTACCAATTTGGTGAATAAAGTGGCTGAGGGTTCCCCACATGTGGTTGAGTTCATTAAAGATGGTAAAATTGACATGGTAATCAATACCACTGAGAATAAACAAGCAATCAAAGATAGTTTCACAATTAGAAGAACTGCTGTTGATTTAAATGTTCCCTATTTTACCAACTTAAGAAGTGCTAAAATACTATATAAATCACTGATATCTTTGAAAAATAGTGAAATTTCGGTTAAAGCTATTCAAAATCATCATATCTATTAAGTAAAAATTCATTTGAAAACCTCTTGAAAATTAAATATTTTCTACCACTTATTTATTGAGATAGAAATATGGAAAAAATACCAATGACAGAAGAGGGGCAAAAAAAGCTCCTTGATGAATTAAAACACCTAAAGACGGTTGAACGTCCAATTATTATTAAAGCAATTGCAGATGCCAGAAGTAACGGTGATTTATCTGAGAATGCTGAGTACCATGCAGCTCGAGAAAAACAAAGCTTTATTGAAGGTAGAGTTGCTGAGATAGAAAGCACAATAGCTCAAGCGGAAATCATTGATGTTTCTAAATTATCGGGAACTGTTGTAAAGTTTGGAGCCACAGTGTCCATTATCAACTTAGATGACAATAAAGAATCAAAATATCAACTTGTGGGTGAGGTTGAAGCAGACATAGAACAAAAAAAAATTTCTGTCACCAGTCCTATTGCACGAGCTTTAATTGGTAAGAAAAAAGGCGATTACATAGAGGTTTCTACACCCAAAGGTGTAACTTCTTATGAAATTAAATCAGTTCGTTTTAAATAAATCATTTGATTGACTTAAAAGCTATCACCATCAGCGAGGGGGCTGCTGGGATGAGAAGTCAAATAGAGGGTCTTGCAAATTTAATTTGTAATTCATACCAAAACTTTGATGTTCAAATTAAGCCTTTTTTCAAAAATCTCCCAATTCAGCTTATTCCAGCTAGTGCAAATGCTTATCAAAATATTAATCAAATAAAAATACAATCAAAAGTATTGGTGATCAGCTGTGGTAAAAAAAGTGTTAAAGCTTCTATTTACTTAAAAAAAAAGTTTAAAGGTCTTGTTTTCAATATTCATATCCAAGACCCTAAATCAAATCATAATCTTTTTGATCTAATAATTTCTCCAGAGCATGATCAGCTTAAAAAACCAAATAGTATTTCAACATTACTCGCTCTTCATAATATTAATTTTGATTTAAATAAAAAAAAGACGGATAGCATAAACTTTATCATTGGAGGCTCCAACAAATATTTCAAATTCAACGAAGATACACAAAATAAAATATTAAATGATTTAGAATTTTTATCAGAAACTTCTTTAGTAAACGTAATTCCTTCAAGAAGAACGCCTTCTGAATTTATTAAAAATTTATCAATGCTAAAAAATCATAACATAAAATTATTCACTGATTTATTTGATCCTGTCACCTACGGTAACCTTTTATCAGAATCTAATATGCAAATTGTAACTTGGGATTCTATTTCAATGATTTCTGAAGCTATCTCATCTGAAACAGGAACATTCCTTTATGAGTTCGAAGAAGAAAGTTGTCCTAAAAGATATCAACTATTCCATCAAATGGTTAAACAAAAAGGTTTTATTAAAAGTTTCAGTAGAAACTTGGAACCCTACACTGTCTCAATGAGAAGTTATAATTCAGAGTTAAAAAGTAAGATCTTGAATAAGATCGAAAGTAATTTATGGTTCAAAAACAGTGTATCTTAAAGATTCAATATTACATAAAATTCAATCCTATAATGACCCCTTCCCTCATTGGGAGCTAGACAGTCCCCTTTCAGAAGAAATGATTGGTGAACTTCAAAATGTCAAAATATCTGATGCCCCTCGTTCTTTTGATGGTACAAGAGCTGCTGACGCAGGGGGAGACGGTATAGATGGCAAACTAAGAGTATTTTTAGAAAAAGATAATTCTAATCTCCTTCCTAACGGAATGGAGCTTATCGAGGACTTAAAAGATAAAGAAGTCATTGATGCGGTCCAAGAAAAAATCAAAAAGGACTTAACTAATAGCTATATTCGAATTGAGTATATTGCTGATCGAAAAGGATTTTGGTTAAAACCCCACTTAGATATTCCAGAAAAACTTATGACAATGATGCTTTTTATTAATACCTATGATGAGTCTGAAAAACTTGGTACTGATTTTTATGACCTTGATATGAAACTTGTTAAAACAATTCCTTATAAACATAACTCGGGGTATTTTTTTGCCTCAGGAAATAACACCTGGCACGGACTAGAAAAAAAAGAGATTAAAATCGAGAGAAGATGTATGCAAATTAACTATGTTACCTTCCCTACTAGCTGGCCAATAAATGGCTAATATTAAAGAAGTTACAATTATTGGCTCAGGTCCTGCTGGTTATACGGCCGCAATTTATTCAGCTAGAGCTAATTTAAATCCTACTCTTATAAGCGGTCTTCAACCCGGTGGTCAGTTGACAATTACTACTGATGTTGAAAATTATCCTGGTTATGAAAACCCCATCCAAGGCCCATGGCTGATGGAACAAATGCAAAAGCAAGCACAATTAGTTGGTACAGAAATATTAAATACTCAAGTAACTAAAGTTGAACTTAATAACTCATTAAAAAAAATTTTTTTGGATGATGGTAGCATTATTGAATCTAAAACTGTGATCATTAGCACTGGAGCGCAAGCAAGGTGGCTAGGACTGGAAAATGAAGAAAAATTTCAAGGTCATGGTTTATCGGCATGCGCTACATGCGATGGTTTCTTTTTTAAAGATAGAAAAGTTGCAGTTATAGGCGGGGGAAACAGTGCTGCTGAAGAAGCTTTGTTTCTTACCAAATTTGCATCTGAGGTATTTCTTATTCATCGAAGAGATCAACTTCGAGCAGAAAAAATTTTACAAGATCGCCTAAAAAATAATTCTAAAATTAAATTCATTTGGAACACTGAGGTTTCCAAATTTATTGGTGATCAAGACTTAAAATCTATTGAACTTTACCATAAAGATAAAAATGAAAACTCAAACCTTGATTTAGATGGGGTTTTTATTGCGATTGGTCATGATCCCGCGACTAAACTCTTTAAAGGACAAATCGATATGGACTCAGAAGGATATATAATTACTAAACCCGATAGTACGGAGACCTCATTAAAGGGAGTTTATGCTGCAGGTGACGTAAAAGATAAGGTTTATAGACAAGCTATAACTGCTGCGGGGATGGGTTGTATGGCTGCTTTAGAGGCAGAAAAGTTTCTTAGCTAGTATATTAACCCTGACGGGCCTTCATTCTTGGGTTTGTTTTGTTAATAACGTATAATCTACCTTTTCTTCTAACTAATTGATTGTTCTTATCTCTAGTTTTAGCAGATTTAAGTGAGCTTTTAATTTTCATGTTTAATTCTTAAGTTAATTTAATAGAGTGGGAATTTATGTTAATTCAAGAAAAAATCAACCAAATTAAAGAGGATTTTTCTTATTTTGATAATTGGGAGGACAAATATCAATATCTTATTGACCTTGGCAAAAAGTTACCAAAATTAGAGGATAAATATAAAACTGAGGACTTCAGAGTTCAGGGATGTACCTCTAATTTATGGGTAATTCCTCAATTATCTGATGACAAATTGAAATTTATTGGCGCCAGTGACTCAGTGATCGTTCAGGGGTTATTTTATTTGGTTCAATTTGTATATAATGATGAAGAACCTCAAACTATATTAAAACAACCTCTAGATTTCTTTGAAGAAATAGGTTTATCAAGTCATTTGGGGCCTTCTCGTTCCAATGGACTTAATTCTTTAAAAAAAAAGATCATGTCCATAGCGACAGAATTATCGAAAAATTAAATTTGATCGTTTTTAAATTGTGTTAATTTGAAATAATGAAATTGATAAAAATTTTCTTTTCACTCATATTTCTTTTATTTTCTAATAATGTTTTATCCAAGGAGGATGTCATTAACTTACAACTCAAAGACGGTATCGTCAAAATCAAGACCTTAGATGATAAGGCACCAAACCACGTACAACAAATTAAAGATCTAGTAGCTCAAGGTAAATATGATGGGGTAGTTTTTCATCGTGTTATAGATGGATTCATGGCTCAAACTGGAGATGTTCAGTTTGGGAACTCAAACTCTGAATCTTTTGACCTTAGACGCGCTGGAACAGGTGGATCTGGGAATAATATAAATGCTGAATTCAATGATACACCTCATAAAAGAGGTACGCTGAGCATGGCAAGGGCACAGGACCCTAATAGTGCAGATAGCCAATTTTTTATTTGTTTCGATGATACTCCTCATTTAGATGGACAATATACTGTTTGGGGAGAAGTAATTGAGGGAATGGAATTCGTTGATATGATCAAAAAAGGAGATCCTATTAAAAACGGAATGGTCGACGATCCTGACAAGATCATCAAAATGTGGATTGAATAAAGTTACCTTTGAGTAATTTTTAATTCAATTCTTCTATTTAATTTTAAATCTTCTGGCGAACTACCTAAGCTAATTGGTTGGTGTTCGCCATAACCATTAGCTGATAATTTGTCTGCAGGTATTCCCTGTTGAATAAAAAACTTTACAACCTCTAAAGCTCTTGCGTGTGAGAGCTCCCAGTTTGAGGGAAACCTAGAAGTAGATATTGGAATTTTATCTGTATGCCCGTCTACTTGTAAAATCCAATTCAAATCAGTTGGAATTTGATTAGATAAATCAATTAAAGTTTTAGCTATTAAAGACAATGCTACCCTTCCACCTGCTTGAATATCTGCACTTCCTGACTCAAATAAAATTTCTGACTGAAAAATAAATCTATCACCTTTGATTTGTATGTCTTCTCTTTGCCCTAGGGTTTCAGATAGTTGACCAAAAAACTCAGATTTATATTTTTGTAATTTATATAATTCACTTGTTAAAACTCTATTTAACCTGTCTCCTAATTCTCCTAGTTCTATTTTATTGGAAGCTATTTCAGCTTCTTTTGAGTCAAGCAAATTGTTGAGTAATTGGATTTCATTACTCAGGATCTTAATATCCTCAGATAATCTTGAGATTTGTGCTAAAGCATCATTTAAACTTGTAGTTTGGATTACAGAGTCTTTCTCCAAAGATGTTATCTGATCTCTAAGCGACTGATTTTGACTTTCTACTGATGATATTTGAGTTTCTAAAATTTCATTTTCACCTTTTGAAGAACTCAATGACTCAAGAAGAGACTGAATCCTTCCTTGAGAGTCTGATAATTGTCCTACTAAAGCTTGATTTTCTCCACCTAATTCTTGCAATTGGCTTTTTAAAAGTTCTTGCTCTTCATTTAGAGAGGATAACCTTCCTCTTAGTTCTTCTTTTTCCTCCAATGATAAAGATAATTCTTCAGTAATACGTGCAATAATTTCGTTTAACTCAGTAATATCTAAGGCCTGTTTATCGATTAAGTCGTCTAAAGTTATTATTGTTTCATCTTTTTGTTTTAAGAGTTCATCTTGTAATGATATTTCTTGATCTTTAGCTGTTAATAAATTTTCTTTTTCAGAAATTTCAGTCTGTTTCAATCTGATCTCCTCATCCAGAATTTCGAGTTCGGTATCTAATTGACTTATTACTTCTTGTCTTTCAATTAGCGCTAGTTCTTTATCAGATAATGAGAGATCTTGTTCAACTATAGTTTCATCTTGAATTTCTATAGTTTTTTCTAAGTTTTGAATTTGTTCATTTTTTCCGACAACTAAATCGCCTAAATAAACTTGAGCTACAGTAAAAAGTAATACAACAAATATAATTACCATTAATGTAGATGCTAGGACATCTACAAAACCAGGCCAAATTAAGCTGTTATCCTCAGAACTTTGGGACTTAGAATAGTAACTCACTTCTTTACTAAATCTTTAATACTTTTACTAAGATCTTTTATTTCAGAAGAAATTTCTTTTTTTATCTCTTCATTGGAGTTTGAAAAATTATTATTTATCTTATTAATACCTTCAACGAGTTCAGATAGTTTGGATATCAACTCTGAATTATCATTATTGTTGCCAGTGCTTTTTGATTTAGAACTAGCTTTATAATAAAGTCTGATCTGACTTTCACAGAACTCAAAATAAGTTTGTTTAATTCCTTTGGTGATAATCTCATATAGCCCCAGTATTAATGATGTAACTAAGCCAAATAAAGAAGAACTAAAAGCTATTGTCATTCCAGATAGTGGAGATTTTAATCCATTTCTTAGTGAGTCAAAAAATACTCCAAAGTCTTGTTGCTCAATAGATAGGCCATCAATAACATTAGAAACACTTCCTATGGTAAGCAATAGTCCATAAAAGGTTCCTATTAATCCTAAAAAAACTGCTAAATTAATTAAATATTTTGAAATATCTTTTCCATTCTCAATGCTTGAGTAAAGTTCATCTAAAATCTCTTCTAAAGACTTATTAATAGTTTTGCTTGAGGAAATTATTCCTAAGTTTTTGGCAATATTTTTAGTAATAGGATAATTATTGAGACTTGTGTCATTGATCTTTAATTTTCCAAATGCAACAGAATTCATGAACCTATATTCTGAACTCAATGAAATAATTTTTACTGTATAAATTAAGAAGCCAACAATAAGAGTTAAAAGAATTAGCCCATTAATATAAGGATTAGCTTTGTAGTAACCAATAATTGGATCGTATCCAATTACTAGCACTATCACTAGAAGAGCAGAAAGAAATAAGTAGGCTAAAAAATTTTTTACCATAACTAAAAATAAACGATTAGAGAGAGTTAAACAATTACTTAATTTAGATTTAAATTAAAAATCTCTATTAAAAATCAAGTAAAAATTATTTGTACCAGGGTTAACCGAACTAAGACCCGCATTAGAAATATGATGTGATCCCAAACCAACGCTAGATGATTTACCTAATCTATAGAAAAGATTTACTTCAGATTTGAACTGCAATGCATTGCCTAGATCTTTTCCATCACCATTAGAATAAATACCAGCTGAAGAGGATAAATTAAGATATATGGAATCTTGGCCAATATTTGTCTCAAAACCACTATAAAACATAGTTGCAGATTTAGCTGTCACGAAACCTCCTATTACAGGATTTAGATCGATAACATTAAAGACGCTAAATTTATTATCAGAAAGATGATAATTTAGACCGTAAAGCGTAGATGTATTGTCATCGTCATAGTCGTAAGAGCCCCCAAAAATAGAAAAGCTATTGGCAGATAAATTTAAATGAAAGAATAAAAAAGTAACTGCAAATAAAAGTATTCTCATTAATTAAAATTTACACTAAGTAACTTAAAAGTAAATGGTGGGCGTGACAGGATTCGAACCTGTGACCCCTTGCGTGTCGAGCAAGTACTCTAACCAGCTGAGCTACACGCCCAAAAATTGGGTTTCTTACTTTTATATAAAAAAACAGGATAGTAAATAGTAAATCTAATTAAATAGTGCTGACTTATAGATCAAACGATATTCTTCCAACTTTAATAATTTTAAGACTGCAAAAAAAACAAAAACCCCAATTACAATTAAAATTATCAAATCAATGTATATGTTGAGATTTAAGATATTTTGCAAAAATAAAATCACAAATATCATTATTGAAGATGAGGTTAATATTTTTGCTATTTTTAAAATATTTATAAATTTAATTTTCTTATAGAAATTAGAAAAATAAATCTTCAAATAAAAAATTTGAATAAATACATTGATCCAAACACTTATAGCTCCTGCTATAGCCAAACCATAGACGCCTAGTGAACGATAAAGAGAAAAACACAAAACCAAATTTAAAATGAAAGTGGGAATAGATGCCTTAATTGGCAAATCTACTCTTTCATATGAGTAGAAAACTTGATTACAAATTCTGGAGATCATGTAGCCAGGAAGAGAGAAAGAATAGATCAGAAGCAAGTTGGCAGTTATCAAAATATCTTTATTTAAAAATTCACCCCGACCAAATAAAACTCTTACTATATCTTCAGAAATAAAAAATAAAGCAAAACTGCTTGGTAGAGCAAAAATAAAACAAAAAATGATCGTTTGATTAAAGGCATTTGCATTTTTTTCTTCATCTAGAATATTTTTGCTTAAGTATGGTAAAAGAGTAAATGTCATCGCAACTGCTATTAAAGCAAAAGGTAGATCTATAATTCTATCAGCGTAGTAAATATGACTGATCGCACCCTCTCCTACTAAAGATGCAAATAACATCGAAACAAAAATATTTAATTGAACAATTCCAGAACCTAAAACAGAAAAAAGAAACCTCTTAAAAAATGTTCTTAAAATAGAACTTAAAAGTGATAGTTTTTTTAAGCCAAATTGAAATAATGACTTAAAAAAATTGGCATTTATCAATAAAAGAAATAATTGAATTATCCCAGCTATTAAAATTGACCATGCTAAAGGAAAATGCGATTCAGATTTAAATATTAAAAGAGTGCCTATCATAAGCACATTTAAAATGACTGATAAAAACGATGGTAAAAAGAACTTTCCTTTTATATTTAAAACTGAGCTTATTACTGCAGAGAGTGTTACAAATATTAAAAAAGGGAAAATTATAGGAATTAATTGAATGGCGAAGTTAAATTGATCTTCATTATCTATAAAACCTGGGGCAAGGAAGCTGGTAATTTGCTCACTAAATAAAAAGACAAAAATTGTCATTATTGAGGTAATTGATAAAAAAATTAAAAAAATTGCAGAAGTAAAATCACTAGCAAGTGACTGACTTTCCTTACTTTGTCTTATATAGAGAGGAATAAATACACTATTCATTGCCCCTTCGGCTAAAATCCTTCTAAAAAGGTTTGGTAATCTAAAAGCAAATAAAAAAGCATCCGATAAGATGTTAGCTCCTAGAAAATTTGCAAACAATACATCCCGAAAAAATCCAGTAACACGAGAGCTGAATATGTTCGAAGATATTTTTGAAAAATTATTTAATTTCATAGAATTTAGGAAAATTCATTTTCCAAAATTTCTATTATTTTATCTTTTTCTATGTAACCGGGAATAATTGTTTCCCCGATAATAATTGCAGGAGTTCCATTAAATTTAAAATCGTTCACAAATTGTTCATGTGATAAAATCACTTTAGAAACTTCTTCAGAATTCATATCTTTTTCTAATTGAGCAATATCTATATTCATCAAAAATAAATCTCCTAAAATATCAGCCATTTTTGACTTTCTATCAGAGGAATACAGGTAGTTATGAACCTCTTCAAATTTATTTTGAAAACTTGCAGCTATAGCAATTTTAGAAAAAGTAATAGAGCTTTCACCTAATATAGGCATCTGCATGATAACTAATTTAGTATTTTGATCTTCGTTTAATACACTTAGTACTTGTTGATGAAATTTTAAACAATAACCACAGTTATAATCAACAAACTCATAAATAATTTTGGTAGCATTTTTATTACCGACTATCATTGAATTATCAAATAAATTTAAATTGATAATGTTTGAGTTATTTTGTTGACTTATTTTTTCTTGTTCAATTTTGTTCTGCTCATCTTGATATTTTCTAAGGACGTCTATAATAAATTTAGGATTATTTTGGATAAATTCTTTTAGGTTTTTATCTAAATCGCTTATTTGAAGATAATTTGATAAATCAATTTCAATATCTGATTGAGAATTTTTAGTTTCATCAATTTCAATTATTTTTTCTTCTTCATCTTGTATTTCAACAACTGCCCCAGTAAGATTTTCATCTATGACAGTTTTTAGATTGGTGGGATAAAAGAAATAGTAGCCTAAGATTAAAAAGACTGACAAAAAGAAAAGGCTATAGATAAAAATTCTAAAACCAGATTTTTTCTTTTTTCTCGAATAAATTGCCATATTTACTTAATTTACCTGAATTAGCTAATCATATTGAACAAAATAAATCAAATTAACTTACGATTAACTGTCTTAATTTTTATGTATTATTAAGGTATATTTCCCGAGGAATTAAAAGTATGGAATATTTTCTTCAACAATTAATAAACTCTCTAACACTTGGTTCAATTTATGGCCTTATAGCCATTGGATATACAATGGTTTACGGCATCATTGGAATGATTAATTTTGCTCACGGTGATGTTTTTATGATTGGTTCCTTTGTATCGCTTATTGCAATGGTTTTATTAGGCGTTGGCACAGGTGCATTTCTTCCTTTAGCGCTTTTAGTTGTTCTATTTGCAGCAATACTAATAACAAGTGTTTATGGTTGGACTTTAGAAAGAGTTGCTTATCGTCCCTTAAGGGGGTCCTTTCGTCTAGCAGCACTAATAACAGCCCTAGGTGCTTCTATTTTTTTACAGAATTATGTTCAAGTTTCTCAAGGAGCAAAAATCAAACCTATCCAACCAATTATTCAGGGAGGGTTTACTTTTTTTGAAAACGGTTCGCTTGTTGTAAGTTTAAGTTACTTACAAATTTTCATAATAATTATTACTGTTATCTTACTATCTATATTTTCATATATCATATCTAAAACCCCATTAGGAAGATCTCAAAGAGCTTGTGAACAAGATCTTACGATGTCTAAACTATTGGGCATTAATGTCGATAGAACTATATCCATAACTTTTATTATTGGCGCTTCCCTAGCTTCAGTGGCTGGTATGATGTTTGTGCTTTACTATGGTGTTATTGATTTCTTTATCGGTTTTTTAACTGGCATCAAAGCGTTTACAGCAGCTGTACTTGGAGGAATTGGTTCTATTCCTGGAGCTGTGATTGGTGGGCTACTAATTGGATTAATCGAAACTTTTTGGTCAGCTTACTTTACTATTGAATATAAAGATGTTGCTGTGTTTAGTATCCTTGTAATTGTTTTAATTTTTAGACCTTATGGAATTCTTGGAAAACCAGAAGTTGAAAAAGTCTAATGAGTTCCAAAAAAAACTTCTCAATCATTGTAAAAGATCTCATTTTTACCGGATTAATTGCTACAGTTTTACTAATCCCTATTGTTGGTTTTCGAACTGAAATCTCAACTGCTGACTCCACTGGTTTAATTTTTAATTATAATTTTATTACTGCATTTTTTGTAGTTGCTTTTGTTGTAGGTGTGCGTTTTCTTTTCCACATTTATTGGTTTTCAAAAATTAAACAAAAACCCCAAGAGGACTCTGAAAAAAATAAAAAACAATTTTTAAAAAGACTTAATTTTTATTTAGGGGCTGCTGCTGCTATTGTTGCTTTTACTTTACCTTTTATGCCATTTGCTAATAGGTATGTTGTTGATGTAGCTACTTTAGTTCTAACTTACGTTATGTTGGGCTGGGGTCTTAATATAGTAGTAGGATTAGCTGGTTTATTGGATTTAGGATATGTTGCTTTTTTTGCAGTAGGAGCTTACTCATACGCTCTCTTAGCCACTACCTTTGATCTTTCTTTTTGGATATGTCTACCTTTAGCGGGTATTTTAGCAGCTTTTGCTGGAATACTACTTGGTTTTCCAGTGTTAAGACTTCGAGGAGATTACCTTGCTATCGTCACCCTAGGCTTTGGTGAAATTATAAGATTGATACTTCTTAATTGGTATGAATTTACAGGTGGTCCTGATGGTATAAGTAGAATTCCAAGACCTAGTTTTTTTGGTTTTCCATTTGCTCGAAAAAGTGAAGAGACAACTTTTCATGAACTCTTTGGACTAGAGTATTCAACGATGCACCGCATAATATTTTTATATTATTTAATTTTAATCTTAGCTTTAATTACGAATTTTTTTACTATGAAAATTCGAAATCTTCCTGTTGGAAGGGCTTGGGAAGCCCTCAGAGAGGACGAAACTGCTTGTAGAGCTATAGGAATTAATCCAACAAATACTAAATTAACTGCCTTTGCAATTGGCGCAATGTTTGGTGGCTTCGCGGGATCTTTTTTTGCAACAAGACAAGGATTTATTAGCCCTGAGAGTTTTACATTTATTGAGTCTGCAATTATTTTAGCAATAGTTGTTCTAGGCGGCATGGGTAGTCAAATAGGAGTTGTTATTGCATCAATTGTATTGATTGGCAGTACTGAACTCTTTAGAGAATTAGAACAATTTCGAATGTTAGCTTTCGGATTGGCGATGATAATTATTATGATTATGAAACCTCGAGGGCTTCTAGCTAATCGTGAACCATCAATTCTTTTAAACAAAAAAAATGAATAAAATTTTAGAAATAAATCACCTGACAATGAAATTTGGTGGCCTGATTGCCATTGATGACGTTTCTTTTAGTGTTGAAAAAAACACTATCACATCTCTTATTGGTCCCAATGGTGCAGGTAAAACTACTGTCTTCAACTGTATTACAGGTTTTTATAAACCTACGATTGGTGAAATCTTATTAAATTCTGAAAAACAATTTAATCTTGAAAGGATGAATGATTTTACCATTCCTCAAAAAGCTAAGGTCGCAAGAACCTTTCAAAATATTAGACTTTTCCCACAAATGACTGTTTTAGAAAATCTTATAGTTGCCCAACACAATAAGTTAATGAAAGCTTCTATGTACACTCTAAAAGGTTTGGTCAATGCTAAATCTTTTTTAAATGCAGAAAATGAAGCAAAAGAATTAGCTAAATATTGGTTAGATAAAATTGACTTAACCGATCGAGCAGATATCGAGGCAGGAAACTTGCCTTATGGACAACAGCGAAAAGTTGAGATTTGCAGGTCTATGTGTACTGATCCAACTTTATTGTGTTTAGATGAACCTGCTGCTGGATTAAATGCAACAGAGTCGCTTGAATTAAACAGTTTATTAGAATTTATTAAAAATGAACATAAAATATCCATCTTGCTTATTGAACATGATATGAGCGTGGTGATGGGAATATCAGATAAAGTAGTCGTCCTAGACTATGGAAAAAAAATAGCTGAAGGAAAACCAAGTGAAGTTAAAGGAAATCCTGAAGTGATAAAAGCATATTTGGGTGAAGAGTAAGTGTTAAAAGCAAATAATATTAGTAGTTATTATGGAAATATTCAGGCCTTGGATAATATTTCCATTGAAGTTAATAAAGGTGAAATTGTTTCAATTATTGGGTCTAATGGTGCAGGAAAATCAACTTTATTGATGACATTGTGTGGCATAGTACCTGCTAAATCAGGTTCCATTTTTTTTAATGATATTGATATATCTTCTCTACCCACTCATGAAATTATTAGAATGGGTGTCTCACAATCTCCAGAAGGCAGAAGAATTTTTCCCAAATTAACCGTTTATGAAAATCTTTTAATTGGAGATCCTTTAAAAAAAGAAAAAGATATAAATTTAGATTTTATTTTTGAAATATTCCCCAGACTTAAAGAGAGAATAAGTCAGAGAGGTGGTACGTTGTCTGGTGGAGAGCAACAAATGCTTTCAATTGGTCGTGCATTAGTATCACAACCCAGCTTACTTCTTTTAGATGAACCTTCCTTAGGTCTAGCGCCCATTATTGTTAAACAAATTTTTGATACCATAAAAAGAATAAATAAAGAAAACAACACAACAATTTTACTTGTTGAGCAAAATGCTTTTGGTGCTTTAAAATTATCTGATAGAGGATATGTTTTAGTAAATGGCAAAGTGACAATAAGTGGTAACTCAAAAGAATTACTTGAGAACCCTGAGATTAAAAAAGCATATTTAGAAGGAGCCTAATGGAATTTCACATTTTTGAATTTATGTTAATGACTGTCGTACTTTTTGGTTGGTGCAGCTACCAACTAGGAAAGGCCATGGCCAATACATGGCAGTCAATATCATTAATGATATTTTATGTTTTTTTACTAACTGCTTTTGATCGTTTTTTACTTTTTGCACTTTTTGAACAAGAATTACTATCAATTTCAATGTTTTTAGTTGATTTTATTGTTTTATCCTTAATTTCTATGACCTCTTATAGGATTACTAAAATAAGATATATGGTTAATCAATATCCTTGGAAATACCAAAAAACAGGCTTTTTTTCCTATAAAAATAAATAATCAATTAGCTTGTATCCACTTTAAGAATTATTTATTTTGAACCTTCCTATATAGGAGGAAAACAATGAATAAACTTACATCTATTTTAGTTGCTTTGTTTGCAATGACCTTTTCTACAGCTTTTGCTGGAGGCCATGCAGTAAAAATAGCAACAGTAGGACCAATGAGTGGTCAATACGCTTCATTTGGTGAGCAAATGAAAGCTGGAGCAGAGATGGCAGTTGCAGATATTAACGCTAATGGTGGTGTTAATGGAGCTATGCTCGAGTTAATCGTGGGTGACGATGCTTGTGATCCAAAACAAGCTGTTGCAGTTGCAAACGATCTTGCTGGTCAAGGAGTTAGTTTTGTAGCTGGACACTTTTGTTCAGGATCATCAATTCCTGCATCTTCAGTTTATAATGAAGAGGGAATTATTCAAATCTCCCCTGCTTCTACTAACCCTGCTCTAACTGACGAAAGACCTGGTCCTTATACTCACAGAGTGTGTGGTAGAGATGACCAACAAGGTCAAGTTGCAGGTCAATATCTTTTTGATAACTACAGTGGCAAAAATGTTGCGATCGTTCACGATAAAACTGCTTACGGAAAAGGTTTAGCAGATGCAACTATGGCTGCTTTTGAAGCTTTAGGTGGCAACACAGCTTTATATGAAGCCTACACAGCTGGTGAAAAAGACTATTCAGCTTTAGTATCAAAATTAAAACAAAATAATATTGATGCTTTATATGTTGGTGGTTATCACACAGAAGCTGGACTTATGGTTCGTCAAATGAGAGATCAAGGCATGGATACACAATTAATCTCTGGTGATGCTCTTGTTACTCTTGAGTATTGGGCAATCACAGGTGATGCAGGTCAAGGCACTCTTATGACATTTAGTCCAGATCCTGCTAAAGATCCAGCGAATGCTGATCTTGTGAAGAAATTTAATGATGCAGGTATTACACCTGAGGGTTATGTTCTTTACACTTACGCAGCTATTCAATCATGGGCTCAAGCAGCATCAGCAGCAGGTAGTAATGACTCTGACTCAGTATTAGACGCTTTAAATTCAGGTAGTTTTGATACTGTTTTAGGTAGCCTAAGCTTTGATGATAAAGGTGACGTTACCCTCCCAGGATACGTTTGGTATGTTTGGGAAAATGGTGGGTACGACTATCTATAAAATCTAACATTTACATCATAGGGCTTATTTTAAGCCCTATGACAAACTTGATATCTCTTCAAAATTCCCATCCTTACTACTCTGTCTCATTAAACTAAGTTTTTCATATTTGACTTGATGGATTGAATTTAAGTAATCATGATTTGAATCTTGACTTAGAGGAAGAGTGATATGGTGAAAAGAACACTCAAAATAAAATGGGTATCCCCAAATTTGATAATACATCAATTCCTTATTTGAAAGTTTATCAAATCTCAAAATATCTTTTTTAATTTCAAAATTATTGAGAGTTTTTCTAAATAAATCAAATTCTCTCATTAAATTATTAACCATAAAGTCGAAATCATTATCTTGATGAAATCTTAATACTAATGAATTTTTAAATCGATCTAATTTGTTAACTATATATGTATTTGATAAAAGTGAGCTTATAGTTTTTTTATCAATATTTTGAAATTTCTCTAAAAGTAATTCTTCGGAGTATAAATGTGATAAATAAAATGGAGCCTTCACGGTTGAGTGAAATCCATAAGTAGATTTATCTAGTAAGGAATTTTCAATCAAATTTTGATCACAAAATACATCAAAATCATTATTAAATTTTTTATCAGGTATTAAAAATAAACAGTATCGAGGAAATTGGATATAACTAGTCATAAGTAAGTTTATCTAATATTTTATTTTGTAATTTTGTATCTAATAAATATTTCATAAACATAATAATTACAATTGTGTATATAAGTCTGAAAAATAATATTCCACTTATATGGCTTCCCAAAAGTAAAATTAGGATAGTATCTTCAATAATACTATGACAAAGACTTAGAAATGACAGGGATAAAAGAATATCTCTTTTTGATATATTATTTTTCTTGGACTCCTCTATCAAAAAGCCGCCACCAAAAGAAATACCTAAAGTTAGACCAATTAAAATAATGTTGGCTACTTTTTCAGACATTCCTAAATAAGAAAGCGGAATTCTTAAGATATTAATAATAAATTGCCAAAGCCCTATGAACTTTAAAATATTGATAGTTGAAATAATCAAAAAAATTATCAAAAAGATAATAAAAAAATTTTTAGACTGGAGAATTAGCCAATCCAAATTAGAAGTTATTTTTTCTGGTATTTCTAATATTGATTGGTTTTTTTCATTGAATAAATCGAACTTAATAAAAATATAATTTAAAATTTTACCTGCAATTACTGCGTTGATAAATCGAAATAATAAATTAAATATTCCTGATACTCTTGATTTTCGAGCAATTGCAACCTCAATAGGTAAACTATGTGCTATTAAAATAATGAGTCCCAAAATTGTGGTTTCTGCAACTGTATAGTCGAAGATAGGTTGCAGACTGGCAAATGCCGCCATACCAGCATAGATATTGACCAATATTGCTGCCATCCAAACAAGACCTAAAGACCCATCGATTCCGATAAAACCAGTTAATGGTTCTAAAAACTTCGCTAGATAAGGAATGGCTCCTAATAATTCTAAGACTCGAATGACAATAATAACTGGGAGAATAACTTTAAATAATACCCAAAATATATTGCTAGTTTCTTGAATGATATTTGTTAGTACTTTTTGGATATTTTTCATTTATATATATATTGGTTGAAATTTAATCCTTTATAAAGAAATTAATGATAAGAACAAACAGTTTAAGTGTTAAAATATTGATAAGTTTAACGCTTTTTAGTTTCAGCTTATTTTTTTTCTATATTAGCTATCAGGAATTTTCAAAATATTACGAAGAAGATTTGGTTCTCTTAGAAGACATGAATATTAACTATTTTGATAAAGAATTATTTCAAAAATATTATGAAAAAATAGATATTGAAAATCTATCAGATCCACAATTCAATGAAGAAAAATCTAAAAATTATTTTAAAGATATCACTTTTGATAATTTATTAAGCTTATTTGATCAAGAAAAAGAAAACCAAGTTACATATGCTGACACTAAAAAAGATCTTCCAATTAAATTTAAGACTAAAGAAGAATTAATTTATGAAATAGAAAAAGATCAATTCCAAGAAATATCTATTAATCAAGGTGATAATTTTGCAAAGATACTAAGAAAAGGTGGTTTGGAAGGAAGGGATATTGATCGATTATTGATTAATGGTAAAGATTCTTATGATTTTTCTAAAATTTATATAGGAGATGTAATTAAAATAAATTCCAATTATGACGACAATGGTGTTTTAGAAAAATTTAAACTTATTTATCGATTTTCTGAGGATCAAGAACTTATAGTTGAATATATCAATAAAAATTTTGTATATGAAATAAGCGAAATCGAACTTTCTGAAGAAAGAATTTTTGTCAGTGGAGAAATTAAAACAAGCTTATATGCGGCTATGAAACAAGCTGGCTTATCAGAATTAGTTATTACTGAAATTATTAGGATTTATAGCTTCGATGTAGATTTTCAAAGAGATATTTATGAAGGAGATTATTTTGAAGCACTTTTCACAAGAAGAAAAAATGATCAGGGAAAAACTGTTCAAATTGATGATCCTGAATACCTAGTACTTAGCTCAAGAGGCACCCCTTTAATTTACTACCTTTATTCGAATGATGAATTTAGCGAATACTTTGATGAAAATGGGAAAGGCATGACCAAGAGTCTAATGAAAACTCCAATAAATGGTGCTCGATTAAGCTCAAGTTATGGAATGAGAAAACATCCTATTTCTGGATACAACAAGTTGCATAAAGGGGTAGATTTTGCAGCCCCTACTGGTACGCCCATTTTTGCTGCTGGAAATGGCGTTGTAGAGTTTGCTGGTAGAAATGGAGGATATGGAAATTATATTCGTATAAGACATGATAGTACCTATAAAACTGCCTATGCTCATCTCAATGGTTTTAAAAAAGGTGTTTATGGGGGGGTAAGAGTTAAGCAAGGAGATATCATAGGATTTGTTGGATCAACTGGTAAATCAACAGGCCCTCATCTTCATTATGAAATTATTGTAAATGGCAAACAAGTAAATCCAGCAACTTTGAAACTTCCATCAGGAAGAAAATTGAACGAACAACAATTAGAAGAACTCAAGGAATTAGTTGTTTTAAAAAATCAAGAAATAAAAGACTTTAAAGAAAAAATCGTAAACTAGGCTAATTGGCTAGCTAAATCATCAAAGTCTGTAGTTGATGTCTGTGGATCAACATTGACTTCTTCACTCTTATCTTGATCTATTTCTGTTTTTTCTTTTGAAATAATTTTTCTAGAGACCGAACCTCTATTAGAGTGATCCATTTGACGATAATAGTGTTCTGCATGCTGGAGATAAAATTGCTCAAGCACCTCATCGCCTTGACCTTTTGCATCTTTGGCCTTATTTAAAAAATCGTTATATTGATCTTTAGGGTTTTTCCCATTTCTTTTAAAACCATTTGAGTTCCCATTTGCTTGAAGATAAGGAGAGTCAGCAACACCCCCTCTTCCACCGGAGTTAATTTTTCTTGAAGAACCAAAAGGTTTTCTCTTTGGATAATTTTTCATATATTTCTTTAATTTGATTATCTATAAACAAAAGCCCTACAATTTAAGTTTTATGGGAATGTTATCTTTAATAATCTATCTAATTTAAGATAATCTTGTTTTTTATAGACTATTTTGAGAGCTTTTTCTAATAAAAATTTATCTAGTTCTTCTATGATTAGTGGATCTATTTCAAAATAGACATCGCCTGTATATTGTAAATTTTCTAAAAAATCGATAATTCTGATGTAAAAATCAAGACCTTTTGATCCTCCATCTAAAGAAATCTTTGGGTCATGTAGGGTTTCTTTATCTAATAAATAATACTCCTTTGTCGGAATATAGGGAGGATTACAAATAATAAATCTTGCATTTCTAATTTTTGGAATGGGATAACTCTCAAATAAATCAGACTCAAATAAACTAGATCTATTATCAACAAATAAAGCAGAAATATTTCTTTTACAATTTGATAATGCTTTACTTGAAATATCAATAAAATCACATTTTGAAGATTTAAATTCCTTTAATAAAGAAATTCCTAAACAGCCTGTCCCACAACATAAGTCAATAAAATTAAATTGATCATCTTTTAGAGAATTAAAGTCTTTTATAATATTCTCTATCAGAACCTCGGAGTCCGAGCGAGGGTCTAGAGTATTTTCATCAGTGTAGAATAGGTCTTTCCAGAATCCTTTTTGTTTAATAATTTTTGATAAAGGTTTTCCTTTAAGTCTTTCTTCTATAATTTTTTCTATTTCTTGAATATTTATTTCATCAAATTTAACATTTAAATAATTTGATTTTTTTGCAGAGTGGGAAATGATTAGCTGGGACTCTAAATGGGCATTTAGCAAAGAGTGTTTTTTTAGTATGAAATTAATTTCATCTCTTAGTTCGGTTTTATTTTGTATTTTTTTATTGAGCATCAAGCTGACTTAGTTTTTCAGCTTGTTCACTTGCTGATAGCGCAGATATCATTTCCTCTAAAGCTTCTCCAGTTAAAAATTGATCTAACTTATAAAGAGTAAGATTAATTCGATGATCAGAAACTCTTCCCTGAGGAAAATTATAAGTTCTTATTCTTTCTGAACGATCACCCGATCCTACTTGACTTTTTCTATTAGAAGATTCTTCTTGCTGTTTTTTTTGTCTTTCAACATCATAAATTCTAGAACGCAAAATTTTAAGAGCTTTTGCTTTATTTTTGTGTTGCGAACGTTCATCTTGTTGAGTCACAACTATGCCAGTTGGTAAATGAGTTATCCTTACAGCACTGTCAGTAGTATTGACGGACTGGCCACCAGCTCCGCCTGATCTATATACATCTATTCTTAAGTCAGACTCTTTAATATCAACATCTACCTCTTCAGCCTCAGGAAGAACAGCTACTGTGGCAGCAGAAGTATGAATTCTTCCTCCAGACTCTGTTTCTGGAATTCTTTGAACTCGATGAACACCCGATTCATTTTTTAAAAATTTAAAAACACCATCTCCTTTGATTTCGATAATTGCCTCTTTAACTCCCTTTAATCCTGTCTCATTTTTTTCCATCGGCTGAAAATTCCAGTTTTTCATAGCAGAATATCTTTCATACATTCTAAATAAATCTCCTGCAAATAAGGCAGCTTCATCCCCGCCGGTTCCAGCACGTATTTCTAATATAACATTTTTGTCATCAGCCTCATCTTTTGGGAGTAAAGCAATTAATAACTCTCTATTTTTTTGTTCAAGATCTTTTTCATAAATAGGCAATTCCTGCTTTGCTAATGATCGTAATTCTTCATCATTTTCATTTTCTAAAATTTCCTTATATCCTTCAATTTCATTCTCTAATTTTTTTATATCGTCTGATAAAGAGATTATAGGCTCTAGCTTTGATAAATCCTTATTTATTTGAATAATTTGTTTGTTATCTAAATTTTCTGAATTCATTAATTGATCATTCAAATGATCGTATTTGCTTTTTAGGTCAGATATTTGTTTATCTAATTTCATTGAGTAGTTTAATTTCAGATTGATTGAATATTTTTTGCTCTTTTGTATTTAAATTTTTTAAAATAATTTTATTTTTTGACTCTTCTTCTTCACCAATCAGCAAAATAAAATCAAAATTATTTTTATCAGCATAAGTAAATATTTTTTTTATATTTTTATTGATTTTAACTTCATGAATGCAGTCTAAATTATAAATTTGATTTAGAATTTTTGAATTAAGCAAAAATTGTTCATTTTGAACAGCAAAGAGGACTTTGAATTTATCTTCTTTTTGATTTTCAATCTGAACTAGACTCATTAATCTTTCCACACCTGCGGCCCAACCAATTCCTGGAATATCTCTTGTTGAAATTAGGCTGATCAATTTATCATATCTTCCACCTGCAAGAATTGCATTTTGCCTTTTATCTTCGTTTGTCTGAAATTCAAAAGCTGTATCGGTGTAGTAGTCTAATCCTCTAACCAATTTATGGTCTATAGTGAAATCAATACCATTATTTTTTAAAAGTTCTTTTAATTGATTAAAATAATGGGTGCTTTCTTGAGATAAATTTTCACTGATAAATGGTGCATTTTGAAGTATTTCTTTGTCTTGTTCATCTTTACTATCCAAAATCCTTAATGGGTTTTTTTCCAATCGAGAAAGTGATGTTTCTGATAACTTAGATTTATATTGAGTTAAATAATCGATTAAAATTTTTGAGTAGTTTTTCTGATCTTCTTGAGAACCTAGAGAGTTTAAAATAAGCTTGAAATGTTTTTTATCAATTCCTAGTTCATTTAATAAATTACTTGCTATAAGAATAATTTCAAAATCAAGATACGGAGATTTTTCTCCCATATTTTCTAAATTGATCTGATGAAATTGGCGATATCGACCTTTTTGAGGTCTTTCCCTTCTAAACATTGGACCGTGGGTAGAAATCCTCATTGAACCTGATTGGTATTCACTTGCAACCAATCTTGCAATGCTAGATGTTGCTTCAGGTCTGAGGCATATAGTGCTATCTCCCTTGTCTGTAAAAGAATACATTTCTTTAGAGACAATATCTGTGTGCTCACCAACAGAGCGAGTAAATAAGTCTTGGTGTTCAATAATAGGAGTTTGAACTTGATGAAAATTAAATTTTTCAGTAACAGAGTAAAATTTTTCTATAATGAAATTAAATTTTTTTATTTCGTCACCATAAATATCATGTGTGCCTTTAACTAACTGAATATTTTTCTTCATGATTAATTGTGAATTTCTTCTACTTTATTTTCAATTGTTTTAACAAGATACTCAACAAGATCTTCATTTTGGATTCTATGGCTTTTTTCACCATCAACATATACCATATGGGTGTCATTTCCCCCACCCGTGATACCTATGTTGGTCATGGTTGCCTCTCCTGGTCCATTAACAACGCAACCAATAATAGATACCGTTATAGGTTTTTTGATATGAGATAGGCGACTCTCAACACTTTTAACTGTTTTAATAACATCAAATTGCTGGCGGGCACAAGAGGGACAAGAAATAATAGTTACCCCATAATCCCTTAAATTAAGAGATTTTAGCATCTCGAAGCCTACTTTTACTTCTTGAGTTGGATGATCTGATAGAGATACCCGAATTGTGTCACCAATACCCTGATATAAAAGCATACCAAGACCTATAGATGATTTTATAGAGCCGCTAAAATAACTGCCAGCTTCAGTAATTCCCAAATGAAGAGGATAATTACAGTAGTTTGATAAAAGTTGATATGCTTCTACTGAGGTAAAAATGTTAGAGGCTTTTACACTAATTTTGAAATTATCAAAATTTTGATCTTCTAATAATTGAATATTTAATTTAGCACTCTCAAATAAAGCTTGAGCAGTAGGACTTTTATACTTTTCTAGTATTTGCTTTTCTAAACTGCCCGCATTCACTCCTACTCGAATGGGTATATTATTCTGTTTAGCCGCCTCTATAACTTCTTTTATCTTTTCAACTGATCCTATATTTCCAGGATTAATACGCAAACAGTCTGCTCCATTTTCCGCCGCCTCCAATGCTCTTTTATAATGAAAATGAATATCTGCTATAAGAGGTATTGAAATATTTGGAATTATTTTTTTTAGTGCGGTTGAAGATTTTTCATCTGGAATAGAGACCCTTACAATATCACAACCCTCATTTTCAATTAAATTTATTTGCTCCAAAGTGGCATCTATATCATGGGTCAAAGTATTGGTCATAGTTTGAACAGAAACAGGGGCATCTCCTCCCACTAAGACATTACCTACTTTAATCTGCTTTGTTTTTTTTCTTACTATGGTTTGTGAATATTTCATTGGGGGTCCAAAAATTTATTTAAACTAAGTTCTTTAATTGCATAGGGTTTATCTACATCGACTTGATAAATAGAGTTTTTTACAAATATTTTATCTATGTATTTGATATTAGATAAATCAATAGAAAAATCATTGTTAAAATCCAATTTTAAAGGATTATCATTGGTAATCGTGCCAAAATTTATTGTTTTTTGTTTATTATCTGTAACTCTATAAAATATAGAATGGTTATCTAGAACTGTTATTTGAAAATTATTTTGAGGGCTATTCGTCTTAGTTAATAATAATTTATTTATAAATTGATTGTGACTTATCAATTCGTGATGAAAATTAGACATAATATTTTCTACATCTAGATAAATTTGGTCTTTTTCAATTATTTTCAATTTAGATATGGCATTGAATTTTTTATACATATCAAAAGATAAAGAAATTAAAATTGTACTTACTAAAATAAAAGAAAATATAGTTAAAATTAATTTTGTATTATCTTCAGGAATTGGATTTAATTCAACAACTGATGAACTCTCATATAGACCAAGTGATTTAAGTATAGAGTTTCTAAAAATTTTTTCATATGACTTAAATCTATCAGGTAAATCCTCATCATTTTCAATTTTTTCGATAATCAACGGACTTATTTTAAGCTTAGCTGCTAGATGTTCGATAGAAAGACCTTTTGAAAGTCTTGCTTCTTTGATGGAAGATGAATTATTCAAAAAAACTATTTATGTAATTTAAATGCTTGATGTAGCTTTTGAACAGCAATATCAGTAAATTTTTCATCAATTAAGATACTTATTTTAATTTCAGAAGTTGTGATCACTTGAATATTAATTTTATTTTTACCTAGTGTGTCAAATAGTGTTTGAGCTACTCCAGCATGCGATCTCATTCCCACTCCGACCACAGAAATTTTTGATATTGAATTTGAAGAGTTAATCTTTTTATATCCAATATTAGTTTTTTCTTTTTTTAAAATTTTTAGAGCTTTTTCGAGATCTCCTCTTGGTAGGGTAAAAGACAAGTTAGCAAATTTTCCATCTTGAGAAACATTTTGTAAAATCATATCAACATTGATATTTCCTTTAGCTAAAGGTCCGAAAATTTTTGAAGATACTCCAGGTTTGTCTAAAACTCTTGAAAGGGTTATTTTTGCTTCATCCTTAGAGTAAGCAATACCACTAACTGTATTATTTTCTAATTTACTATTTTCTTCAGTAACAACAGTGCCTGATGTTTTTGGCTTCATTGAAGATCTTACACTTAGTTTTGTTTTTTTTCTCATTGCCAACTCCACTGATCGAGTTTGAAGAACTTTAGCTCCTTGCGAAGCTAATTCAAGCATTTCTTCATATGATATTTGAGGAATTTTTTTTGCATTTTTTACTAAGTTAGGATCGGTTGTATAAACTCCATCCACATCAGTATATATAATACATTCTGCGTCTACAGCGGCTGCAACGGCTACAGCGCTAGTATCAGAACCACCTCTGCCTAAAGTGGTAATTTCATTTTTTGCATTTATTCCTTGGAATCCAGGGATAAGCAATACATCATATTCTTCAAGTTCTTTAAATATTTTTTCTTGGTCTATCGACAGAATTCTCGATTTCATATGTTCATTAGAAGTTCTTATTGGAATCTGCCAACTCAACAGAGATCTAGATTTTATTTTAATGCTATTGAGATAAATAGACATTAGAGAACAAGAAACATTTTCTCCTGTAGAAATAGCATTATCATAATCCATAGAGTTTGGATTTTTTGAGAAAGTTTTAGCTAAGTTGATAAGTCGGTCCGTCTCACCTGACATTGCAGATAATACTGCAATAACCTTAAATTTCTTTGACCAATCTGAAATTATTGATGCCGATCTCTTAATCGCTTCTGGGCTACCAACAGATGTGCCTCCAAATTTTAAAACTTTTACTTTCATAAATTACGGTAATATACATTTAAGTATTGTTAAGTAAAGATGATGCAGAACTATAATTATAAATATTACGAACCCTTAGAACAAATGATAGCCGTCAGGCATCAATATATGAGTAAAATTATTAAAAATATTACTCATTTGAATATTTACGAATATCTCAAGAATAAAAAGATATTAGATATAGGTTGTGGAACTGGTGAATTTCTTAAAAACTATCATGATTTGAATAACCAATGCTTGGGTATAGACATTCAACAAAACTTTAAATTTAAGAATAGAATTGGTTTTACCCTAAAAAATACTGACTTTAAAAATTTCATTAAAAATAATAGAAAAAAATTCGATATTATTTTTATATTCGAGTTTTTGGAGCATTTAAGTTTTCCTGATAGAGAATTTTTATTTAAAAATCTATTCAAATTATTAAATACAAACTCTTTAATTTTTATTTCAACTTTGAATAAAAATATAATTTCTAAATTTTTAGCTATCGATGTGGCTGAAAAATATCTTAAATTACTTCCTAAAAATACCCATGATGATAAATATTTTTTAAAACCATCAGAAATTCAAAATTTAGCTAACAATAATCGACTACATTTAGTTGATGTTTCTGGAATGACCTATAACCCTTTTTTTAAAAGTTTTAAATTATCAAAAATTGACTTAGTGAATTACTTTATATCTCTGAGAAATTAATTTTTTTTCTTTTGTTTTTTTTCAAAAGGCAATCTTATTAAAGGTATCCCCTCTTCAATAAGATCTTTACTCTCTTTCTCTGTAGCCTCTCCATAAATTGGTTTATCTTCTTTTTCACCATAATGAATTTTTCTTGCCTCTTCGGGAAACTTTTTGCCCACATAGGTATAATTTTTTTCAACCTCTTCTTTCAATTTTTTAATTTGTTGATTGTAATTTGCAAAAACTTTTTCCTGATTTCTTTTTTGTTTAGCAATACTATTTGATTTTGAAGCAATATTGGGTGCCATTACAGACTTAAAAACTTTACTTGATCCACAAAATGGGCACTCTATCAGCTTTTTTTTTCTCTGTTTTTCAAATGAGTTGGAGTCATCAAAACTAGCTTCGAATATATGATCGTTATCGCATTTGAGGTCGAATTTAATCATGTTAATTATTTAATATTTAAATTTATATTTTCAAGTTAGTTAAAATTTCTATCATGCTTTAAAACAGGAATGGAATTTTGAAAATTTTCAACGATATTTAAATCTATCTCACAATTTAAAACCATTTCGGAGTCTGTGGCCTCAGATATAATTTCCCCCCATGGATTAACTACAAGACTATGGCCGTAAGTTGACCTATTTTCCTCATTAGTTCCCCATTGATTTGGGGCAATTATAAAAACACCATTCTCAATAGCCCTAGCTCTAAGAAGACAATGCCAGTGTGCTTTTCCAGTTGTGTAGGTAAATGCTGAGGGAACTACGATAGCTTTACAAGATTTTTTAGATAATTCTCTATAAAGTTTAGGGAAACGTAAATCATAGCATATTGAATGGCCAATCAATTGTCCATCAATCTCCATTATTTTTAACGAAGACCCAGAAGTATAGGTATCACTCTCTTTATACGCTTCATTATTTTTTAAAATAACATCAAACATATGTATCTTATCATAATATGAAGCAATGCTTCCCTCATGATTAATAAGAACTGATCTATTATAAACTTTATCATTATCTAAAATAGGCAAGGATCCTAATAAAAGATTTATTTTGTTCTGTTTTGCAAAATTTTGATAATGCAAAATATATTCATGATCCATGGAGAATGAAAATTTCTTAAAATTAGATAGAAATAAAAAACACTCAGGTAATAAAATTAAATTCGGCTTAAAGCTTAAAGCTTGATTAATAAATTTATCAACTTTTTCAAAGTTTTTTTCAATTTGGGGACCAACTGTTATTTGGATAAGAGATAATCTCATTAATCTTTAAGAGAAAATAATTCGAAAGAAGTATTTTCCTTAGAAGCCTTATGAACTTTGATGCTCTCCTCTGGTAGAATGGATAGGCTATGATTAGCAAATAGAATATAGGTAAATTCTTTATCTTTCCTTATTAAACTTAACTTGAGTGTCTTCTCTTTATTAATTATTACTGATGGTTTTTCAGCTAAATAATCAAACTCCTCTTTATTTGTCATAGAATTGATTGAGGAAAATTCATTATTAAATTTTTCAATATCCTCGTAGAAGTTCAATCTTTTTTGATCTAAGTTAAATCTAGAAATCATGAAGTAATTTAACATAAAATGTTAGAATTTAATTTAAAAAAAAAACAAGCCAGAAAAGAATTATATTACAAAAAAAATAATTTTGTTGCCGATCTAGGCATTGAATTAATCAACAAAAAAACTGATTTGATTCTTCATAAACCTAATTCTTCAATACTTTTTGATGAAAGACTTAAGTTAAAGAACTCATCCGGTAATGAATTTATAATTAATGATATTGACTTAATTTTTGAGAAGGAAAAAAAGGTGGATGCTTTGATTTGTAATTTTGATCTGCAAATACTTTTGGCAAATAATGCTAAAAATTTTAAAAATTTATATGAAATTCTTAATAAAAATGGTTTTTTTTGCTTTAACTTATTGACCTTAAATTCATTTAGAACTCTTCAGAAAATTTTTCTAGAAATTGATGATCATGTATTTAATGGCGCACAGCTTAGATTTGGTCCTTTTCACAATATCCCCAATGTAATATCAGAATTAAATAATAATAATTTCAAAGATGTAGTTGTAAGTACTGAAAATATAGAAGTGAATTACAAATCACTTAATAAAATAAGAAAAGATTTTAAGGAATTAGGGATTTCAAACTATTACAAAGAAAAAAGTAGAACCAATAAAAAATTTTATAAAAAGACAACTTCTTTATTTAAAGAATTAGTGGCAAAACATGATTACATTCCGGTAGAAATAGAAATTTCCACATTTACATCGTGGAAATAAATATAATTTGATATAAATCTATCCTATGTTTCAGAAAATTAATGATTTTTTTGCTAACCAAAAAAATTCTAAACTTTTAAAAGAAATTTCTGGTAAATATGTAGAAAAAATAAACTCTCTTGAAAATGAAATTAAAACTCTAAGCAAAGAGGATATTCATGAAAAGCTAGATGAAATCAGAGATAAGTCAGATGGCATTCTTTCAGAAAATGATATTTGTTTTGCTTGTGCTGTTGTTAGAGAAGTAGCGTTAAATACTATTGGGCTAAGACATTATGATTGTCAACTTATTGGCGGTCTAGCATTATTTCATGGCTTCATTGCCGAAATGAAAACAGGAGAAGGAAAAACTTTAGTAGCAACAATTCCGGTTTTGTTAAACAACCTATTAAAGAAAAAAGTTCACTTAATAACTGTAAATGATTTTCTTGCCAAAAGAGACTCTAATTGGATGAATCCTATTTATGAATATTTAAATATTACAAATTCTTTTATTCAAAATGATCAGACTGTTGATGAAAAAATTTCTAGCTACAATAATGATGTCGTTTATGGAAATAATAATGAATTTTGTTTTGATTATTTAAGAGATAATCTTCGTTCTATCAATACTCCCAAAATGCAAAATGCATTAAATGTCGCTATCATAGATGAAGCTGACTCTGTATTAATTGATGAGTCAAGATCGCCTCTAGGTATTTCTGGTCCTGTTAAGACGCCCATTCAATTATTCAAGCTTTGTTATGAAATTACTGAAGATATATCTTTAAATGATGTGGAAATAAATGAGGAGAGAAAGAATGTTCTACTCAAAGATAGTGGGATCAAAAAAATTGAATTTAACTTAAAAAAAATTAACTATCTAAAAGGTAATAGTTTATTTGATAATGAAAATTTAGAAGCTTACCAGATAGTCAATCAATCATTAAAAGCAAGATTTATTTATGAGAAAGATAAAGATTACATAGTTAAAGATGGGCAGATTGTAGTAATCGATGAGTTTTCTGGAAGGTTAGCTCAAGGAAGAAGATTTGGAGAGGGACTACATCAGTCTCTTGAGGCAAAAGAAAATGTAAAAATTCAAGCTGAAAGTATCACTTTAGCGAGCATTACGTTTCAAAATTATTTTAAAAAGTATGAAAAATTGGCAGGCATGACTGGTACTGCCCAAACCGAAGCAGAAGAATTTTTGGAGATTTATGGACTAAGTGTCATTGAAATACCTACCAATAAAACCATGATAAGATTAGATCGAAATGATCAAATATATAAAACCAGTGAAGAAAAATATGAAGCAGTCTTAAGCTTAGTTAAGAATAAATATCAAAATGGACAACCTCTTCTGATAGGTACCACTTCAATTGAAAAATCTAACTATATTTCTGAAATTTTAAGCAAGGCAGAAGTTCCTCATAATGTATTAAATGCAAAAAACCATGAAAATGAAGCTGAAATTATAGCTTTAGCTGGAAAGCCATTTCAAATTACAGTTGCTACCAATATGGCTGGTAGAGGGACAGATATCAAACTAGGAGGAAATCCTGAGGTGGATAAAAACTTTAGGGACTCAGATTATCAAAAAGTTATAGATTTAGGAGGTCTTTGTATCATTGGAACAGAAAGACACGAAAGTAGAAGAATAGATAATCAACTTAGAGGAAGATCTGGACGACAAGGTGATCCGGGAGAAAGTATATTTTTTGTATCTCTTGAAGATGATCTTATGAGAATTTTTGGTTCAGAAAAACTTCAATCTATGTTGTCTACTCTAGGATTAAAAAAAGGAGAAGTGATTGAGCATAAGTGGCTCACATCCTCTATTGAAAGAGCACAAAAAAGAGTAGAAGGGCATAATTTTGATATTAGAAAACAATTATTAGAATTTGATAATATTATCGATAACCAAAGAAATATCATTTACTCAAAAAGAGAAATGATAATTACTGAAGATATTTTGAATTTTATCAAAGAAACCGAAGAAGAATTTATTACTAACTTATTAGAGGGGGAAGAAGATGAAATCAAAAATTTTTATAATACCCTACCCTTCATGCAAAATAAAAATATGAATGATAAATCAATGTATCTTGAGTCCTTTGATGAAATTAAAAAACAAAATTTTGAACAGCATAAAGATATCTATGAAAAAATATTAAGACAAGTAAGCTTAACTATTTTGGATAGAAATTGGCATAATCATATTCAAGAACTTACAAATATCAGAATGTCTGTGAGTTTGAGTGGATATGGAGGAAAAGACCCTGTGAATGAATTTAGAAAAGCCTCTTTTGCAGCATTTAACACTTTAGTTTATGAAATACAAAAACAAATAGTTTTGGTTTTAAATAATATGAATATAACTAATCAGGGTTCAAAAAAAAATGAAGATGAAAATTTAGATATTTCTTCACCAAAAAAAATTGGAAGAAACGATCCATGCCCCTGTGGATCTGGAAAAAAATATAAACAGTGTCACGGGAACGTAGCTTAAGGTAAGTAATTTAAATAGCGATTATTCCTCTTTGTTAGAAGAGAAGCTAAATCAATTTTTTGTAGCTCATTCAAATTTTCTAGGAGAGATTTTTTTAGATCCCTACAAATTATTTCATGATTTCTATGGGCTCCCCCGATAGGTTCCTCAATAATTTCATCTATAATTTTTAAATTTAAGCAATCTTTGGCTGTTATCTTTAAAGAGTTGGAGGCCGTCTCAGCATAGTCAGAAGACTTCCACAAGATAGAAGAGCACCCTTCAGGAGAAATAACAGAGTATATAGAATTGCTAAGCATTAAAACTTTATCACTTGTAGCTAAGGCTATTGCCCCTCCAGAACCACCTTCGCCAATAACAACAGAAATACACGGGGCTTCACAATTTAAAGCCACTTTCATAGACTGTGCAATTGCCTCAGCCTGACCCCTTTCTTCTGCATCTTTTCCCGGATATGCACCAGACGTATCTATAAAGCAGATTAAAGGTAAATTTAGTTTAGATGCTAATTTCATGATTCTTTGTGATTTTCTATACCCCTCGGGTTTAGCCATACCAAAGTTATGTTTTATTCTTGAGTTCATATCATGACCTTTTTCAGTACCAAGAACCAAGACAGGATTTTGATCTAAAAAAGCCATCCCAGAAATAACAGCATTATCCTCAGAGTAAAGTCTATCACCATAAAGGGATGTAAAATTTTCAAAAATATTTTGGATGTAATCCTTAGTTTTAGGTCTTTGAGGATGTCTAGCAATTTTTACAATTTGCCAAGGAGATAAGTTTGAGTAAATCTTTTCGAGTTCAGTTCTTTCTTTTTCCTCAATTGATAAAATTTTAGAAGTTATGTCAATTCCACTTTCCTCTGATGCTTTTTGAAGAGATTTTTTTTCGCTTTCTAATTTTTCTAATTTCTCTTCAAAATCAAGATAAAACATTTCGAGACTATAATTTATTTTTTAAGGGATGATAAGTGTCTAAAACACTCTTTTTAAGAGATTTAGCAACTTTAGTATAAATTTCTGTTGTTGAGATACTTGAGTGACCTAATAATTTTTGAATATGCCTAATATCAGCATCATTCTCTAACATAGATGTTGCGAATGAATGTCGAAAAACATGAGATGAAATTTTGTATTTAATCAAACCTTTCCTATAAGCCCTGTCTAAAAATTGATTAACTGAACGTACAGAAATTTTTTTTCCTTTTATATTGAATATGAAACCATCATCTTTTTTTTGAGAGTATAAGACTTCAATGAATTCACTTGTTAGATAAGATTTTCTTTCTTTAGAACCTTTTCCATATACATTAATAGCCATATCAGCCTTTGATAGATCAGACCATCTCAAAGCTAGAGCCTCTGAAACTCTCAAACCAGATATATACATTAACCTTAAAATAGTTATGTAAATATTTTTATTTGTAAAATCAGATCTATTCAAAGAGTCAAATATTTTATTTATCTCATCTTTTGAAATAGCTTTAGGTATTTTTTTTGAATTATTTAAGGACTCGAAAATATCTAAATTAATATTTTTAATAATTTTTTCAGATTGAAGAAATTTTAGAAAATTTTTCAATGATGATATTTTTCTATTAATAGTAGAGTTGGAAATATTATTTTTTCTTAATGAAGAAATATATTTCTCAATATTTTTATTCAAGTTTTCATTTTTATTAAAAAAAATCAAAAACTGTTTTAAATCAATTAAGTAATTATTAATGGAATTTTGAGAAAGATTTTTTTCGGAAAATAAAAATTCTTTAAAAATATCAATAAAATTTTCTAAGTTCATAAATTAGATAAATGAACTTTGAAAAATAATTTAATAAATTCATTTTTTAAATATTCATTATCAATCAAGTATTTATTTACAAAATACAGGTCAAATTCATTTAGGGTATAATACTCTTCACTTAATTGGATATAGTAGATATAGCTTTGAATTAAATTAAAATTCTCTGATAAATAAAATAGATATATGGGGTCAACAAGGATCTCTTTTTTTTCCTCGACAAATGATTTATCTAAGTTAGCAAACTTTAAATTGCTACTTAAAAAGAAAAAACGCATCAAAGGGCTTTTTAAGTCATTTATTTTATCTGAGTAAAGGTCAGATAGTTCATTTGTTGTCAGATATCTTTTTAAACCCAAAGCTAGATAATTATCATCTAGATTTTCTTCAGGGGTTTCATTTAGAACTACTTTTAAATTCTCAAGAAAAGAGGAATTCTCATATAAAGAGAGTAAGATTAAAGCATTCATATAATCTAAATTTCTAGAGGTAATACGCATTTCTCTAAATTGATTATAAATTAAACGAGATAGGTCATATAAATCTAATTGCATGTCAGGAATATGTTTTTCTAAGATGGAAAGTTTTTTGTTGTAATTTATTTCTCTATTAATTTCCTCAAATAAAATTAATTCTTTCGGTTTCTCTTTCAAAGTCGCAAGTAATGATAAATACTGTGAGTTATTGATTACTCTATTTTTATATAAATAATTTAATTCATATAATTTTAAATCATTTGATTTTCTGTAAAGTTCTAATTCAAATAGATTTGAAATGTACTCTAAATAAAAATTAGGATTATCTATCAAAGAAAGTATAAATAAGTCAATAATTCCCAACTCAGATAGATTGTATTCATCATTTATTTCTTTTTTATTTAGATAATCAACTAAGAGAATGGTATTAAGCTGATTAAATTCATCTTTACTGTAGATTTCTAATAATAAAGAAATTTGTTGATTTTGTTTATCATTCAGAAGGCAGATAATATTAAACTGAATTAAATTGTTAAAATTTTTTTGATTACTATCTAATTGATTTAAGTATTCACATAAGTTATCTACCTGATTTGATTGGAAAAGGTTTAAGAGATATGCTTGATTTATTTCTGGATTTTGGAAGTTATTAAATAAAATTTTCTCAAATAAATTAGAGTTAATTTGAAAACCATAAGGTTTATTTGTGAATATATTTATTTTTTCAAAAAAAAATTTTTTGTTATCAGAATATTTTGGAAAAATATCAGAATTAGTTAAAGGATCAAATAATGAATAAAAGAAGTTATCTTTGTATTCAACTTGTTCTATTAAATTAAGTAAATCTTGCTGAGTTTCAATTTCTGTAATTAGATTATTTTGAGATATTGTTTGAAGCTGAAATGCTATATCTTCCTCAAAATTAGCTTTTAAAATATTCGGGCTAAGAATACATAAAAACATAAGAAAAAAGTTCTTCATAGAAACTCTTCAGTTGGAATGGTGTATTTATTCAATTTTGAAGGAGAAGGTATTTTGATACTATTTATTGCGATAAATGTTATAAGTATAAGGGCACAAATTGCTGAAATTATTATAATTTTTCTCATTGTTAATTATTATATAGGAACTTTTATTATATATTCAAAACAAATAAATAAACAAGATATTGGATGAACAAGGATAAAGAACGTATTTGCTTAATAGGAATGCCGGGTTCAGGAAAATCCACCATAGGAAAACAATTATCTGATAAACTAAAATATTCTTTTTTTGATACCGATGAGGAAATTGAAAAGAAAGAAAAAACTAAAATAAAAGATATTTTCTTAAAAAAGGGAGAAGATTATTTTCGATCAGTTGAAACAGATATATTTAATGATTTAATGAATAAAAATAAAATTGTTATTTCTACTGGAGGTGGACTTATTATTAAAAACTTAAAACAATTAAAATTATCTTTTAATATCTATCTTTATTGTGATTTAGATATATTGACTCAAAGAGCGTCAAGAAATAATCTTAGACCATTACTCAATGAGGACACTTCCTTACAAATGAAAAATCTTTTCAACAAAAGGAAAGAAATTTATAAAAGTGCAGCAGATATTACAATTAATGCGACCGATAATCCAAAATCTACAATTAACGAAATTATAAAAGAAATAAGTAATGATTATTAAGAAATTAATAAATAAGGAAAAGCATATTATTGATTTAATAAATGTTAAGGATTTAGAAAAAAAATTAAACGATCAAATAACAAATCTTGATATTTTAATAATAGATAAATCTTTAATCAAAATTAGCATAATAAAGAAATTTATAAAAAAGTACCGTCAAAGAACTATATTAGTTCACGGAAATGAAAAAATAAAAAACTTAAAAAATTTTCAAACGATTATTGAAAAAATAATCAAAATTGGAATACAAAGAAAAAGTAAAATTTACTCCTTTGGTGGAGGGACTATTGGAGATTTTTCTGGATTCATAGCCGCCTCTCTGCTTAGAGGTATTGATCATATTATGGTCCCTACTTCTCTATTAGCTATGGTAGACAGTTCTATTGGGGGAAAAACAGGAATAAATAGCAAGTATGGAAAAAATCTAATTGGTGCTTTTTATTTACCAACAAGAGTTCTTGTTTGTCCTGAATTCATAAAGACTCTTCCCAAAAGAGAAATCGCTTGTGGATTTGCTGAAGTAATAAAATATTCCATCATAAAACCACACCCTTTAAAAAAGATTTTAGAAAAACAAAAGAATAATAAAAATTTTCTACCTTCAATAATTGAAAATTCAATTAAGACAAAATTAAGTTATGTATCAGACTTTCGAGAAAAATCTAATTTGAGAAATTCGAGAGCTGTATTAAATTTTGGTCACACTATTGGACATGCAATAGAAAACTCAAATTCATATAATAATTCAATTAAACATGGTGAAGCGATAGCCATTGGAATGATAATTGAGTTAAAAATATCTGAACATATGGGTTATTATAAAAAATCACTCGTGCCTATAATTGACTTAATTAGCAAATTTGGCTTACCCTTTAATTATTCAAAGTATATCACTAAGAAAAATATTAAGAATTTAATCAATAAAATGAAATTTGATAAAAAAGCAAATGATGAAAATGTTAGTTTGATCTGTGTTGATCACAAAGGGGGTTTTGTTAAAAATATCTCTTTTAAAAGATTAGAGTCTATATTACTTCAAATTAATTAATGACATTACTGATATCATTAAAATTGTTAGCAATTTTGATATTGCTTTTTCTATCTGCAATTTCATCAGGATCTGAGACGGCATTGACTGCTGTTTCTAAACTTCAAGCACATAGACAAAATGAAAAAGGTATCAAAAATTCAAGATTTATTTTGAAAATAAAAGATTTGAAAGATGAATTTATTACTGGAATTCTTTTAGCTAATAACGTTTTTAATATCTTAGCTACAGCTCTAATGACGGAGTTACTAGTTTCTGAATTTGGAGGTTTTGGTGTAACGGTGGCTACCATATTCATGACAATAATGATTGTTATCTTTTCTGAGGTGACACCAAAAATTTTTGCAATCAATAGACCTATGCTCTATGCGCTCAAAGTAGCTAGATTTTTTTATTTCTACACAAAATTGATCAAACCAATAGTAAGACTTATTAACTATATTTCTGAAAAAATTATCAAGAAAATTGGACTTAGCCTTGAAACCGATCAATCTAAGGTTATCAAAGAGGAATTTGAGGGTGCTGTTCAGCTTCAAAGACAACTATCAAAAAAGGGTGAAAATGAAGCAGAATATATGAGCAATTTACTTGAGCTGAAAAATTTAAAAGTAGACGAACTCATGACTCATAGAAATGAAATTCTTTATCTGGATTTAGAAGATAATTTTAAGAGTAATTTAAAAGCAATAAACAATTCAACATTCACAAGAATTCCTCTTATCAAAAATAATTTTAATAACTTGATCGGTGTAATTGATATAAGAGATTTATTGAAAGACTCTTCATTTAATGAGAATGCAGACAACAGTTATTTAGAGAAAAATTCATTCCAACCAGTGTTTATTCCCCAAAATAAGCTTGCGATAAAACAATTAATAGATTTTAAAAGTCAGCGTGAGCATATGGCTTTAGTAGTAGATGAGTATGGTGAAATACAAGGGCTGATAACTTTGGAGGATATAATTGAGGAAATTATAGGTGAAATTTTTGATGAGACAGATACTGATGAAAGTTATTTAGAAAAAATAGATGATAATAATTTTTTGTTTAATGGAAATGCAAGCATTAGAGAAATTAATCGAAGTTTAAATATAGAGCTCCCTGATCAATTTGTTACTTTATCAGGTTTAATCCACGATATTGCGAAAGAGATTCCAAAAGTGGGTAAAATTATTGTTTATAAAGAATTTAAGCTACAAATAATTTCTCGATCAATAAATAAAATAAATAAAGTGAAATTAATTCTTTAATATTTTTATCTCTATAGAGTGAAGGCCTCGTTGGATTTCAGAATTTAAATTACTATAAATTTGTCGATGAATATCTAATCGCTTCAAATCATTTGGATTTTTTATATGAATTTCAATATGTGTTAATTCATTAGTCAAACCCTGAACTCCTTTATGACTAGCATGACTAGAACTGTTATCAATGATTTTAATAATTTCAAATTGACTAATATCGATTAAAAGGGTTTTAATCTTCTCTAAATTCATAAAATGAATAATAAATGAATAAAGACAATAAAGAAAAAAAAATTTGTAACTTTCCAGATTGTGAATTAGAGGGTGATTATCGTGCCCCTCTTGGATATGAAAATTTAAATAACTATCAATGGTTTTGCTTAGAACATATCAAAGAATTTAATAAAAGCTGGAATTATCATAACCAGATGAATTCAGATCAAATAGAAAACGATATAAGATTCGATACTATCTGGAGAAGACCTACCAAAAGCTTCGGATCAGGTGCTAAATTTTATAACTTCACCATTAACGGAGAAGATATGGGTTCTTTTGAAAATCCAAATTCCAAACAATCTGGACATTCAAATAAGTTACTATGGTCTCTTTCAAAGCTTGATTTAGATATAAAAACCGATTTAAACTTGATAAAAAAAAGATACAAAGAACTGGCGAAAAAGCATCATCCAGATATAAAGGGTAATAGTAAGAATAGTATTGATAAATTTAGAGAAATTGTTGAAGCTTATAATTACCTTTTAGAAAGATACAAATAATGAATAAAATTGAGTCCATAAAAAAAGAAAATTTGAATGAAACTACTAATGTCTCTTCAGCAGAACTCTTTGGGATAAAAACTGACTTTGAAGTCCCACAATTTATTAAAAAAGATCATCATTGCCCACCAGTTGATAAAAACTATGTTTTTGATGAAGATACAACCATTGCAATATTATTAGGTTTAAAATTTAACAAAAGAGTATTTCTTCAAGGTTTGCATGGGACAGGAAAATCCTCTCATATCGAACAAGTGTGTGCCAGACTTAATTGGCCTTGTATAAGAGTTAATTTAGATAGTCATGTATCAAGAATTGACCTAATAGGAAAAGACTCAATTGTCTTAAAAGACAATAAACAGGTAACAGAATTCCAAGAAGGAATTTTGCCTTGGGCATTTCAGAACAACGTAGCTTTAGTTTTTGATGAATATGATGCTGGAAGACCAGATGTTATGTTTGTTATTCAAAGAGTATTAGAAACAGAAGGTAAATTAACTTTATTAGATCAAAGTAAAGTTCTGACACCTCACCCATTTTTTAGAATTTTTGCTACAGCTAATACTGTTGGACTAGGAGATACTTCTGGTATTTATCACGGAACCAATCAAATCAATCAAGGTCAAATGGATCGATGGAATATAGTTGCCAAGTTAAATTATTTAGAAGAAGAAAAAGAAATAGAAATAATCTCTAAAAAAATATCAGCAAATTCAGATGAAAAAAAATTGATCAAATCAATGGTTCAAATGGCTAATTTGACAAGGAAAGGATTTGAACAAAAAGATATCTCGATTGTAATGAGCCCTAGAACGGTCATTATGTGGGCTGAAAACTATAAATTAATTAGCAATGTTCAAAAGTCTCTCGCTATGACCTTTTTAAACAAATGTGATGAGAGCGAAATAGATATTTACAAAGAATATTACCAAAGAGCATTCGGCGAAGATTATTAGTTGGCAAAACAGCAACTATCAAATATTCCAAAACAAATTTCGAACACTCTAAATAGTGTTAATAAAACTATCGCAAGCAACCAAAGTTTAAAAATAAATATCAATTCGAATATTATTTTAGAAAAAGACGATACTCTTAACCTCCCTTCTATTTCATCTCTTTTTAATTATGAGGATATGAGAGGAGCATCGGACTCATTTGCACTAAAGAAAAAACATCATAATGAAAAAATACTTAATCAAATAACTAATCAAAATATAGATATTAAAGAGGAAATAATTTTTTTAGAGAGAATAAGATACGAGTATTTAGGTTCCCAGAATTTTTTGGGTATCAAAAGAAATATTCAAACGAAATGGATTAAAAGACTTGAGAGTATTAAACTAAAAAAACAATCTGATCTTCTTGATTTATTGCTTTTCACTTTAACGCATTTTTTCCTAGATGCTAGTAATGGTAAAATTTGGACCAAAAAGAATGAATATCTTAAAAAAATATCTACGAAGGATAATCACATCAAGATATATGAATATCTTTCCAATTTGATTGAGTTTATTGATAACCAAAGACTTTTTGCTAAAAACTCTGTTGAACTTTTAAGACTTATTTTTCCAAAACAACAAGATGACAATCAACCTGAAGATAAAAATACTGATGAAGGTCCTCAAGAAGAAGATGTAAATCAACAACAAAATAATGAAGAAGCGCAGCAGTCAAGTCCTGAAGAACAAGAAATCACTGAAGACGTTCATACTCCTGAAAGTGACCTAGATAATCAACAATCAAGTGTTCAAGGGGAAGAGATTGACATAGAAATTACTGATCAACAGATTGAAGATACTCTTCAATCAATTGAGAGTTATAAAAACTTAAGTCAAAATTACAAAGCAGCTACTAGTCAATATGATGAAATTATTGAAGCTCATAAATTATGTGATCTTGAGGAGCTTATAGCTCTTAGAAAACAACTTGATGAAAAGAATGATATATACCAAAAGCAAATATCACGATTAGCAAACAAGCTTTACAGAAAGTTACAATCAAAACAAAATCGTTCTTGGAATTTTGATTTAGATGAAGGTATTTTAGATACCTCCAAATTAACAAGGATCATTACAAATTCGAATAACTCATTATCTTACAAAAAAGAAAAAGAAATAAAATTTGAGGATACAACAGTAACGCTATTGATTGATAATTCGGGTTCTATGAGAGGAAAACCTATTATGGTAGCCGCACTGACTACAGATATGATAGCTGCCACATTAGAAAAGTGTAAAATAAAAGTTGAAATACTTGGATTTACAACTAAAGCCTGGAAAGGAGGCAAAACCAGAGAACACTGGCTTAAAAATGGAAAAGAAAAAAATCCAGGTCGATTGAATGATCTTCGACATATTATTTATAAATCTGCCGATCAGAATTCCAAGAAATCTAAAATTAATTTAGGTTTAATGTTAAAAGAAGGTCTTTTAAAAGAAAATATTGATGGAGAAGCATTGCTATGGGCGACTTCAAGAATGTCTAAAAGACCTGAAAGTAGAAAAATATTAATAGTTATATCTGATGGAGCCCCTGTCGATGACTCTACTCTCTCAGTGAATAACAGTAATTATTTAGAAAAACATTTAAAAAGCACAATTCTATCTATTGAAGAAAGATCAAATATTGAGTTGTTAGCTATTGGAATTGGCCACAATGTTGGGCAATACTATTCAAAAGCTATCACAATACATGACGTAGAAGAACTAGGTGGAATTATGTTCGAAAAAATAGAGTCTTTATTTAGTTAAGTTATCAAAAAAATCTTTTTTGAATTTTTCAAAAGTATCTCTTTCAATATTGACCCTTATATCTTCAAAAAATTTATTCATAAACCAAATATTATATAAAGACAAAATCACGATCCCTAAAATCTCATTAGCTTTAAATAAATGATGCAAATAGGCCTTAGTAAAGTTATTGATATCAGATAGTTCACATCCCTCATCTATCAGTGAATGGTCATTTTTAAACTTTGAATTATTTAAATTTACTCCTTTAGGGTTTAATCGAGATAACATTATTCCGTGTCGAGCTATTCTAGTTGGAGAAACACAGTCAAAAGTATCATACCCACAACTAACACCATGTAAAATATCATCCAATCCACCAATACCTAAAACATGAACAGGTTTAGATTTATCAATTAATTCAGAGCAAAAAGAAAAAATATCATGCATTTGCTCTTTAGTACCTCCAAGAGAACCTCCTATGGCCAATCCATCATAGTCTCCTGAGCAAGTCTCTTCACAAGCAATTTTTCTTAAATCTTCGTAAACGCCTCCTTGAACTATTCCATATAAAAATTGTCTTCCAGATGAACCTGTTTGAGAGTGATAGTCTGCATATACAGATTTAAAAGCAGTTGAGCATCTTTTAGCCCAGCGGTGACTGAGGTACATTGAATTTTCAGTATATTTTTTTGTCACATTAAAAGGAGTGCACTCATCAAGTACAAAAATCAAATCTGCACCAAAATGCCTTTGTAATTCTATAGATCTCTCTGGTGTTAAATAAACCTTATCTCCATTGAGATAATTTCGAAATGTTGCTCCTTCTTCAGATATTTTGATTAAAGACTTTCTCTTAATATTTTTATTTTTACCTTTGATCTCCTCTGATACAGAACCATGACCTAGAGAAAAAATTTGATATCCCCCACTATCTGTCATCATAGGGCCTCTCCACTGAGTAAAGTTTTGCAATCCCTTTTCTTGGGCAATAATTTCAGGCCCAGGCTGTATCATTAAATGGTAAGTATTGGATAAAATTATTTGAGTTTTTGCTAATCTTAATTGTTGTGGGAGAATTGATTTTACAGTTGCTTTTGTTCCACAGAATATAAATGAGGGAGTTTTAATTTCTCCATGAGTGGTATTAATAGTACCCAATCGAGCTCTAGATTTGAGACTCTGTTTTGAAACTTCAAAGAAGCTAGTCAATGTTTTTTGGTAAGAAGTTTTTAGCTAAATAAATAAAAATAGTATCCAATAAACTTAAAATTATTCTAATTATATAAATACCAATACCATAAGAAATAATTAAATCAAAAATTGGTACAGGATTAGATGAAAGAAGATTGAATGCAAGAATACTAAATATAAGGTTATCAATAAATTGAGAAATAATAGTGGATACATTGTTTCTTAGCCAAAGTTTACTATTATCCTTATTTTTCAAATAAGAAAAAATAAAAATATCTAATTTTTGACTTAGGAAAAAGGCACAAATGCTAGCAGCTATAATTGGGAACTGAGGTAAAAAAATTGTTGTTATTGATTGATGCATTTCATAGCTCCACCCCCAATTTTCATGAATACTTGGGTCAATAGGATTAAACGAGATAGTTAGAAACATTAAAATCGTCGAGAATAAATAAGCACTTATGCCCATATATATACACTTGGTTGCAGATTTTTTATCATAGTATTCGTTAAGAATGTCTGTACATAAGAAAATTGAAATAAATAATATTGTCCCTAAGGCCATGGGCTCAGGAAAAAAGGGAAACTCAACAACTTTTAGAACTTGAATATTTGCAAGAATAATGGCTATTGAAACATAGACATAAATGCCTACTTTACCAAAAAACTTTAAGGCAAATAATATAGATAAATAACAAAAAATAATTTGAAATAGCCAAATTGAGATGACAGGAAGAGAATTTAAAGAAAAGGATAAGTTTAGAAAAAAATCTTGAAACATTTAGTTAGCTTTTTGGCTAACATTTTTCTCAATTTGCTTCTTTAATTTCAGGGCTTTATCGGTCAGTAATCTGGAGCTAGTTTTATTAAGATATTGATCAAGACCACCATGCTTATCAATAGTTCTAAGTGTGGATGAAGCTATTCTAAAACGAAACTTTCTTTTAAGCGATTCACTAAAAAGAGTGACATTGTTAAGATTAACCATAAAACGCCTCTTAGTCTTAATATTTGAGTGACTGACGTTATGACCAGTTTGGTGTTTTTTTCCAGTTATTTCACAAGCTCTTGACATGATGAGAGTTTATATTACAAAAGTTACTTTTTTACAACACTAGTTTCCTAAAGTTTAAGCTTATTTATAGCGAATTTGGGGTTATATTTTTTAATTAAGCCTCTAATTTCATTTTCTTTATCCAATTGCGGCTTGTGAACGCCCTCTTTAATCCATAAACTATCAAAATTCATCAAGTTTCCTCCAGCAATATCATGCCAGAGGGAATCGCCAATGACAAGAACCTTAGAATTAGATTTGATTTTCATTATCTTTTTGATGTCTTCATAAATCGGTTTAAACGGTTTTCCGTACCTGTAAACAACACCACCCATATCTTCATATAACTGGGCTACCGTTCCGCCACACATAGATAGCTTTTCATTATCGTAAACTAGATAATCAGGATTAGAGCATAATAAAGGTACTTTATGCTTTAATAATTTATCAAGAGTATTTGCAAAATCTATTATTGAGAGATTATTTGGTATATCAGCAATCATTGCAAAGTTAGCATTTTCAATTTTCTTTGATACTTTCAAATCAAAATATTTTATTTTTTCAGAAGATAGCTTTATTGGATAACATTGATCGCCATATTTACTATAAATATCTTTTTGAATGTTATTTAATGTTATTTGACCGCTAGTAATGCAATAGTCATATAAACTTTTTTTAAATCCAATTTTAGTTAGATTAGAAATTGAAAATTTAGTAGGCCTTGAAGAATTAGAAATTAAAATAACTTTTTTTTTTAATTCACGTAATTTAATTAAACATCTTTCAGCATCATTGAATTTTTTATGGCCATTATGCAAAACTCCCCACTGATCAAATAAGAAAAAATTATATTTTTTGATAATCTCATTAAATGAATTGATGTTAATCAAGAATGTTGACCTATGACTTCAGAAATATTTCTAAAACCTTGTTGTTGTATTAATGCCATTAAATCTAAGGTAATTGTCCTAATATGATAAGGACCTTGATAAGTAAAACTTGAATAAAGTTGAACCAAAGAGGCACCTAATTTCATCTTAGTTAAAATATCATTTGCTGTAAATATTCCACCGACACCAATTATTTTTATTTTTCCAGAAGTTAAAGTGTAAAAATCTCTTATAATTTTATTAGATTTATAAAAAAGAGGTCTGCCACTAATTCCACCATTTAATTCAATTCCAAGTGTTGACTTATCAATAGAGGTATTTGTTAAAATGAGTCCGTCTACATCATTCGCAAGAGATATTAAAGCTATATCTTTTTTTTCTTGCTCTGAAATATCAGGAGATATCTTAAATAAAATAGGTATTTTTGAATTATTTTTTTCTCTAAGTTTGTGTAGATGATTTACAATCTTTTCAAAAGATTGTGATTTTAAGTTGTCTCTTAATCCGGGTGTGTTTGGCGATGATAGGTTAATGACAATATAATCACCAAGTCTATATAGACGATCAAAAAGTTTTTCTAAATCATCTATGATCTCTTTTGTATCTTTGTTATTACCAATATTAATTCCAATAATTTTATCTTGAAAATTTTCACTAGTGTTAGTGTTCACTATATTTCTTTCAAAATTATCAAGTCCTTTATTATTGAAGCCGAGTGAATTAACTAAGGCTTGATGTTTAGGAAATCGGAAAATTCTTGGCTTTGGGTTGCCCTTTTGAGGCAATGGTGTCACTGTACCTAACTCAGTAAAACTAAAACCCATATTTAAAATAGGTTTTATTACTTCCGCATTCTTATCAAAGCCTGCAGATAATCCTATAGGGGTTTGGAATCTCCTACCCCATATAGTTTGTTCTAATATATTAGTATTTTTAAAATTTATTTTTGGATATAATCCAAGTTTCAGCCCTTTGATTGATAAGTTGTGAGCCGTTTCAGGGTTTAAGTTTTTTAGTATCCGATGAGCTAAACTATACATTCAGCTTTGAATTAAAGAGCTCTATAGTTTTATCTTTGGTATAAATTTTAATAAAAGATCCTAGTCTAGGTCCATTCTCTTGCCCAAAAACAACTTCATAAATTAGTTTGAAGAAACTTTTAATATCATCTTTAAAAACTGAATTTTTACCAACGCTAAAAATAGCCGATTGATATTCATCTGCTTCAGCAGTAGCGTCAATTTTATTTATTTCTGAAACCACATTTTGCAGTATAGATAATTCTTCGGTGTTTGGAATTTTAAATTTTAATGTAGGTTGAATAAAATCATTAAAATAATTAATCCCACAAGAAATCATTCTATTGATATAATCTAGTTCTACTGGATTAAATGATGTTTGATAGTTCTTTATGAGGCCCATGATTACATTTGGATCATTTGATTTACAAACTGAAATTAGATTCAGAATTAAGCTATAATTAATTTTTGATTGGTATCCGGGATTAATATTTTTATGAATATGCCAAGATGGATTATCAGGCAATTCTTCATTTTGCCATTTGTTTAAATGACTTAAATATTCATCTGTATTTTTGGGAATGACGTCAAAGTATAATTTTTTCGCTGTTGTGGGTCTTTGATACATAAACATAGCTAAACTCTCTTCTATCGAATATTTCAGCCAGTCATCGATACTTATGCCATTGCCTTTTGATTTACTTATTTTTTCTGCATTCTCATCAAGAAATAGTTCATATATTAAATTCTCTGGAGGTTTTGAGCCAATAATTCGGCAAATTTTTGATGATAACAAGTAGCTATCAGTTAAATCTTTACCGCACATTTCATAATCAACTCCAAAAGCTGCCCAGCGCATTGCCCAATCTACCTTCCATTGCAGTTTACAATGGCCATCCAGAACTGACTTAATATGAGTTTTTCCTTCGTGTATGTATGAAATAGTAAATTCCTCAGTATTTATCTCATTAACTGGGACTTGTAAAATCTTACCCGAATTTTCATCAATTGGAAAAAAAGGACTGTAAGTTTTCCTGCGATCTTCTCCCAATGTAGGTAGAACAACATTTAAAATTTTTTCATAATTCAAAAGGATTTTCTTAATTGTTTCGTTAAAGACGCCTGATTTATATGCCTCTGTAGAGCTCTGAAAGGTAAAAGGCAAGTTAAACCTTTTTAAAAACTCAACTAATTTAGCGTTATTGTGCTCTCCAAAACTATTAAATTTATTAAAGGGATCAGGAACAGAAGTTAAAGGATAATCAAGATATTTAGACAGCAGTTCTTTATTGGGAACATTATCAGGAACTTTTCTAAAACCATCCATATCATCAGAAAATGCGATAAGGTCGGTCTCTAACCCAGTTAGCTTTTCAAAGCAAAAACGCACCATATTTGTTCTTAACACTTCTCCAAAAGTCCCAATATGTGGAAGTCCAGATGGCCCATAACCAGTTTCGAAAATTATTTTCTTCTTAGGCTGCTCCGTATCTAATCGCTTAAGAATTTTTTTTGCCTCAACAAAAGGCCAAGATTTATATTGATTGTAATCTGTCAAAACTTAGGTGCTAAAGTAACATTAATACCATTAAGTTCTTCAGTAAATGGAATTTGACAGGATAATCTTGAATTTTTTTGAACATCAAAAGCCTGATCTAGCATCGATTCCTCATCATCATCGGCAGATTGAATTTTTGAGATCCAATCCTCTTGGATATAACAATGACAAGTTGCACAGGCACAGCAGCCGCCACAAATAGCTTCAACATCTAGACCAGCATCTCGAATAATTTCCATTAAAGAAAATCCGACGGTAGCCTCAAGTTGATGAATTTTGCCATCATGGTCAGTAACATTAATAAAATAAGTCATTTTGAATTTCTGTAAATTATATCAATTTTATCTTTCTGCAATAACTTCTATGCGACCTAAATCACATTATAAATAGTATTCTTACAGACTATAAATTTAGATTAGATGAATAATTCTTATTCTAAATATATCAATATTTGGTTACTTTCACTGGCCACAATTATTTTGATAATGATCGCTGTAGGTGGTCTTACCAGACTTACTGAGTCAGGGCTTTCGATGGTGGACTGGGATCCTATTATGGGAATTATCCCCCCACTCTCACAAACTGATTGGAATTATTTGTTTACTCAATATCAACTCTTTCCTGAGTACCAAATTAAAAACTTAGGTATGACATTAAATGAATTTAAATTTATTTTTTGGTGGGAATATGGACATCGAGTTCTTGGAAGATTCATTGGAATTCTTTTCATCATTCCTTTTATCTTTTTTTTCATAAAGAAATGTTTCTCCCAAAAAGATTTATATTCTTATCTATTTCTTCTCTTTTTGGGCGGCACTCAAGGATTGATTGGATGGTGGATGGTCAAAAGTGGGTTAGATTTAAATCCATATGTCAGCCATTTTCGATTAGCAGTTCATTTATTAATTGCTCAAATAATTTTATCTTTCATCATATTTTTATTCTTAAAAAGAGTAAATTCACAAGACTATGAGAGTATTAATATTTCGCATTCATCATTATTTCTCATTTTCTCATGTTCAATTTTTATAACTGTTACATACGGTGCTTTTATGGCCGGATTAGATGCGGGTCAATCTTTTAATACATGGCCTAAAATGGGTGAAACTTTTTTTCCTGAGGGTTTATTTTTTATAGAAGAAAAGTATTTGGGAGTTTTTGAAAATAGTATTTTTATTCATTTTTTTCATAGAAGTTTGGCTTATCTTTGTGTGGCAATTATTTTAATTATTTCAATTTTACATTTTAAAAAAATAAAATATGGAGCTCAAAAAATTCATTTTATTTTGATAATCTTATTAGTGATCATCCAAGTCATTATTGGTATTTATGTTGTGCTCAGCAATGTAATAATTTCTCTTGGATCCATTCATCAAATTGTAGGCTCTTTATTATTTGCTCTTACTTTCAGCTATTTTCTTCTTTTAAAACGAAGAAAAATCTAAAATAAATTTAAAAAGTATAAATATTTATGGGTAAAATACTTATCATTGGAGCTAATGGTGCCGTTGGTAAATCATGTGTTCAAAAGTTAAAAGATAATAATGAGCTTGTACTAGTCTCTAGGAGCAAAGAGGAAGATAACGAAAGCTCCCCTAACATTTCCTCAATTACTCTAGACATAAATGACTATGAAAATACTCAAAAATTTATTAGCTCAATAGATTATGAAATATCAGGCATTATTTTTGCCCTAGGATCTATAGTTTTAAAACCCTTTAAACAAACATCGGTTAAAGAATTTATAGAAGTCATGAATAGTAATTTTTTCAATGTTGCTAATTTTCTACATAATAGCATTGATAAATTCTCTGATAATTCTTCTGTTGTATTTTTTTCTTCTATAGCTGCATCCAGAGGTTTCAAAAACCATGCTGCCATATCTTCAGCAAAAAGTGCTCTAAAAGGCCTGAGTGTGTCTTTGGCAGCAGATTTTGCACCAAAAATTAGATTTAATACAATCTCACCTAGTTTGTCATATTCCAAAATGTCAAATTTCATAACTTCTAATGAAAAGGTAGCAGAAGGTTTGGGCAAACTACATCCAATGTCAAGATTAGGAAATGGCAGTGATATTGCGGAACTAGCAGCCTTTTTGATTTCAAACCAATCTTCATGGATTACAGGACAAAATTTTAATGTTGATGGCGGCCGTTCAACACTCTTTACAAAGTAATTTTCTTTGAAAGAAGCTTTTTTAATTCTCGGCAATCAATTATTTGATAAAAAATATTTGTCTTCTTTTAAAAAGAATTCAATTTTCTTTATGCAGGAAGATATGGGCTTATGCACGTATTTTAAACACCATAAACAAAAAATTTACTATTTTTTAGGATGTATGAGAGAGTATCGTGAATATCTAAAAAAAAATAATTTTAACATTACTTACATTGACTTAGAAAAAAATATTAAAGAATTTAAAGATTACTTTGAGGGATTATATTTTTTTATAAAAAAAAATAATATAAAAAAAATAAATCTTTTTGAAATAGAAGATCAATTATTTCGAAATAAGTTCAAACATTATTGTAACAAAATTCAAATTCAGTATGAGTTTATCAAGTCACCTATGTTTTTACTTCAAGAAAATGATTATGCAATTTTTCAAAATAAAAAAGTTCAACTTGCTAGTTTTTACAGCAATATAAGAAAAAAATTAAATATACTTATAGAAAATGGAAACCCCTTAGGAGGCAAATGGAGTTTTGATGGTGAAAACAGAAAAAGATTACCAAAAGACTATTCAAAATTTATTCAGCCTACTTTTAAATCTCCATTTTATAAAGATATTAAAAAATTAATTGATACCTATTTTAAATCTCATTTTGGAGAAATTAATGAAAATATAATTTTTCCTTTCAATCAAAAAGACACTCAAAAAAATTTAACTTTTTTTATCCAGAAAAAATTATCTCACTTTGGCGATTACGAAGATTTTATCAGCACCGATGATGAATTTATTAACCATAGCTTATTGAGTGCCCCTTTAAATATGGGATTAATTACTCCCGAGGATATAGTTAATGAGTTAAAAAAAATTGACTATAAAGATCCGGGTTTAAATAATTTAGAGGGTTTTACTAGACAGGTTATTGGCTGGAGAGAGTTTATAAGATTTATGAATTTGAAAAATTATGATCATTTTCATAAAAATAATTTCTTCAATCATAAAAAAAAACTCACAAAAAATTGGTATGAAGGAAGTACCAATATTCCAATTTTAGATGACACGATAATGAATTTAAAAAAATATGGTTATGTTCACCATATACCAAGATTAATGGTTATATCAAATTTAATGAATTTATCAGGAATAGCTCCTCAAGAGGTATATAAATGGTTTATGGAATGCTTCATAGACTCTTCAGACTGGGTCATGACACCAAATGTTTTTGGAATGGGATTATTTAGCGATGGGGGTATCTTTGCAACAAAACCATATCTTTGCGGCTCTAATTACCTTTTAAAGATGAGTAATTATAAAAAAGACGAATGGTCGACCATAGTTGATGGTCTATATTGGAGTTTCATTTATAAGCATAAAGATTATTTTAAATCAAATCATAGACTTTCAATGATGTATCATTCTGTTATAAAAATGGAAAAAAGCAAATTGGATAGTCACATTAAAAATGCAAGAAATTTTATCCAACAATACACATCGTAAGACTATTTTAATTACAGGTGCGACTAGTGGCATTGGTAAAGCTTTATCAAAAATATATTTAAAAAATGATTGGACTGTCATAGGCATAGGTAGAGATAAGACTAAAATTGAAGAATTTTCTCTGGATTTTCCTAATAATTTTTATTTCTATCAAGCAGATTTAAATAATTTTGAAAAGACAAATATAATTTTTGATGAAATTTTTTCAAAATTTAAAAATATCAATTCGTTTATATTAAATGCTGGCATATACATCCCAGATGACTTTCAAAATTTTAAATTTATCAATGCTCAAGAGACTTTTAATGTAAATGTTTTAAGCATTTATCTCATACTCGAGAAAATAAAATCTTTTTTTGAACTAACTCACTCTCATACTATAGCTATTATTTCCTCGGTAGCTGGCTACAGAGGTCTTCCCAAATCGACTCTTTATGGACCTTCAAAATCAGCATTAATAAATTTGGCTGAAGCGCTCAAAATTGACTTACCGGAGGTCAATATCAAACTAATTAATCCTGGTTTTGTTGAAACACCAGCAACTAGTGTAAATCAGTTTAAAATGCCTTTTCTTATATCTGCTGAAAAAGCAGCAAAAATAATATTTTCAAATATTTATCAAAAAGGATTTGAGATTTCCTTTCCTTTTCCTTTTAATATTTTAATGAAATTTGGTAGAATACTTCCATATAGATTATACTTCAAATTAGCTAAAAAAATTTCAAATAATAATGAAAAATAATCCTCATAAAGTTATCATTGCTATGGGTAGTCAAAGTGATTGGAAAACTCTTAAATTTACTAGCTCGATTTTAACCCAACTAAAAATCAAACATCAAAAAAAAATAATTTCAGCACATAGGACGCCAAAAAGATTATATGAATTTGCAGAGTCAGCTCATAAAGATGGTATTAAGATAATCATAGCAGGTGCAGGAGGTTCAGCTCACCTACCTGGTATGATAGCAGCAATTACACATATTCCAGTAATTGGCGTCCCTATTGAATCAAAAACGCTTAAAGGGCTTGATAGTCTTCTATCTATTGTCCAAATGCCTTTTGGAATACCAGTTGGAACAGTAGCAATTGGAGAAAGTGGAGCCAAAAATGCAGCTCTTTATGCTGCCGCAATATTGGGAAATGAAGATATTGATCTTGAAAAAAGATTAATTAAATGGAGGGTTTCACAAACTAAAAAGGTTAAAAAAACTCCAAACCGATGAAGCTTGGAATATTAGGAGGTGGACAGCTTGGTATGATGATGTGCCAAGAAGCAAAAGACCTCGAAATTTCAACTTTTATATTTACAGACGCAGAAGACTCTCCAGCAACTAAATTTTCTGACGAACATATAATTGCCCAATATGATGATTTTGAAAAACTCGAAAGATTTATCATGGCTTGTGATGTTGTTACATACGAATTTGAAAATATTCCATACAAAACTTTAAATCATATTTTGAAAAAGAAACCTGTTTATCCTGATCCTCAAATAAATAATATCATTCAAGATAGACTCACTGAAAAAAAATTTATCAATGATTTAAATATTCCAACTGTTCCCTATTTACCAATTGAAGAGTCAAATCAGCTCCAATTTGTAGAGGAAAATTTTTTTCCAGCAATTTTAAAAACTAGAAGGCTTGGCTATGATGGAAAAGGTCAGACTGTTATTGATTCAAAATCAGAAAAATTTCAGATAGAAAAAAATGATTATATTTTAGAAAAAAGAATAGAACTTAAAACAGAAATATCTGTAATTACAGTACGTTATCAAGATAATTCTTTATTCTCATATAAGCCCATTGAAAATATTCATAAAGATCAAATTTTATATACATCAACTTCACCTGCCTCTATTTCTTTAGAATTACAGACTAAAGCAATAAGATGGTCTCAAGATATAATTGAAGCTCTAAACTATGTAGGTGTTATATGTATAGAATTTTTTATAGATAGATTTGATAATTTGTATGTAAATGAAATAGCACCTCGTGTTCATAACTCTGGGCATTTAACTATTGAATCTTACAATGTAAGTCAATTTCAATCACACTTAAGGGCAGTATGTGATTTAAATCCAATAGCGCCAGAGCTAAAAACTAAAGCGCAAATGTTAAATTTATTAGGGGATGATATCTTTAAATATAGAGATCAATCAAAAATTGAAAAAGATGCTTTTTTTCATGATTATTATAAAAAAGAGGCAAAAAAAGGCCGAAAAATGGGCCATATTACAAAAATTATATCTTAAATTTGAGACCAGTAATTTTGATAAAAGTTATAATTAATTAAATAATCATTTTTGAATTTTGAAAACCTTTTAAACTTATAATTAGGAAATCTCTTAAAAGTTAATTTTTCAGGAAAATAATCTAGGTCATAGTGCATATTACCATTCAAAGTTAAAAATTTATCTAAATTTGCTTGTTTTTTATTTCTATAAAAAAACTCAATAATATTTGAAATAGAGTATTTCGTTGAATAAACACCAGCACAACAAAATTCAGTGAATTTTTTTGATTTCAAATGAGGAGCTGAGTCAGAACCAAAGAAGAATTTTTTATGACCAGATAAAACAACTTTTTGAAGTGCTTTTTGGTGTTTGACATTTTTAATTATGGGTTTGCAAAATAATTCAGGTTTAAGATGATTACCAAAAAAAGTATAAGTATTTTCTAATAAATGATGAGTAGTGACAGTAGCTCCTATTAATCTATGTTGTTTAACAAAATCAACAGAGTCCTTAGTGGTAATATGCTCTAGTGTGATTTTTAGATTAGGAAAGTTTTTTCTGATCCAATTAAGTTCGAGATCAAGAAACTTTTTTTCTCTTTCAAATGGATCATCATTGAAATGAACATGTTCTCCATGGATACAAAGAGGTACATCATTTTTTTCTAAAAATTCAAAATATTTAGTCATTTTTTTTATATCACTTACTCCAGAACTTGAGTTTGTGGTAGCATTTTGAGGGTATAGCTTAACTGAAAAAAATAATTTCTTTTTTTTCATTTCTGATAATTCTTTAATTGAACAATTTTGGTTTAAGTAAATAGTAAAAAGGATTTCTAAATTTTTTTTATTGTTGAGAAGATGATTTCGATATTTATTTAACAAATTACTATTAGTAATAGGAACTTGTAAATTAGGCATAATAAGAATTTTTTGAAAATGTTTACTATTTTCATTCAAAACTTGCTTTGCAAGTTCACCTTCTCTTAAATGAACATGGAAATCACATGGTTTAAAAATTTTGATCATTTAGAATTTTTAAAATTTTATTTTCTACTTGATTATAAGAGACATCATTCATTAAACAATTATTTAAAGTATAGTTTTGAGTCTGAGAAATTAAACTTTCATAGCTTTCAGATGATCTTACTAAATAACAATGATCAAACATCTCAGGAAAATAAATTTTATCATTCGTTGGACCAAAAAGGCCTATTGTAGGAGTTTTACTTAAAGCTGCCATATGCATCATTGCTGAGTCATTTCCGATGAATATTCTTGATTTTTGTAATAAACCATAATCATTCAATATGTGTTGTTTGCCACATCGGTTAATTACTTTGTTTCCAAAATTCGATTGAAAAATATTAAATCGGGCACTTTCACTTTCACTACCTAATATATAAATTTTAGAAATACCATGATTAAACAAACTATCGCAAATTTTTAAATAAGACTCGGTTGGCCATTCTTTTGGAGGCCAGTTAGCAAATGGAGCCACACAAGCGTAATTAGAACTTGGGAAAATATTTCTGACACGATCTGTAATAATTTTAAAATCTCTTTTTTTATCAGTATCAAATGACTCGTGGATTTGTGAATAGATATTTTTTTTCTTATTCATTTTAAAAATATTTCTTTTTTTGGTTCTTAAGAAATATGAAATTAGCGAAGATCTAAAGTCAACAATTTCGTCAAATTTTAGAGGTGAAAGCTTTTTGTAGAGCTTCCACCAATGAAGATTATATTTTTCTTTCTTTAAAATAATTCTATTTGTGATCATGCTGTAATCATCGTATATAGGTAAAGGAAGTTCTCCAGATACTAGTGTAATTTCAATTTCTTTTTTATTTTTTCGTATATACTTATTTAATACTTGTAAATTGATCAAAGAGTCACCAATTCTATTAGAGGAAATAAAAAGTAAATGCATTATAAAGAATATAGATAATATATTAGATGAAAATTGAAACACCAAATCCAATTAAAATTCTGATTTATGGAGAAGAAAGAATTGATTTTATTCAAAATATTATAACTAACGATATCTTGAATGAATCCAAAAGTCTTTATAGTTATATCCTAACACCTCAGGGTAAAATATTATTTGAAATTCAAATTAACTTAATGAACGATTGTTTAGAGATAATTTGTTCTAATGACCAATCAGATTTACTCTCATATCTTGAAAAATATGCAAAACTCTCAGATATTTCTTTACAAAAATTTCAATTAGATAAAGCTAATTTTGGAGAAAGTTACTTCCTTGACTCCTTGAAAATGGGAAAGATAGATACAAATTTTCTCCCCCATTCCACTTTAAATCCATCAGAAGTGCATGATGAATATATAAATTATCAAAAAGGGTGCTTTGTGGGCCAAGAGGTTGTATCACGTATCAAACATAGGCAACTGCAAAAAAAAAATATCCTCATTTTTGAAAAAAATAATCAAAATACCTTCAATTTACCTGATGATTTTGAACTATTAATTGAATTTAAAAATTTTTTAGTTATAAGATTGCCGAAAAATATCGAATATTTAAATTTTGAAAGTGAATTAGGTTTAAGAAAAGTTTAGTTATTTTTAAAGTAATTTGAGTAGTAAGTAGATATGTTATTTAAATCAACTCTTTCTTGCTTCATTGTATCCCTATCTCTTACAGTCACGGATTGATTTTCTAATGTTTCAAAATCAATAGTGATGCACATTGGGGTACCTATTTCATCATGACGACGATAATTTTTTCCAATATTTCCAGAATTTTCAATCATGACTCTTCCGAGACCCAGAGATTGTAGTTCACTTTTGATTTTATTCGCTAAGTTGACTAAGTCTGAGTTGTTTCTTTTAAGTGGTATTACCGCTGCTTTGATTGGTGATAAATGTGATTTTAATTTCAAAACAGTACGATTATTTTCATCTTCTTGAGTATAAGCTTCATTCAAAATAGCAAGGACACCTCTTTCTACTCCTGCCGAAGGTTCAATAACAAAGGGTATGTACCATTTTTTGGATTCAAGATCTTGAATAGCTAGCTTAGTTGTTGAACTCTTATTTGGAGTTACTTTAGCTTTAATTTCATAATCTTCTTGGTTTTTAGTATGAGAACCTAAATCAAAATCTGTTCTATTAGCGACACCTTCAAGTTCTTCTAGGCCATGAGGAAACTCATACATGATATCGAAAGTAGCTTTGGAATAGTGGGATAACTCCTCCTTTTCAACCTCCAATAATTTTAATTTATCAGAACTGACACCTTGCTCAGACCACCATTTTAGCCTTTGATCAACCCAATATTTATGCCAATCTTCATCAGAACCCGGTTTTACAAAAAACTCTAATTCCATTTGTTCAAACTCTCTAACACGAAAGATGAAATTTCTTGGTGTAATTTCATTTCTAAAAGATTTTCCAATTTGAGCTATTCCAAAGGGAGGAGTTCTGCTAGTTGAATCAATAATATTTTTAAAATTCACAAAAATTTGTTGAGCCGTTTCAGGTCGAAGATATGCAAAAGAACTACCATCATCTACGGGGCCAATAGCTGTTTTGAACATTAAATTAAAAGGTCTTGGTTCAGTTAAATCATTAGAAGCACAAGAAGGACATTGATTGTTTTCAAGTTGATCTGCTCTCCATCTAGATTTACATTTTTTGCAATCAACTAATGGATCTGAAAAAGTATCCTCATGACCTGAATATTTGAGAACAGTAGGAGAAGTAAGGATTGTTGAGTCTAGGCCCTCAATATCATCTCTCTCATATACAATGGATTTCCACCATGAGTTTTTAAGATTCATTTTAAGCTCTACACCCATTGGGCCAAAATCATATAGGCCCTTCATACCGCCATAAACATCATTAGAAGGAAAAATAAATCCTCTCCTTTTACAAAGAGAGACTAAATCTTCCATATTTTTTGCAGTCATAATGTAAAACTAAAGTCCATATTTATTAAACATTAACTCTTCTTTGGCTTTAGTTATTAACTCATCTGATGAAGAAGAAAAAATCCCTAATCCAAGTTTCTGCTTAAGTGATTTGGGTTGTTTGATTTTTTTAATTTTTACCTTTTCACCAAATTTTTTTTTAAAAAAAGAACTTTCTGAAGAAATACCATCAATCAGACCTAGCGATTTAGCCTCTTCTGATAACCAAAAAGTTCCTGAAAAAATCTGTTTAAAATCTTTTTCTTTAATTTTTTTGCCTCGTCGAGAACTAACCCAATTAATAAAATTTTGATGAATTTTTTTCTGTAAATCTTTGAGTTTTATCTCATCTTTTTTATTAACTTTAAGAAAAGGATCTAAAAAACTTTTGTTTTCTCCTGCTGTAAATATCCTTCTTTCCACTCCAATTTTTTTGATAAGTTCAGTAAAACCGAATCCACCAGATATGACCCCAATTGATCCTATAATCGAATTAACATCAGCATAAATTTCATCTGCAGAACATGCTAGCCAGTATCCGCCTGAAGCCGCGACGTCTTCTACAAAACAATAACATTTAATATTTTTCTTTTCAGTGATCTCTCTAATTTTTTGTCCAATTAGAGAGGATTGAACAGGAGATCCTCCAGGTGAATTAATTACTAAAGAGAGGGCATCAAATTTCATTTTATTAATTTTTCCAAATAATCCATGGAGATTATCCATATTTAAAGGCGCCCTACCCCCAGAAGCAATCATACCTTTTAAATCAATCGATATTACGTTCTTAGAATTTGAAAACATTATTTAAACCAATCTTCTACTTGCTTTGAATACTTTGATGAATTTGAGTGAATAATAATTTCATTTTTAGTTTTTTCTACATAATTCTCATTTTTCTTTAATGATATTAGGACATTTTTTGGTTTAGTATCTTTAAACGATAAAATAGGTGTAATTTCAACTATTAGATTATAATGACTAAAAATTCCAAGCATAAAATCAACATTCTCAAAACGATTAATTATCAAAGCTCTTCCTTTTTCATTAATATAATTAATTAAATTTTTAAACCATATTTCACATTTTTCTTTTGAAATATACTTTGCATTGTTAATTGAGTCATTTTTAGATTTAATTATTTGATTTTCAAAAAAAAAGGGAGGGTTAGAAAGGACCAAATCAAAATAGTTCATGTATTTTTGATTTAAAAGACAAACATCTTCATACTTAAATTCAACATTATTAAATTTATTTTCCTTTTTACTTTTTTGAGATAACTCAAAATGGACAGTATTGTTTTCAAGACCAACTATTTCAGCGTTTGGAAATCTATGAGCTAGGATTAACGAAATTGGCCCACAACCTGATCCTAAATCTAAGATAGATTTATCATTATAATTAGCTTGAGCGGCTAAAATTATGGGCTCTATACCACTTCGATACCCTTGTCGAGGCTGGAAATAAACGATTTTATTCTCCAGTAAATGATCTTTAGTGTATAAATTCATCAAGATGTCTGAAGTTTCATTTAGTAAAACTATACAACTAATACATAAAGAAATTCAAGGTAAGTTAAATAACACAAATAGTATCATTAATAACTACATAGCTAGTGACATTCCTATCATACCTAAGTTGGGGCAATATTTTTTTAAAAAAAGAGGAAAACAACTAAGGCCTGTAATGTGTCTGTTATCGAGCAAAATGATAAACAAAAACTATACCAAATTAAAAACAGATACTTATATGTCAGCTGCTTTAGAATTTATACATGCAGCAACCTTATTGCATGATGATGTTATTGATAAAGGCACTATAAGAAGAGGTCAAAAAAGCATTAATGAGAATTGGAATAATAAGTTTAGCGTTTTACTAGGGGATTTTATGTTCTCCAAATCATTTCAACTAATGACTCAAGGGAAATCTTTAAAAGCTATGGAACATTTATCTGAAGTTAGTAGTAAGATTTCAGAGGGAGAGTTTTTACAATTATCAAATGAAAACAATGTTACCTTAAAATCCAGTGAATATATTAAAATTATCTCATTAAAAACAGCTGAACTTTTTGGTGCAGCGATGAAAGTTCCGGCAATCCTTACAGGAAAGAAAAATCAAGAAATTGTTAATCTTTATAAATTAGGAATAAATTTTGGAATTATTTTTCAGATAATAGATGATACTTTGGATTATTTTGGAGATAAAAAAACTGGAAAAGAAATTGGTAAAGATTTTATGGAAGGAAAAGTTACTCTTCCTATCATTCTATTATTAGAGAAAGTATCAAAACTAGACTACATAATAATTAAGAAACTGTTTACAAAAAATAAAAGAAATCAAAAAGATTTAACTATAATTTTAAGTCAATTGAAAAAAAATGAAATCAAAAGAGATTGTTTAAATTATGCAAAAAAATACCAAATAAAATCTGAAATTATCTTAAATAAATATAACAATAAACAATCAGGACTTTTTAAAGACTTGTTAGTTAGCTCTATTCAAAGAAAAAATTAATCGTATCTAAACTTTCTGTTTGGAAATTTATTGCTATTTACTTCTGAACTAAATCTTTTAATGGCATTTTGTATATTGGAAGATAGATTTGCATATTTCTTTACAAACTTTGGATGGTACTCTGTAAACATACCTAACATGTCTTCGGATACTAAAATCTGACCATCACAAAACTCAGAGGCGCCTATACCAATTGTTGGAATTTTAGATGCAAAAGTGATTTGCTTTGCAATTTTTGTAAGCATTCCTTCTAATAATAATGAGATTGCCCCAGCTTTTTCTAAAGTTTTGCAATCGTTTAATATGTTTTTTAAATCATCTTCTTTGCGTCCATATATTTTAAATTTACTCGCAGATGAAAACTTTTGAGGTTGAAGACCAACATGGGCCATCACCGGAATACTCTTTTTTGTTAAATATTTAATGACGTCTACTAATTCTGAATTTCCTTCAATTTTGACACCATCACATTTTGTTTGATTAAAAATCTTTATAGTTCTTTTAATAATATTATCCTCAGAAAACTTTTTTGAATAAGGAAGATCAAAGAATACTAAAGATTTTTTAGAGGCTTTTTTTACTGCAGATGCATGTCTAATCATGATCTCATCAGTAATTTCTCTTGTGTTATCCATCCCGTAAAGAACCATTCCCATCGAGTCACCTACAAGAATAACATCAACTAAACCGTCAATAATTTTTGTAAAATTATAACTATAGGAAGTTAAACAAATAATTTTCTTTTTGTTTTTTTTGTTAAATACTGATTTAATCTGTTTCTTCATGCAAGGTGCACCTAAAAGTATCAGAATTATAAAAGACTTTCCCAAAAAAGGTATCGCTTTTTATGATATTGCTACAATTCTCGCTAACCCAAAAGAATTTAATAAGATTGTAAACAAGATGACTAGTGAGGTAAAAAAAATGAGAGCAAATACTATAGTAGGAATTGACTCTCGAGGTTTTATTTTTGCAGCAGCTGTAGCCTACAAACTAAAACTTAAGTTAGTTATGATTAGAAAAAAAGGAAAGTTACCAGGAAAAACATTTTATACTAGTTACAAACTTGAATATGGGAAAAATCAATTAGAAATACAAAAAGATATGCTTCAAGAAAAAGATAAAGTGGTAATAATAGATGATATTTTTGCTACTAGCGGTACCATCCAAGCCTCACTTAAACTAATTAAGAAGACAAAAGCAAAGACACTTGGAGTTATAATTTTATTAGAGTTAGCTTTTCTTAAAGGCAGATCTAAAATGAAAGATAAGTTAGTCAGTCTTTATAGCGTTAATACTTAGAATATTCTTTTTCTTCAACTATTATTGAGTCAGTTAATAGATTAATTTCTTTTTTTATTTGTGCACGAATATCATTTTTGAAATGAACATCCCTAGATAATTCAATAAATTTTTCTCCGAAATCTTTATTGGCTTCACACTCTCTTTTATAATTTTCTATATCCCATAACTCCTCATTAATTGATTGAAGTTTATTAATATTTTTATTCAAAGACTCTTGATCTTTGACATTAATATTTGAAGCTTGGTTATTAAGAAAATTTAATTCATTCTTAATATTGGTAAGTTTTTCTAAGTCCTGGATTTTTTGGGTTTTTATATTTAAGATTGTAATTTTATCGAAAAGTTCTCCCACAGAAATCTCAGCTAATATTTTCATTTAATTATTTCTCCCATAAATATCTGAATATCTCTTAATATCACTCTCAAGAAACTTAGTTCCTGTTTGAACTTCAATAATCACAAGCTTTTTTTTGGCACTTTCATTTAATACCCTATGTTTAGCTTTTTTAGGAATAAATATATTTTCATTTTCAGTTTTATAATAAGTACGATTGTTAATGATTACTGTAGCTTTACCCTCAATTATTATCCAATGTTCTGAGCGATAATTATGTGATTGATATGAGAGTACTCCTTCAGGTAGTACAGTGATTTTTTTTAGAAGAAAATCTTTGGATTTAGCTAATACGGTGTACGTACCCCAAGGGCGTTTGACTAATTTATTCATGAAAACATTCTCTTTTTTTCTTCTACTGACATTAAGTTCATCAATAATGCACAAATAATCATATTACTCAATAGTGAACTACCTCCATAAGACATAAAAGGTAGCGCTACTCCAACTACAGGAAGTAACCCGATTGTCATTGAAACATTAATTAAAAATTCAAAGAATATTTTAAATGATAAAACAAATAGGATAATTTTATTAAACACTTGGGTTAATTTGAAAGTTTTAAAAATAGGTATAAGAAAAAATATTAAAAAAATTGAAATTAATATTAGCGATCCTGTAAATCCAAATTGTTCAGAAAAAATAGCAAAAACAAAATCAGTTTCTTTTTCAGGCAAAAAATCCAAGCTACTTTGAGAGCCCTCAAGAAAGCCGTTTCCATTTAATCCTCCAGATCCGATTGCTATTTTTGATTGAATAATATGATAGCCTTTACCCAAGGGGTCTAAATCGGGATTTAAAAAAATCATAATTCTATTTTGTTGATAAGGTTTTAATAAAGTCCACAAAAATGGACTTACCAGAGCAATCAATATTAAAGAAAGAATTGGGTAAATTAATTTTATTCCCGCATAGAAAATGGCGACTAGACCAAGAATTAAGATGATTAAAGCAGTTCCAAGATCTGGCTGTACAGCCACTAATAAAAACAACGCTATAGATATCAATAAAGGGATGATTGATCTAATTAACCCAATGGTTTTTTGAGCATTTAATTTATGAAAATATTTGGCCATAAATATAACTAAAGAAATTTTTGCAAATTCAGATACCTGCAAATTAAAACCACCTACTCTTATCCATCTTTTGGCTCCCATACCCGTGTAACCAAAAAAAAGAGTAATAAGTAGGCCTAACATGACAGCTATGAGTATTAATTCTGTAACATTAAAAATAAATTTTGGCTGAAGTAACAAAATAAAAAATACAATAGGTAAAAATATTATAAATCTTTTTAATTGACTAATAGCCCAAGGTTCAAGATTACCGCCTGCTGCAGAATATAGGTTAATTTCTCCTACCCAAAAAATTATCAATAGAAGAAAAAAATAAATCCAATTGATATTTAGTAGTGATTTAAAATCTTTAAACATTTTCTTGATAGGCAAAGTTTAAAACTTTATGTGCTATGGGGGCCGCAACAGCTGAACCTGAGCCACCATTTTCAATAATGACAGAAGCTATATATTTTGGCTCATCAATTGGTGCATAACCAACAAAAACTGAATGATCTTTAAATCTATCCTCGATTTCCTTTGTTTTATAAAGATCATCTTCTCTATCTTCCTCTTTAATTCTAACTACTTGGGAAGTTCCTGTTTTACCTCCTATCTTTACAAAATTTGGGTTATCTAAATTCAATTTATAGGCTGTTCCTGAAGGTTCTTGGACGGCAGCTTTCAAGGCGTTTAAAATAGCTTTTTGATGGTTTGAATTAAGCTCCTCACCAAGATATTTTGATGGTTCATTTTTGATAAGCTTTGGGGATGGAAACCTTCCGCCATTTAGTAATGCTGAATACAGACTAGCTAACTGCAAAGGAGAAGTTAAATTATATCCTTGTCCGATTGATGTTATGAGTGTTTCTCCTTGGTACCAACCTTGCTCTAAATTTGATTTTTTCCATTTTTTATTTGGGATTAGACCCTTTTGAGCATTAGAAAGACCGATATTGTATGTGTTATTTAAACCAAGATTGGTAGCAAGCTCTGATAAGTCATCAATATTTATTTTTTTTGCAAGTTCATAAAAATAACAATCACAAGACTCTTTTATAGCTTTCTTTAAATTTACTTTTCCATGCCCGCCTTTTTTCCAGCAATAATAATTTCTATCTGCAAGTGAAGTTGAACCTGAGCAAAATACTTCTGTTTTTTCGTTAATCATATTTTTTTTCAAACCCAATAAAGCAGGAATAGGTTTAAAAACAGAACCAGGAGGATAAAAACCAGTAAAAGCCCTATTTAATAAAGGTTTTTCAGGGTCATTTAGTAGAGAATTGATAGTTTCATTATCTCGATCTTCAAAAACTTGAGCATCATAAGTTGGATTTGAATTCATAGAGAGGATCGATCCATCAAATCTATTTAACACAACAATCGATCCTTTATTAGATAACGGGAGAACTGATTGAGCATAATTTTGAAGTTTTAAATTGATAGTTAACTCCAAAGAATTACCTTTTATTGGTTCCTCAATAGAAATTTCTCTAATAACTTTTCCTCGAGAATTTACTTCATTAAATATTTTTCCAGGCTTTCCTTGTAAAAGCTCATCATATGTTTTTTCTAAATGAAAAACACCTTTTGGGTATAAATACTTATCATCCGAGGATTTGCCCATATACCCTATAATTTGAGATAAATTTTTATGAGGATAGTATCTTTTTTTAGACTCAATAATCTTTATTGAGGTAAAAAGAAATTTGTTTTTTTCAAACTCAACTATTTGCTGCCAATTGGCCCTCGATAAGATGAATGGAGTATAGGCATTAAATGATTTAAGTTTTTCTGAAATATTAGATATTTTTAAATCAAGATTAATTAATTTATTTAAATTAGAGACTTCATCCATATAATTTTTATTTAAATTTTTATAAATTACAAATTCGTAAAGCGATGCATTTGCAGCAACTAAATTTTTTTCATTATCAAAGATATCTCCCCTAAGTGGTGGAGTGGCTTTTACAGCTACTTTATTTTCAACAGACTTTTTTTGATAAAAATTAAAGTTAAGTATTTGTAAAGAGAAAAGCCTTATTGAGACGATTAAACTTAATATCAAACCAATTGTAGTAATAATAAATGATCTACGATTAAGTATTTTTATACTATCTTGGCTAGCTTTGTTCTTTTCCATCTAATCTCAAACTAATACTTAAAAAAATTAAGACTAGAAAATATGGTAAATAGTCCTTAATTTTTAAAATCATAAACAGTTCAGGGTATAAAAAATAAAATGTCAGTAAACTTAATATAAATATAAAAATAGAATTTATTGAGTAGTGAATAGAGTAATTATTAATAACATAACTCAAAGCTAATAAAGGTAATGAAAAAGCAACAACTGAAATGAAAAGAGGAAGTCCTAAGAACAATTCGACCAAATAAGTTGATAAAATAAAAATAATAAAATCAAACAAATCTATCTTTTTTTCTTTTAAAAAAGAATAAAAAGCTATGTTTATCAATGAAAATATAAGTAAATTATCAATTAAATAATTAAAATTTCCGTAAGATAAAAAACAAAAAATAATTAAAAATATTCTAATCATTAATCAAGACTCTCAGATTATCTAAGTTTAAGTTTTTCGCGGCAATCACCACAGGTTGTTTGTCAATAAAATCAACTCTGCCTAAAGTTAAGTTAACTAATTCATTTTTAATAATTACTTTTTGGTTTTTTTTAAAGATTATTTCTTCAATAGCATTTTTTTGTCTTAAAAAGCTTAAATAATTATTATTTGTCCCTGTGACTATAAATGACTGGTTGTTTATAACCACTTCATCTCCATAATCATTACTAATTACTGTTACAACTTCGGCATTATTATCAGTGACACTTTTAATACGTCCAACAACATTGATGCCATCGAGCACGTAATTACCTATATCTATTCCGCTTTGCTTACCTTTATTAATTATAAAGTTTTTATTTAATAATAAATTTCTATCACCGATTACCGATACCCCTATTGTAATGGGAATTGTAGGGTAGTTTTCATGAAAAATTTTATATTGATCGGAGTATTTAGAGGTAATGGTCTCTAGGTATTTGTTAATATTGTTTAGATATTCATTTTCTTTTTTTAATTCAGCTATATTTTTAAGATGCACTTTGTTGGATTGAAACAAAGAATAAAAATTATTTATTTTTAAACTAATAAAAATAAACGGTGTTTCTAGTTTCTCTTTAATATAATAAGAATAAAGTTTTGTGTTATTTCCATATTTTGGAAATAAAAAGAAGGTCAAAAAGACAAAGAAAAAAACGATATAAACTAAAAAGACTTTTTTATTATTAATCACTTAAGAAAACATCTTGATGCTGATGATTTTCTTCAAGTGCCATGCCCGTTCCTCTTGCAACGCAAGTAAGAGGATCATCGGCAATAGAAACTGGTAATCCAGTTGTAACACGAATGGCCTCATCTAAGCGTTGGAGTAAAGCGCCTCCTCCTGTCAGCATTATACCTGTATCCACAATATCAGCGGCCAATTCTGGAGGGACTACTTCTAAAGCTCTTTTTAAAGCTGTGATGATTTGAGAAAGCGAGTCAGACAAAGCTTCAGCTACTTGTCTTTCTGAAATAACAACTTCACGTGGTAAACCATTGATAAGATCTCTACCTTTCACAGTTAATGTTTTACCATCACCATTCTCAGGGATGCCTGCACAACCAATTTCTTTTTTTATTTTTTCAGCAGTAGACTCTCCAATAGCTAGTTTGTGGACACTTCTCATAAAATTAACTATTGCATCATCCCATGTGTCTCCTCCTACTTTGATGCTACTGGAGTGAACAACACCACCCAATGATAAAACTGCAATCTCAGTAGTTCCGCCACCAATGTCAACAACCATCGAACCTGAAGGCTCTGAAATTGGAAGACCTGCACCAATAGCAGCAGCAACGGGTTCTTCAATTAAGTAAACTTTTTTTGCACCAGCTGCTTCAGCTGATTCCTTAATAGCACGTCTTTCGACATTAGTTGCACCTGAAGGAACACAGATAACTATATTAGGGTTAGCAAAAAAACTTTTTTTATGAATTTTTTTTATGAAGTGCTTGATCATAGACTCAGCAATATCAAAGTCTGCTATTACACCATCTTTCATTGGACGAATGGCCTGGATAGAACCAGGTGTTCTTCCCAACATAGATTTAGCTTCAGTTCCCACAGCTAAAACAGATTTATTATTTTTTGAGTCAGTGGCAATAGCAACAACTGAAGGTTCATTTAAAATAATACCTTTTCCTTTTACATAGACCAAAGTATTAGCAGTACCAAGATCAAGACCCATGTCTTCACTTAAAAATGAACTTAAAGCTTTAAACATTAAATACCTTTCATATTTGAAATACTAATTTCAGAAACACCTTCCTGCATATTAGAATTCTTTTCAAAGTTTAATATTTTATTAATAGCATTGATATAGGATTTTGCTGAGGCCACAATAATGTCAATATCAGAGGCTTTCCCAATAAATTCTTTATTTAAATGCTCGAGCTTCACCGCCACCTCACCCTGCGCATCTGAGTCAGGAGTGATAGCATTAATATTATATAATTTAAGCTTGGGTGAAAAACCAACCACTTTAGAAATACAGCTAAAAACAGCGTCAACTGGGCCGTTTCCAGATCCGCTAATCTCTTTAGTTTCACCTTTAAATTCTAATTCAAGAGATGCGACATGCTTAGAATTCGTACCTGACATAATACTTAAGTTAATTAACTTTAAGGTATTGATCTGATTGATATGAGTATCATCAACTAAAGCAATTATATCTTCATCATAAACATCTTTTTTCTTATCAGCCAAAAGTTTGAATTTTTCAAATATTTCATTGATATAATTATCCCCTACATCATAACCTAATATCTTAAGTTTTTCTTTAAACGCATGTTTGCCAGAGTGCTTACCTAAAACCAAACTAGATTTTTTTAAACCAATAGACTCAGGTGACATAATTTCATATGTCTCTACATTTTTTAATACACCGTCTTGGTGAATACCAGACTCATGAGCAAAAGCATTAGCTCCAACAATCGCTTTATTAGGTTGAACTGGAAAACCAGTTATAGAAGAAACGAGTTTTGAAGTTTTCGATATAGCCTCAGAATTAATTTCAGTATGAACATTTAATAAGTCTGATCTAACTTTCATGGCCATCACTACTTCTTCAAGAGCAGCATTACCAGCTCTTTCTCCAAGGCCATTAATTGTACATTCAATTTGTCTTGCTCCATTTTCAACAGCATTTAATGAATTTGCTACTGCCAGCCCTAAGTCATTATGACAATGAACAGAAATTATGGCTTGGTCTATGTTGGGAACATTATTTTTAACATTTTTAATAATATCTCCAAACTCATAAGGTAAGGTATATCCTACAGTGTCAGGTATATTAATAGTTGTTGCTCCGCTGGAAATAGCTAGCTCAATGCATCGATATAAAAAATCAATAGAAGAACGACCTCCATCTTCACAACTCCATTCGATATTGGGGCAAAGGTTTCTCGCAAATGAGACACTGTCTTTAATTTTTTCTAAAACCTGTTCCTCAGTAAGTTTAAGTTTATATTGCATGTGAATAGGGCTAGTAGCAATAAAGGTATGTATTCGGGGGTTTTTTGCATCCTTTACAGCATTCCAAGCTGTTTCTATGTCTTCATGCTTAGCTCTTGCTAGGCCTGCAACTTGACAATCTTTAATTTCCCTAGCAATAGCTTGAACTGAGTTGAAGTCTCCTTTTGAAGCAATTGGAAAACCAGCTTCAATGATATCTACTCTAAGTTCTTGGAGAAGTCTTGCTATAGAGAGTTTTTCTTCTTGATTCATTGATGCTCCTGGGGACTGCTCCCCATCTCTGAGCGTAGTATCAAAAATTAAAACTCTATCTGACAATATTTTAAATATCTTTTACTAATTTATTGGAGGCAATCCATGGCATCATGGATCTTAATTTCGCTCCAACTTCTTCAATTTGATGTTTAGCTGCCTGATCTCTCATCTGTTTAAATTTGATTTGCCCAGATTTGTGCTCTGACATCCATTCTTTAGTAAATGTACCATCCTGAATTTCTGATAAGACTTTTTTCATTTCAGCCTTTGTAGCCTCATTCGGTACAACTCTAGGACCTCTGGTATAATCACCATATTCAGCTGTATTAGAAATTGAATAACGCATGTTAGCCATTCCACCCTCGTACATTAAATCAACAATAAGTTTTACTTCGTGTAAACACTCAAAGTATGCCATTTCAGGTGCATAACCAGCTTCTACTAAAGTTTCAAAACCATTTTTAATCAAAGACATTAATCCACCACAAAGAACAGTTTGCTCACCAAATAGGTCTGTTTCGCATTCCTCTTTGAATGTAGTTTCAATAATTCCTGACTTACCGCCACCTACAGCTGATGCATATGCTAAGCCAATCTCCTTAGCGTTACCGCTTACGTTTTTATCAACAGCAATTAGACATGGAACACCTCCACCTTTTAAGTATTCACCACGAACAGTATGACCTGGGCCTTTTGGAGCAACCATGAATACATCTAGATCCTCTCGAGGTGAGATAAGCTGGAAATGAATATTTAAACCATGAGCAAAAGCTAAAGCAGCACCTTGCTTGATGTTATTGTGGATTTGGTTTTCATAAATATCTTGCTGATTTTCATCAGGGGCTAAGAACATTACAATATCTGCGTCTTTGACTGCCTCTTCGGGAGTTTGGGTAGCAAGACCAACGTTTTTTGCTTTTTCAATAGAAGAAGAGCCTTCTCGTAAACCTACAACAACGTTAGTTGCGCCAGAGTCTTTTAAATTAAGTGCATGTGCATGACCTTGAGATCCAAAACCAATTATGACAATCTTTTTGTCTTTAATAATATTAAAATCTGCGTCTTGTTCGTAGTAAACTTTCATTTTACCCCCTAAAAATACTATATACCGAGCCCTATTGGCCCGCTTCGAACTAATTCGACTTTTATACCACTGATGGTAGTTAAGTCATCTAAAAACTTATTAATCCTTTCACTAGTGCCAGAGATCTCATAAACAACTAAATGTTGTCTTTTTTGAACAGTTCTCGTTCTATAAATATCAGCAAAATTTAAAATCTTATGGTCTTGGTCTTCGTTATCAAATTCTATTTTGACCAAACAAATCTCTGCCTCATATGACTCTTTTAAATTTGCTAAATTAGTAGCACTGTGGACTGGGACAAGTTTTTCTAGTTGAGCAATAATCTGTTTGATTACTCGCTCTTCCCCTAATGTTTCAATAGTGATACGAGATAAATTATTTTCAACATCAACTACTGTTACATTTAAAGCTTCAATATTATACCCTCTTCCAGAAAATAACCCTACTATACGGGCTAAAATACCTGGTTCATTATCAACAATTACTGAAAGAACACTTCTTTTTGACTGTTTAAAAGCATTAATAGGTGTCGGATAAACGGAAGAGCTAGACATGAGTTAAACTAAAACTTTTCCTTTTTCTTGGTTCTCGGGTTTTTCTTTATCATACTTTGATAATAACATTTCATTATGCGCCGCCCCGCTTGGAATCATTGGAAAGCAATTTTCTTTTTTATCTACCCAAATATCAGCGATAACAGGTCTATCGACAGAGATCATCTCATTAATAGCATCATCTAGTTCGGAGAGATTTTTAGCTCTGACACCCACGGCGTTAAAACTTTCTGCTAACTTTTTAAAATCAGGAAGAGCATCAACATAACTCTCAGAGTAACGACTACCATGTAGTAATTCTTGCCATTGTCTGACCATTCCCATGTACTCGTTGTTTAAAATAAATATTTTGATTGGCAGTTTGTATTGAACAGCGGTGGCTATTTCTTGAATATTCATTAAGAAGGAGGCTTCCCCTGCTATATCAATCACAAGTGCTTCCGGGTTAGCCATTTGAGCTCCAATAGCAGCTGGCATACCAAATCCCATGGTCCCAAGACCACCAGAGGTTATCCAGCGATTTGGTTTTGAAAATTTATAATATTGGGCAGCCCACATTTGATGTTGCCCCACTTCTGTTGTAACAAAAGTATCTGTTTGGTTTGTTAATTCATATAGTCTTCTAATGGCATGTTGGGGTTTAATAACTTCATCTCCTTGCTCGTAAAGAAGGCAGTCCTTACCTCTCCATTCTTCTATCTGGTTCCACCACTGACTGTATTGATTTTGATCAAAATTCACTCCACTATTCTCAATATGATTATTAATTGCCTTCAAAGAGAGTGCGATATCAGTATTGGTATGATAGTCCACTTTGACATTTTTATTGATTGAACTTTGGTCAATATCAAAATGAAATTTAATCGAACTTGGAGAAAAAGCATCTAATCGACCAGTTACTCGATCATCAAATCTAGCACCGACATTAATCATTAAATCACACTCATTCATAGCCAGGTTAGCTTCATACGTTCCATGCATACCTAACATAGCTAAAGATTTTGGATCCTCTCCAGGATAACATCCTAATCCATGTAGTGTGGTAGTAACCGGAATATTTGTTTTTTGAACTAATTTCATCAACTCCTGACTTGCTTGAGGACCTGAATTTAAACAACCTCCACCAACATAAAATATTGGTTTTTTCGATTGTTGAATGTGTTCAATTAATTTTTCAATGAATTCACTATCAATTTCTGATGATCCTGATTTTATTCGGTGGGGTTTGAAAGTTACCTCACTCTTTGGTGTGTATTTAGCTTTTGCAAATTGAACATCCTTTGGAATGTCAATCAAAACAGGTCCAGGTCGTCCAGATCGAGCTATTTCAAAAGCCTCATGAATTGTTTCAGATAATTTAGATACATCTTTAACGAGATAATTATGTTTGGTGCAAGGTCTTGTGATGCCTGTGGTATCACATTCTTGGAAAGCATCAGTGCCAATTAAATGTGATGGAACTTGACCGCTAATACATACAATTGGAATGCTATCCATCAGAGCATCTGTAAGGCCTGTCACAACATTCGTTACACCTGGTCCAGAAGTTACGAGTAGTACTCCGACTTTTCCACTTGATCTCGCATAACCTTCAGCAGCATGCACTGCACCTGCTTCTTGTCGGACTAAAACATGTTTTAAAAAATTTTGACCAAAGATAGCATCATAAATAGGAAGAACAGCTCCTCCAGGATAGCCAAAAATAGTATCAACTTCTTGATCTTTTAAGGCTTGAAGGATTATTTCTGCACCAGTGATTTCTTGATCTATGCTCATTTATTTAGATATATACTTATATTTTCAATTGAATCTTTAGGGAAGCTTTTTTTATAATTAATTCTTAAATTTAGATTGCTGAATTTTTGATTATTCCACCAAGTAAATTGTCTCTTGATATATCTTTTCGTATTATGTATTCCATCGTAAATCGCATCCTCTAAACTCATCTTATTTCTAACACAAGCTAACAATTCTGGTAAACCATGAGCTTTATAAAGAGTTTTGGAAATTTTTTTCGACTCATGGAGTTTTTTTACTTCATCTAAAGCTCCTTGTTCAATCATTTTATGGAACCTTGTTTCTGCCAGCTCGTACAAATCTCTTTTAGGTTTGACTACTTGGATAACTAAGGGGTTCAATGTGACTGGGGTTTTTTCGCTGTAGTGATTTTCCATAATGTCATTGTATTCAAGACAAAAAGCTAAGCGATTAATCAATCTTTGTTTATCTTTTGGAAATATTTTCTCGTTATAATATTTAGATAATAAATCTAAACAAATATCAGGACCTTTTTTATAAAATAAATCCTCCGCCTCCTTTTTATATTTTTGACTAATGGTTGGCATTTCAGACAAACCCTCGATTAAAGCTTGAATATAAAATCCTGTTCCACCGACAAAAACGGGCACCTTATTTCTATTATAAATATTTTGAAGAGTTTGTTTTACATCATTAATCCAATGATTAACTGAATATTCTTGATTATTTATATGACCATACAAATGATGAGGGACAATCTTAAGCTCTTTATCAGTTGGTCTATTAGTTAATATTCGAAGCTGTTTATAGACTTGCATACTATCTGCGTTAATAATTTCAAAATTGAAATATTTTGATAACTCATATGCAAAATCATTTTTCCCCGCGCAAGTGGGACCAACTATAAAGATTGATTTATTCAATAACGAGAGGATTGATTAACCAGAACTCATTGCCTTCGCGAATAACTCTTAGTAACAATTTATCTCTCTTTAACTTTAAACTGTCGCTTAACATTTTCTCAAAAGAAGCAAGGTCTGTAATTTTTTCGCTTGATACCTGAATGATTACATCATTTACCATCAGATTTTTGTTATTCTCGCCAACTTGTTTGACCAGAATTCCCGTAGTAGATGGGTCTAATCCTAAAGTCTCTGCTGTACTTTTATCAAGTTGAGTTAATGTGATATCTAACTCTTCTATATAAAGTCCATCTGAGCTAGCGGTAATTGTGCCCCCTTCGTTGAGTTCATCAATTTTAACATTGATTTCAATTAAACCACCATTTCTCCAAACGCTTACCACTACTTCATTGCCAATAGGTGTCTCAGCAACTACCTTGGGTAGATCTTTAAAAGAGGAAATTTTCTTACCATCAAATTCAACAATAATATCTCCTGCTTGTATATTTGATTTAGCAGCTGGACTCTCAGGATTAACAGATGCCACAAAAGCACCCTCTGTTGAGTCATAGCCTAAGCTCTCCGAGAACTCTGGGGTAAGATCTTGAATTTGTACACCCAACCAACCTCTTTTAGCTTCTCCAAATGATATTATTTGCTCTACGATTAGTTTAGCGGTATTGGCCGGAATAGAAAAACCTAAACCTACACTTCCACCTGTTTGGGAGATAATCATTGAATTAATTCCAATCACTTCTCCATCTAAATTGAATAAAGGACCACCTGAATTTCCTCGATTAATTGGGGCATCTGTTTGAATGAAATCAACATATGGACCTCCCCCAATATCTCTATTAATAGAAGAAATGATGCCAGAAGTTACTGTTCCTCCAAGTCCTAGTGGGTTACCAATTGCAAGTACGATGTCCCCAACTCGAGAACTTTCAGAATTTCCCCAACTGACATTTTGAATTTTAACCTGAGAAGGATCAATTTTTAATACTGCAATATCTGTTTTTGGGTCAGTTCCAACTAGTTCAGCAGGAACTTCATCTATGCCATTATTAAAAATAACTG
>VMBT01000018.1_pt1 | contig 120336 bp, 144 predicted proteins | sample 4404301 | NCBI WGS metagenome assembly VMBT01 (sample SAMN12238535, study PRJNA552566) | marine metagenome | isolation source: Coastal seawater | place: USA: coastal Georgia, Sapelo Island | collected 2008-08/2009-08 | reverse complement strand
CTGCTGAAGAGAAAGTCGAGGCTCCTGCTGAAGAGAAAGTCGAGGCTCCTGCTGAAGAAACAAAAGATGAAAGTTCTTCAACAGAATGATAGAATAATTAGGCTTATCAGTAAATAACCCCCAATTATCAGGTAGAATAGTTATGTGTTCAATTATCGGCTACTACGGAAAAGAAGATGCAGCCCCAATAATCGTCAAGGGGTTGAAGAGAATGGAGTATAGAGGGTACGATAGTGTCGGAGTTGCAACAGAATCAGAGAATCAAATCGGATTGAAAAAAGGAACTGGAAAAGTGCAGGAAGTGAATTCAAAAATACAATTAGAAACACTACCTGGAAGAGTTGGAATAGGTCATACTAGATGGGCAACTCATGGAAAGGTAACAGATGTAAATGCTCATCCACATCCTAGTAACTCAGGAAAAATTGCAATTGTGCATAATGGAATAATAGAGAATTTTGAAGAGTTGAAAAAGGAATTAGAAAATGATGGATATAGTTTCCAAAGTGAAACAGATAGTGAAATAATTGCAAATTTACTACAGAAAAATTATGAGCAAACAAAAGATGTTAAAGAAACAATTCTGAAAGCAACCTCTCAACTAAAAGGACATTATGCATTTGTTGCAATGTTTGAAGACGGGCAATTAGCAGCTGCAAGATTCCATGAACCATTAATTATTGGAATTGGAAAAAATGATTTCTTTTTGTCAAGTGATGTTTTAGGATTTATTGAGTTTACTGATAATGCAATTTACATGGAAAATGGGACTTTTGTAATACTAGACAAAAATAAATTCCAAATTTTAGATTTTAATGGAGAGCATATTGGATATGCAATTACCAAAGTTTCAAAAGAATTCGGAGATGCATACAAAGGAGATTATGCACATTTTACATTAAAAGAAATTTACGAACAACCTGAGACAATTTTGAAAGCAGGAGAAAAAACAGCTAGTGAAATTGAAAGAGCAACTGAGTACATCAGACATGCCAAAAATATCTACATTACAGGAAGTGGAACAAGTTACAATTCAGCACTAATTGCAAAACAAATTTTGTCAAAATATGTGAAAATCAAGGCTGAGCCAATCATATCTAGTGAAATTCAGTTTGCTCCAAATGCTATTGAAGAGAATTCAATTCTAATTGCAATGTCTCAAAGTGGAGAAAGTGCTGATGTTTTAGAAGCAGTAAAAATTGCAAAAAATGCAAATTGTAAAATTATTGCAATTGTTAATCTCTTAACATCTTCACTTGCAAGAGAAGCAAATGTTGTAATTGGTTTGAATTGTGGTCCAGAAATTGGAGTAGCTGCAACAAAAAGCTTCACATCACAACTTGTAATATTATACAAGATCGTACAGAAATTAAGTAATAACGACATAACAATCAATTTTGAAGAATTTTCAAAATCCATTTCAAAAACATTAGACAACCCAACTAATATTCAAGAAATTGCCAGAGAATTGAAAGAAGTTTCAGACATTTACATTCTAGGACGTGGAATAAATTTTCCAATTGCAACAGAATCAGCACTAAAACTTAAGGAATTAACATACATTCATGCAGAAGGAATTGCAGGAGGAGAGCTAAAACATGGACCTCTTGCATTAATGGATGAGAAAGTATATGTGATAATTCTGAATCCAAATGATTCAACATATTCAGATACTCTAACTAGTGCAAGAGAGATTAAAGCTCGTGGTGCAAAAATTATTGGAGTATCAGATATCAAAAGTGATGTTTATGATCATTGGATTGAAATGCCAAAAATTAATGAGATATTATATCCAATTTCAGAAATAATTCCAATTCAATTACTATCATATTATGCAGCACTTGAAAAAGATGCAGATCCTGACTATCCAAGAAATCTTGCAAAATCAGTTACAGTCAAGTAAACAATCTTTGATATTCTTTTTCAGCTAAACTCAAAAAGGTTTCAGATCTATTACCAGTTTTTAGCATTGAGGAAACAATACTGCCACCAGCTCCAACACCTTCCTTTGCAAATCCTTCAGAAAATGCCTTTAGACCAGAGAATTTGGAGTTTTTCATGCCTGGATCTACTGAAATAATTGGAATATCTGCAATTTCATGAACGAGTTCTTTGAAGTTTGCAGTTTTATCATTTGTAATATAAGACGTAGTTCCAATTGCAGTATTTTCTTCATTAAATCCAATTTTTGATGCAAAAGCCAAAACTGCAGCCATTTGCGTTCCACCGGCCAACATTACTTTAGATATACTCGAAGCAGAACTTAGCATTCCAGCAACAAAAGGAATCATCGGATCACCAATTTTTGCTACGATGCTGTAAGGATGTTCTGAATCAATCCTCTCAAGTGCAGATGTCACGATTTGGTTTTTTAATTCGACAGGATTATCTGGAATGCTGGAGCTAACTTTTGCATCATAATCTAATGCTTTTAGCAAAGCTAATGCAGTGGTTGTTCCACCAGGAATGCATTCACCAATCATCAAACAGTCAGTTAATGATGCCAAACTTCTTCCAAGAATTTGTCCATATTCAACTGCACGGGATACTATTGTATCAGTCATCGCATCTTGAATTGAAATATTTTTTCCAAAAGGTAAACCAGATTCAATGAAAGGTAATTGAGGATGGATTTTACTTCCAGCATTAATTGTTAAATGAGGAATACTTGCAGATTCAAGAGCAGTTTTAGTTAACAGCCCAGGAGTTGGTTTTCCATCAGGAGTCATTGGAATTTTATCAATAGTTTTACAATATCCGTAATGTAGGTATTCAGCATCAGCTGGAGGGGTAAACTGAATTGAGTCCTTATCAGCACCTGCAAAAGTTATTCCAGGAATTTCAGAGGTTTCAGTATAAGATATTACAAATGAGAAAAGGAACCTACCAGATTTTGTAGAATCAATGAAATTTTGAGCAAGTTCAATATTTCCATATAATTCAAAATCTTCCAACAAATCACTAACCCATCATATCAAGAAATTGTTGCTCAGTTCTCTTTTGCATCACCATATTTGTGATTTTTTCTTGTCCAATTGTTGAGGTCTCTTTGTGGCCATAGTTGTGGCCACAGTAGAGAACTAAATTATCATCTAAGGAGTAAAGAACATCAAATAGGCTATGATAGAGTTCTTTGGCACTACCACCAGGCAAATCAATACGACCACAATTTCCAACAAACAAAGTATCACCTGAGAAAATTTTTCCATCACCTATCAAACAAATACTATCTTTAGAATGACCAGGGGTGTGGAGTACTTTTAATTTTGAATTTCCAAATTCTATAATATCTCCATCTTTGACTGTAATGTCATGTTTTAATTCAGAATTTTCATGTTGAACGATTGGAGCTTTGGTGGATTCAGCCATTGCTTCATTGCCAATAGTGTGATCAAAGTGATGATGTGTATTTACAATGTATTTTATGTTTAGATTTTTTTCTTTGATCACCATCTCTAACTCAATTAGATCCCAAGATGGATCAATTATGATAGATTCGTTTGTATCGTCATCAACAACAATGTAAGAAAAATTTTGCATGTTTCCAACTTGGATTTGGTGAACTATCATAAAATTCCCTCCTCAGCCTCTGGAGGAATTCCAATTTTTTCTGCAAACAATTCACCAGTCAAATCCTTTCTTTTTGGAATTCCTTGTTTCATTTTGTGAAATGTTACAGTCATGTCACATTTTGTAAATATATTGGCAGTTTCTCCTGTTTGAGGATCTAACCCAGATGGGACATCAACGGCAAATTTGTAACAATCAGTTTGATTGATGTAATTGATTGCAGATGCATAGGGCTCTCGTATATCTCCAGATATACCAGTCCCTAGAATCCCATCAACAATTACGTCAGGTTTAAAATCAAAATCAGTAGAACCTCCAGTCATTAGTGTTACAGAAGGCATTTTTTCTAAAATAGACCAATTCCAATTGCTCTCTTCGGTTTTGATATTTTCGGGATTTCCAAGAAGCATGACAGTTATTTTGGCACCATATCCAGCAAGATGACGTGCCATAACTAATCCATCACCGCCATTATTTCCCATACCAACAAAAATCAAGATGTTTTTTGAATCCACACTTCCAAGTTTTTCAACTAATCTCTTTACTGCAGCAGCACCTGCATTTTCCATCATGAATTTTTTTAAAAATCCCATATCATGACCTTTATTTTCAATATTGTACATTTGATCAACTGTTATTTCCATAATGTATGTGAGAATCATTCTAAAATAAGAGTTTAGAAAACGGCTTTATCCTGGTTGTTACAAACACAAGACATGACATTAAAGAATGTAAAACCATCATTGAATAAAATTGCAAAAACTCTAGGCAGTACACAAGATTCAAGAGAGTTCTTGCTAAAAAATACCAGAGAGATAATTGTTCTTTGCAGCAGATCAATTATTGCAGTTCATAAAAACGATACAAAAACAGGAAAAAGTAATCTAAAAAAAGCTGAGTCACTCTTAAAAAAATACAAGAAAAAAGCTACAGGGGATCTGAGAAGATATATCATTACACCTGAACAAGAATTTGTAGAAGCTGCATGTCTAATTGCAGTTGTGGAGAAAAATGAAATCCCATCAGATAAACAATTAGAAGTGATGCCAGAATCATATGTTTTGGGATTGTTAGATTGTATTGGAGAGTTGAAAAGAATGGTTTTTGATAAAATTAGAATTGCTGAGATTGATGAGGCCACAAGAATTTTTGAGATAATGGAAAACTTGTACCTCCAACTTTACACATTCTCAATGTATGATAAAGTGGTAAAAGAAGCTAGAAGAAAAATTGATGTGAATAGAATTTTAGTGGATGATGTTAGATCTGCAATAACTGAAGAAAAGAGAAGAACTGAATTAATTAAAACACTCAAAAAATTTGAAAAATAATTTTCAAAGTTTGTATGCGGGCGATGGGATTTGAACCCACGAACTCCTAAGAGACTAGCCCCTCAAGCTAGCGCCTTTGGCCAGGCTGGGCGACGCCCGCAAAGAAATTTCCATGTATGGTTTTTATAATCCTTGATTACTTTTTCGTTCGTATGTTAATTCCTGTTAGATGTTTTACATGTGGAAATCTAATTGCTGATAAATATGACGATTATCAAAATAAAATCAAAGCTGGAGAAGATCCAGAGAAAACTCTTGATTCCGTTGGAGTCGAGAGATATTGTTGTAGAAGAATGTTATTGACTACCGTTGAAACAATTCAACAAGTAATTCCATTCTATGAAGCAATTCAGAGAAGAAAACAAGAAGTTCAATCTGAGTTAGAATAACTTGGCCAAGATTACTTCAATTGAAGGACGTATTCTATACAATAGTCGAGGAAGCAAAACAATTGAAGTAGATGTAGAATCTGATGGGAAATTCTTAGGAAGAGTTTGTGCTCCATCAGGTGCAAGTGTTGGAAAATATGAAGCAGTGAGTTTTCGCAATGGGAAACCAGAAGACAGCCTTCAAGTTTTGAAAGAAAATTCTCAAAAATTTATCGGGTTAGAGTCATCAGATCTTAAAGGAATTCATGACACCCTCAAAGGTTTTGATAGTTCATCAAACTATTCAGAAATTGGAGGAGCACTTGCTTTTGCAGTAACAATTGCATCTATGGAATCAGCATCAAGAGCACTTGATCAACCATTATTCAAAACACTATCAAATGAATCATCATTTAAGTTTCCATTTCCTTTAGGAAATATCTTAGGTGGAGGAGCTCATGCTGGACCAGGTACTCCAGACATTCAGGAAATCCTGATTTGTGCAATAGGATCAAAAACTATTGAAGAAGCAATTGAGACAAACTTAGTTGTACACAAAGAACTACGCAGTGTTTTAGAAAAAGAAGATCCTAACTTTACAAACGGAAGAGGAGATGAAGGAGGATGGGCACCAAAATTAGAAAATCAAAAAGCACTAGAAGTTTCTGCAAAAGCTTGTGAGAATTTAGGATTTACTTTAGGAAAAGAAGTGGCATTAGGAGTTGATTTTGCATCATCAACTCAATGGAATGAAGAAAAATCAAAGTATGTTTACGAAAGAGCAGGTTTTGAAAATTCAACATCAGAACAAATTGATTTTGCAGCAGATATTATTGAAAAATTTAAATTAATTTATGCAGAAGATGCGGTTCATGAAGAAGCATTTGAAGACATGTCAGAATTAACAGCCAAATTCCCAAGCACTTTGATTACGGGGGATGATTTGACCGTAACAAACAAGGGAATTCTTTCAAAAGCCATTGACAAGAAATCATGTAATGCTGCAATTTTGAAAGTTAATCAAGCAGGTAGTCTTTATGATGCCCTAGAATTTGCAAATCTAGCAAATGAAAATGATATCAGATTAATCACATCACATAGATCAGGCGAGTCTACAGATTCACAAATTTCCCACATTGGTCTTGCAACCAAGTCAAAAATGCTCAAAGTTGGCGTTGTAGGAGGAGAAAGAGTGGCAAAATTAAATGAATTATTACGCCTATCAGAGCATGATTTAATACGCGGTATGGCAGAGATTTAAAATCGCTATGAGCCAACAAGCAGAAACAACAGACATCAAAAAGAAGATCCTATCTACAGGAATTAGAGTAGGTACTCAAGTTAAGACAAAATTCATGAGACCTTTCATCACAAAGGCTAGCCCAGAAGGACTCTACATGCTTGATTTAGACATCACATTAGACAAAATTAAGACTGCAGCCAAATTTATCAACAGACTCGGAGTTGAGAACCTCATTGTCTGTTCTGGCAGACAATATGCAGAAACACCAATTGAAAAATTCTGTGAGACATTAGGTTCAAAGAAATTACTTGGAAGATTCATGCCAGGTACTTTAACAAATCCATCATTACCATATTACATTGAACCAAAATTAGTTTTAATCTCAGATCCTCAAGTTGATGAACAAGCAATTACTGAAGCAACCAATGCAGGAATTCCAGTAATCGGAATTGCAAATACTGATAACATTACATCAAATGTTGATGTAATCATACCAGCAAATAACAGAGGAAGAAAAGCATTAGCAACAGTTTACTGGTTATTGGTGCGTCAAATTCTCATTGAAAAAGGAGAGTTGAAAGAAGATGATCCAATGAACATGGAAATTGATGATTTTGAAACAAAGATTACCGAAGAGGAAATCGAATAAATAAATCAAAACCCAAAGTGTTTACTTGAAATCTAAAGCATCAGCTCCTGGAAAAGTTATTCTTTTTGGAGAACATTTTGTTGTGTACGGTGTAAAAGCTATTCTTTGTGCAATTAACAAAAGAATTACAGTTACTGCAGAAGAAATTGATCAGAGAAAAATTTCAATAAAATCCAATATTGGTGAACTTGAATCAGAACCAAACAAACCGATTTCTGAAATTAATTCACCATTAAAGCCATTTTATTATTTAGCAAATAAGATTATTCAAAATAAGAATTCAGGAATCAAGATAGAGGTTGAATCAGAAATCCCATTAGGAGTTGGTTTAGGTTCATCATCTGCTTGTTGTGTAGCAGGAGCAGCAGCAATTTCAAAATTATTTGGAAGTATTTCAAAAGAAGAGATTTTAAAACTTGCAATAGAAGCTGAAAAGACAATTTTTCAAAACACATCAGGCGCAGATTGTACAGTTTGTACTTTTGGAGGATTAATGGAATATGACAAGGAAAATGGATTTTCAAAAATAGAATCCGAGCCTAATTTTCATCTGGTCATAGCAAATTCAAATGTAGAACATTCAACAGACAGTGTTGTTGCAGAAGTTAGAAAATTCAAAGAAAATAATGGAGAAGAATTTTCAAAATTATGTGAAAACGAATCAAGTTTAATTGAAAATGTCTTAGAATTGTTGAAAAGAAACAACATTAAAGAACTTGGCCAGAAAGCAATTCAAAATCAAGAATACTTAGAAAGAATTGGAATTTCAAATGACAAACTCAGAGATATGGTTCAGATTGGACAAAAATCATCATTTGGAGCAAAAATAACAGGAGCAGGCGGTGGCGGATGCATTTTTGCCCTTACAGATGAATCAAATCTAGAAAATACAATTAAAGAATTCAAAGAAAAAAATCACGAATGTTTTTCTGTTAAGATTGATTTCAAAGGACTGGATACTTTTTAATTATATAGATAGTTTGGAACAAACATGATTCTAATAAAATTAGGCGGTTCAATTATTACAAATAAAGAAAAACCACTATCGGCAAGAAAAAAAACTATTGACAATCTTGCAAAGAGTTTAAAAAAAATTCAAGAGCCAATAGTAATAGTTCACGGAGGCGGTTCTTATGGACATTATTGGTCTGTCAAATACGACATGCATACTAAAGAGAAAAAATATGATTTGAGAGGTGTTGCAATTGTAAAAAATTCTATGATAGAACTAAACAAGATAATTCTAGATTCATTTCTAAAAAATAAATTAAAACCATATTGTCTTCCACCTACAGATTTTATGGCAGGTAACAAACCAATAACAAAAAAAGTAAGAGAAATTGAAAAAATTTCTAAATCAGGCTTGATTCCAGTCACTTTTGGAGACGCATTATGGTATGGACAAAACAAGACATTCATTTTATCAGGAGATAAAATAATGACACATATTGCAAAAATTCTAAAACCTAAACTGTGTATTTTTGCATTAAATGAGGATGGAGTCTATTCTGATCTTAAATCCAAAGAACTGATTCATGAATTAAAAGGAGAGCGTCCATTAATATCAGAAAATAAAATGGATGTGACAGGTGGAATGACTAGAAAAATAGAAGAAGCATCAAAAATTTCTAAGATGGGGATGAATGTATTTTTTGTAAATGGAAACAAACCTGAAAGGATCGTGAAAGCGGTTAAAAATAGGAAATTTGAAGGAACTGTGTTTAGAGGAAAATAATGGCTGAAGAATTTGTTATATTAGTAGATGAAAATGACAATCCGATTGGAAAAGAAGAGAAAGTAAAATGTCATTTACCAGATGGGAAACTTCACAGAGCATTTACTGCATTATTGTTTGATGAAAATGGAAGATTAGTTCTAACAAGGAGAGCCAAAGAAAAAATGTTGTGGCCTGGAGATTGGGACGGTACATTTGCAAGTCATCCTAGAGAATCAGAAACTTATGTTTCATCAGGAGAAAGAAGAATGCCAGAAGAATTAGGAATCAAAGGGAAATTAGATTACCTCCACAAATTTGAATATCACGTACCATACAAAGATGTGGGTTCTGAAAATGAAATTTGTGGAACATTGATTGGAATAATTGACAAATCTACAGAATTAAAAGAAATTGAAGGCGAGATTGACGAAATAAAATGGATTTCATCTAGTCAATTACTTTCAGAAATTAAAACAAATCCAGAAATTTATTGCCCATGGATGCTAATTGCACTAGAATTACTCGATAAATCAGACAAATCTATGCTCAAAAAGCATGAAAATGTATTATCAACGTGGATAACAAATGATGTTCATGAAGGATTACAAAATGCAATCAAAATACATTTGCCACAAGAAAAATGGAGATTAGTAAATGAAAAAAACTAAACAGATTGAAAAAAATGCAAAAACTGTAAACAAGTACCTTAAATTAAAATTAAAAGGAAATCCAAAAAAACTCTACGATGCAGCGGGTCATCTAATAGTACACGGTGGAAAAAGACTCAGACCATACATGGTAATTAGAAGTTGTCAAATTTTAGGTGGGAAAACTTCCAATGCAATGCCAGCTGCTAGTGCAGTAGAAATGGTTCATAATTTTACTCTAGTTCATGATGACATTATGGATAATGATGAAATGCGTCACGGTGTTCCAACCACACATAGAAAATATGGAATGCCGGTTGCAATTCTTGCAGGAGATGTATTATTTTCAAAAGCATATCAAGTCATATCAGATACAAAATTATCTCCAATCGCAACTACACATCTAATTTCAAGACTTGCAAAAGCATGTGTTGATGTTTGTGAAGGACAATTACTTGATGTCAAAATGGCAGAAGAGAGAAAAATTCCCACACAATCACAATACATAGAAATGATTGGGAAGAAAACTGCAGCATTGTTTGATGTATCATGTGCGATGGGAGCAATTTGCGCAACAAACAAAGTGAAAGACATTTCAAATCTTTCTTCGTTTGGAAGAAACCTAGGAATTGCATTTCAAATTACTGATGACTTGATTGGAGTGATGGGAGATCCAAAAATCACCAAAAAACCAGTAGGTAATGATCTCAGAGAAGGTAAAAAATCACTTCCAATACTCATGGCAATAAAACTTGCAAAAGGGAAAGACAAGAAAATTATTTTGAAGGCCTTTGGTAATTCTAAGATTTCAAGAAATGATCTCAACAAGGCTGTAGATGTAATTCGTTCTCTAGGTATAGAGGACAGTGTAAGAAAACAGGCACTAAAATATGCTGAAAAAGCTGAAAAATCACTCTCAAAATACTCGGGTTCTGCCAAAACCGAACTTGTTGCATTATTAGATTTTGTAGTTAAGAGAAGTGTCTAGACATTATACAGGTAAATCACAATGGATGACGAAATTAGAAAAGAAATTAGAAAAATGGCTCTTCAGAATGCCTTTGAGCACGGAGGCCAAACTCAAGACAAAATAATTTTAGGAAAAATTCTTGGAACAAAACCAGAGTTTAGAACAAAAGTAAAAGAGGTTTCAATAGAAATTTCAGAAATTGTTGCGGTAGTAAATCAACTGTCATCAGAAGAACAACAAAAAGAGTTGGAAGAAAATTTTCCAGATGCGTTAGCACCCAAAGAAAAAATAGAGGAAAGAGAAGGATTGCCAGAATTAAAAGATGCAGTACAAGGAAAAGTTGTTACAAGATTTCCACCAGAACCAAATGGCTATCCACACATAGGTCATGCAAAAGCTGCAATAATTAATTCAGAATATGCAAAGATGTACAAAGGGAAGTTCATACTTAGAATGGATGATACAAATCCAGAAGCTGAAAGAATGGAGTATCATGCTGCAATCAAAGTAGGGTTAGAATGGTTGGGGATTGAATTTGATCAAGTAAAAAACACTTCAGACGATATGGAATTATTTTATGAAAAAGGAATGGAGTTAATTAATTCGGGTAAAGCATACATTTGTACTTGTAAAAGAGAGGACATTAGTCAAAATAGAAGAGAAAGAAAAGCTTGTAAATGCAGTATGGATGACATTGGAAAAAATAATAAAAATTGGGAAAAGATGCAAAATAAATTCAAACCAGGAGAAGCTATAGTTAGATTCCGCGGAGATATGAAAGCAGATAATGCAGTAATGAGGGATCCTGTATTATTACGAATTATTGATGAAAAGCATTACACGGTAGGAAACAAATACAGAATATGGCCAAGTTATGACTTCGCAGTGGCAATTGAAGACAGCATAGATGGAGTAACACATGCATTTCGTTCAAAAGAATTTGAATTAAGAAAAGAACTCATTGATGCAATTTTGGATGCATTAGGCATGAGAAAACCACAACAAGGCTTTTTCTCTAGGCTCGAATTCAAGGGAATGCCAATATCAAAGAGGATAATCAAGCCTTTGATTGAGGAGGGAAAGGTGTCATGGTATGATGATCCAAGACTCCCCACTCTTGAGGCACTAAGAAGGAGAGGAATAAAGCCCGAGGCAATAAGAAAATTCATCATGTCTTTGGGACTAACAAAAGCAAACACACTTGCTCCATTTGATGCACTTGAGTCATTCAATCGAAAATTTGTAGATGGAAATAGTATGAGATTGTTCATGGTAAAAGACGCCAAAAAATTAAAAATAAAAAATTTGTCAACATCAGTAATTGAAATACCTAACCATCCAATTAACGACATGGGAAAAAGAAAAATCAAAATTACTGAAAATTTCTACATTTCTGGAGATGATGCAGATTCAATCAGAGAAGAATCAACAATCAGGCTTTTAGGATTAGGAAATGTCAAGATAAAAAAAATTGGTACTGAATTTGAAGGAGAGTTTGAAGGTGAAGGAGATTCAGCCAATATATTAAAAATTCAATGGGTTCCACAAGAAACAGCCCATGAAATTAAAATGATTATTCCAAAAATTTTGTTTAATGATGAAGAGTTCAATGAAGATAGTTTAGAAGAATTAGACGTTTATACAGAACCTCAATATCTACAATTAAAAGAAGGAGAAGAAATTCAGTTTGTTAGATTTGGATATTGTAGAAAAGATTCACAGAATCAAGCAATTTTTACACATAAGTGATTGAGATGAAAATAGCACGATTGATACATGAAAATAATGAAACCTATGGATTCATCAAAGGAGACAAAGTTGCAACAAAAGACGAGATAACTTACCTTACAGGAGTCCCAATTCCATATAATGTCAAAGATTTTCTTTTTGATGGTTGGTTTGATGAAATTAAAAATAAAATACAAGATTTACCTTATGAAGAAAATCTCTCAAAATTCAAATTATTAGCACCAATTCCAAATCCAAATAAGATAATTTGTTTAGCATTCAACTACATAGATCATGCCAAAGAACAGGGATTAACAGCACCAGAAGATCCTGCAATTGTCATTAAACCCATAACAGCTCTTAATGGAAATAATGGTAATATTGAGTGCCCAGATTTTGTTACACAATTAGATTATGAGGTAGAGTTAGCCTTGATAATTGGAAAAAATTGTAAAAATATCAGTGTTGAAGAAGCTAAAAAAGTAATTTTTGGATATATGGTATTCAATGATGTTTCAGCTAGAGACATTCAGTTTAAAGACAAACAATTCACTAGAGGGAAAGGCTTTGATTCATTTGCACCATGTGGACCATGGATCACAACTGCAGATGAAATTCAGGATCCACAAAATCTAAAATTAACAACCAAAATCAATGGAGAAATAAGACAGAATTCATCTACAAGCAATATGTTTATCAAAATACCTCAAATAATCTCAAAGATTTCCAAGGTGATGACACTAGAAAAAGGAGACATTATTTCTACAGGTACACCAGCAGGAGTAATGCTAAACAAGCCAAATGCAGTCTTCTTAAAAGATGGAGATAAAGTTGAGATGGAAATTGAGGGTTTAGGAATTTTAAACAATACAATCAAAGTTGTAAAATCAAACTAGGTTTTTTCTTAACAAATGAAAAGAAAGTTTGTGTTCTAAAAATTCAAAATCAAATAATTTCTCTTTAGTTAAGATTTGAATTCTACTGTAGTTATTTTGTATAGCATGATTTTGTAAAAACAAAATTATTTGTAATAACGTCTTCTCTGAATCTGAAAACAATGTAACAATTAGAGTGTTATCAAAATGTTCAGAATTAGAAATTATTGCAGTGGAAACTTTACCATCAATTTTTGATTGAATTATTTTATTTTGTTTAAGAAGTTCAAATATCGTTTCACTATCAAGTGGAAGCCATCTCCAAGATTTAACATAATGCGTGTAAAAGGTAGTATCAAAGGATTTTAAGAATACGATGTCAAAATTTGAGTTTTTTTTGGGTTCAAGCGAATAAAAATTCCAAGTTTCTAAGATATCATATTTGAGGGATTTTGCCATGGAGAGTGAAGTTGAATTTTCAACGTCAATCAACATAAAAGAAAATAATGCACCATTTTTCTGTCCCAGGGATTCAATATGATTCACTAATAGAGATGCAATTTTTTGTTTGCGAAAATTTTGGTCTACTCGAATTCCTTCAATCCATATTTGGTTTTTTGAAAAAAATCCATGACAAATACCAACAGGGAATTGTTTTTCATAAACAAATAACAAATCTTCGTTTAACCAATAATCCCAAACATGTTCAACATAATCACCCCAAGAAAAAGTATTTTGACAAAAATTCAAAACGTGGGATTTGTCAGAAAATTTTGCATTTCTAATCATATATACGAAAAAATATTAAGCATCATCAGATAAAGACTTCGATGGGAAAAATCATTGCAGGAAAAACATCAGATATTCCTCCTGGAAAAATGATCAAAGTGTCAATTGATGGCAGAGACATTCTAGTTGCAAACATTGATGGTGAATATTGTGCAACCGATGATTCTTGTACTCATTCTGGCGCAAGTCTTTCAGAAGGAAAATTAGAAGGGTGTGTCGTCACATGTGGATGGCATGCAGCAGAATTTGATTGTAAAACAGGAAAATTAGTTAAATTCCCAACAAAAATTAGAGATTTGACATCATACAACGTTACTGTTGAATCAGATAGCGTGTTTGTGGAGATGTAACTATATACTTCTAATTTTTAAGATAAGGTGGAAAAATGGCAGACGAACAACAAAATAAAGAATCAATGAAAGAAGCAATAGAAACATTAAATCAAATTATTGGGAGTAGTTCAACCCCAAAAACTATAAAAAAATCAATTTCGGATTTAATTGCTGATTTGAATAATGAAGAATATTCGTTATCAGTGAGAGCTGCAAACACAATTAGTTTACTAGATGACGTCACACAAGATCCCAATATGCCATCATACGTCAGAACTCAACTATGGCAAGCTGTTTCCAAATTAGAAAGCATAAGAGAATAAATTCTCGCTTTTAAAACAAGTGTTATTGAGAATTGACGAATATTTAGAAACATTACCTGAAAATGTACTCAGCGGGGAAGATGTCCAATTACCAGAAAAATCTCTAAGAAATATTTTCAAATTTGCAGGACTAGAAAAAGATGATATTTTTTATCATTTAGGATGCGGGGACGAAAAAGGAATAGAGATTGCTGTTAAGGAATTCCAAGTGAAAAAAGCAGTAGGAATTGACAAAAATTGTGAAAAAATTGAAAATGCTAAAAAAAAATTGAAAGGAGAACCGACTCAGATGGAATTAAGATGTCAAGATGTTTTGGATTCAGAAATTTCTGATGCGACAGTAATTTTGTTTTGGTTTACAAATGAAAGTATTACAAATCAAATGTTAAAAAAATTTGAATCGTTAAAATCAGATACAAAAATAATTACTATTTGGGGACCTCTGCCAGAATGCATTCCAGATAAAGTGGATTTCCCATACATCATTAACAAAGTGCCATTTAGAAAAGCTAAAAACATACAAGAACAATTGTTAGCCGTATTTGGCGTAAAATGTGTGGATTTTGTTACTGCATGGGAATTTGCAGAAAGATACACAAAAGCAATAGGTTCACCTGAAATCAAAAATGATCGGTTCCTTACAATTATTCAAACTCTAGTCATATGGATCAACGCAAAAAAATTAGGAGTTGCATGTGGAGATGAGATTCCAGAATCGATTCAGACATACATAAAACTCATGAAAATGAATTTTGACATAGATTTTGAACCCATGTTAAAAGAATAATCTATGTAATCCTTTTATTTTGTTTTAACATGAATTAATTATGGATGGAAGAATGCACATTAATGTATCAGCAGTAGATTATGACAAAACAAGCAAGGCGCTAACTAGACAATTATCATTATTAGAAGAGATGGTTCATAGTGAAGAAGATTTTGTTATGACGGATTCAGAATTTGCATTTGGATGGCATTTTTTCGTACTTAGTGTAAACAAATCACTAGTTCAAAAATTAGCAGATATGATGGGTCCCGATTTCGATAAATTGAAGGGCAAAGGGACTGAAAAAAAGTTTCTTACTTGGTTAACCAATAATTTGGAAAATAAATCACCTAGATTCAAGTTGGCAATTAAAGAAGAAATGGAATCAAGTAAATTTGGAGTATTTTAAAATAGATTTCTTTGTATCAAGTTTTAACTAGTTTTTCCAAGTCATAATTTGTCCACCAAATATTGTTTTGTTTAAAATTTGTCAGATAGGACATATTTGTAGATAAATCATCAATTAATCATAAATACAAAAAGAAGGGCCCTCGAGGGGAATCGAACTCCTGTCCGAGGATCCACAATCCTCTATACTAACCACTGTACTACGAAGGCCACAAATAAGAAAAAAAGAGTATCCAGTAATAATCTTTGATTTTTTATGAAAATCAGACTGTAGATTTATTATTAACCATGTGAAATTTCTATTATGAGATTTTGGTGGGTTGCAATGGCCATTACAATCGGATTGACCTATTACGGTGGAATGTATTTACTTCCATACAAGTAGTCGGAGCCTAAAATTTTAGCACAGTTATTTATTTACAATCAATCATAGATTTTCTCTAGGCTGTTAACGATCGCTTTAAATTTGTTGTATCGGGGTATCTTTCGACATGAGAAAAGGATTCATCTCCAATAGATTACGTTCAGGTAGAAAAACTATAGAGAGTTCTATTGAGAAAAAAACCGAAACAACACATGCAGAGAAATTTGTATGGATTGACCTGCAGAATCCAGATAGAGAGGATGTTGAAAAATTAGCTGAAAAATACAATTTCAATGCTTTGAACATTGAAGACTGTATGACAAAATTTGAGCTTCCAAAATTAGATAGTTATGAGGATCATTTCTTCGTAATTCTTCACTTTCCACCACTTACTCAAAAAGTAGGAATTTCAAAAAATAGTCAATTGTCCATATTCATAGGAAAGGACTTCCTAGTAACAGTTCATCAGGGAGATCTAAGACCACTTGTAGAATTGGTAAATATTTGTAAATCAAATTCAGATGAACATAGAAAAAATCGAATTTTACAGAAATCATCAGGACTATTACTTCATGAAATCATAGACGTGTTAGTGGATGATCTTTTACACACCTCTAGAAAAATTATTGCAAATTTGGATGAAATTGAAGATAGGGTATTTGATGAAACAAAACCAGTAGCAAGAAGCATTGCATTACTTAGACGAGAAATTAACAGATTAAGAAGAATAGCCACTCCATTAAAGAAATTTGTTTTGGAAATCACAAAAAATGTTAAAAAATTCTCCGAAAGAGACGAAGAAGATCTTTCATTGTATTTCGATGACGTAATCGATCATATTGACAAAGTAATTGAAACACTTGAAGAGTCAAGAGAGACAATGGAGATTTACAAAGATACTGATTTTGTGTTAAGTACAGAAAAAACAAACAAAGTACTGGCAGTATTGACAATAATATTCACATTAGCAATACCAGCAACAGTCATTGGGACATTTTATGGAATGAACGTCAATTTGCCTGGAGGAGTTGAAGAGAATCCAATGTTCTTAGGACCATTTACGACTTTCATAATTGTGATTCTTGCATCAGCAATACCTGCAATCATGATGTTTACATATTTCAAGAAATTAGGCTGGATCAATAACTAGAGATATCAAAATCCAACTATTTTCAAAAATAAGATTAGATAAATACCAGAGAATTTTACTAAATTCATGGGTAAAATCAGAATACGAACTGGAAGGGGAACAGGAACTATTGAAGTTGACGATGATCCCAAAAAATGGTCAGGAGATGAATTTAGAAAAATTCAAGAAGCAAGGAAAAAAGCTGCCGGAAACAGAATGGTGCATACAGGTAGAGGAACTGGTTCCAGAAAACTAAGTGATATGCCAGAACCAAAATCAAGGCCATCAACAGAAGGTATGACCAGAGTTACAGGTAGAGGAACTGGTTCCAGAAAAAGTAAGAATACAGGTTCTTAGTTTTTCCTCAAAACTCTATTTTTATAATATTTCTTTAACATCTAATACTAAATTTTGATATCAGGGTTTTCAGCTTTAACTTTTTCCCAATCCTTTAGGAAGTTTTCCAAACCGATTTTTGTTAGTGGGTGTTGAAGCATTTTATCTAAAACTCCCGGAGGCAAAGTTACCACATCGGCTCCAATTTTTGCAGCATCAACTACATGCATAGGGTGACGAACACTTGCGACTAGAATTTCAGTTTTGAGATGAGGGTAATTTTTGAAAATATCTTTAATGTCTTGAATTAAATTCATACCATCTTGACCAATATCGTCTAATCTTCCAATAAAGGGACTGACATATTTTGCACCAGATTTTGCAGCAAGGAGAGCCTGATTTGGTGAAAAAACCAAGGTTACATTTACAGGAATACCTTCAGATGAAAGGGATTTACAAGCTTTCAGACCATCAGGAGTCATAGGAACTTTAACAACAACATTTTCCCCATATTGTCGTAATCGTTTTCCTTCTTCAATCATTCCGGAAAAGTCAGTACTAACAACTTCTAGACTGACATCACCTTTGATAATTTTTGTAATTTCTTCCATTGCATCTTTAGGATTACCTTTTTCTTTTGACATGAGAGATGGGTTTGTCGTAATTCCATCAAGCAATCCCATATCATTGAATTTCTTTATAGATTCTAAGTTGGCAGTGTCAAGAAAAATTTTCATAATTTTTTACTCCTAACTTCTTTGACTTGTTTTACCATATTAAAAGATGTTATTCCATGCTTTTCTAAAAGTAAAGGAATTTCTTTATCACGAGCAGACTCTCCAAACATATCTTGAGCGCCAATTCTTTTTATGGGTACAGGATATGATTCAGAAACAGATTCTGCAACGGCAGAACCCATACCACCCAAAATATTGTGTTCTTCAGCAGTAACAATACATCCAGTTTCACGAGCAGCTTTTTCTAAAGTTGTACCATCAATTGGTTTTATAGAAAATATATCCAAAACCCTACAAGATATGCCATCTTGTTGAAGTAATTCAGCAGCTTCCAATGCCATTCTTACAGTAATTCCACATGCAGCAATTGTGCAATCAGAACCATCTCTCAAGGTAATTGCTTTTCCAGTTTCAAAGTTTTGAGAATCTGAATGAACCAAAGGTGTTTTTGATCTAGCCATTCTCATGTAAAATGGACCATATTCATTTGCCATTAAAGAAGTTAGTTTAGAAACTGCAATTGTGTCTGCAGGGATGAAAACTCGGAGATTGGGAATTACTCTCATTATTCCAATATCTTCAATTTGTTGATGGGAACCACCATCAGGTCCAACTGATAGACCTCCATGAGAAACAACAAATTTTACATTAAGACCTTTTTTTCCAGGAGGAGAAGGATAAGCTACATTATTTCGGATTTGATCGACTGCTCTCCCAGGTAAAAATATGGCGTAAGTACTTGCAAATGGAATTTTGCCAGATACTGCCAAACCCGCAGAGGTGGTAACAAGATTTGCCTCTGCAATACCAACATTGAAGAATCTGTTTGGAAATTCTTTTCCAAAACCAGATGTTTTTAGCGAATCAGTAGTATCGGCACCCAATACAACTACGTTTGGGTTTTCTTTTCCAAGTTGAATTAGAGCCTTTGAATATTCTGAACGCATGTCAGTCATTACTGGTTCATTCAAAGATATCCTCTCTCCTTTGCGATTTTTTTAATTTGTTCTTGTTTTTCTCCAACAACATGCAATCCAATCCATTTGTTCACTAGTTCAATTCCACCCAGTTCATTTGCTTTATCGAGTAATAGTTGCCTTCTAGAAGACAGCACTTCTGTTCTAAAGTCTCTAATTGCAGCCCGGACATCTTGTTGTCCAATAATTGCACCACCTCCAACAAAAGCACGTGCACCATCTGCAAAGACCGAACCAATATTTTCAAGATTCACTCCACCATCAGCCTCAATATATCCTGAAAAATTGTTTTCTTTTAGAAGAGTGTTCAGTCTAGCCATTTTCACATGAGTTTCATCAATGTATTTCTGACCAGATTTTCCAGGAACTACGGACATTACAATAAGTTGGTCAAGTGAAGATATGAATTTGTAAGACCACTCAGGTAATTCAGTATCAGGATTTATTGCAAAACCAACACCAACTTGATTTTGTTTTAACAAATCATGAATTTCTCCAAAACTAGATTCGTCAGTTACTTCTGCATGTACTGTAATGATATCACTACCTGCATCAATGTAATCTCTAACATGTTTTAGAGGTTCGTTAATCATTAAATGAGAATCAAATGGTAGTACAGTAAGCGATCGTAGTTCTTTGATTTTAGTATGATCAAATGTTTTGTTTGGAACAAATTGACCATCCATAACATCTAGATGAATATAATCAGCTCTTCCAGCAACACATCTTTTGACTTCATTTTCAAGATTTGACATATCACCTGCAATAATTGATGGTGCAATCATAAACTGAGAATCTAATTCCATGTTGATAATCGGAACAACATCAGAATCAGGTGCTTTTCCATGCCATGCAGGATTATCTTCCATATGTTCAATAGATTTCCCTTTGATAGTTCTTGAGATAATCATTGTCGGTACCCCTTTTGTTGTATTTGCTTTTGCAATAGCCGCATCAATCTGTTCTACTCTATGACCATCAATTTCAATTACATTCCAACCAAAAGATCTCCATTTGTCACCAGTCTTCCATCTAGAAGCATCTTTCCACATTTCAGAAATATTATCAGTTTCTAATTTTTTATCAAGGGGCATAATTTTTTCAGTGTAGGAATCTTGTTGGATGAAATTTCTGTCAAGAAAGACAGTAAGATTATCAACTTTGTATTTTGCTGCAGTCATAGCAGCCTCCCAAACTTGACCTTCATCAGATTCACCATCACCAATAATGGTGTAGACATGGTAATCTTTAGAGTCAATTTTACCTGCAAGTGCAATTCCTACAGAATATGATAAGCCAGTACCTAACGAACCACCACAAAATTCAACTCCAGGGCATTTCAAATCAGGATGGCCTTGTAATTTACTTCCAAATTTTCTCAATGTTTCAAGTTCTGATTCTGGAAAATATCCTGCAACTGCCATATTTGAAAACAACCCAGGAGCTGCGTGACCTTTTGATAATACTAAACGATCTCTATCTTCCCATTGTGGATTTTTAGGATCAAATTTTAGATACTTGTAGAATAAGCAACCCAAAATCTCAGCCATTGAAAATGAACCACCTGGATGACCTGAGCCAGCAGTATTTGTGGCTTTGATAACTAATTTTCGAGCTCTCAAAATATTTTTCTTAATTTGATAATAATTGAGCCCCATATCGATCGTTTTGACTCCAAATTTAATAAAAATCTACTTCTAAAACACTTTGACAAAAATTCAAAGGACTTAGAATTAGAAAATAGAATCGATCACAAGTCTTCAAAGAATTTACAATAGTTTAATTACTGTAGAATCTTTCAAATTTTTGAAAGATATGTCTTTTGAAGAGGATAGAGAGATGCACACCGCAACATGTGGTGATTGCGGAAATGAATGTCAAGTACCATTCAAACCTAAAGAAGACAGACCTGTTTATTGTAGAGAATGCTTCCCAAATCACAGACCTCAAAGACGTAGTGGAGACAGATTTGGAGGAAGATCTAGATTCAATAGACAAAGAGAGATGCACACCGCAACATGTGGTGATTGCGGAAATGAATGTCAAGTACCATTCAAACCTAAAGAAGACAGACCTGTTTATTGTAGAGAATGCTTCCCAAATCACAGACAGACTCCTAGTGTTTAGAATTAGTAAGAATTTTTAGTTAAATTCACAAGAATTATGATATGAAAAATGAAGATAATTTTCCAATGATGGTTTTTGATAATCAGTGTTATTTATGCACAAAATTTGCAAAAATTGTTGATTTTTTTGCTAGAGGGAAAATGAAGATGGTAGGTCATTACACTGAAGAAGGAAAAAACATTAGAGAAAAAATTTTAGATGAATCAGCACTTGATATGTTTTGGTTTATTGATGGGAAAACAGCACATGGGGGAAGATCTGCTTTACTACCAGTCATAAAAACAATTTTTTCAAATAAATTAAGAAAATTCCCAACAAAGATAATTAATGATCAGTGTTCCCAAGATTGTAAATCTGTAAAAGCAGTTTTTGTTAGATCAGCAAGTTTGCTTACAAATAGCAAAATTATCAAAATTAACGATGAAGTTCATATTTGAATATTAAAAAATTTTTTAAAAAAATTTCTAATCAATGATGAAGATTGTATTTTATTCTTAAAAATAGACTTAAAAAAATTAAAAAAATCAAACAAAAGATACAAAGAAAAACGATTATGATTGGTGATGACGTACCAAAAAAAGTAAAAAATCTTGAATCTAAGAAAATTAAAGAAACTTCAGGAACCAGGTTTTTCTACACTTATTTACGAAATGTTAAGAGACTGCACCAAATCATAAATCTAAATAAGACTATGAAAACTATACATACGTATGAAGATCAAAGTACAAAATACTCCAAAGAAAACACATCTTCTTTGTGGATTTGTATTAGAAAAATCAGATAAAGTTTTAGGATTGCCAAAATTAGATGCAAAAACATCATTTGCAGTAAATCAATCACTCAAAGATATAGAAGGAAAGGCAGGAAAATTATCAATTATTCCATCGACAGGTAAAAAGCAATTTCAAAGAATTTTGATTGCAGGTATTGGAAGAAAAGAAGATATCACAAAAGACACTTTTAGACAGATTTCAGGGAGAATTGCTCAAAAAGCACGTGAGTTAAAATTAAAAGAATTTTCAATTATTGTTCCCCCTACCTTTGTCATGGATCAGATTTCTTCTTCAGCACAGATTGTTGAAGGAGCAAAGATGGCATTATACAAATTTGAAAAATTCAAGGCTGAAAAAGAAGAAAATTCTCCAGATCTGACAATAATTGTTTCAAAATCAAACAATGTTCTTCAATCCATTAAGACCGCAGAGGTTGTTGCAGATGGTGCAATATTTACAAAAAGTATTGCCAATTTACCCCCAAACGAATGTACACCATCAGCACTGGCAGATTTTGCAAAGACTATCTCCAAAAATAAAATGAAGTGCAAAATCATTTCTAAACCAGAATTAAAAAAGAAAGGATTTGGAGGAATTACTGCAGTAGGACAAGGGAGTAAAAATGAACCAAAATTAATCATTTTAGAACATAATAAAGGTTCAAAAAATGAAAAACCAATTGTACTTGTTGGAAAAGCTGTAACATTTGACACCGGAGGAATTTCATTAAAGCCTGGAGCAAACATGGATGAAATGAAATTTGACAAATGTGGTGGTTGTACAGTATTAGGAATCATGAAAGCAGTTTCAGAATTAAAATTACCAATTAATGTGATTGGAATAGTTCCATCTGTTGAAAACATGCCAGGAGGAGAATCATACAGACCAGGAGACATAATAAAACTATACAGTGGAAAGACTGCAGAAATTCTCAATACAGATGCTGAAGGGAGATTGATTTTGGCTGATGCTCTCACATATGGAGAAAAACATTATTCACCTAAAGCAATTATTGACTTTGCAACACTAACAGGTGCATGTATCATAGCATTAGGAACTAATGTTGCAGGAATGGTTTCAAATGATGAAAAGTTATCAAAGAAGATTTTTGAAGCATCAAAAAATACTACAGAGCAAATTTGGGAGCTCCCACTAAATCAAGAGTTCATGGATATGATAAAGTCAGATGTTGCAGATATGAAAAACATGGGTATAGGAAGAGCAGCAGGAACGATAACTGCTGCAGCATTTTTGAGAAATGCAATTGAAAATACACCATGGACACATTTGGATATTGCTGGAGTTGCATGGACACAAATAGCTACAAAAGAAAAATCATATAATCCCAAAGGGGCAACAGGTTTTGGAGTAAGATTGATTTTAGATTATTTACAAAAATTGTAAATTAGTAACCTCTACTGTTTCTATCAGGTTTTCCAACGTTTGGATTTCTCCAGCCATGTTTTTCCATCATGTGATTCATCAATCTAATATCATTATCACATATTTCTCCACAAACAGAACAATTTGGCATACATTGTTTTGAATAATTTCATTATTAATAGATTGTAAATTAGAAAATGCCAGCACTGTTGCTTCCCAAGGGCTCTCGCATCTTAGTAGCACAACAGCGACGTCAGGTTTGACTTCCAAGTTCGGAAAGGGATTGGGTCGCACCCTAACGCTATGGCCGGCTTGAAAATCATTGTTAAAATCTCAATTATTAACGTAACGAAATCGGATATTACTCCAAAATAGGTATAAAACAAAGAGATTACCGTTCTAGCACATGACGCATAGAGTCGGGGTTTTAGATCATGAACTCTGTCAGCCTAAAAAATGTGGTTTAGAGTGCATAAAATACTGTCCAGTCAACAAATCAGGCGCAGATTGCATTGTACTAAATGAGGAATCAAAAAAAGCCCAAATTGATGAAGATATCTGTAATGGGTGCGGAATATGTGTCAAAGTATGCCCATTTGATGCAATTACAATTGTGAATTTAGCAAGTGAATTAGCTACTGATAAAATTCATCAATATGGCCCAAATTCATTTCGATTATACAAATTGCCAACTCCAAAGAAAGGAGAGGTAGTTGGCTTACTTGGGAGAAACGGTATGGGAAAAAGTACTGTTGTGAACATCCTATCAGGTAATCTAAAACCTAATCTTGGAAGATATGAAGATCCTCCAGAATGGGATGAGATATTGAAATATTATAGTGGAACAGAACTGAAACAACATTTTGAAAAAATCAAACAAAAACAAATTCGTGCATCGATAAAACCTCAACAAGTTCATCATATTGCACAAGCATTTGACGGTACTGGAAAAGAATTGATTGAAAAATATGATGAGCGAGGAGTGTCAAGAGAGTTAATCAAAGAATTAGGACTAGAGAACTCTGTTGATCAAAGCTTAAAAGAATTAAGTGGAGGAGAACTTCAAAGAATTGCGGTAGCAGCTGCTGCATCTAAGGATACAGAGTTTTACTTTTTTGATGAGCCATCATCTTATAATGACGTTTTTCAAAGAACAGGTGTTGCGAGAGTTATTCAAAGTCTTGCAAAAATTGGAAAAAGTGTGATGGTTGTAGAACATGACCTGACTTTACTTGATTTTCTTAGTGATTACATTGAAGTACTTTATGGAGAGCCATCAGCATACGGTATTGTATCAAATATTCTTTCAACCAAAGTTGGAATCAATGTTTTTCTTGATGGATATCTACCAAATGAAAATGTAAGATTTAGAGACAAGGCATTTTCCTTTGATGTGTCATCGACATCTACTGATGAATTTCAAGAAGGAAGTGAAATTGTAAACTATCCAAAATTGACAAAAAAATATCCTTCTTTTGCGGTAGAAATTGAGCCTGGAAAAGTGAGAAAAGGCGAAGTTCTTGGAATTATGGGTGCAAACGCACTTGGTAAAACAACCATGATGAAAATGATCGCAGGAGTTGAGAAACCAGATTCAGGTGATGTTGATAAAAAAATAAAGATAGCATACAAGCCACAATATCTTCAAAATGATGTAGATGTAGAAGTTGTTGCGTTATTAGATAAAGCAAATGGGGGTCCTATAGAAGGGAGTCTTGAAGAAGAACAGATTATTGATCCTCTAAAAATCAAAAAACTGTACAATAAATCAGTAAAGAATCTCTCTGGAGGAGAACTCCAAAAAGTAGCAGTTGCATCCTGTCTTTTACAAAAAGTTGACCTTTATGCATTAGATGAACCATCAGCATTCTTAGATGTTGAAGATAGAATTGCAGTTGCAAAATTCTTACAAAAGTTTGTTCGTTCATTTGGAAAATCAGCAATAGTCATTGATCATGATTTACAATTGATGGATTTGATTTCAGACACAATGGTAATTTTTGAAGGAGAGTCAGGTGCTACAGGAAAAGCTACATCACCACTACCAAAAGCAGATGCAATGAATAGATTCCTAAGATCACTCGACATGTCATTTAGACGGGATGAAAAAAGTCTCAGACCAAGAGTAAACAAGCTAGAAAGTAGATTAGATAAAGACCAGAAATCATCTGGAAATTTCTATTACAAAAAATGACTCGAATGCTTAAAAAATCACTTGAAAGCATACTGTCTCCAAAAGAAAGTGAAGAATTGATTTCAGCATTTGATCAGATTGGTGAGATAATTATTGTAAGAATACCAGATTCACTCTTACCTAAGAAAAAGATTATCGGAGAGGCATTATTGAAGGATGTAAAGATTGTAAGAAGTGTATTTTATCAAGCATCAGCAGTGGAAGGGGATTTTCGTACACGAAATCTTGAAGTAATTGCAGGAGAAGACAATACGGAGACAGAATACAGAGAATTTGGGTGTAAATTCATCGTAGATGTGCAAAATGCATTTTTTTCCCCTAGATTATCCACTGAAAGAGATAGAATTGCAAACTTGATTCAAGAGGGAGAAGTCATGACCAACATGTTTGCAGGAGTTGGAATGTTTTCAATAATTGCTGCAAAAAAGAAGAAATGTGAAGTTTACAGTTTGGATATCAACCCAGTTGCATCAAATTTGTGTGAAAGGAATATCAAACTAAACAAACTTGCTGGAGAAGTTATCTCAATTAACGGTGATGCTAGACAGATAATCAATGAGCAATTAGAAAATAAATCAGACAGAACGTTAATGCTACTCCCCGAAAGATCTGATGAATTTTTGGAGTCAGCAATTAAAACAACTAAGAATGGAGGAATAATTCACTATTATTCACACATACATGCTGATAAAAAATCAGATGCAGGAAAACTTTCAGAAGAACATTATTTGCAAGTTTCACCAGTAAAATCAGAGATATTAGGATCAAAAATTGTGAGACCTGTAGGTCCAAGATATTATCAAACAGTTGTAGATGTAAGAATTTCCAAGTAAACTAATCATCTGAAGTAATTGATGCAGGTGAGGGTTTTGTTGTTGCCATTACATATCCTATCCATGCAACGACTCCAAGAATTCCCCCTGCAATCATTAATACAGATAATTGTAAAACAATAGGACTCCATTCAGATAACATTAACAAGTAGGCATATAGAAAAAATCCACCAATACAAAGAACAAAAATTGTAATTCCCATTCCTTTACGTTTGTCCATGGCGGAAAATTTTATGCGAGTTATTTATTGGTTTTATCTATGTTAATTCAATGGCCATGAGATATGCATCTTCACCATCACGATAATAGGCGTTTAGTTGTTGTCGTATTACAAATCCGAGTTTTTCATATAGCCTTACAGCCTCAACGTTACTACATCTTACTTCCAAATAGAATTCATCACATTTTCGTAATTTGACTCCATTTACAGATTCTTCAACCAGTGCTTTACCTATTCCTCGTTTTCGATAATCATCAAGAACTGCAACTGAAACAACATGGCCTTTTTTAACAAATCCAAGTTTTTTAAAATTTGAAAACCCATATTCAGTTTTACACATTATGTATCCAACATGTTTTCCCCCAATTTCAGCAACAATAAATGCTTCAGGTAGTTCTGCAAGCAAACTCTCATAGAAATAATCGGAATAATGTTCAGGAAGTGTTTTCAAATTAATTTCCATGACTGGGATAAGATCGCTTGGCTCAGCGCGTCGAATATTACAATCACCCAACTGTCTTAGAATTACTTGCATACTAAGAGATACTACTATCAATATTTAATTTTAAACCAAAAAACCATTTAATGGAAAGAATTAGTCATAAAGAATGGAAGAACATTCTCAAGATGATATAATTTCTTTAGTAAATTCCATATTCAATGTAAGTGATTTTATAAAAACAGAATTTTCAATGGAATTCCAAATTGAGGATATTGAGTTCAAATCAAAATTTGAGCAATTGGCAAGAAAGTTAGAAGGCATGAGTTTTGCATGCAGATTAGAACAAAAGGAAGGGGAGAAATTTGTTATAATTCAAAAATTTGCAATCAAAAAACAAAGAAGGTGGATGAAAACTGCATGGACCCCTAGAGCTTTATTTGCAATTGTGATTGCATTTGTAATGATAGACGGGTACTATAGAACATCAGGAACTAATTCAATTGTGGAAATTGGAGAACCTCTTGAGATGGCAGCAGTTTACACATTATCTTTACTAGGAATTTTAGGAATTCATGAATTAGGACACATTATTGCAGCAAAAGCTCACAAACTAAAAACCACATGGCCATACTTTATTCCAGGTTTACCAGTAATAGGAATTCCAACATTTGGGGCATTTATTCAATCAAGAGGATTAACAATCAATAGAGAAATTTTGTTCGATGTTGCAATAGCCGGACCAATAGCAGGATTGGTAATTGCAGTAATTGTTTCAATTTATGGAGCATACACAGCACCAATTTTAGAACCTGAAATTGCTGCAGGATTATTTGAAGAATCAAGATTGACGGAATGGGAACAAGGAGAACCCTTGTTAATGACTGCAAGTCTTGCAATGTTTGGAAAGGGTGGACCAGGGCATGAAGTACTTATGACTCCTGTGATGTTTGCTGCATGGATTGGATTTCTGATTACTTTTTTGAATTTACTGCCTGCATGGCAATTAGATGGGGGCCATATGGCCAGAACTCTATTAGGTCCAAAGTTACACAGGTATGCAACTTTTGGCAGTATGGCAATACTAGTTTTGTTAAATTACTGGTTAATGGCAATTTTAATTCTAATAATGAGTTCAAGGAATCCTAGTGCAATGCCATTAGATGATATTTCACCACTTTCAAGAAATAGGAAATTAGCATACATTGGAATTATAGGGTTAGCAATTCTATGTGCACCACTACCATCAGATTTCTTACCTAATTTTCTACCGTAGTAAGAGTCTAGCACCATCTGCAACTACAGCAACCTTCTGTCTAGGACCTTGTGTTTTCAAGATATAATCCATAGAATATTTTATTCCAGGAAGAGAAATCATGTTTAATTTCTTTGCGTAAAATTCAGGTAAAATTGAAACAAGACCGATTTGGAAATTTTTCTGCACTTCTGAGAGGAATAAAAGATCTTCCATACCGCTAAGATATTTGGTTGGGTTTCGTAATTGTTCCAAAGTCAATCTGTCTTCAATAAATTGTTGAATTGCATCAGAGCCCAAACCGCCTTTACATTCAGCAACTAAAATTGCAAGTCCATCTTTTTTGATGGCATTTGAGCAATTCCATAAAGATGAGAAAGATTTTCCAAGGTTGTCATTACTTGCATCTTTGCCAGTACTAATTATCATTGTTTTATGTTGACCAATATCCTTGATGGAATTAGATTCTAGAATCTTTGTATTAGACATTGTTTCTGCAGGATGTCCAATTGAAAAATCAACAATACCTTGAGAATTTGCAATAATTTCAATTCCTTGAATTTCAAAATTATCAGAGAATTTCTTTGCTTCTTGTAGACTTTCAGGATATTGTCCAGGAGCAGGTAGATTTCCTTGTCTTTTTGCATATGCTGAGAGCATAGAGTCTAAACCAAATTTTTTGATAAGACGAGTTGAAATTGTTTCATAGCCAAAAAGACCATCAAATTCCATTTCACTTAGAAATACTAGATTTGAGTTTGGGTTTTCAAAATTATCAAATTCATTAATTGAGCTTCCCTCTGGGAGTCCTGCTTTAACTTGATTTAGTATTTTTTTATCAGTGAGTATTTTTGGAAAAGGCTGTGATTTTTGCTCACATAATGTAAACATAGATGAGATAATCTTCTGAACTGATTTGGAGTTATGTAAAACCACCAGTTCCATAGGTTTAGACAAATCTATGGTACTCAGTTTTTCATTTATGGCTGAATCGTCTAAAACTTTACCATCAGAATCAATTTTTTGCTCTAAATTCTCTGCTCTAATGTCCAAAACAACGTCCGTAATACCATAATTTAACCAAATTTCAGGCATAATTCATTCATAATACAAACCAAAATAAATCCAGTGTAGTTAATTTTGGTATGGAATTTGTAAAAGAGTTTGCAACCTTTTTGCACCAAAAAGGCATCATAAAATTTGGAGATTTTACACTAGCCAGTGGAAAAAAGAGTTCATACTATGTGGATCTAAGATTAGTACCAAGTTATCCTCAAGAATTTAGGAAAATGGTCAAATATCTAGAAAATGAGATTGCGCAAAATATTGGATTAGACAAGTTTGATTCAATAGTTTCAGTACCTACAGGCGGTCTAGTTATTGCATCCGCATTAGCAATTGAAACAGTAAAACCATTAATCTATGTTAGAAGTAAGCCAAAAGATTATGGAACTTCAAAATCAGTAGAGGGAAAAATTCATGATGGAATGCACGTAGTTATGATTGACGATGTTGCAACAACTGGAGGTTCCGTTGTTAATGCAATCAAATCATTAAAGGAAGTCAACATTTCAGTAAAAGATGCATATGTGATTGTAAATAGAATGGAGGGGGCAGATGAGGCCTTAGAAGAATTAGGCGTTAAAATGCATTCAATTCTAAATATTTTGCAAATTACTGAAGCATTACATGATCAAAATCTAGTAGATGATGAAATTTTAGAAAAAGTGAAAAACCAAATTGGCAAATGAGTTTGGCAGCTCAGACAAATGCCTTCCAATCATCATTCAGATATAACTCTGATTCTTCATTGCAGCCAGTAAAATTTGATTTTGCTTATTTTAAAACTAATTGAAAATAATGGGCCCAAAGGGCTTCGATCCCTTGGCTCACCGGTTATGAGCCGGTTACTCTACCAAGCTGAGTTATGGGCCCTAAGCAGGTAAATTTTTTCTCAGGTATAAAATGTTATGAGATTAACAGTATTCTTCAAAACAACTGTCCAATAACAAATTTTGTGCAGAGATAGATTTTTCTGCAATCTCAATTAATTTGTCATAATCAGTTGAAGACTTTTCAAGAATATTTTTCCATGATGCTGCATGTCTAATGTCAGCTTCTGTATGTAGTTTGAAGTATTCTGTAGCTTCATCACTAGTCATACCATAGAATTCTGCTAAACCATCAAGTTTTGTTTGACTTATTTTTGGAATTTCTTTTTCAAATGCATACATTGCACATGCACCACCTTCAAAAGTATCCATCAAGTCATTCAAATCAGATACGGCTTGTCTTGTTTTGGGTAAACCTGAATAAGACAATAATTCATCTTCAGAAATTCCAAGTTCGCCTGCAAAAGCAATCCATGGCTTGATATGATCAGATTCTTCTTGTTGATTTTCAACTAATTCTTTTAAAACAGATTCTGGGGCTTTTTGAATAATTGGAGCCATAAAAGATGGAACCTCCTTTACTAATTGGAAGTATTCTTTTGAATATCCTGCTAGAGATTCTTTTGTTAATTTTCCATCAGACCATGCTTGGTAAAATGGATGTTTTAGTAAACTTCTTTCTTCAATCATTTCATCAATTTTTTTAGTTATGTTCATGGTTTGACTCCCAATCAGCCAATAAAAAAATCTTTGCGGTTTACAAAAGATTTTATGGTCAAAATACATAATTTAATTGGGTTCCAGTGGTGTAGACCGGTCAAGCATACTGCCCTTTCAAGGCAGTGATCCCGGGTTCAAAATCAATCGATGAAAATCCCGGCTGGAGCACCAAGATTTAATTAACAATGGGGAAAATTTTTTCAATAGAGGTCATCTTGGACAGAAAAAATATCGAGATTAATCCTTTACTTGAGACATATGGAGAATATATCAAAAAAATTGATCAGGCTCTAGACAGAGAACTGAACCTATACTCAGAATCAGAATTTATTGAGCCTTTGAAATATTCATTAGAAGGTGGAAAACGAATTAGACCTATAATTCTCACACTATCAGCTGAGAGTATTGGAAAGGTTGATGAAAATACATTTGCAGCTTCATGCGCAGTTGAATTTTTGCATATGGAATCCATAATCCACGATGATATTATTGACAATGAAACAATGAGAAGACAAAAGGATCCATTCCACATCAAATACGGATATAATACAAGTGTACTTACTGGAGATTTTGTTTTGGGATTAATTTTAGCAGTATGTTCTAGATTAGATAATCCAAGAATAACAAAAGATTTGGCAACTACTGCAATGTTAATGAGTGAAGGAGAAATGATTGAAAATAGATTAGAAACAAGTGAAGATGTTACATTTGATGATTATCTTAAAGTCATAGAATACAAAACTGCAACTGCATTTGAGGTAGCTGCTAGAACAGGTGCAATTATTGCAAATGGGACGGAAGAGCAAATTGAAGGATTAACAGAATACGGAAAAAATATTGGAATTGCCTATCAAATTAGGGATGATTTGTTAGATTGGAAAAATGAGGATAAGTTATTCAACATATTGATTAAAAAGAGTTCAGACCCAAGAGATGTTTTTAACAAAATGGAAGAATTGTTAAAAGAGTATTCTGAAAAAGCAAGAATGAGTTTAAGAAAGATTCCAGATAATAATGCAAAAGTAAATCTAGATAATTTAATTAAATTTACTTCGTTTAAGGCATAAGTCCTAAACTAACTACAGGTGTTGCAAATTCTACGAATTTGAGTAATGGTTCTGGATAGACACCAAAGCCTACCAAGAAGATTATAGAGAAAATCATAACTGCAACAATTGATTTTGGTTCTGAAACTCTCTTTTCGGTTTCACCTTCAAAGTACATCTTTCTTGTAATCCAACCATAGTAAGCAAGCGATAATGCACTGTTAAGAACACCTGCAATTGCAAGCCATGGGGCCCACCATAATGCAGTACTAGCATCTAATGCACTTCCAAACAACATCAATTTACTCCAAAATCCTGAAAGTGGAGGAACGCCTGCAAGTGCAAATAATGAAATCACCATACCTAAAGCAGTAATAGGCATTCGTCTTCCAAGTCCTTTGAGTTTATCTATATGAGTTACAGCAAGAGTTGTTACAATTCCTGCAATTGCAATAAATGCAGCACCTTTCATCACGGCATGGTTGAATATTTGATACAATGAACCTTGTAAACCAAGAGAGCTGTACGGAGCAACTGCCAATCCAATCAAAATGTATCCAGCATGTGCAATACTAGAATAAGCCAACATTCTTGAGAGATTCTTTTGCATAATTGCTGCAACATTACCTATTGTCATAGTCATCACGGCAATAATTCCAAGTGCCAAAGTCCAATCAAGGTTTAGAGCAACCATTCCGAGTACTATGATTCTGATAGCAGCAGCAAACCCTGCTTTCTTGGTTGCAGCTGCAAGGAGTGCAGTGACTGGAGATGGTGCACCTTCATAGGTATCTGGTAACCATTGATGGAAAGGAACAAGTCCCATCTTGAATCCAAATCCCGCAATAAACATTCCAACTGACAGTAATGCTAATGGTAATAATGATGGATCAAGTGTTGAGTATCCTTCAATGACTTCTCCAATGTTTGTAGAGCCAGTTAATCCATAAGATATTGCAATACCGTAAACGATTATTGCAGAAGATAATGCACCAAATAAGAAGTACTTTAATGCAGCTTCATTTGAACTTGGGTTCTTTTTCATGTATCCAACCAAGATGTATGTTGGAATACTCATGAGTTCCCATGCAACAAACAGCATTACCAAATCAGTTGAATATGCAACAAGAATCATACCAATTGTTGCTAGTAAGATTAGTGAATAGTAAACAGCTGGAGAGTTGTGTTTTCTCATGTAATTAAAGGAGCCAACTGTTGTGAACAATGCAACAATCAACATGGCAATTGCAAAGAATCCACCAAATGCATCATTTACAATGACATCATCAGAGAAAAGAGCAGATGCTGCAACGTTTTCATTAATGAATTCATAGCCAACATATGCCATTGACACAATTAATGCTGCAAATGCAATTACAGCATAAAATGAGTTGGAGCCTTTTTCTTTTCTTGCAATGCTGATTATTGGAAGAATGACCCCAACAGTACCTAAAATTGCAATTAGTATTAACGGTGTGGAAGTAATTTCTAACATTTCATATCTCTCCTACATCAACAATATCAGAACCACGAATAGTAATCCTGCTCCAAATACAAATAGATATGATTGGGAAACACCAGTTTGAGTTCCTTGGACAACTTTTGCACTCCATCCAACTGCTTTCTGGAATCCATCATTCATACCGTAATCGATAGCGGTCTTTTCAAAGTATCTGAATATACCTCTTGCTAGCCATAATGGAGCTACTACAAAGCACCAATACACTATTGCATTAAGATACCATCTACTTAAGATGACTTTGTGAATGGCATAAAAGAAAATGTTTGAATTTACAAATTTGACAGGATCAACCCATCTTCCAATATAGAATATGTAGCCCAATCCAATTCCGGTTGCAAATGCAACAAGCGATGCACCAAGTGCTACTGGGTTAATACCTTCCAAGAATTCAGGCAATATTGAGGCTTCAGCTTTTGCGTATTCACTATGAATTCCAAATGAATCTTCAAGGTATACCTCAAACATATGATGCAATCCATGTTCAGTTGATAATCCGATTAATCCAATTCCAATAGTTAAAACTGCAAGAATTCCATATGGAGCCCACATTGATAATGATGCTTCATGGATATGATGTCCTTCTTCTTCCATCTTTTGGATATGCTTGCTCTTTTCACCAAAGAATACCATACCAATCATTCTTGTAGTATAGAATGCTGTAATTATTGCAGTCAGTACTGCAATTGCAAATAGTGGTAATGCCCATTCGTTACCAGATGTATAAACTGCTGCAAATATTGCATCTTTACTCCAGAAACCTGTTGTGATAAATGGAGCACCCATTAAACCAAGACCGGCAGCCCACATGAAAGCATATGTCTTTTTCATGTGTTTTCGCAAACCACCCATATCAGTCATAAAACGAGAACCAACAATATGGAGCAAAGAACCTGCTGCCATGAATAATGATGCTTTGAACATTGCGTGAGAAATTAAGTGGAAGAATCCTGCAGTGTAACCATCTACATATTGATGAGAAAGTCCTGCAACACCTAATGCCATCATCATGTAACCAATTTGCGAACCAGTAGAATATGCGAGAACTTTCTTGATTTCGGGATTAACCATCCCTTGAGTTGCAAGTAACAATGCAGTTATTGCACCAACCCATGCAACGATCTCAAAGAATTGATCAGCCATAATTCCTGCAGCGCCTAATGCAAATACGATTGGTCCTATTCTTGCAACTAAGAATACGCCAGCTTTTACCATTGTTGCTGCATGAATCAATGCTGAAACTGCAGTTGGACCAGTCATTGCTTCTAAGAGCCATTCGTTTAATGGGAATTGTGCAGATTTACCTACAGCACCACCAAATAACAACACAAATGCAGGAACCAACAATCCTTGAGCATTCATAGCAATAGCCCATTCATGATCTCCCATCAGTTCCTTGAAACCAAATGTTCCAGCAAACAAGAATATCAAAAGCATACCTGCAATCATCATCACATCCCCAACTTTGGTCATGATGAAGGCCTTCATACCAGCGTGTGTTGGAGCATAGTAATCTAGTAAACCAAGAACGGTACGCCCTTCTTGTCCAACATGATCCTTCTTTTTATCACGATACCAAAAGCTGATCAATGCATAAGATGCAAGACCTACACCTTCCCAACCAAAGAAGACTTGTAGTAAGTTGTCAGATAAAACAATAATTTGCATTGAACCAATAAAGAACATCATCCAGAACCAAAATCTTGTGATATCTTTATCGCCTTTCATGTAACCTGTACTGTAAATCATAATGAGGAATGAAATCCAACCAACAACATTTGCCATAATCACAGACAATGGGTCAGCAAGAACACCAGCCTTCAGACCAATAGCTTCAATCCACATAATTTGATGGTGAATTTCTGAACCTTCAACTGCAAGTGGTAGCAGAGATGCTGCAGATAATGCACTCATCAATGCAAATCCTACTGCGACATAACCTGTTGCTCTTTTTGAAATCTTGCCAACACCTGGCATGATCATTGCAGCTGCGAACGGTAAAATCCAAACTAGCCAGGCTGCAGCAGATGTTGCTTCAAATGGTAATCCTATAGATTCAGTAGCCATATTAGATTCCCAATACTCCGTTCATGTAAGGTAAGATTGTCTTCAAGAAAATATCTGGGTAAATTCCCAATACAACAGTAAATCCAGCTAGTACCATCATTGGTGCGGTCATATACCAACTTCCTTCTTTGACGTTCTCTAGATGTTCAGGTGTTTTACCAAAGAATACACGTTTTAGCATCCAAAGCATGTAAGACATTGTAAGTGCAGTTGCAACAAGTCCTAGACCAAATGTTACTGCTCTAAGTGTAGAACCTTCTTCAATAGCAGTTTCTAATACTCCGTAAAATAGAATCCATTCTCCCATAAATCCACTGGTTGGTGGAACACCCATAATTGTTAGTGCGCCAATAACTGCACAAACTGCAGTGATTGGCATCTTTCCAGCAAGACCACCAAGTTTGGAGATACTACGTGTACCAACTTTGACAATGATAATTCCAGCCATCATGAAGAGAATGCCCTTACCAAGTCCATGAGTGATGTACATCATCTCAGCACCTGCAAGACCCATTGTAGACATGGAACCAATACCAAACAGCAAATATCCCATCTGGCTGATACTAGAATAAGCAAGTAATCGTTTTAGATCATCTTGCATCAAAGCCATTGCACCACCATAGAGCATTGTTACAAGACCCCAAATGTGGAACCAAATTGATAGTTCTGCAAATGTGGAGGGTAAGAATTCAACAATTAATCTGAATATACCATATGCACCAATTCCGATCATAGCAGGGGACAAAAGTGCACTAATTGGTGTAGGTGCTGAACCGTGAACATAAGGTAACCAAACATGGTACATAAAGACGGCTAGTTTTACTCCAAGACCAATCGAAATTGCAATCGCTGAAATCATTACAATGTCTTGAGGAATTTCAGATTCTTTGATATCAGCAAAGTCAAAGCTGCCAATAGTTAGACCGATCATTAAGAATCCCAATAGTAAAACAACTGCACCAGCGTGAGTCCAAAAGAGGAACATTAAACCAATCTTTCTTCTTGGACCATCACCCCAAATAGCAACTAAGAAGAAACCAGGGATCAACATAACCTCAAAGAATATGTAAAATTCAATTAGATTTGTGGACATAACTGTTCCAAGCATTCCCATTGCAAATACAAGATAAAGCGCAAAGTAAAGACCAGATTTTGCATTTACATAATTAGAAAGAGCAGATGATTCAACCACAGAGCTTTGTCCACTTGATGAAGGATTGATTTTTTGTTCTTCTTCAAATTGTTCATGGAATTTGTGAATCATGTATGGTTTTGAATAAAGTACCAAAATTGTTGACAGTACATAGATGATTATTGCAAATGGAGATGCTAAACCATCAAGTAAGAAACCAAATTCACCAAATTGCTCTGTCCAAGGATAATGTTCCTCTACAGTTCCAGATAATGCTGCATTCACTACAAGGATTGTGGTGTAAAGTAATATTGCAAATGTAAACCACATAGCCGGAGTTGGTCCTACTTTTCTACCCAAGATGTAGGCTATTGGAGATAAGAGTAGTGGCAAGAAAACTGCCTGTAATAATGCGTATTCCATTATCCTTTCAAGCTCCTGAAGTCAGCAATATCGACATTCTGATACATACGATATGCTACAATGATTAAAGATAGGCCAACTGCTACTTCTGCAGCTGCAATTGCAATAGAAAATAATGCCAGTGTTTGACCACCACTATGTGGCAAAAATCTACCAAATGCAACTAAACTGAGATTTGCAGCATTTATGATAATTTCAACTGCAAACAGCATTCTGATGAAATTACGCTTAACAGCAAGACCATAGATACCTATACCTAACAAGGCTACAGATACAAGTGTAAAATCAATTAGTTCGTTGGTCATTCTCCACATCCTCTCGTTTAGCTAAAACAAGTGCGCCAGTTACAGAACCAGCTAAAATTAATCCCATCAAGATTAATGCAGGCCAATAATATGTTACAAAGTCAGTACCAATATCCCTAAAGTCAACAGCTGGTTCATCAGTAGTAATTGTTTTAATTCCAGAATCTAAAAAGACTGCGCCTAATCCAACCATGACAACCATCATTAGTCCAATTCCAGCAAACTTTCTTCTTTTATCTTCAATTTTATTGAAAATGAGTTCTCTTTTTACCAACATTACAGTAAACAAAATCAGAACAGCAATAGAACCAACATAAACTGCTAGCTGGAACAATGCAACAAATGGTGCATCTAACAAAAAGAAGAATCCTGCGATACCACCAAGAGTTCCCATTAATGCAATAGAACCATAAATCAATGATCTCAATTCAAGTGCTGCAATTGCAGAACCAATAGTAATTACAGTAAGAGCTAAAAATACAGCATCAGCCATGTGTTGCACCTCTATCAGTGATTTGAATTTCACTATCTTGTGTAAGATATGGTTTTACTGCAAGTTGTGCAGGTGTGTAAATTAGACCTTCTTTAGTGAATGAAGATAGTTCATAATCATTTGTCATGTAAAGGGCATAGAAAGGACATGCATCAACACATAGACCACAGAAAACACATTTTCCATAATCAATTTGAGGCATGATAGATTTTTTATTTTGTTTTTGTTCCTCAGGGACTTTTACCATTGCAATTGCTTCTGCAACACCTTCACAAGCAATTGAACATAATTGACAGCCAGTACAGTGGTCATGGAATAGCATATGACGTCCTTTAAGTCCAGCTATACCGACACCAGTTGAAGGATCAAATTGATAACCATCACCTACAAACTTGAGTTTCTCTTCAGGATAACGAAGAGTAAATCGTTTAATTGCAAGGTGTTTGATTCCTGAGTTTAATGCACGAATAATTCCAGTTGCAGTTCCCATTATTGTAATCCTCCTGGTCCCAAGACTCCAGCGTAAAGCAAGCCTAGTGCAATAAAGATGTTAACGAATGCCAATCCAATTAATTTTGTCCAACCAAGACTCAATAACATATCAATTCTGATTCTTGGGAACACACCTCTAGGTAACAGAATAAAGAAAATTACGCCAACTGTTTTTAGAACAAACCAAAGTGTTCCATTTAGCATTTCTTGATCAAATAATGGCAATCCAGGGAATGGACCTACAGTAAGAGGACCCAATTCAACTCCAACAAGTAATTCTTCTGGGAATGGAGGAACAACCATTGGACCATTCCATCCACCTAAGAACAAAACGACAAACAGTCCTGCAAAGGCATAAAGTTTCAGATATGTTCCTAATTGGACTAAACCATACATCATTCCAGAAAATTCAGTTAACCAACCAGCTACAATTTCACTTTCTGCCTCTGGTAAATCAAATGGAATTCTTTCTAGTTCTGCAAGCATTGTGATAAAGAAGACAATAGCACCAACTGGCAAAAATACAATCCATGGGAAACTTGATTGACTAGCTGCAATTTCAGATAGATTAAGAGTACCTGTAAGAATCACAACTCCCAATAAAGACAAGATTAATGGAATTTCAAATGAAACCATTTGGAATAAGGCTCTAATTCCACCAATGAATGGGAATTTACTGTTGGCAGACCATGCTGAAAGAATTGTTATGATTGGGAAGAAACCAATAACTGCAAAAACACCTAGTAATCCCAAGTCTATATCTGCAACTACCCAGCCAGGAGCAACAGGGATCAAAGCAACAAATGCTGCAGCAGTTGCAACAAAGATTACAGGAGCTGCCCAAAATATCGGTTTATCTGCTTTTGCAGGAATAATAATTTCCTTTGAAATGAGTTTGAGACCATCACCTGCTAATTGTAAAATACCCTCAATCTTTCCACAATAGAAAGGACCAACTCTTAGTTGTAATTTAGCGAGCATCTTTCTTTCAATAAAAATTGTTCCAGCAGCTATGAGAGCTGCAAATCCAAATCCAGGAAATGCCATCACTCTAAACATGTCAGTTGCCATGAATGCTTTGAGAATTGGTAAACTACGTGTAGGGTCAGCCAACCAAGTCAGTGCAAGGAATGGTGTAAGTAATTCACCATCAATTACTGGCATTTCAATATAGAACAAAACTATTTGAATTAGGGGTAATCCGATAAGTGATGCAAGAAGTACTGCCCAAAATGCATTATCAAGAAGAGATTTGATAAATTCACTTAGTTTGAACTTTGGTGCTATAGCAGACATTTATCTATCTGCCTCCACTGGCCAATAATTAAGACTCCAATATACTGATGGCATGTTACCAAGTTTTTCACCAATCAATAGATTAGGCATTGCAAGTAAGTTTCTAAATGAAGGAACACTCATTTTTACTCTGTAAGGTTCGGTTTTACCATCAGATACAATATAACATCCAAGAGAACCTCTACCAGATTCTACACGTTTGTATACAGTAGCAGGTCCTTTAGTCTTAGGATTTGGTTTTAGTTTTGTTCTAACAGAACCAGACTTTGGCATTTTTTGTAATGCTTGTCGAATAATGTTACAGCTTTCCATCATGTCAAGCCATGGCACTTTCGAGCGAGCATACGAATCACCTTCTTTCATCACATTGGTGTGAACATCTAATTCATCATAGACATCATATGGTGCTTTCACTCTCAAATCATAATCTACACCACTTGCTCTAAGTACTGAACCAGTTGTTCCATATCTTATTGCATTTTCACGTGATAAAACACCAGTGTCTTGAGTTCTTGAAATCAAAATAGGATTATCATAAAACACTGCAGCATATTCTTTGATACGTTTTTCAAAGTAATTTACTTGGCGTAAACAAACATCTTCAAAGTTTGCAGGTAAGTCATTTCTCACTCCACCTGGGATAAAGTGTGCATGTGTTACTCTAGCACCAGATACTTTTTCCATAAGATCAATTAAGAGTTCTCTATCACCTGCAGGCCACATGAACATTGTAGAGTGACCTAAGAAAATTCCGTAAATTGCAAGCCAGTACATGGTATAGATACAACGATTTAGTTCAGAACAAATTACTCTAACATACTTTGCACGTTCTGGAACTTCAATTCCAAGAATTTCTTCAGCACCTAAAACGTATGGATAAAGAACATTACATGAGTCATGAATGACAGGTCTTTCTAAGTGAGGAACGTTGGTAATGTAGTTTCTATATTCTGCCATTTTTTCTTCTCCACGATGTACATATCCTGGATCTGGATCACATGCAACAATATAGTCACCATCAATTTGAACAACAATTCTCATGTGACCAGAACCCGGATGTTGTGGTCCAACATTAAGAGTCATTATTCTCTCATCTACTTTTTTCAGGGCTAATCCTGGTGGCATTATATCAGTCATTATCATCTACCCTTTATTGCAAAGTCCTTTCGAAGTGGTGGTAAGTCTGCCCAATCTTCAGGCAAAAGTAATCGTCTATTATCTGGATGACCATCAAAGTAAACACCTAACATTTCAAAAACTTCTCTTTCACCGAATTCTACACTGTAAAAAATATCTCTTAGACTAGGAAGTTTTGTAGAGTCTTGTCCAGGAATTGGGTTTGATTCTCGGGGTGCACGTGTTGATAATGTGAGAACTTGTCTTGCAAGAGATGATTCAGTATAAGAGCCAAGGTGATAAACTACCTCAATTTCATTATCTGCAGGATAATCAACGCCTGTAACGGATTCTGCATGGTCATAATGTAGATCATCACGAATGAATTGTGCTACATCATGAACATTTTCTTTACTTGTTTTAATTCCCACTCTGTCGTCTTTGACAAAGTCTACTTCAACCTTATCACCAAATTTTTCAACTAGTTTATCAGAAATGCCTTTTTCAAATGCAGGGAGTTCTACAGGTTTTTCTTCAGGTTTTGCTGTAGGTTTAGCTGTAGGTTTTGCTGGAGTTGGTTTTTCTTCAGGTTTTGCCTCTACTACTGGTTTTTCAGAATCACTACTCATTATACAAACTTCCTAGCCTTCATTCTCTTAATTTTCTCTTGTAACAAAATACATCCTTGTATTAGAGTTTCAGGTCTAGGTGGGCAACCCGGAACATAGACATCAACTGGAATTACTCCGTCAATTCCTGGAAGTACATTGTATGAATCAAAATACAATCCTCCAGTAATTGCACAAGCTCCCATAGCAATTACGTACTTTGGTTCTGGCATTTGATCATAAACTAATCTGAGACGTGGTGCCATCTTTCTTGTAATGGTTCCTTGAACAACAACTAGATCACATTGTCTTAATGATCCAAATGCTTCAATGATACCAAATCTCTCAACATCATATCTTGGACTTGATGCTGCACCAAATTCTACACTGCAACAAGCTGTTTCAATATGGACAGGCCAGAGTGACCAAATTCTACCCCAATTGATGGCGTAGCCCAATGGTTTGTCGATTGCTTTTTCTAAAATATCTCCGAGTTTTCCTACAAAGACATTTGCATTTTCTGGTGTTACTAAGTCTTTAAGCAATCTTATCTCCTATCCTCTTTAATTTGATTTGTATAAAAAACTACCATATTCTTCGTCTCCCTGATTGATATAACGCAAATGCCATTGCACCAAACATTATAGCTAAAAAGCCCATCATAGGCAAAGTTGCACTCTTTGGTAATTCCAACAATGCACTTCCCCATGCATACAAGAAAATCGCCATCACATCAAAAACGACAAACATGAGAATGTACGGATAATACTGCATCATAAAATGAGTTCTACCTTCTCCAGACGGAACTTGGCCACATTCCATTGGCAAAAATTTTACAGGATTACTACGTTTTCGGGGTGAAACCATTCGTGAAATGATCAATGCAGGCGCCATCGCTGCTATACCAAAGGCAAACATCAATACCACCGTACTGTAATTGCCCGCTAATTCCCCGACCAATTTAGCTTTTCACCCAGATTTTTGTATAAAAAGGTATGTTTCAGATTTTAGGGGTTTGATCGAAAAAATATTTTTTCTAAACTACTTTATAGAACATTGGCAAAATGCGATCATGTCATTGAATGTCGGGGATGCAGCTCCAAATTTTGAGCTTCCAGATACAGAACTAAAATTGCGGACTTTGGATGAATTCAAAGGAAAAAAGATCGTTCTTACATTCATTGTGGCAGCAAGCTCTCCTGTCTGTGAGACAGAATTATGTACACTGAGGGATTCTTGGCAAGAAATTGCAGATACTGGTGCACAAATAGTTGCAATTAGTAATGATGGTCCTTTTGCAAATAAAGCATTTGCAGAAAAACATAACTTCAATTTTCCGTTATTGGGAGATTACAACAGCAAAACAATTAGCGACTATGACATTTTGATGAAAGACTTGCTTCACATTAAAGACTACAACGCAGCAAAACGTTCTGTATTTGTAATAATGGAAGACGGAAAGATTGGTTACAAGTGGGTTTCAGAAGATCCATTAAAGGAACCAAACTACGAAGAGATTAAAAATTTCCTCAAGTAGGAAAAATTTCTTTTTTATTCTATATCTGCAATAACGTCGCCTTTTGCGACAGTTGCGCCTTCTTTAATTTTGAGATTTTTAACTTCACCATCTTTGTGTGCCTTTACTCCAACTTGCATTTTCATTGATTCTAAAGTACAAACGACATCACCTTTCTTGATTGAATCACCATCAGCAACTGAGATTGAAACAACTTTACCAGGGATTTGACTTTTGAGTGCTACTTGGGCACCACCTGCACCGCCACCGCCAGAGTTTTTGTAAACAATTTCGTCAAAGTGAGTATTCATGTTTAGTGTAACTGGAACATTATCAATTACAAGATTCATTTCGTTAGTTGCAGTATCAAGATATTTTGCTTTATGATATTGTTGATCTAAAATGAATTCTATACCTTTTGCATTCATACTGAGGATTTTTAATTGATGTTCTTTGTCATTGATCTTTATCACATAATCATTGTTACCTAAGTTTTCAGTGATTTTTCCTTCAAATGATTTTTCAACGTCAGCTACCTTATAGTCCATTAATCATCAATCCAGTTTATTTTTCCAAGTTGCACTGCTAGAGTTATCGTTTTGAACTCTGTTCTTAAAGTATTCAGAATGAATAATGGCTGCAGCTAAAGCAGCTTCACTCTTATCTTCTTTTTCTTTCTTAAGATCTTCAGATAGTTTATCAATCATACCATAACGTTTCAAAAAGTCAGTTGAGAGTTGTCCATTTTTGTACTCTTCAGAGTTTAGAATTGTTTTGTAAAGTGGAATTGATGTTTCAACACCTTGAACATACATGTCATTTAATGCAGTAAGCATTCTAGTTCTAGATTCTTCAAATGTTGGTCCCCATGTACAGAGTTTTGCCATCAATGAATCATAAAATGGAGATACAGTACATCCAGGATATAGATAAGTATCACATCTAACATTTGGTCCTGCAGGAATTGTTACATCTGGAACAGGTCCAGTTGAAGGTGCAAAGTCCAAAAATGTATCTTCAGCATTGATTCTACATTCAATTGCATAACCATTCATCTTTAGATCTTTTTGTTTGAATGGAAGTGGTTCGCCATTTGCAATATCAATTTGTAATTTGACAAAGTCTAATCCTGAAACCATTTCACTAATTGGATGTTCTACTTGGAGTCTTGCATTAATCTCAATAAAGTAAAATTCACCATTATCTGCTCTAAGGAATTCGGCAGTACCAAGGTTAGTGTAATCAACTGCTTCTGCTGCTTTAACAACTAATTCACCAATCTCTTCTCTTTTTGCTTCATCTACAACAGGAGAAGGAGTTTGTTCAATTAGTTTTTGATTTCTTCTTTGAATAGAACACTCTCTTTCAAAGAGATGTACAGCATTACCATGATGATCTCTACACATTTGGTATTCAATGTGTCTTGTCTTTTCTAGGAATTTTTCAACAATTATGGCAGATTTTCCTACAGCAGCAATAGATTCAGAAGTTACTGTTTCAAAGCCTTCTTGTAGTTCTTTATCATTAGTAACTAATCTGATTCCACGACCTCCACCACCATAAACTGATTTCAAGAGTACAGGATAACCAATTTCATTTGCAATTTTTTCTGCTTCATCTGCAGTATCCACTAGTCCTGGACTTCCAGGTACAGTTGGAACTTCAGCCTTTAGCATTGCTGCTTTACATTCCATCTTATCACCACATAGATTCATGGAGTCAGCAGATGGACCAATGAAATTAATTTTGTTTTTTTCACATAATCTTGCAAAGTCATCGTTTTCAGAAAGGAAACCATAACCTGGATGCACAGCATCTGCACCTGCTGACAACATCACTTCAAGAATTTTTTCTTGATTAAGATAGGATTTTGCTGGAGCTGCTTCTCCAATGTGATAAGATTCATCAGCTTTCTTTACATGTAAAGAATTGTAATCTTCATCAGAGTATACTGCAACAGTCTTGATACCTAATGCATTACATGTTCTAATGACTCTGAGAGCAATCTCTCCTCTGTTTGCGATAAGTACTTTCTCAATCATTTTAATCACAAATTGATATTTCCATGTTTTCTAGGAAGTTGTTTTTCTCTTTTGTTTGCAAGCATTTTGAGAGCTTTAATCAACATAGGTCTTGTTTCTGCAGGATCAATTACATTATCAACTGTTCCGTGTGATGCTGCAACGTATGGGTTTTCAAATTTTTCTGTGAACTCATCAATCAATTTCTTTTTGAGTTCTTCAGGATTGTCTGCATCTGCCAAGTCTTTTCTGTTCATAATTTTTACAGCAGCCTCTCCACCTAATACAGCACAACGTGCAGTTGGCCATGCATAATTAATATCAGTTCTAAGGTTCTTACTTCCCATTGCAATGTATGCTCCACCATATGCCTTTCCAATTACAAGTGTAATTCTTGGAACGGTTGCTTCACAATATGCATAGAGTAATTTACTACCATGTCTAATGATACCGTTATGTTCTTGATTAGAACCTGGCATGTAACCTGGTGTATCTACTAGTGTGATAATGGGGATGTTAAACGCATCACAGAATCTAATGAACCGTGCAGATTTGTTTGAGGAATCAATATCAAGTGCTCCTGCCAAGTGCATTGGATTGTTTGCAATAATTCCAACTACGTGACCATCCATTCTAGCATAACCTACAACAATATTTGGTGCAAATAGTTCATGTACTTCAAAGAACTCGTGATTATCTACAATGGAGTTGATAATTTCTTTCATATCGTAAGGTTGTAGTGGATTTTCTGGGATAACATTAATGAGATTATGATCTAATCTATTTGGATCATCATCGGTTTTAATTTTTGGTGGTTCTTCAGAATTATTTTGTGGTATGAAAGAGATTAATTTCTTGATATAATCCATACATTCGTATTCGTTTTGTGCAACAAAGTGTGCAACTCCACTTTTTGATCCATGTGTCATAGCACCACCAAGATCATCCATTGAAATTTCTTCACCTAAAACAGTCTTTACAACATCAGGACCAGTAACAAACATTGATCCTGCCTTTTCTACCATTACAACAAAGTCTGTCATAGCTGGTGAATAGACTGAACCACCAGCAGAAGGACCAATACTTGCTGTAATTTGAGGAACAACACCTGAGGCTAATTGATTATGATAAAATATATCTGCAAATCCATCAAGACTCATTATTCCTTCTTGAATTCTTGCACCACCAGAATCCATAATTCCAATGACTGGACATCCAGTTCTAACTGCATGATCCATTAGTTTAGTAATTTTTTTGGCCCCCATTTGACTTAGAGTTCCACCAAGAACTGTAAAATCATAAGCAAATACGAAGATTTGTCTACCATTAACATTTCCATATCCGCCAACTACACCATCAGTAAAGAATTTCTTTTTCTGCATATCATATTCATGATAATGATGGGTCACCATTGGATCGATTTCGGTAAAACTACCCTCATCTAATAGTAGATCGATTCTCTCTCGAGCAGTTAATTTGCCTTTATCATGTTGGGCCTTGATCCTATCTTGACCACCACCTTGTTGAGAAGTTTTGTGTTTATTACTATAATTTTCAAGTTTTTCTGAATGCATAGCAGTTATCTAGTCAAAAATGATTTCCTATATTAATTTAGTTTGAAGAAATTTCTATCTAATTTTTTTAGAAAATACCATGTAGAAATTTAACAATTTTAGAAAATTATGAGTTAATAATTGGAAATTTTTTGTTAGTAGCTTTTTGGTAGGAGGGAAAGGTGTGGGTTTTTTCACTACATTTTTTACATATACAGAATTGAGAGACGTTTGGAATATCACAGCTTTCCTGAAATTCACATTGTTCGCATCCAGCTGAACCACCACAAACTATACACTGTAGTTCATGAACTTCAGCACATTTTTCATGCTTTACCCCAAGTCCTTTTGCCCACAGACCAATTTCATTAATTTCAATTTTTTCATTGCATACAATACAAGTTCCAGGGAACTTCATAGGTATTTTTCTCCAACTCATTGTATCAGTTCAATCTCCTTTTCAATAATATCACTAAACGTTTCTTCTAGTTCCAACTCTAATGAATTATTTTTTATACAAAATAAAACAAAAGGTAATCCAAAGGTAACAAATGCACTAGATGACAAATGTAATTTTTTTGCCATAATAGAAGAAAGCGATTTTATTTTTGCTCCATCCCAACGAATTCTATTGAGTAAAGGCCACGAAAGATTGTATTGTGCATATCTAACTCTATCATCATTTTGATAAAGTTTAATCAAAATATCATTAAGATATCTTAGTAATCTCCAATTTTGTGTTCTAACAATTTTTCCATATAGCATGTCAGCTTCAGAAATTATTTCCAAATATTTTGCAAGTGTTTCAGTATCCAAACTACTCGTAACAATGCTAGAGTAAAATGCATTAATTTTTTCTCTAGGATCAATTTGCATTGAATACAAAACACCTCTAGCTTCCTCAACAGATTTTGATTTGAAAAATGCATTAACACCATCTTCAACATGAATATTTTCAAATGTTGTTTCTGTTTGTGGATTAAATCCTGTAACCATTGATTGTGTCAAATTAATCATCGAACGTATGTCACCTCTAGACTTGTCAATTACTTTGATTAAAGAGCCAGGACTAAGTTTTGCATTTTCTTTTTTCAAAACATTTTCCAGATAAACTCGAAGTAGACGTGGTGGAATTTTTTTGAAAGAAATTGTTTTGACAGCTTTTTTGATATTTTTCATTTTATCAGATGTGTCATCGTTTGCAGCAAGGATGATTGGAACAGTTGGTTCTTTTAGAATATCAACTAGTGCCGCCACACCACCATAATCTCCACGACCATGAATTCCATCTACCTCATCAACAAATATCATTGGAGTTCCAAGAACGCTTACGTTTCCCAATACAGGAGTAAGAATCTCATTAATTCTGGATTTACTTCTAACATCACTTGCATTAAGCCCAATCATATCATAGCCAAATTTTTTGGCTACAAGAAAGGCCATTGTAGTTTTCCCTATTCCAGGAGGGCCAACTAAAAGGAGAGGTTTTGTACCTTTTTTCCATTTAACAAACCATTCCATGATTGCAGCGCGAGATTCTTCATTTCCAACCATGTCAGAAATATTCTGAGGTCGGTATTTTTCAGACCACATCAATTTTATCACTTTCTTGGAAGATTTTTGTTCAAATCTGACCAGATGTTTTCTTCTTGCAATTTCTTATACCAGAATTGATTATAATGTTCTACAGTAAGAAATAGGAATTCTAAAAATTTGGTATGTGAGAAATTATCGGGTAATTTTTCTAGTGCATCTCTTGCTTCTTTCAAATAGGATTCGCTATGTTTCATTGTTTCTTCAAATCCACGTTTTGCATCATTCATTTTTAATGAATAAAATAATGGCCAAGAAGGAATTTTTGCAGCTCTATCCCTAATGCTATCTTCAATTTCATTTCCACACCCTACAGATTCTGCAGCTTTTGCCATTCCAGTGTAAAAAATGTCAGCTAAAGGTGCACGATTTAGAGCCATGTTTCTACCGGCAGTTCCCATAACAGAACGATATTTTTTGTAACTTTCAATTAATTCTTCTTCAGTAATTTCAGTAGGCTTATCTTTTAATTTTGTATCAAGATATTGTCCAATTCTTGCTTGTTTGAAACCTTCCTCAAATTCTTTTAGTACATCTTCCCCACCCTTTGAAATTTTTTCTCTTGCAAGTTTCAAAATATACGGATTCATCAATTTGTAATCGTCCAAGTATTCCAAATCTTCATCTTTATCCACAATTCTATCCATTGGTTCACTAAGATCAATTGCAATAATGTGACCATCAACAATATCTTCTCTCATTGTGGTGTTTGGGTCGTCTTTGAAATAATCTGTAGATGCATCAAAAAGACCATTAAAAACAGGAAATGTCATTTTAACAAAATTAGAATTTAAAATTCTAAGTACTCTATCGTGTAAGGTGTCAAAATCTTGTAGTTTTGATTTTATAGGCTCAATTTCAGATGCATTCAAAATAATTTCAGTAGAACCTACTTCTTCAGCAAATTGTTGTTGAGTTGTATTTGGAGATTGATCAGTCTTAATTTGTTCAAATAGATTTTTTGCAAATCTTTCTGCAAATGTAGGAAATGCATCTTCAGCCTCTTGCTTGTATTGATTAAATAATTTGAATCCCTTTGATTTGAATAAACCCTGTTTGATGATTTGTTTTCCAGGTTTTGTTCCCATTAAAGCACTTTTACTAAAAATTGATTCGTCTTTTCCACTCACAATCAAAATTCAATGTGTTGTTATTTATGCTTTCAAAACAAAAATTTTCTTCACTTAAATTACGAATCAAGTATATTTTCTCATGGAAGTTATTGAAATTCTTCGTGAAGTTTCAAACAAGATTTATCAAAATGTAAAAGATATTGCAGGAACTGAACATGCTGCTGGAGATTTTGGAAGAGGAGCAGGTGGAGATATTTCAAGAAACATAGACATTATTGCTGAAAAAACAGTTCTAGATTTTTTAAGAGAAATTAATTTTCCATGTATCGTTTTAGGTGAAGAATGTGGGAGAGTTGAATTATCAAAAGAGCCAAAAGGCTTTGTAATAATGGATGCAATTGATGGTTCTGCAAATGCAGTAAGAGGAGTACCTTTCTTTTGTAGTTCATTAGCTTTTGCAACAGAAAACAAACTTAGTTCCATCACAGATGGAGTTATCACAAATCTGCATAATGGTGAAATGTATTGGGCTTCAAAAAACAAAGGTTCGTACTTCAATCAAGAACAAATGAAAGTACACAACAAAGATCCAATTTACAAAATTGTTGGAATAAACACATCAGGTGCATCGACTGAGTTAATGAAAAAACTTTACCCAATATTTGAAAATCATAACCATACAAGACATTTTGGAGCAAATGCACTAGAAATGGCATTGTTTGCAAGAGGATTAATGGATATTTTTATCGATTTACGAGATAAAATCAGGATTCAAGATATTGCAGCAGGTTATTTGATTGTCAAAGAAGCTGGAGGTTTATTGTTAGATGCAAATCTAAATCCATTGGATGCAGATCTTAGCTACGATACGAGAGTTTCTTTTATTGCAGCTGCAAATCAGAAAATTCTTGATGAAATAATGTCACAGATCAATGAATAAAAATTCAATTTTTCGTTAAGAAATTAATTTTTTTATCAAGTTTAACAGAAATATATTTATCCAAAGTAGCGAAAAAACTTGTGGTATGGTTAGTGAGACTAAGGCCAAGGTCATTTACAGAGAATTATTAAAAGAAGACCTTGTGATCATTAGATTACTACCAGAAGGAGGAATGCCAGAATACAAGACTGGTCAATTTTTAACAATAGGCGTTCCAATACCAGCAGAAAAAAAAATTGTAAGAAGAGCATATTCAATTGCATCACATGCTGAAAATAGAGATTATTTTGAATTTGTAATTAGATGGGTAAGAAAACCACTACCAGGTAGAGTTACTACAGAATTATTCTATTCAAGTGTAGGTGATGAAGTTTGGTTAGGAGATCCTAGTGGAACTGCATTACAAATTAGTGATGTATTGCCAAACGGACAAGAAGATAAAAGAAGAGTAATCTGTGTTGGTGGAGGTACAGGAATTGCACCATTTGTTGCTTTTGCAAAACATTTCCATGATACAAATGACAAAAGAGAAGTTGTTGTTTTACATGGTGCAAGTTATGTCGATGAATTAAGTTACAAACGTCTGTTTACTGATTTGGAGAATGAAAGTGAAAAACGAGGAAGGGATCAATGGAACTTTAGATACAGAGCAGCCATTAGCAGACCAAAAGAATTTTTCAACAGATCATGGAATGGTCACGTAGGCAGAGTTGAATCATTCTTTGCACCGGATAAAAAAACGGGAATGTCACCTGTAGAAGAGATGGTAGGAGAAAAGATTACTCCTGAAAATACAATCATCTACATTTGTGGTTATCAAGGTACTATTGATGGAGTAATTGATTCTCTAGGACCACAGGGTTTTGTTACAGAACATGAAAAGAAACCAGATGGAAGTTTTGGAATCAAGTTTGAATCCTACGGGTAGAACATAGACTTCAAATTATATTTTCAAGAAATGTTGTCACTATGTCAACATTACCTGTGGATTTTTATAGTGAATCTTTTTTTTTCATAAGTATGACAGAACTCAAGTGTAGAGATTATGGTTTTGAATGTGATTTTGTAGCCAGTGGAGAGACAGAACAAGTTATTGAAAACTTTAGAAATCACACTGAAGAGGAACATGGAATTGATTATTCAAAAGAAGCAATTATGCAGTTTCTACTTAGAAAACAGGGTCTTTAAGAAAATTAATTTTCTAATTTTTGCATTCTAATTGACAATACAGGTAGTTCTTTATCTATAATTTTTTCAACTGCTGGAACAATACCTTTTCTAGCTTTAACACTTTCTTCATAGAGTTCAGCAATTTGATCTCTAAACAACAATTTGATTCCCGGAAGGGATGTGATGTCCTCATTTACAGCTCTTGGTTCTGAAATATCCATGATAAGAGTACCTTTCTTCTTTTCCTCCATAACCAATCGTATTCTCTCATGAGTGATTATGAAATAGTCTGCAGTTGTAGCAACAAAGACAATATCATACTTGTCTAAACCTGCCAACGCATCATCAAAATTAACAGGAGTTCCACCGACAACTGTTGAAAAGCCCGTAGCCCTATCAAGGGTTCTGCTGGCAACATCATAAGGAACTTCTTTCTTATTGAGTGTCTTTGCAACTTGTGCTGCAGATTCACCAGTTCCCATTAACAATACCTTCTTTTTTGAATCCAAACCTGCTTTTTCATCAACTAATTTGACTGCAACATCACCAAGAGAGATAACATCTTTTTCTATTCCAGTAGCATCTCTCATTTTTGTGGCTAATCTAATAACACTTTCAAATAATTTATTCAAAATCTTGCCAGAAGTTCCTGCTTGTTTTGCTTTTTCAAGAGATTGAACAATTTCATCATAAACTTCTTTTTTACCTACAACAAAAGAATCTAGTCCTGCAGCTAAGCGTAATAAATGCAAATAGACATCATTGCCTTTGTAGACTTCGATAGTTTGATCAAAATGATCAATATCTATTTGTTCTAAAGAAGATAACGATACCCAAGTGTCTTTGACTTGATTTAAGATAAGACCTTTTGCTTCATCTCTTCTTGCATCAGGAGAATCTTCATCTTCAACATTACTTACTGTAAATATTTCAACTCTACTTGCAGTTTGAATAATTATACATTCATCAACACCAGGAATTTTTTTGAATTCTTCACATGCTGCTCCAACATCTTCAAACTCAAATTTTGATAAAGAGTGAATTGGCACATTTTTAAAAGTCACACGTGCATTCATTACATCAAAACTTACGTTACCCAAATCATCTCATCCTCATTTAGCTGTTATTTTGCTTCTTCCACCATGAGCTGTTCTAAATACATTCATGCCAATAAAGTAATTTTCATGCAATGATTCCAAATAAGTAATTTCATCTTCTAAATCTTTAATTTCTTTTTCAGATGCATCAGGATAATTTTTTAATGTTTCAAGTTTTAATTTTGCAACTTCTAGAATTTCCCCTACACCACGTTCATAATTTGATTTTCCTTCGAATTCGGGACTAAGTACATGTTCAGGAACATATGCAGGAGTTTGATCCTGAGGAGTTTCTGCTTTTAATGTAAGGGATTCTTGTTGTTCTGCAGTAAGAATAGGTCGTGGGAAACGATCTTCTTTTTCTAACCAAAATTCAGGTTCACCCATTTCACGTCTAAAGATTTCCTCACCTTGTCGTTTAAAGCTATAATCAGGAGCTTTTGCAGCATCTGCCTTTACTTCAGCTGCAATTGCTTTGTATTCCTCTTCAGCAGCAGCTTCAGCTTCTGCTTTTGCTGCTTGTGCTTTTGCAAGAGCTTCTTTTACAGCGTTTTCAGCTTCTTCTGCGGCCTTTGCGGCAGCTTCTGCTTTTGCTGTTGCTTCAGATGCTTGTTTTGCCTCTTCAACAGCTTTTGCAGCTTCTGCTTTTGCTGTATCTTCAGCAGATGGTTTCTCTGATGTAGAATCTTCAGTAGGTTTTGCTTCTACTTCAGATTCTTTTTTCTCTTCAGACAACAAAATAATCAAAAATTTGCCTGAATTTTAATATTCTTGTGATAAAGACTGTAAATCATTAATTTTTGAACGAATAATCATGAAAAAACAATTTTGATCGGTTCTATAATGACTAAATGAAAAAGATGGCGCCCTCGGCGGGATTTGAACACGCGTCTCAGCCGTGACAGGGCCGAATTCTAGACCGGGCTATACTACAAGGGCACAAGTTCACTGAGTCAAATTGCCAGATTAAAAGTTTCTGTCACTAAAATAAATTTTGTAAAAGACTAAATTATACACGTAAAGCATTTTTCGTGAGGGTCTATGGCGCAGCCAGGTAGCGCACCGGACTTTTAATCCGGTTGTCAAGGGTCCGAATCCCTTTAGACCCGCTACTTTTCTTTTTCATTAAATAATTTCATCAATTTGTTTTTTCAAATCTTCAAGAGAAGAGTTGATCTTATTTTCTCTATGAGTAAGATTGGTTCTAAAATCATTAATTTTTTTAATTCTATCTGAAATCATTCGTTTTTGTTCATCATATCCTGAAGAACCAAAAGATTTTCTTTCCTTGAGTGAGGATATCACAGTTATAGAAGAAATAATTTCTGAGACTAGTTTAGGATCAACTTTTGTGTCAGCGACAGATTTTTTGATATCCGATGAAGTAAGTTTTGAAATTGGTTTTTTTGATAAATGTGCCAACTGAACCAAAGAGCCAGCAATTTTATGAGTTACACGAAAGGGTATTCCTTCTTTAACTAACTTTTCTGCAATATCTAATGCAATAAGATTACTAGATTCTGTCACTTTTTTCATTTGTTTTTCATTTACTTTCAAAGTAAGAAGCATTGATTTGAAAATTAAAAGTGCATTTATTGAAATTTTTGATGTGGACCAAATTGAAGATTTTATTTGTTGCAAGTCACGTCCGTAACCAGATGCTAATCCTTTAACAGTAGTTAGAATTGCAGTAAGATTTCCAATTACTTCAGCTGTTTTTCCACGAGTTAGTTCTAAGATATCAGGATTTTTCTTTTGAGGCATTACACTTGATGGTGATGTAAATTCATCGGCTAATTCAATAAAAGAAAATTCAGACGTAGACCAAATTACAAAATCTTCAGCAATTTTACTTAGGTTAGTCATCAAAATTGAGATCATTGAAACGTATTCTGCTACAAAGTCACGAGTACTAGTTGCATCAATTGAATTTTCAACTACATCATCGAATCCCAGCATCTTTGCAGTGCTATGTCTATCAATTGGGATACTTGTTCCGCCAACAGGTCCTGCTCCTAATGGACTTTGGTTAATTCTTTCAAATGTTCCATAGAGTCTTTGAAAGTCTCTTGATAAAACATCCGCATGTGCAAGAAGATAATGAGAGAATAAGCCAGCTTGAGCTTGTTGAAGATGAGTGTAAAGCGGCATAATGGTTTTTTGGTGATTTTTAGCCACAGAAACTAGTGCTTCGATAGTATCTAAGAGGCAATTACAGATAATATTGATGTCATCTCTAATTTTCATTCGAATATCTAAAACAACTTGATCATTTCTTGAACGTGCTGTATGCATTTTACCGCCACTGGCCATTCCAGCTTGTTTGATTACGAGTGCTTCAATCAATTCATGAATATCTTCAGCACCTGATGAGGAATCAAATGTTTCATCTTTTAAACTCTCCAAAGAAGAAAGGATCTTTTTTGCATCATTTTTTGTGATTATGTTTTGTTGATATAACATCAGAGCATGAGCTTGACTTCCAACAATGTCATAAAAAGCGATTGCATTATCATCATCAATGGATGAAACATAATCTAAAGTAATATCACTCAAATCATTTCCAAGACGTGAACGATACATTACCTAAGGTTCTAGAATGGTTATATATAGCATCGACGCTTTTGCCCACATGAGTCAAGATATCAAACAGCTTCGAGTAAAACTATTCGACGAGTTATCAAAGATTGTAGATCCAGAAATTAACACATCAATTGTAGAACTAGAATTAATTGATGAAGTTGATATCAATGGTAGTGATGTCAAAGTTGATTTGCACTTAACAAGTCCATTCTGTCCAGCTGTGTTCGGTTTCAAAATTTGTCAAGACATACATGATAATCTTTTGAAAGTGGATGGAGTTGATGATGTTAAAGTTAATGTGTCAAATCACTTCATGGCAGAACAGATTAACAATCAAGTTAACAATAGTCCAAATCCAAAAAAACTTGGTTAGCTTCTAAAACCAAGCATATATCCTCTAAGAAGTTGAATTCCCATTGCTGGGTCAACACCTTTCGGACATACTTGGCTACAAGAACCTGCAAAGTGACATCTCCAAATTCCATGTGAGTCATCAATGATTTTTAGTCTGGAATCTTTTCCTTTATCTCTGCTATCAGCCACATATCGATAGGCTTGAGCAAGAGCTTGTGGTCCAACAAATGAAGAATCAGTAGCCATAGTTGGACATGCTGAATTACACAATCCACATTTGATACAATTTGCAAATTGGATGTATTTTTCTAATTCTTCAGGAGATTGTAAGAATTCTTTTGCATCAGATTCCAATTCAGTATCTTCTCTATCAAGATAGGGTTTGATTTTGTGATGAGTGTCAAATAATCTTTCAAACTTTACTGCCAAATCTCTGATGATTGGGAAATTGTTCATGGGTTCAACAGTTACAACATCAGAATCCAATTCACTAACTTTGGTAAAGCATGCTAATCTTGGTTTCCCATTAATTATCATTCCACATGAACCACATGTAGCTTGTCTGCATGAATAACGAACAGCAACAGAGTGATCATGATGTTGTTTGACATCAAGGATTGTTTCTAAAACAGTTGTCCATTTTTCAACTGGAACAGAAAATTCCACGAATTGTTTTTCATTATCCTTTTCAGGATTGAATCTTGCAATTCGTAGTGTTTTTGTTTGTGGAGGTTGATTATCTGCAACATCAGAAACTTGTGCCATCTCTATACCATCCCCATGTTAGTCATAATAATTGTTCGTGAACCATATGCAATTAATACAAACATTGCCGTAAGACAACCGTAAGAAACTGCTTTTTCATAGGTACGACCTTGTTTGAGTTCCAATAAAATAACTCTTAGACCATTAAACCCATGTATTGAAAGCAAAACTAGGATCAATTCTAGCATTATTGCATAAGGAATGAATTTGTAGTTTGCAAGAACTGTTTCATATTCTAAGGAATCAGCAAAATTCATAGTCATACGCATTAGTATGTGAACTGCAACTAAAGCAACTGCTGCCAAAGCAGTTCCATAGTGAATTTTCATTATTGTGCTTTCTCTCATATCACTCACCAAACATTACGGCCATACCGTACATGAAAGCAATTGCTGCAAGAATTATAGCTGAATAGATTCCTATCTTGTGTCTATAGTTTTGAGATGCTGGATCATATGGATAATCAGGTCTTGTAGGTTTTCCTACACCAACTCCACCATGGCCCAACATCACTCTAATCCCATTAACAGTATGGAAGACACACATTGCAATGACAATTCCCATACCAACATGTCCTTCAGGAGTTTGAGTTAATGCAAGAAAGTCATCCCATCCTACACGTCCTCTCAAAATATTGCTTGTTTCGTAAATGTGAGCTACAAAATATGCAAGTAATCCCAATCCACTTAATCTCATTAACCAATAGGCTACTCTTTCAATTCCATAACGACTAGGATTAGCCATTCCTTTGAAGCCTTCTTTGTGTTCATCTTGAGTCATTTAGTATTTCCTCTCCACTGGTTGATACTTAGTGATTGTTACTGGATGTGTTTTCATTATTGGTTCGTTTGGATCATAGTAAGCAAGGGTATGATGTAAAAAGTTTGTATCATCTCTTTTAGTGTAATCTGTTCTGGCATGAGCACCACGAGATTCTTTTCTGTTAATTGCACCAATCAGTACAATTTCAGCAACTCTAAACATAGAATCAAGCTCCATAACATTTGAAAAGTTCGTATTGTACTCTTTTGCTTTATCATCAACATGTTTCCAAGTTTGTGCTTTGAGTTCACGGATTTTCTTAAGACCAGCAACAAGATCTGTTTCATTTCTATAAACGTAAGCTTTCTCATTCATTACATCAGTTAATGCTTGTCTAATTTCATATGGATTTGCATCACCATTTCCTCTAAAAATTCCATCATAGATTCTCTTCTCTTCTGCTGCAACCAAGTGATGTGGCCATTGATCTGCAGTTGTATTATTCATAGCATATTCAGCTGCAAGTTCTCCTGTGATTTTTCCCCAAACAATACATTCTGAGGTGGAGTTTGCCCCCAATCTATTTGAGCCATGTACACTGTTACATGCAACCTCACCTGCAGCCCAAACACCTTGGATTTCGGTTGCACCATCAATGTCAGTATGAAGTCCACCCATCATGTAATGGCAAACAGGTCTAATGTCAAGTAATTCTTCAGCAGGATCAATTCCTGAAAACTTGATAGAAATTTCTCTAATTCCACCTAACTTCTCTTTGATCTTTTCATCACCAAGATGTCTCAAATCAAGTTTCATACAATCAACTCCTGTTTCATGTTTGAAACCACGACCTTCTTGAATTTCTGTCATAATTGAACGAGAAACAATATCGCGCGGAGCTAATTCCATTTTTCCAGCAGCATAAGTTTTCATGAATCTCTCACCTTTATTGTTTAGAAGATAACCACCTTCTCCTCTTGCACCTTCAGTAATCAAAATACCAGATGGCAAAATTCCAGTTGGATGGAATTGTACAAACTCCATATCTTTGAGAGCCATGCCTGCACGCAATCCCATATCCAATCCATCAGGTGTTGATGACAAAGCATAAGTTGAAAAACTGTACAATCTACCAGCACCACCAGTTGCAATGATGAGAGCTTTTCCTTTGATTGTGTAAAATGTTCCAGAACCTAATTCAATTGCAGTAAGACCCATGAATTTTTTTCCGTCATGAACAATGGAGGTTGCAAACCATTCGTTAAGATATTCTATATTTTCATGTTTTTGACAAGTGTCATACAATGTTTGCATTTCAAAGAAACCAACTTTGTCAGATGCATAAGTTGCTCTTGGGAAACTATAACCACCAAAGTTTCGTTGATCAATTCTTCCATCTTCTTTTCTAGACCATGGCATGCCCCAATGATCTAGTTGATGAATTTCTTGTGGCATTTCAACACAAAGTCTTTCTGCAACATCTTGGTCTGCAAGAAAGTCACTACCCTTTACGGTGTCATAAACATGAGATTCAATTGTATCACCTGCATCTTCTTGAATAACTGCAGCAGTTCCACCTTCTGCAGAAACAGAGTGAGAACGCATTACCTGTAATTTTGAAACAATACCAATTTTCAAATGAGGTCCTTTTTTTGCAGCTGCAATTGCTGCCCTAAGACCAGCTAACCCAGAACCACAAATTATCAAATCAAACTCGATTGAATCGACCATTTTAAGATAAACTTGGTTAGAGCGGGATAAATATGTAGTAATTGTTAGGAGGGATCCAAAATCTTCATATATATCACTAGTGATATCACTAGTGATGATTTCTGAGTGGTTTCAGAGAGTAGGAAGCTCAGTACCCAGGGGATTTTCAAGATATTTCATACTTGAATTATTAAAGAAAAAAGAGCAAACTGGAAAAGAGATCATAGATTATGCAGTAGAGCAAAGTAACGGAATTTGGAAACCATCACCAGGATTGATCTATCCATTACTTGGGAGATTGTTAGATGAAGGATTAATTCAGGAAACAAAAGGTGGAAAGTATCAACTAACCAAGAAGGGTGCTGAAACCGCACAAGACGTAGACAAAGTTAATGACATTATAAAAAAGCAATTAGATGTTTTATTCAGATTGGGAAATGTTGGAAGATTTGTTGCAATGGATCTATTAGAAAAAATATCTTCAATGGGAGCAATTTTGAGTTCAAATGTAGCAAACATGACTACAGAGGAAACTGAAAAATATAGAAAATTTCTTCAAGATGAACTAAAAAAAATTGATGCGAAAGACGTTCAAAATAAAGGCAAAGAGATCAAAATAGAATAATTTTTGAAAAGTGAAGATATCCTCAAACAAGAGATGTTGACATCACTCAATAGTTTTAAAATCATAAATAATTCATAGAAACAACAAGTTTATGAAAAATTTACGTAGTATGTTAAAATCAAACAAACCTTTGGTTATTCCTGGAGTTTATGATGCAATCGGTGCAAAAATTGCAGAAAAAGTAGGATTTGATGCAATGTTTCAAACAGGGTATGGCACATCAGCCACACTCTTTGGAATGCCAGATTATGGATTCATAGGTGCAACAGAAACAGTTGACAACGCAAGGAGGATTTGCAGAGCAGTGAAAGTTCCAGTTATAGTTGATTCAGATACAGGTTATGGAAATGCTCTTAGTGTTTGGAAACTTGTAAAAGAATTAGAGTCTGCAGGAGCATCAGGAATTTTTCTAGAAGATCAAAGATGGCCTAAAAGATGTGGACATATGCAAGGAAAAGAAGTTGTTTCACAAGAGGAATACACAGAAAAACTTGGTGCTGCAATAGATGCAAGAGAAAATAAAAATTTCATTATTGTTGCAAGAACAGATGCAAGAGCAACAGAAGGACTTGATGCTGCAATAGAAAGAGGATTACAAAATAAAAAAACAGGAGCTGATGCAGTATTTGTTGAAGCCCCAAGATCAATTGAAGAGATGAAACAAATTGGAAAGTCAATAAAAGCACCACTTGTAGCAAATATGATTGAAGGTGGAGCAACTCCAATAAGTTCAGCTCAAGAACTACACAAGATGGGATTCAAAATAATCTTGTATCCATTATCAGTATTGTTTGCAAATACTTTTGCTACAATGAACATACTTCAAGAGTTAAAGAAAACTGGAACCACTTCAAAATACAAGAACAAAGTCGTGAATTTTGATCAATTCAATGATCTTGTAGAACTTTCAAAGTTCAGAAAGATGGAAAAGAAGTACGGATTTTCAAAAAGAGAATAAAATAAAAAATTACAAGTAAAGCCAGTTATGACTGGTTTCTCTTTACTTCAATTTCTATTGTTGAAACATTTCTTGTTCTACCGTCTTGAGACTCTAAAGATTCTGAGCCTATTTTGATTTCTCCGATAGAGTATCCTGCATTTTCTGTTTTTCTTGCAATGATTTGAGCTACATCTACAGCACGTCCAATGCTGAGTCCTCTAGCTTTGATGTTTACGGATGGTATGTTTGCCAGTTGAATTAATGTTGATGTAACATATGCCATCAATGGCTTTTTACCAATGAATATGGTGTCTCTTGCTTCAGTCGACATGGAGAATTTGCTATTTAACGATAATTTAAAGCTAGAAGCATTTTTTCTAGCATGAGTAAAGTTTTTTGAAAGATTTGAACTATTATTAACTAGAAAACAGGATTTGTTTAAGATTTGGAAAATATTGTAAAAGTTTTAGAATCTGGAAGTAGTCAAGAAAAAATCAAAATTTTGGAAACTCTGGATAAAACAGACAATCCAGAAGTTTTAGAAAAAATTATTTCAAAATTAGATGATAATGATATTCAAGTACGTGGAGAAGCGTTTAGTTCACTTGTATTAAATAAAAATAAAATTTCAAATATTTTAATTCAGAATTTAAATTCTACTAGTAAAAATATCAGAGGTTTTGCAGCACTAGCATTAGCAAATAGAAATGAAATTGATTCAATTCCCAATATAACAAAACTTGCAAAGGATGAACGTTCTATGGTAAGATCATGTGCAATTGGTGCACTAGGGCATTTAAAAGCTAAAGAAGCAAAAGATATTTTTCTAGATTCAGTTTTAGATACAAATGTAGAAGTAAGAAAAAGTGCATTACATGCAATAATTAATCTAAAATTTCCAATTTCAGAAGATAAAGTTAATGAAATTTCAAAAGATGCTGATTCTGAATTGTTAAAAATGCTTTCAAAATTAAAAAAGTAATGGTGGACCGGAAGGGATTTGAACCCTTGATCCGATGCATGCCATGCACCTATCCTACCAGACTAGACGACCGGCCCACATTCAGAATTCTGAATCAATAATATTTTTCAAATTGGTTATTAACGTTTAGCGGTCAAAAGCAAAATCGATTTATGAAATTAACACAATATATTTAACCGTCAATATAATGATTGAATCGTTATGGTAGTAGATAACAAAGCTACAGTCACATATGTACAGTTATTAAAAGAAGATCTTGTAATTATTAGATTAGTTCCAAAAGAAGGTCCGGTTCCAGAGTACAAAGCTGGTCAATTTATCACACTTGGATTACCTAATCCAGTTGAAGGTGGAAAAATTGTTAGAAGGGCCTATTCAATTGCATCACATCCAGAAAACAGAGATTACATTGAGCTTGTAATCAGATGGGTTAGAAAACCACTTCCAGGAAGATTAACTACACAGTTATTCAATGCAAAAGAAGGAGATGAAATTCTCTGGTTAAAACCAACAGGTAGAGCATTGTTAATCAATGAAGAGTTACCAAATGGTGAAAAGGACAACAGAAGAATCATCTGTATTGGAGGAGGAACAGGTCTTGCACCTTTTGTTAGTTTTGCACAACATCTACATGATTCAGGAGATAAACGAGAGATTGTTGTATTACATGGCGCCAGTTATGTGGATGAATTAAGTTACAAGGATTTACTAACAGAATTAGAAAATGAAAGTATCAGTAGAGGTAAAGATGAATGGAATTTCAAATATAGAGCAGCAATTAGTAGACCTCAAGAGTGGTTTAACAGATCATGGGCAGGTCAAGTAGGTAGAGTTGAAACATTCCTAAGACCACGAGATAGTGGAATGTCACCATTAGAAGAATTAATTGGAGATAAAATTACTAAAGAAAACACAATTTTCTATGTTTGTGGCTGGCAAGGTACAATAGATGGTGTAATGGATTTCCTAAAACCAAAAGGCTTTGTTACAGAACATGATAAACGCGAAGACGGTAGTTTTGAAGTCAAATACGAATCATACGGATAAAATTTTTAGAAAAATCATCATTGAAATATGAGATTTGTTTAGTGAGTCTAATTGATTACTGCACTATATCTTGCACATCTCAATCCAGTAACAAAAGCTCATGTAGAAATTATTGAGGAATTAAAAAAAGATGCTGACGTTGTTAAAGTGATGCCTGTTGTTTTCAAAGATGGTGAAAATGAAATCAACAGTAAAAGTTTTCCATTTAATTTTAAAACTAGAAGGAAAATGTTAGAATCAGTATTTGGAGATTCTATTCAAATTACAGATGACTATGCATTTTTTGCACCATTTAAGAAATACATGCCACCATTACTGTCACCAAAATCATGGCAATTACGAAAGCAAATTTTACGTGGTGTTGAAGGGGAATATTTTTCGTATACTGGAGATAAAGCCGAAGGATACATGTTGAAAATCTACAGACTAAAACCAAAGGTTGGAGAAAGGAAATCACTTTCAGCAGCATCAGTCAAAGAAAAATTGTATGATGCAGCACTTGGGAAAAAATCATCATGGAAAGAGGATGTTCCTGAAAACATAGCCAAAGTAATAGAAGACAATTGGGAAACAATTGAGAAATTTGCAGATTTGGAAGACATGACAACAAGAGTAGCTGGGATGAAATTTCCAAAAGAAGGCTGGTCAAAATAAATAGAGATTAATACACTACAGATAAAAATTTCCTATGAAACTTCCACTTTCAAAATATGTTTGGTTTGATGGAAAATTTGTTCCAACAGAAAAAGCACAAGTGCCAATCACAACACACGCAATACATTATGGAACATCTATCTTTGAAGGGATCAGAGCATATTGGAATGGAAAAAATCTTCATGTTTTTAGACTTGATGAACATGTAAAACGATTTAGAAAATCAGGGCAATTTTACAATATTTCATTAAACTTTACAGATAAAGAGATCACAAACGCCATTATAGGAATATGCAAAAAAAATAAACTCGAGAAATCATGTTACATAAGACCATTTTATTTTGTCGGAAATTATGGAATTAGTCTTCATGTAACAGAAAAAGCTCCAACAAATGTTGCAATATTCACATTTCCTTTTGGAGATTTATTTAACAAAAATGGGATTTCCGCAGGAATTGTTTCATGGAGGAAGTTTTCAGACATGTCAACTCCACCTCAAGCAAAGATGGGCGGAAATTATCTTAATTCAATCATTGCAACACAAGAAGCAAAAAGAAATGGTGTAGATGAGGCAATCTTACTTGATCATAATGGAAATGTAAGTGAAGCACCTGGTGAGAATATCTTTATTGTTAGAGAAGGTCAAATGGCAACTCCGTCATTAGCATCATCTGCATTAGATGGAATTACTCGGGATACAGTAATCAAAATTGCAAAAGATTTGGATATTGATATCGTGGAAAGAGACATTACGAGAAGTGAACTTGCAATATCTGATGAGATATTTTTAACTGGAACTGCAGCTGAGATCACACCAATAATTTCACTTGATGGAAAAAAGGTAAGTAATGGAAAACCAGGAGACATTACGAGGAAAATGATGGAAGAGTATACAGACATTGTAATGAACAAAAATGATGATTATTCGCATTGGTTAACTGCGGTGTATTAGATGAAAATTGTTCAAATTGGAACAGGTGGATGGGGTAAGAATCATGCTAGAATATTATCAGAACTAGGAGTACTCAGTGCAATTTGTGATGCAGATGCAAAACGTAGTAAAGAATTTGGAGAAAAATATTCTGTAAAGCATTATGAATCACTTGATGACATAATAGCATCTGAGGAGTTTGATGGAGCGTTTGTTGTTACACCAACATCCACTCATGCAGATATTGCCAAGAAATTACTTGAGTCAAAAAAACACGTATTTGTTGAAAAACCTCTCACATACAAAACAGAGGAAGGAGAAGAACTTGCAAGACTTGCAGAAAAAAATAAAGTAATTCTAACTTGTGGGTATATTGAGAGATTTAATCCTGCAGTAGAAGTTGTAAAAAATTTTGTTAAAGAAAAAAAATATGGAGACTTGATTATGCTAGAATTTCATCGAGAAAACAGAATGCCATTACACATTAAAGATGTAGGAATAATTTATGATACTTCAGTACACGATATAGACACAGCAAATTGGTTATTTGATGAAATGCCAAATTTAGTATTTGCAAGATCTGGACAAATCAAACATGAACATGAAGATTTTGCAACAATCATGTTAGGATACAAAGATAATAAAGTTGCAATCATTACATCTAATTGGATTACACCAAAAAGAATCAGAAAGTTTCATGCAATTTGTAATGATGCAAGGATTTCATCAGACTTTATCACCCAAGAAATCAAAGTAGAAAAACAAGAGGAAATTGAAAATATAGAAAATGAAAAACAGGAACCTTTGCTAATGGAGATTCAAAGTTTTCTTAATGCCATGGAAGGTAAAGATGAGCATATTGTAAAAGCACAACAAGCAGTAAATGTTACAAAAATCGCCGAAGCTGCACTTTTATCTAGTCAGAAAGGAGTTCCAATATACTTAGATCTAAAATGAACAAAACTATGATTGACATATTGGCATGTCCAATTGATAAAAATCACCCTTTGGAATTATTTGAGATAAAAGAAAAAGACAATGTAATTTCAGAAGGCGCTTTGTTTTGTAAAAAATGCTCTAGATTTTATCCCATAATTGAAGAAATTCCAATTATGCTTCCTGATGAATTACGGAATAAAAAACAAGAGATTGAATTTTTAGAAAATTTCAAAGATAAATTGCCTGAAAAAATTATTACAAAGGCAAACCCATGGCATTTGTAGAAAATGGTTACAAATTTTATTTCAGAAAAAGCAAAGATTGGTCAAAACGTATCAATTTGGCATTTCACCTACGTTGGAGACAATGTCGAGATTGGAGACAATGTCAAAATTGGATCCCTTGTTCATATTGATTACGATGTAAAGATTGGAGAAAATACAAAGATTGAAGGTTCAGCATACATTCCACCACTTTCAAGAATTGGAAAAAATGCTTTCATTGGACCTGCTGCAGTATTAACAAATGATCCGTACCCAATGTGCGATAAAATGATTGGAGTTACAATAGAAGATGGGGCAATAATTGGAGCGCGGGCAGTCATAAAAGCAGGAGTTATTGTTGGAAAAAATAGTGTTGTTGGAATGGGAGCAGTTGTAACCAGAGATGTTCCAGAAAATGTTGTTGTTATGGGTTCACCTGCCACAATTAGAAAAACTAGAGAAGAATATGATAAAAAACAAAAAGAATGGTTAGAGAGTTAAGATTTTATCTCTTTTTTGAAAATCCAATTTTTCATTTTTGATAGAATTAAAATCCAGATTACGACAAGAATGATTGCAATTATCGCTTTAATCACAGATCCAATGAACCAATTTGCATCACCATATCCTGTAACTTCTATTGGTCCAAGAATTGTAACTACAATTCCACCACCAATAAGGATCAAGATCCACATTGCAAACAAGAATCCATAAATTCCAGATTTCAAAGAGAAACCCCCATCATTAATGCAGTAAATATAGCCAAAATACCTGAAAATATTGCTAGTTTGAATATTGCAAAACCTACTTGTTTTTCGGACATAGGTCCACCTGCCAAAATTAATCTTACCAAAGTAACAGGTGCAGTTTTATCAGTAGTTGCTTTTAGTTTGAAATCTTCAGTGTGTTCTACAGGTTTTCCCTTGATTTGCCTGTGCTCCACAATTTTTTTCACACTTGAGAGGAACAAGAATGAGTTAATCACAGCAGGGAGTAATGCAACTGCTGCAATAATTTCAACTCCTCCAACAATTGCAATAGATCCATACATTGCACCCAAAGTTAGAGCACCTGAATCACCTGGAAAAATTTTACTTGGAATTTTATGATATTTGTAAAATGCTAATGAAACAAATCCTAATGGTAAACTTACAATTGCAATTTCATAATTTTGTACAATAAACAGACAGATAGATAATGAGAAACTTGCTATTACCATAAATCCGCTTGCTACACCATTTAAAACATCAATAGAGTTTATTGTATTACCAGTAATTGGAATCATCAATAATATCAATGCAAGATACAAAGCCGGGATTTGTACTTCTCCAAATAATGGAAATGTCAAATCAGTATCATATGCCCCAAACGCAATTATTGGAATTGCAGCAATAGCCAGAGTTGCAGGTTTGAACCATCCACCCATAACTTTTCTATCATCGACATAACCGATTGCAAATGCAGCACTGGTTGTGATAATTATTGCAATGATTTCATTTAGTTGTAAAAATGCATACAATACAATTTCTGAAACAATAATTCCTAAAAGGATGGAAGGGCCACCAGGTCTTACAACCATGACTTCTTCTTTTTTGTTCATATCTTTTACAGCCATGTTTCTTTTTTGTAAAAATTTGATTAGAGGAGGAGTAGTTACAAAAACAACAAAAAATGCAATAATACATGAAATAACTGCTGGAATCACTAAATCAATCAATATCTAACCCTTCGTAGTTCTGCCTTGATGTTATCCGCAATGGTTGAGCCAATTTTATCTATTTCTGCCAATTTATTCACAGGAATCTTTCTCAAATCATCAAGGTTTTTGATTCCATGTTTGAATAGAATTCTTGCTCTAACTCTACCAATTCCTTTTACCCTTACTAGGTCAAGCAATTCTTCTCGGATTCCATAAGAAATTCTTGTACGTAAATTGCCTAATTCTTCAAGCAAATCTGCTCGTTCAACATGTTTTGCAATCTCTCTAAGGCAGTAACATAGCCAATCTCCAGTTTCAGTCATTCTGTGCATGTCTCCAGACTCAATTCCAAGGCTATCTGAGAGGGAAAGTTCGGTGGATTCAGTAATCCATGACTGAAGTGCCAATAGGCTTCTGGAACAGTCATATTCAGAAATTGAATCTAAGAGTTCTGAGGAATTATTTTCTATCATAAGACTTGCTGTTTCATAGTCCTTTTGCCTCAGCGAGAACCTTGGGAAAAATTCATCACAATTTGAAATTAGATGTAAAAATCCAAATGTGTGCTTTCTTTCTTCAGATACATTTTCAAGTGCATCTCTGAAATAAGTGGCAGTAAGGGGATCAATGTAAAGCATTGATGTCTTTTTACCAAATTCAGTTGCAGCGAATCTTTCACCCTTCTTAATGATCAAATATTGGCTAGAAAGAAAACGTAATGAAATATCAATTGCAAACTTTAGAGTAGGTTTTCTTGATTGTATTCCACCAAGTGTTTGTAAAAAGAATTCTAGAATTTCTTCTTTTTTAATTCCAGGATGAGTTACAATGACACTAAGGATATGAGTTCTCAGAGATTTATCATCAGTTATTTTAGATTCAATAGGTTCAGGTTCACCATTTATGTAATAATCAATTAGATCTTCAGTGTTTCCATTGCCAACAATAATAGATTCTCCATAATCATCATATTGTGGTCTTCCTGCACGTCCACAAAGTTGTTTGTATTCTAGAATACTAATAGGTCTATTTGCACCCACCTTTGCATTGTATCGATTTACATTAGAAATTACAACTCTTCGTGCAGGTAAATTAACACCTGCAGCTAAAGTTGGAGTTGAGGATAAAAGTTTGATAGTTCCATTTCTAAATTCTTTTTCTATTGTTTCTCTACAGTTTTGATTTAGTCCAGCATGATGAAATGCAACTCCTTTTTTTACCAAAAGAGCCAATGTTTTCACTAATTCTGTATGTTCATTATCAGATAGAATCTTCTTAGAGGTTTTCTCTAATTGAACAATCTCTTTTTTCTCCAAAATTTGAGATATTGCATCAGATGCCTTTGTTGCAAGAGATTTTGAACGAGATCTAGTTTCAGCAAAAACTAGTGATTGACCACCATTTTTGACAGATTGCACGCCTAAATCAATAGGGGTTCCACGAATACTGCGCTCCACTTCAAATGTTGTGCCATCAGCCATTGTCACTTCTCCAGCATCGCAAACTCCTTCAGAAAGTGGAACAGGCCTCCAAGAGTTTTCTACTAGTGTACATTCAAGCCAATCTGCAAGTACATCTGAATTCGTTATAGTTGCACTAAGACCAACAATTTGGGGTTTTGTTTCCAAGAGTTTTAGTTGAGTTAGGATCATCTCCAAAGTAGGACCTCTACTTTCATCACCAATTAGATGAACTTCATCAGCAATTACTAAACCAATTTCATCAACCCACTCAGCACCATGTCTAATTATAGAATCCATTTTTTCATTAGTTAATACCAGAATGTTATTTTTTTCTAGATTCTTTTCAATATTTTCAAAATCACCTGTAGAAATTCCAACTTTGACCTTGTTACCTAATGCAATTTTTTCTAATTTTTTAAATTCAGAAAATTTTTCAGCAGCTAATGCTCTCAAAGGACTAAGATAGATCACTTTACCATTATTTTTTGAAAGATAACTCATCATAGCAAGCATTGCAATCAGAGTTTTTCCACTTGCAGTAGGAGCAGATACTAGAATACTTTTCCCTTCAAGTAATCCAGATTTTACACTGTCTGCCTGTGGGGGATATAATTTTTCAAAACCTTGGGATTGTAAAAATTCAATTGCAGATTCTGGAAGATCTAGTTTTTCTATTTTCATACTCGGTTATAATGACCGGGTTTTGATTCATAAATAGATGCTTCTCTGAGCATTCTTCTAATGTAATTTCTCGCTTCCTCTTCAGTGAATTTTTCACTCTTTTCAAGTTCTTTAACAAATGCTTTTTCTTCAACAGGAATCTTGTTGTCACCTTCTAATCCTTTGAGAACATCCATGAATAATTGCATCTTAGATACTTCACTTCTAGGCTTTCCTTGAAGCACTCCAAGGTCAACCTTTCCAGTATTAACATCAACGCCAGCATCCTCAAGCATGCTTTGAAGTAAGAAAATTGCACGATCTGCATCCTCTTCTTCCACCTTATCTTTCATCAGTAGTCTTGCTCTAGCAGTTGAAAGTCTAATAATACCACCTAATTGCCTAGGAGTTACAGTAATCATTTCTTCAGATTCCACATTTCTCATTTGCAGGTAATAATCTAAAATTTTCTTTTCAGCTTCTTTAGTTAATTCAGGTGAACCACGTTTTGCAAATGCAAGATATTTTGTCAGTAAATCAACATCAACAACTGATTTTTTATCAGTGCCTTGAGGAGTATGTAATTCTATAATGTGTCTAGCAATTTGTTCATCTTTTTCTCTAGTTGGAATATCTCTAACTACAAAGATCAAGTCAAATCTTGTCAAGAGTGGTATTGGTAAGTTTACATTTTCTGTAATGTTTTTGAAAGGATCATATTTTCCATACATTGGGTTTGCCGCAGCTAAAATTGATGTTCTAGCATTCAGAGTTGCAACAATACCACCTTTTGCAATACTTGCAGATTGTTGTTCCATAACTTCGTGCAGTGCACTTCGGTCTTCAGGTTTCATCTTATCAAATTCATCTATACTTACGAGACCTTGATCACCAAGTACAACTGCACCAGCTTCTAACATCATAATTCCAGTTTTGTCCCTTACAACTGCAGCTGTAAGTCCCGCAGCAGTAGAACCCCTACCAGAAGTATACAATCCACGAGGTGCAATTCTTGAGCAAAACTTTAGCATCTCACTTTTTGCAGTTCCAGGATCACCAACAAGGAACACGTTGATATCCCCTCTAATTTTACTACCGTCACCTAAGGCTCTTTGATTAGAACCAACAATTAGTAACAAGATTGCTTCTTTGATTAACGATTGTCCTTGGATATGAGGAGCAAATGAATCAATCAGTCTTTGATAAACATCAGGGCTTGCAGCTAGAGATTTAATCATTTTTTCTTCTTCAGGAGAAATTTCTTCTCTTTCAATTTTTCTTGAGGTTTTTGAACCACGACCGCCTAAGAATTCAATATTATTTCCTTCAATCCTTAACCTATACAATCCACTATGACCACGAGTGACACCAGTGACAGATTCTTGTTCAACTCTAACTACACCAGTAAGGACAATTCTATCTCCAGGTCTGGCATTATCCACTAAATCCTGTCTAACGGTCACGTCAATATAATGAGGGAGTTGGCCAGGAGGCAGATCTTCAGGGAGTTCTTGCAATCTCATTATCTGGAAATCGATGAATTTGCTTACTTCAGGTTTTAAATCAAAATCTCTTTGTTTACAATTTGGATTATCACAAACAACTGGAACCTTTACATCCATTCCTTTTATCTGAATTACTTTGGTTTGATGTTCATCAGGACAAACAAAGATCAATTCTTTTGCAAGAGGTTTTACTTCAGAAGCTCTAACTACCATTCCGGAAACACTTGTAATTGTTCCAATAGTTTCAGCATTGATTTGTCTAAGACTTCGTTCAGAAGGATAATTGATTAGTCTAACACGAACTTCATCCTTAATTTTTTCAGCATAATCAGGAAATCTAGTTTGTAATGCTTCTTTGATTGCTCTTGAAAAAGCATCAAATATTCTATCAGGGTTTTCTGAAAACATAGAGATTATTTCGGGCTCAATAATCAAATCATTATAATCAACAATAATGTATTTTGAATTCTTTGGCATCATCTCGTCGATTTCTTGAACATACTTGTATTCACCATTTGCATCTTTGAATCTAGTCAAGAATTCTTTTACTTTGTCAGATAATGCAGAATCAGTAAATGTACTAGTTTGAGCACTACTCATCGTTTTCACCTTTTATTTGATTTTCAAATTCCATACTATTTTCATAGATAGCTTTGTAGAAAATAACTTCTTCAACAGTTAGTTTGTTGTATAAATCAGAATTTAGTTTTATAGAATCAGCTAACTTTACTAGTTTCCCTCTTCTCATTCGGAATAATTCTAACATCATGCTTTCAACTTTATCAAAATCATCTCGATTCAATTCTTTCATAGATTCTTTTAGTTTGATATAGAAATGAGGATCAAGTGTAGAAATTTGATATTCACCAACCATTTTTTCTTTTGATAATGCTTGTTTAAGTTCAGTAATCATATCAGGAGAATCAAGAGTACCTAAATTATTGTCTGCTAAGATTTTGCCTACCCATTGAGGCATGTTGTTTACCTCACCTTGTTTTCCTTCAGCCTTGAGGCCAGCTACATTGAATTTGTAGTCTTGGTTAACGGTAACTTTAGCATCCTTTAGGCGGTATCCAATCGAATGCACTTTTTCTACTTTATCTATTTCCATTAGAGATCACTAATCATCTTTAAGATCCTCAAGTTTCGGATCGATCAATTCTTTTTACAATTTGGTGAGATCAATTGATCTAAATTAACTTGAGCCTGATCGCACTTCAGTTAATGAAAAATTTCATTTGAATGATTGGGGATTATACAATAACCAATTCGGATTTATTAGTGGGAATTGCTTCATCTACTCATATGACTGCAACTGGGATGTGGGTAGAAAAATATCGACCAATGAAACTTTCCGAAGTGGTTAATCAAACAGAAATTATTGGAAGTCTTGAAGCTTTAATCAAAGATCCCACAGATATGCCTCACCTATTATTTTCTGGATCAGCAGGTGTTGGAAAAACAACAACTGCATTATGTATCTCAAGACAGATCTTAGGCGATTATGCCAAAGATTACACCCTGGAACTAAACGCATCTGATGAAAGAGGAATTGGAATGGTCAGAGAAAAAGTAAAAAAGTTTTCACGATATGCAGGTATGGCAGATGTTCCATTCAAAATTATTATTTTAGATGAAGCTGACGAAATGACTTCTGATGCTCAGACAGCTCTTAGAAGAATCATAGAAGATACAGCAAAAATATGCAGATTCATCTTGATTGCAAATAACATCTCCAAAATCATCGATCCTATTCAGAGTAGATGTGCTACTTTCAAATTTACATCAGTTCCAGAAGAAGATGTAATTAAAAGACTAGAAGAAATTGCTAAGAAAGAAAAAGTAAAGGCAGACAAAAAGGGACTAAAAGCAATTTATGAGTATTCTGAAGGGGATTTGAGACATGCGATAAATCTCATGCAAGCTACTGCAAGTTTGGGCATAATTTCTGAAGAAAATGTGAAGTCATCTGCAGGATTGACAAAAACTACAGATGTGGACACAGTTCTGAAAATTGCATTATCTGGAAAAGTTCCAGAAGCCAGAGAAAAGATGATTGAATTAATCAAAGTTTACGGAATGTCAGAATCAGACTTTTTGAAATATTTGAATTCTGCAGTCTTCAAATCAAAGCACGATAATTTATCAGATATTTTAGAGATAATTGCAAAATACGATTATAGGATTTTAGTTGGCTCAAATTCTGAAATTCAACTATCGGCAATGCTTGCAGAACTTGCAAAAGTAGAAAATTAAAAACGCAGAGAGAGGGATTTGAACCCCCGTATGCTTGCGCACACAGGCTCTCAAGGCCCGCGCCCTACCGAGCTAGGCGACCTCTGCAAAAAATTATGGATTATAGACATTAAAATTTGTTGAGGATTAATTGAATTTGGAAAAATAAGAAAAAAGAAAAAATTTCTTTAATCGTGTGCGTGTGGATTGTTAGAGGTTGATTCCATTTTTACATAAGAGCCATCAGCTTTTTCATGATACTCTAGGTAAGATGGTTCAATCAAGATTGCGTGTGTTGGACATGCTTCTTGGCAAGCCATACATTGTGTACAATCGTGCTCTCTGATTGGTTGTGATTTATCTGTATAATCTAGACGTTCATCTTGTTCGGTTAGACCAGTTCCGTCAAAAGTTGCATCCAAGCATTCTGCTGCTGGAATGTCTTTTTCAGTTCTATACCACTGGAAGGTTTGAACAGGACAGACACTCATACAAGAACCTGCGGCAACACAAGAATCCCAGTCAACTGCTACAGTTGTACCGTGAATTCCAAGAGGAACTTGTTCTTCGCCTCTTGCTTCATATGCTGCTTTGACATCATCATTTGAAAATGCCTCACCATCAGTTCTGCCTTTACCCCAGATGAAGTGTTTATTTTCACCATCACTGTGGCTTGTCTTTCCAACGACTTCTAGATTTTCAACAAATTTCTCATCTATTGGCATGAAGTGTTTTATTTTAAAATATTATTTAAAGCTAGATAAAATTAGTCATGACTAAACAAGAATAGATCGATAAAAATCAACAAAAATAAAAATTCTGAAAATAATTTTAGAATCTACAGAGTTTTTGCAGCACTCTCATGTTTTTCAACATTTGATTGATCTACTTTGATTGCTTGTGGAGGACAAACAGAAACACATGCCATACACCAAATACAATCATGCTCTCGAATTGGGTCTGCCTTGTCAGTCATGTCTTTTCTTTCATCTTTGACAGAACTTCCAGTTCCTTCAAAGCTTTGACCAACGACATCTTTTGCTGGAATGTCTTTTTCAGTTCTATACCATTGAAAGACTTGTACAGGACATGCTTCAATACATGCGCCATCTGCAACACAAGAATCCCAGTCAACTGCAACCATTGTTCCACTTACACCAAGAGGAACTTGTTCTTCGCCTCTTGCTTCATATGCTGCTTTTACATCAGCATCTGAAAACGCTTCAGCATCTGATCTTCCCGGACCCCACATTATGTGAAAGTGTCCTTCTCCATCTGAAATTTTTCCTAATGGTTTTAGTCCTTCAGGGAAATTTTCTGCTATTGGCATGTTGTGCTTTTCTTTCAGTTATTATTTAAAGCTAGACTAGGTAAATACCATAATTCTAGTCATGAATAGATCCCTTACGTTCATAACGCTGTAAGATCAATTTTGTGGATATGGATATTATCAAATTTGATGTGTACCGTGGTCCAAACATTGGAGTTTACATTAGTGTTAACGATAATACCATTTTACTTCCAATGGGGTTTGCAAAAACTAAAGCAGAAAAATTATCAAAATATCTCGGAGTGGATTACATTTACACATCAATTGCAAATACGAGATTAATTGGTGCATTGTGTGTAATGAACAACAATGGAATTTTGTTACCAAAAACTGCATTTGAAAATGAATATGATTTTCTCAAAAAAGAATTAGATTTGGAAATTGGTGTATTAGATTCAAAATTAACTGCATTAGGAAATGTAATTTGTGCTAATGATAAAGGAGCTGTTGTTTCACCATGGCTATCAAAGGAAGACTGTCAGACCATTTCAGATGTATTAGGTGTTGAAGTAATTCAGAAAAAAATTGCAGGATTCAATCAAACAGGAGTGGTAATGGTTGCAAATAATTCAGGTGCTGCAATACACCCTGAAGCAGATGAGGAAGATATGAAGACATTTTCCAATTTGTTAGGCGTGAAAATAGAGCAGAGTTCCATCAATAATGGAATTCCATATGTCTCATCAGGTATTCTAGCAAACAATAATTGTATTGTGGTAGGTTCACTCACTACAGGTCCAGAGATTATGATGTTGACTAGAGCTTTTCTAAATTAAGAACAGAATTGGGGTCCTCAGTTAGTTTTTCTAGAGAAATAGTTCCTTCTTTTCCATCTCTCATATCATGTAAAACAACATTTCCACTTTCTAGTTCTTGAGGTCCAACAATGATAGAATATCTAGCATTTCCAGCGTTATCCATTTGCTTTTTTAGATTACGTCCGACAAGATCAATATCAGCTGGAATATTATTTAATCTCAACAAAGATGTAATTGAATGAGCAACTTTTTGCATATCTTCATTTATGTAAACAACTGCAACTCTATTTTGTAAAACTTCAGGAATTATTTTTTGCTCTTCCATTGTAAGAATTATGCGTTCTACACCACCTGCAACACCAGTGGCACCAATATCATCACGTCCAAATGCTTTTGTTAATGTATCATATCTTCCACCACCAGCTAATGCACCAAGTTTTGAATTTTTGTCAAATACTTCAAAGACCATTCCGGAATAGTAATCCAATCCACGAACTATACCAAAATTGATTCGAACATTTGAAACTCCTCTATTCTCTAATGAATCAAATAGTTGTTTTAATTCATTCCAGGATTCTAGTTGGGTAGTATCAAAAATTTTTTCAACTTCAGAAATGGTTCCCTGTATTTGAGAAAATTCTAGAATTTTTTCAAGTTTGTTAGTGTCATATCCCTTTTTAGAAAATTCAGTTAAAATTTCATCTTTTGATTTTTTTGCAATCTTGTCAATTGCTCTTAGAATATCTGCCACTTTATCCGAATCAGTTGTTTCAAATATTTTGTTGATGTATGATTCAACAAGATTACGATGATTAATGTCAATCACGATATCTTTCAGCAACAAGGAATCGAACAATCGTGATGTTAATTCAATGATTTCAGCCTCAGATTCTAAAGTTTTCTTACCATAAACTTCAACATCCCATTGATGAAAATATCGATATCTTCCTTTTTGAGGTTCATCATATCTAAAAACACCACCAAATGCAGAAATTTTCGCCGGAAGTTTCATAGATTTTTGTGCTGTTGCATATCTAGTCAAACCCATTGTAAAATCAAATCGTAATGCAACTTCACGTTCCCCTTTGTCTTTGAAATAGTAAATTTCATCCCTTATTGCAGGACCTGATTTTGTTTCTAGTGTAGATAATGATTCCAAAACTGATGGCTCCATAAAAGAAAACCCATACAAGTTAGATAATTTTTTGAAGTGGCTTCGAATATGTTCAATGTTTGAATTTTCTCTAGCCTCAAAGTCTTTCATTCCTCGTGGAAGTTCCATGTGATTATTTCATAAGGTGTTATGATTTAGATATTTCTTTATTGGAAAATAAGATAAATATCTCAAAAAAATAACAAGAATCATGACAAAAAGCATTAGTTGTAAAGATGCAGGTAAAGACTGTGGTTGGTCAGCATCGGCTGATACTGAAGAAGACTTGATGGCAAAAGTTACAGAGCACGTATTAGCAGAACACAAAGAAATTGAACTTAATGAAGAAAGTATTTCAGGCATTAAGTCACTAATCAAAGAAAGTTAGTTTGTATAGCTATACAAAACTACCCAGTTTTGAATTTTTTAAAAAATGAACAATTGATTAGTAATTTCTTTTATCTAATTATTCCATGTGAATTCATGTTATCACAAGAAGATAATCAATTCATTGAAAAATTAGTAAAATGGGCTGAATTGATTGGAGTTAATTTAGACATAGATTTAGAACAAGTACAATCCTAAAAATCCGAATTCCAATCATAGTAAAATCCTAAAGAGATAATCAAAGTGTAGTGAAAGTAGTATCTACATTGTGGGAAAAAATTTGAATATAACAATTAGAAATTTTGTGCGAATAGTTGTGTTTATGTCCCATTTTGTCATTAGAAAACAAAGTATGAATCTGTAAACAAGGATCCTAGTCATAGTAGAAAAATAAGTAATTTATGAAAACTAGTTTTAGGATGTTAGAGTTGTTGCAAGTCCCATTGCTTCTCCAAAGTAATATCCAGAAAGGATGGTTCCAGTAGACCAAACACAAGAACCTGCAAATGTGTACATGATAAATTTTGGAATTTTCATTTTAAGCAAACCTGCAGGAACTGATATCATTTCACGCATTACTGGAACCATTCTTCCAAGAAAAACTGCCTTATCACCATATTTTTCAAACCAATCTTCAACACGAATTAATTTTTGTTCAGATATTCTGAAATGTCTTAGATAACGTAACAAAACTGCTCTACCAAGTTTGAGAGCTATAAAGTAAATTGAAGATGTTCCTATTGTTGCACCAATAGCACCAAGAATTATCATAGGTACTACTCCAATAAGTGGAATTCCTTGTTGTGATGCCAAGAATCCTGCAGTAGGAAAAACTGCCAATGTAGGAATTGGAGGAACAATAGTTTCAAGTAAAGCTGCTAAGAAAATTCCCTCATAGAGATGGTCTCCTAAAAATCCCGTAATAAAAATAATAAATGAATCAAATGGCTCCATTTGATTTTGAAAATGAAATCGTATTAAATTACTTTACGAGAAAAAGATAGAATTAGAAATTATTTTATGACTAGAGATTAAAGGAAGATTATGCCAAGAGTTTCACACTTCAATGTACCTGTAGATAATCCTGAAAGAGCACAAAAATTCTATGAAAAAGTGTTTAATTGGAAGTTTGAAAAATGGGACGGTCCAACAGATTACTGGATAGCTACAACAGGTACAGAAGAACCAGGAATTAATGGCGGACTATCAAAAAGAGTTCCAGGTCAGATAGGAATTACAAATACGATTACTGTTCCATCAGTAGATGAATTCTCAAAAAAGATCATGGATAAAGGTGGACAGATTATTCTTCCAAAGATGGTGTTCCCCAAAGTAGGTTGGATTGCGTATTGTACAGATACCGAGGGAAATGTGTTTGGAATTATCGAGATGAATGATAAAGCAAAATAATACCAACTAGATTAATAATTAGATAAAGTCAAAACATACAATTGAGTTACAAGTTTTTAGATCATGCAACTGATGCAATAATTGAGGTTAGAGCAAAAGATCTCAAAGAAGCATTTTCAGTAACTGCAGATGCTGTAATTAATTTGACACTCGATCAGTACAAAGTAGAAGAAAAAGAACAAAGAGAATTTTTAGCTCAAGGAAAAGACTTGAGATATTTGTTATTTAGTTGGCTAGAAGAGATACCTTTCTTGTTAATTACTGAAGGATTTGCAATAAAAAGAATAGAATTCGATATTATTCAAAATCAAGATTACAAAATAAATGCTACAGCATATGGGGAACCACTTGATTTTAAAAAACATAATTTCAAAGTGGAAATAAAGGCTCCAACATTTTATGAGATGGAAATCAAGCAAAACGAAGGAGTTTTTATGAGATTTTTGCTAGATTTGTAATTTTTGTAAAGATTTCTTTGCAATTCTTTAGAAGAAATTATACGTCTTTTTTAAAAGGCTCAATAACAAAGGAATTTTGTGAGCACAAAATTAGGAATATTTGCAGTAATTTCATTATCATTACTTATGCTAACGCCTGCTTATGCTAATGTGGTATCATTTTCATTAGACAAGAGTTTTTTCACAGTAGACGAGTCCTTTAGTTTTAGTGGAGAGCAAGAAGGCAAAGAAATCGTGTATGTCATAATTCGCAATTCAAATGGAGGATTCAAAGGAATGTTATCTGATCCTGCACCAGGTCAGGGAGAATTTTCTGTGATACCAAGACCAGTTGAAAATTTCTTTACCAGTCAAGGTATCTACAATGCAACAGCATTTACAGACAGTCAAAAGGAGGATGAGGGCGTTACAATTAAAATTGAATATGATGGAAATAAAATTTTTGAGGTTCCTGATTTTGTTTTGCAGTTAAAACCTATTTCAGATAAAGAAGTTGATGAATTAAAGACAGTTTCGTTTACTGCAAGCATTACAGATAGTTCTGTTGAAGGTGAAGTGTATAGTTTAGAAAAAAATCCACCAAGTGATGCAACAATTAATTCTAGTACAGGTAAATTTACATGGACACCATCAGGATCTCATGGAAATAATCCAGGTGCAGAATATACTTTTGATATTGTTGTAACAAAAGGAAGTCAAACGGATAGAGATACTATTACAATTACAGTCAATGAACCTGATGCAGTAAATCCAGAGCCAAAACCAGAACCAGAAGAAAAAACAGAAACTAAACAAACAACAGATGAACCAAAAGAATTAGAGATTCCTGCACCATTTGTTGATGAAACAAAAGATCCTCAAAGTTATGTTGACAGATACAATGATGAGGCAGGTTACAAAAAGTGGTTTGATGACAATTATCCTGAATATTCCTCAATTTATCAGGCTGTAGGACTAGAAGAGCCTCTGGAGATTCCTGCACCATTTGTTGATGAAACAAAAGATCCTCAAAGTTATGTTGACAGATACAATGATGAGGCAGGTTACAAAAAGTGGTTTGATGACAATTATCCTGAATATTCCTCAATTTATCAGGCTGTAGGACTAGAAGAACCCAAGATATTAGCACCATTTGTTGATCCAAATTTAGATCCACAATACTATGTTGATAGATACAATAATGAAATTACATACAAAGATTGGTTTGACAAAACATATCCTGAAATGACAATTTATGAAGCAGTAGGATTAGAAGAGCCAGAAGTTATTGAACCAGAATTTGGAGAATGTGGCGAAGGAACAAAGTTAGTAGATGGAATATGTACAGTGATTCCATCAGAGAGTAAACGTGGAGGAGGTTGCCTAATTGCAACTGCAGCATATGGTTCTGAGATGGCACCACAAGTTCAATTCTTGAGAGAAATTCGAGATAATCAATTGATGAGTACTAATTCGGGAGCATCATTTATGACAGGATTCAACCAAGTTTACTATTCATTCTCACCACATGTTGCAGATATGCAAAGAGAAAATCCAATGTTTAAAGAAGCAATTAAGATAGGAATCACACCATTGTTGTCATCATTATCAATAATGGAATATGCAGAATCAGAATCACAAGTAATGGGATATGGAATTAGTGTCATATTGATAAACATTGGAATGTACTTCGCAGCACCAGCTATGTTGTTTTTTGGAATAAGAAAATTAAGACGAGTTAGGTTTTAATCATAATACTTTTTGATATTCAATATGGGGAAGCTAAGTAGAAATCTTCGAATTTGCGGAGATTGTGGAATCGCATATACTTCTGTTAGTTTTACAAAATATATCGATCAATGTCCAATTTGCAAATCAAGAAGATATGAAGCAATTCCTGTCAAATCAGCTGATGAGTAATCCTTCAACATAGATTTTTTAGTAGAAAAAAATTTTAACATTATATTGTCTGAAGACCCAGAAATTGAGAAAATTAAACAAAGAAAACTTGAAGAGATGCTAAAACAGCAAAACCAGCCTAAAGTTGAGCCTGGAATTATTGATTTGAATGACTCTAATTTTGACCAGACAATTTTGGCTGAAAATCCAACATTAGTTGATTTCTGGGCAGAATGGTGCGGTCCATGCAAGATGATGCATCCAGTATTTGAGAGCCTATCAAAAAAATATCCCAAAGTAAAATTTGCAAGAGTTAATGTAGACAATAATCAAAACATTGCAATGAAATTTTCAGTACAATCAATTCCAACATTTATCATGTTCAAATCAGGACAAATTGTAGATAAGATGATGGGAGCGGTGGGAGCTCCTGGAATCAATATGATTTGTCAGAAACATTCACAGTAAACTAGTAAGCATAAGCAGCTTCTTTCTTTCTTTGAATTTCAACTATCTCATTTAGTACTTCTTGTTCTTCAGTAGTTAGTTTATGCATGAATTTGTTTAGTAGTTGTTTTGCTTCATGGGAGGGGGGAAATGTGTAAAACACTTCTTCTTCAAAAAGTTGTCTTCCAATGGTAACATCTTGAACTGAACATGCAACCTCATCACCTGCTTTAGCTGAAGTAACTGTTTTTTTATCATGTTGAAGTTGGTGTATATATCCAACTTTACGTCCATCAGAATTCATAAATGGAATTTTATGTTTGAGATTTCCAACATCTACACGTATTCCAAAAACTGCAGGGTTGTTATTTCTAAATACCATCCCTTTTAGAAAAGTGAATTTTGAAACAGGAGTTAATTCAGAAAATATTGCATCTTCTTGATGTGTAGTATCCTCTTCAACCCAAGCATTATAGTTATCAATCAAACTATAGATTACTTTATCTTCAAAGACTTTGATATGACTAATTTCTGATTCTTCTTTTGCATCAGGTAAAACTTTGACATTAAATGCCAAAACAATTCCCAAATGTCTGTCTTTTTCTTTAATTGCCTTTGCTTCAATTACATCACGTCTATTCACAGGGCCAATGTCAGCCTTGGCTACAGGTACTTGTGAGCGTCTGAGCATCTCAACTATGGCTTCAAGAGAACCAATAGTATCACATTTTAAAATAATTCCGTTAGTTTCAGTATCCACAAACATGGATTTCATTTCAGATTCAATGAGATTGGTGTATTTTGTAATCTCATCATCATTTCTTGCAACATAAAGTGTACTTCCTGGAAGAACACCTTCAAGTTCGGGTGATGCAATCTTTAGTCCAGCTGCTGCATCTACTTGAGGAGTAGGTTTGAATTTATCACGAGGATCACGCATTTCATCAAGTGCTTTAGGTAATAACAAGGCTTTTGGTTTTGTTACAATTACACCATCACGTTTTGCTACAACTATGCTATCTTCTTTTTTAATAGAACCATCAATTAGGATAATATTTGCAGTTTGTCCTAATCCAACTTCATCTTTTACTTCTAAAACAATTCCACGAGGATCTTTTTCTTCTTGATCTAGTCTTTTTTGGAGATATTGTTGAGTCAAACCCACTAAAACACTAAGAAGTTCTGGAATTCCAACACCAGAACGTGCAGAGATTGGAACAATTGCAATTTCAGATTTAAAGTCCTTTACACGATAAAATGCCTCAGACTGATAGCCTAAAACTGAAAGTGTTCCCACCACATCATAGATTTTTTGATCAAGATCAGCTTGAATAGATGCATCTTGTTCTTTGATTGCTTGGGAGATAAAAGATGTCTCAGATTTTCTCCATCCAGAGATTTGATCACATTTGTTTAGTGCTACAACGAAAGGGACCTTTCTGCTCTGTAAGATTTTCAAACTTTCATTTGTTTGTGGTTGAAAACCACGATTAACATCAACTACTAAAATTGCAATATCAGCAGCAGAACCTCCACGAGAACGTAGATTTGTAAAGACTTCGTGTCCAGGAGTATCAATAACTAAAATTCCAGGAACTTTGTTTTCTGACTGTTCGAGTTTCTTGTATAGTGGACCACAGGTTTCTTTGATTGTTTCAGTAGGCAGAAAACTTGCACCAATATGTTGCGTGATTCCTCCAGCCTCTCGACCTTGAACACCAGTTCCACGAATTCTATCTAATAATGATGTTTTACCAGAGTCTACGTGACCAAGAACTGCCACTATGGGCTGACGAATTTGCAAATCAGATCACTCAAATGCTACCCTCGATTCGTGATCAAAACTTTCTTGTGAATCTGATGCATGAATAATATTTTCACTAAATCCTAATCCAAAGTCACCTCGAATAGAACCAGGTGCTGCTTCAAAGGATTTTGTTGCTCCAATCATTATTCTAGTAGTTGCAATTGCATTATTGCCTTCAATAATTGCTGCAACCACTGGTCCGGATGTGATAAATGATGTTAGTTCCCCAAAGAATGGTTTGTCTTTATGAACACCATAGAAGTTTTCTGCTTGTTCTTGTGTAAATGTAAACATCTTTAATTTCAAAATTTTGAATCCTTTTCTTTCAAATCTAGAGATAACTTCACCGACTAGATTTCTAGATACTGCATCTGGTTTTACAATGAATAATGATTTTTCAGTCAATTCTAATTCTTTCTAATTCCGCCTTTGACATATTTCTTTGTCCACTTGAATTTTCTGGGATCACGTTTTAGTTCTAGAGCATTCTTTTTGCATTTTGCTGAACAAAACCACAAAACAGTTCCATCATTTTTTGCAAGCATTGTACCAGAACCTTTTGCAACTGGTCGGTTACAGAAATTACATGGTTTAACTAAAAGACTCATTCAATTCACCTATTTGATCTTCTTTGCTTCTCTCTCTGTTTCTCTTAGCATTAGAATTTCTCCTAATCTAACAGAACCTTTGACGTTTCTTGTAAGAATTCTACCTTTATCCTTTCCAGTAAGAACTTTAACTCTAACTTGAATTACTTCACCAGCAATACCAGTTCGTCCAACAATTTGAATAATTTCAGAGTGAACTACTTCATCAGTTGTAGCGCTCATTGATCAGTCTTTCCACCTTTAATTTTAGCAATTGATGAGACAACTTGGTCTACAATGTGTTGTGCGTCACCAGCATCCAAAATTGCTGCAGCGGCAGAAGTAATGTCAATACCTAATGATTTGCCTAACTCTTCTTTGCTTGGAACAAATGCAAATGCTGCGCCTTGTTCTTCACATAGAATTGGAAGATGTGCGACTACCTCAGGAGGTTCTACATCTTCAGCAATGACAATTAATTTGCTAGTACCACGTTCGATTGCCTTGGTTGCTTCGTTAGTTCCTTTCTTGACTTTGCCACTGGTAGATGCAACTCTAACAGCCTCCAAGATTGGATTTACGAGGTCTTCTGGCGTCTCAAATTTAACATAATATGCTTTTCCCATACTTCGTCACCCTAAGGTTCATTCTCCATTCCCTACATCCTTTGGTTTGGTTTTAAAAGTGTTATCTGGAGATAATTGTCTTAACTTTTTGGAGATATTCGGACATTAAATCGTCTAATTTGTCCTGACTTTGAGCTTCAGCATAGACTCTAACAATTGGTTCTGTTCCACTAGGTCGGATCATAACCCAATTTTTTGAATCTATGTTGATCTTGATGCCATCAGAAGTATCAGAATTTGGAAACTCATCTTTTAGAGAGGAAATTAGTTTTGAGACATTTTCTGGAGAACATGAAACTTTGTCTTTTGTAGTAAAAGATGGTGGGAGATTAGAAATTTCATCAGATAAATGGTTTGAAGATGCAGCTAGTAGATCAAGCATCAATGCCAAAGTCATGCAGCCATCTCGAACTTGATTATGTTTTCCAAACATAAATCCACCATTTTCTTCAAAACCAATTAGTGCACGAGTCGGAACCATTTTTCTTGATACTTCAACACTACCAACTTTTGTTCTAATGACTTTGGAATCAAACTTTTCTGCTAAGACTTCAATATTAGAACCAGAATTCAAACAAGTGACAACTAAAGAGTTTGGATTGTTAGTTAAGATATGTTTAGTTAACAAGAGTGCAGATTTGTCACCAGTCAAAATATTTCCTTTGTTGTCACAGAAAATACTTCTATCACCATCACCGTCAAATGCAATTCCTAAATCAGCATTGTTTTGAATAACAGTTTTTGATAGTTCTGAAAGATTTTGAGGTGTTGGTTCTGAACCACGTCCTGGAAATGTGCCATCAATGTTTTCATTTACAAGAAAAGTTTTGCAGTTAATCAGTTTACAAAAATCAGGAGCAGATACTGCCTGAGCACCATTTCCAAGATCTAAAACAACTTTAAAATTTTTTGATTCAATTAGTTTAGAATTAACTTGTGCAGTAATTCCATTCAGATAAACATCAATTGCACGTTCCTCATTTTTTGTGGTTCCCCATTTTGTAGTACGTTTAATCCAATTTTTTTGAAGGTAGATATCTTCAATTATTAATTCATCTTCTCGGGAAATTTCTACCCCATCAGAAGCAGCAGGTTTGATTCCATTGTATTGTGGAGGGTTGTGAGAAGCAGTAATCATGATACCACCTGAATATCCTAATTTCTTTACTGCAAATTCAAGACAAGGTGTTGGAACAATTCCTGCAACACTACAATCAATACCTATGGAGTTAAGAGCAGAAGTTATGACTTTACAGATTATTGGACTAGAATTTCTTCCGTCATATCCTATCAAGATAGGTCCTTTTTGAAAATAAGTTCCAATTGCTAAAGTCATATCATGAATGAAATCTAAAGTAAAATCTTCATCAAAGACACCACGAATTCCATTTGTACCAAAAAATTTTGCCATGGTGTTATTCAATAATAGATAAATTTGTGTTTAATGGCAAGTCCGTTGCGGGAGTCGCCCAGCCTGGTCAAAGGCGTAGGGCTTAGGACCCTATCTCTTAGGAGTTCGTGGGTTCAAATCCCACCTCCCGCACCACATTAATTTCTGTGAATGATTAATAATGAGAAAATCTTCAACAAACAAAGTCATGAAAAAAACTGTAGTTGGAATAACAGTTGTTGGTAAAGACAGAGAAGGAATTGTAGCTACATTTACAAATTTTGCATTTTCAAAAGGTGGAAACATTGAGAAAGTAAATCAAAATGTAATCAAAGGTCTTTTTGGTATGCATCTAGAAGTTTCTTTTGTAAAAGCAGTGAATGTAAAAAAATTTGATTCAGAGATTCAGGCTTTAGCTAAAAAAGAAAAGATGGATGTAAGTACTCATCATGAAACTAACTCTCAAAAAAATATTGCAGTTTTTGTAACAAAAGAACCTCTATGTCTACAAACAATTCTATCAAAATCAAAAATACTCAAAGGAAAAATTTCAGTAATCATAGGTACTGAAAAAACACTAGAACCACTTGCAAAGAAAGGAAAAATTCCATTTGTTGCTGTTGAAGAAAAAAATCAACAAAAAGCAGAAGAAGAAATTATTCAAATTTGTAAAAAATACAATATTGACTTGATTGCACTTGCAAGATACATGAGGATTCTTAGCCCTAACTTTGTTTGGAGATATCCAAATAGAATTATTAACATTCATCCATCATTATTACCTGCATTCCCTGGTGCATTAGCATATGCACAAGCTTATGAAAGAGGAACAAAAATTGTAGGAGTTACATCACATTACGTTACTGAAAACTTGGATCAAGGACCCATAATTTTCCAGGATTCATTCAATGTAGATCCAAATGATACTCTTGAAAAAATAAAATCAAAGGGACAAAAATTGGAGGCAGATACATTATTCAAAGCTATGAAGATGCATCTAGAAAACAAACTAGATGTTCGTTGGAGAAAGGTTCACATTAAAACAAAGTGAATCAAATGGTAGAAATAAAAGCACAATTTGATCCTAACCTCAGATATTCTATTAAAAGAAAAAAACAAGTTGCAGTCATTCCAATAGGCTCAATAGAACAACATGGGCCACATCTTCCTATCTCAACAGATGCAGATATTGTAACGGCAGTAGCGAAAGAAATTTGTGAAAAAAATGGATATCTATTGCTTCCAACTTTATCTTATGGAGTATCTTTTGAACATGCACCATTTTTTAATTTGAGTATAAAGAAAACCACTCTACAGACTATTTTGATTGATATCTGTTCTTCACTCTTAGAAAATAACATCAAAACTATTTTCATAATTAATGGACATCATGGAAACCAAAATTCAATAAAAAATATCGATTTGAGATTGAAAAAAATCTCAAAAAACAAGCTCAAGGTATTTCCATTCTCCTATTGGCATTTTATGGAAAGAGATTTTGATCATGCAGGATTTGTTGAAACATCATTAATGCTAGCAATTTCAAAAAATGTAAAAATGAAATCAGCAAAAAAAGGCCTCATTACAGAAAAAATGACAAAACAAGAAATTAAGAAAATTGGGAAATTAGCAAATAAATCATTTCCAAAAGCTACCAAAAATGGTGTTTGGGGAGATCCCACAAAAGCTACAAAACGGCATGGAAGGTTGATTTTAGATGAAATCGTTAGAAATCTTGGAAAAAAGTGTCAAACTTGCCTCACTGGGCATAGCTCATAGTTTCACCAATGAAATTTTAATATAATCCCTCAATATCAAAGCCAATAAGTGAAATAGATGTCCGTTGATATGGCAGTAAAAGTATTGGATGAGAGTATCAATCAAGTTGTATTGATAAAACTCAAAGGAAACAAAACCATTAGAGGTAATTTGCTTGGTTTTGACCAACACATGAACCTGCTACTCGATTCTTCAGAGGAGATTCCTGCTGAAGGCGATTCAAAAGGCCTTGGAACCATTGTAGTTAGAGGAGACAATGTAGTTATGATATCTCCTCCACCAGCACAAAATTAGGTGATATGAAATGGTAAAAGGTACAACTTCTATGGGTGGTTTTACAAAGAAAAAAGTACACATCAGATGCAGAAGATGTGGAAAGAACTCACTTCACAAACGTCATCACCAATGTGCAAGTTGTGGATTCCCAGAGGCCAAAAGAAGAAAATATTCATGGATTAAATGGTATACATAGATGCAAGAAATTGCCCTTATTCTTAGTTCATTAGCAGGTGTTGCTACAGCTGCTGCTGTACGAAAAATGCCAAGAGACAAAAATCAATTACTAAGTCTTGGTGCTAGTTCACACATCAAAAGTCAGATTAACTCATTAAAAATTGAAAAAGACATTCTAACAAAAACAATCTCAAGATTATATCAAACAGACTCTGAATTTTCAAAAATTCAAAAAGACAAGTTGTTATTAAAATATCAACATCAACTCGGTATTGTTTTAGCAAAATTAGAAAAACTTGAGCAAGCAAGCAAACATCCAGACTTGGGTCCTGTTGGAGATGGTTTGATTACATTAATGGATCAAAAATTATCAAAACTGGATGAGAGATTGTATGAATTATCATCAAAGGTTGTAACTGCAAAAGTCGAAACACCAAAAGTAAAGGAAACAGAAGTTAAAAAGGAGAAAAAACAATCTCCAAATTCATTTACAAATGCATTCAACTTTGAAAAACCAAAAGTAACAGATCCAGTAACAATTCCTGCAACAAAATCACGTCAATCATTTGAATTAACTACTTTAACAAATGTTTCAAGAAAGGAACCAAAATTCCCACTATTTGAAAAAGTAGAAAAACCAATTCAAAAACCAATGCCACAGCCAAGAATAATTCAAACCGATTTAATCAAACCAAAAGAAGAGATAGTTAAGGAAGTTATTCAACCAAAACCAAAAGTTGAGGACAAAATTGAGATTATTCAAGAAGTTACAACAAAGACTGAGCCTAAATTAGAAACAAAGCCAGACATCAACAAAGAAGTTGCTAAAATTACAGAACATAAAGCACTTCCAGAACCTGAAGTCCAAAAAGTAGAACCAACATTAGCAGACGATGATGATGACATTGATGATTTAGACAAAATCAAAGGTGACATTATGAAAGTTCTATCAAAGCTTGACCAAGCAGAGGTAGAGTAATTGTCTTACGATGATGCCATTACGGCATTATCAAATGATGCGTTAAAATTTGTAAGAGATGGTTACGTTATTGGTTTAGGTAGTGGCAGAGCTGCAACTGCACTTGTAAAATCACTGGGAAAATTAATCAAACTAAAAAATTACAATATCAGAGGAGTTCCAACATCATTACAAATCAAACTTATTGCAGAAAAAGTTGGAATTCCATTAGTTGAAGCTGATCAGGTAGAAGGAATCGATGTTGTGTTTGATGGTGCAGATCAAATTGATTCTCATAAATTTGTAATCAAAGGCGGTGGTGGAGCTTTACTTAGAGAAAATATTTTGTTTAGTCTAGCAAAAAAAGTTGTAGTGATGGCAGATAAAACAAAATTTGTAAAAAATTTTACAAGAACTGTTCCAGTGGAAGTACATCCACTTGCTAGAAATTCAGTAACAGATTCTATTAAAAAATTAGGAGGAAAAGCACAATTACGTTCACTAGATAGAGGTTATCCATTTTTTACAGAAAATGGAAACATTATCTTAGATTGTGATTTTGGAACAATAAAAAGTCCAAAAGTGTTGACACAAAAAATCAAAGGCACTACAGGGGTCTTAGAATCAGGAATTTTCCTCAGAAAACCAGATGTAATCTACAGAGCAAAAACTGGTGGGAAATTCGATATTTTATAAACTGGTTTAAGAAACAAACTGAAACCTATCTTCTTTATATCCATCTTGTAATTTTCCTTTTATTGGAATTTTATTTCCACAAAACTTGCAACAGTTATTTTCATCAAGATTCCATTCTCGTATACTAAAGCCATAACGATTTACAGCAATATTATTACATTCAGAACAATACGTATGCTCCCATTTGTGTCCAGGTACATTTCCTAAATACACATACTTTAGTCCAACTTCCTTTGCAATCTGATAATGTTTTTCTAATGTTTCTACAGGAGTGCTTGGATAATCCATCATTTTATAATCTGGATGAAATCGTAGAAAATGAATTGGCATTTCGGGTCCAAATTCATTCAGAATAAAGTTTGAGAGTTTTTTTGCATGCTCCAAATCATCTCCAACTTTAGGTACGATCAAATCAGTAATTTCTACATGAATATCAGTTTTATCTCGAATTTCTAATAAAGTATCAAATATTGGTTGAGGATCCGGGACTCCAATAAACTTTCGAGTAAATTCTTTTTCGGCACTTCCTTTGAAATCAACTGTTATGCCATCAAGGAACTGACTCATCATTGAAACTGATTCAGGGGTATCATATCCATTTGAAACAAAGACATTAAACAATCCTTTTTTTCTTGCAGCAATTCCACAATCTTTTGCAAATTCTATAAAGATTGACGGTTCGTTGTAGGTGTATGCAATTCCATGAGCACCGTATTTGATTGCAGTATTGACAACTTCATCAGGAGTCATATCAATTCCTTGGACTTCACGGCGTTGACTAATGTCTGAATTTTGACAATATTTGCAAAGCCAATTACACCCTGTTGTTGCAATAGAGTAAACTTTGCTTCCAGGATAATAGTGAATTAATGGTTTTTTTTCAATTGGATCTACATGTCCAGAAATTACCTTTCCGTACGCATAAAGTTGTAATTTTCCATTTTCATTTCCACGAATTCCACATAAACCGATTTGTCCTTTACCAATTTCGCAATATCGTGCACATGCAGTACACTTGACTTTATCATCAACTAGTTTTTCGTATAATTCAGCTTCTTTGCCAAGAATTGCAGTCATGCTTTTTATGCCTATTTTACGTATTTAACAAGTATGACAAATTTTCAGTTTTCAAATTCAGAGGGAGTAGAATTAGTTAAAATGGCAAGAAAAGTCGTAACTGAATTTTTAAAAAATAATGTTAAAATTACTGATTCAGAATTTTATTCAAAATTTAATTTTAGTTCAGGGGTTTTTGTTACAATAAACAAAGGAGATGATCTGAGAGGATGTATTGGATATCCAACTCCAGTTAAAAAATTATCTGAAGGATTAGTTGATGCTGCAATTTCAGCAGCCATAAGAGATCCAAGATTTACTCCAGTAACTACAGACGAATTAGACAAGATAACATTTGAAGTAACTGTTCTTACACCTCCTGAAGAAATTAAAGTGGAAGAACATTCAGAATATTTATCAGAAATCAAAGTTGGTAGAGACGGATTAATTATAGAAAATAATTTTTCTTCAGGATTGCTATTGCCTCAAGTTCCTACAGAATATGGATGGAATGAGAAAGAGTTCTTAGAATATACATGTCAAAAAGCAGGATTAAACAAAGATGCGTGGAAAGAAAAATCAACAAGAATTTTAAAATTTCAAGGAGTAATTTTCAAAGAACAAAACCCTAAAGGGAAAATTCTTAGAGAATCGCCTGATGATATTTTAAAAAATAATGTGGATGATGTGCTATGATTAGAAAGCCAGTTGTTGCAGGGCAATTTTACCCCGAAGCAAAAGATGAACTTGAAGAAATGATTGATTCTTGTATGAACCATAAGTTTGGACCCAGTAATCAAATACAAAATGGTGACAGAATTTATGGTATAATTTCACCCCATGCAGGCTATGTTTATTCGGGCCCTACAGCATGTCACTCTTACAAGGCAATTTCTTCTAAAAATCCCGAACTTGTAATCATTCTGGGTCCCAATCATTTTGGGGTAGGAAAAGATGTTGCTACAATGGTTGATGCTCAATGGGAAACACCCCTTGGACTAGTAGAAGTGGATTCAGAGGCAGCAAGAGAGATAGCAAATAATTCAAAATACATAGAGATTGACGAGTTTTCTCATTCAAGAGATCATAGTTTAGAAGTTCAAATTCCTATGTTGCAATCAATCTTTTCTGAAAAATTCAAAATTCTTCCAATTATTTTACGTGATCAAAGCTTCGAAATGGCAAAAGATGTGGGAAATGCTGTGGCACAAATTGCAAAATCAAGAAATGTAATGATTGTTGCATCATCTGATTTTACACATTATGAAGAAAATTCTTTTGCGCATTCTCAAGACAAAGCATTGATTGAACCAATATTAGAAATGGATGTTGAAAAGTTCTATAATGTTTTAATGGAAAAAAGAATTACTGCATGTGGGTATGGAGCTATGGCATCAGTAATGATTGCATGTAAAAATCTAGGTGCAGTTAAAGGAGAATTATTAAGTTATGCCACAAGTGGTGATGTAATGGGAGATGCATCATCTGTTGTTGGGTATGGTGCGATTAAATTTATCTAAAAATTATTTAGGAATTGCTCGTGGAACAAGTTTTCCATGACCGAGTTTTCCAATTACTTCAAAGTTTTCAGCAATTAATTCTCCACGTACTATTGTTTTCACAGGCCAGCCTTTCAAATTTCTACCTTCATAAACAATGTAGTCTGAAAATCCACCAAATAATTCAGATGTTACTTTCTTTTCTTTTTTCAGATCAATCATAGTAACATCAGCATCAGAATTCTTTTCAAGAGTACCTTTTTGAGGATACATTCCAAATATTTGGGCAGCGTTTTGGCTTGTGAATCTTACAAATTGTTCTAAAGTGATTTTGTTTTGGTTTACCCCATCATTGAGTAAAATAGGAAGTACGGTTCCAATTCCAGGAAATCCAGCTAATGCAGACCACACATCATCTCCACCCAATTTGAGTTTGAGTTGATTTGCAACATGATCAGTGCCTATAGTATCAATTTGATTTCCAGACAGTGCACTCCATACTGCTTGCCGATCATTTTCGGTTCGTATAGGAGGCATTACTTTAGCAAGATAACCATTTTGTTTTTCATAAGATAGCGTCAAGTAGTGAGGACATGTTTCGACAAAAATCTTCGTTCCCAGTTTTTTCTCATCTTGAATTTGTTTTAGAGCTTGTTCTGAGCCAATATGAACAAAGTAGATAACACAATCATAATCGCGTCCAAATTTTGAAACAGTTTTGATTGCTTTTGCTTCAAATTCAGGTGAACGGCTTTCAGACCATGCAGATAATCCATCTTGGTTTTTCTCTCGTGCAGTTTGAATTCCACATCCACATGATTCATAATCTTCTGCATGAACCAAAACAGGACATCCAAGAGAAGCTGCAGTTTTTACGGTCTGCTCAACAATCTCATCAGTCACATCAACATTGGCTGCAACAAGTTCAGAACAATTAGGTGGCATATCCATGTAGACATGACCAATTTCGCCACCAAGATTCATGTAAATTTTAAATGATGTAATTCCATTTTTTACACAATAATCCATTTCGTTAATTTGCTGAGGAGTAAAGACAGATGCATGTAATGCATAATCAACATAGTGATTTTGAGATGCAGCATCTAATTGATCTTTGAGTGAACTAGTAAATGGTTCTCCCAATCTAAGCATCCTCATCATTGTTGTAACACCACCAATTGCAGCAGCATGGGATTCTGTCTTTGCTGCTTCATTAATTGGGGAATAAACACCATAATGAACATGAGTATCAATTGGACCAGGAACAGAAATCAATCCATTTCCATTGATTTTGTTATCACATGCAGGTACATCATTTGTGAGGCCAACTACTTTACCTTCATCAATAACGATGTTTTTGTCCACCATTCCTTGTGACAGTATAACGTGCGAATCAACAATTACAGTATCATACGTCATCTGAAAATTTTATTGCCTGCAGTCTATTATGCGTTGAGATAGTCAATCTTTTCAAATATATTTATTCAAAAACCACATACAACAAGAAGAGATATGACAGAAGATGTATGTGATTTTTGTAAAGGGGTTGGATCTAGTGGCTCAAATGTATGCGTGTATTGCAACGGTACAGGAGAATGGAACCAAGCCGCACAAGCATATGTAAAAAATCATATCTGTCAATGCATAGTAATGGATAGAAAATTTTGTCCAGTTTGTAACAAACCATGTCATCACGATACTTCACTGAATCCAAAACAAAAGATTGATCCAGGATATGGTGGAATGTCAGAAAGAGAAGTCACAGTTATGACATAGTCATTAAGGAGTTATTTTCTCAACAAAATGTTTTCCGTCAACAGTTCTACATTGCCGTGGATGAGATTCCATTACAGGATTACCTAAAGAAACACATTCTTCAAAACTATCAATTACAGAAGATTGTTTTTTCAATGATTCAAATATAGAGACTTTTGGAATTTCACAAGGAGTGGTAATACAATTGAAGGTTTCAAATTCATCTACTAAAGGAATAAAGAATACCACAAAAACAGATACTGAAATAATACAGAGTACAGTTATTACTAGATTTTTAATCACTAATTGTCTTGAATAGCATAACAAATAGCGGTTATGATTAATTTGTGAAAGATAAAGTACAATATTAAGAAAATACCAAAAAAGATTTAGTAAAAAGTGATTCTTTTTGACTCTGATTTTTTAACAAAGACATGATAGTATGATATACATTGAGTCAGAGACATCTCGCGGTGTTAGCTGGGGGCCCAAAAGCTCACATAAACTAGTTAATACAATTACATAGTCTCCACAGCAAAGGAGACTGCTTTTTTCTCTGGAGCATAAATCTTTAGCCGATTTAGATCCTAAAGTAATTAATATTCCAAAAATTGAAGCAGAGTATGTCATTTGGTGAAGTTGATACACTAAACATGCTATTTGACAAACTGCAAAGTTTGTTTGATGAATCACAAGGATACTATGAATCATTTCTAGACACTAACAATATGTACAAAAAAGGTCAGATTAGTGACAAAGAATTCTTTCAAAAATTAGGGGATTATACAGTAGCATATTCTGCATTAGAATTTCTAGCAATCAAAGTAATATTTGAATTAAAAAAATCAATCGGTTCAGGTTCTGGAAGTACACAATCACCGGGTTTGATGCCAGGTATGGGACAACCAGGAATGATGGCAGGAGGAATGCCACCAAGAACAGGAACTGCACAAAATCCAGTTGGCAGGGGTCCGCCAGGAATTGTATCTGCACAAGAAGCATTCAATGATGTTGGCACATTACCATCACCAGATCCTGCATTAATGCCAAGACAAACAGCTCCACAAAATAATGGAAATGGATGTTCATCATGTGGTGCAGAGTTAAGGCCAAATGCAAAATTCTGCACAAAGTGCGGGGCTAAAGCATAAAATTAGAAATTCAAAATTAGATTATTCTTGAGTTGTTCCACACTCTGGACAAAACTTTGCGGTTGCTGAAAGACTAGTACCACATTCTGAGCAAAACTTGCCATCAGTTTTTTGTTCAGTGTAAGCATTTCCCATTAATCCTGAGCTTTTGACTGCACCAGATGGTTCGTATTTGTCATCATCAATTAAAACAGGTTCAAAGTCTTGTTCGGTTAGAAAAGTCATCATTCTTGGAATACCTTTTCCATCATTGTTTGGATCTGGAACAGAATCACCTAACCAAAATGCAAATCTCATCAAAGTTAACTCAGGAGTTGAAAAGGCCAAAGTATGTTTTGACATGTATTCTTGTGCTGCTTTTTTGCCATCAAATACTTCCATGAATGTAATATTCAGTGTTTATGTATAATAGTTTCTGGGAAAGTGGACCGGGAGGGAATCGAACCCTCGACATCCTCGTTGCGAACGAGGCATTATACCCCTAAACCACCGGCCCCCAAACTACTCTTGGAGTTCTGTTTTTATTCATTTATCAAATTTTCCATGATTAAACAAGAGATTGTGAATTTTTTAAGAAATTGTAGAATATAATGAAAAAATAAGAAAAACGTGTTTTTGAGAATTTATGCTAATGCTCTGTCAATCATATTTTTGTATGATTCTTTAGAAGCAGCACCTACTTGCTGGCTAACTATCTCACCTTTGTTAAGGAGAATCAAGGTTGGAATACTAAAGACATTGTATTTTGATGCCAGTTCATTAGCCTCATCAACATTAACCTTGACAAATTTTACTTTGCCATCATAGTCACTTGCCAGTTCTTCAACTACTGGACCCACCATTCTACATGGACCACACCATTCGGCCCAAAAGTCTACAAATACAGGGATGTCAGAGTTTATCACATCAACTTCCCAAGACTTTGCATCTGAAATTTGTGTTATTCCCATTGTATTGATAATTTGTTATTCATACCTAAAAACGTTCACCAGAATTACACCATATTTTTTGGGTGGGAAACAAATTCTGATATATACTTAAATGACGTTTTGATAAATCCAAGTTATGAGTTCGGAGCTTAGAATAAAAAAATTAAGAGGTTCTGGAGGCTATGTAATGGCTCGTGTAACAGATGAACAACAGATGAAAGGAAACCTTGGAGGTCCAGATCTGTTTTTAGCACCGATTGGTAGACTAGATGCTGATAAAATTTCTAAACACTTTTGCAACACATGTGAAAAAGAATTTGAAGGTTCTCCAAAAATCGAATTTGAGAATCCAAATGAAGAAGTTGCAGAAAATTTAATTCTTGCAGAAAGAGGACAATACATCTGCAATTCATGTCAATCATCAATTGCAGAATATAGAGAATTTAAGAAACAAAATGAAGCAGGTGATGTAGGAAATGCAAAACCAATGGAACCACAAACAGAATCCACTCCACAAGTTGAGACACCACAGCCAGCAGTAGAAAGTGTTGCACAACCAGTTGAGGAACCTCAGATAGAATCTACGCAAGAAATAGCAACTCAACCAAGTCCTGCAACATCAGTAAGTTCAATCGAAGGAAGATCAGTATATGACGAAAATGCCAACAAAATAGGAATTGCAAAACAAGTTGGAATTGATTCAACACAATCTATGGTTCTAGTGATTACTAAAAATGACGGAACTGAAGGCAGCATTCCATGGACCAGCATCAAGAAAGTAGGGGAAGTCATCTTATTGGGAAATCCAGAAGAAAGTACACCTCCAGGAAAATGCTCAAACTGTGGATTTTCAAATAAAGAAGGTTCAAAATTCTGTGAAGAGTGCGGAACACCACTTCAATAGCTAGTAAATTTAATCAAGGGCACTATAGGCGATTATGTAATTGGGGAAAAAATCTGTTTCAAAAGGAGTTATCAAAGATATTGTTATTGTTGCAGTAGGAGTTTTAGTAATTTGGATTGGTCTTCAAATTGCATTTGGAACACAAAATCCATTTTATGTAGTTGCTAGTGGAAGTATGATTCCAGTTTTAGAAGTTTATGATGTTTTGATTGTTTCAGGACATGAGCCTTTTAACGATCTTGAAGTAGGGGATATCATCGTATTTGATCGTCCTTCTGATCATAATAGAGTAATTGTACACAGAGTAGCATCGATAGTAGACGAAGATCCTAGAACGATTAGAACAAAGGGAGATGCAAATCCAGCTTCAATTCCAGGAACCGACTTTCCAATTACCGAGGAAGAATATATTGGAAAAGTAGCATATACACTTCCACAGGTAGGATACATTACTCAATTACTAAAACCGCCAATTAACTATGTCATCATTGCAGTTGTAATTGGAATAATGATATTCAAGCAATTTGCAAAAAGGAAAAACGAAAAAGAAGTATCATTTACAGATCCATTGGAATCTGAAAATTCAGAGACAATTGAAGAGTTGTCAGATATTGATAAGATTGAAGGAGATTCAGAGTATTCAGAGCCTACAGAATTAGATAACGTAGAGATAGATGCAGATTCATCTGAACTCAAAACAGATGAAACTAAAGATATCAAAGAGTCAGAAGAAGAGAGAAAAGAATAGTTCGCTATATTCAGGCAAACAGGTTCACATTATGCCTAGGGACACAAGATCGTCCTGTTTGCTTGGTAGTATAACTATGTGAAAATTACTAAAAAAGGATCCTAAGTATTGTTAAGTTTCAAAAGAGTAGAATTATTTAATTAATTATTTTTTAATTAAAAAAAACAACTAAGTGGTTTTATAGAACAGAATCTTTTGTTTTGAAAACTCGTTTAAAATATTCAGAAGATTCTTTTGGTTCTTCAACATCATTTGTAATTCCTGCCAAATTTTTTGCAAGATTCTTTTTGTATCCAACTTGCATCTGTCTCTGAATTTGGATTCTTTGGGCTTGTGGAGAACCTGCACCATGCATGGACTCAGTAAGATATCCAACTGCATTTCTACCCAAGGTCATATTTTCAATCAATCTTAGAATTCTCATTCTATTTTCTACATCTACACCTTTTCTACCTGCAAGGTATTTTTTGAGTAAAGGACCAGCTTCAGGGTGTCTAAAGTCTTTTTCAGATGGAAGAGTAACTACCAATCCACCTGCAATATCTTGTGCAAGTCTACTAATTTCATATGGGAATCGTGTAACATTATGTTTGCATACTTGTGCAAGCATATCATCATTAAGGTAAACACCAGATTTCATCTTCTGTCCTTGATAAGAAGATGCAATACCTGCTGCAAATATTGTTTCATTAAGATGAGTCATTTCAATTATCTTATCTTTAATGTGTGAAACTTTTGGAACTCCGTTGTAATCTGCAATTGTAGCTGCTGCACCAATCAAAACATCACCCAATCCAGTTTTACATACATAGCTTCGTCTATGATAACAGGTAAAGCGTTCTACTAACATTGATGCAAATTCATATTCACCATGCATGAAGACCTTTTCCCATGGAATGAATACCCTATCCAAGATGATTAATGCCTCTTGTCCGCCAAATTTTGCATTACCATCATCAATATCACCCTCTTCCATGCTTCGGGTATCACATGATTGTCTACCGTAAATGTAAGTGACACCTTTTGCATCTGCAGGAATTGCACCTACAATAGCCCAATCTTTATCAGATTCTGTTAGTCTGATAGTAGGCATTAAGATAATCCAATGTGAGTTTATACAACCAGTTTGATGTGCTTTTGCACCCGAAACGTAAACACCTTTTTCATCAGTGTCAACAATTCTGGTAAATAAATCAGGATCGTCTTGTTCTGAAGGTCCTTTACTTCTATCACCTTTAGGATCAGTCATAGCACCTCCAATTACAAAATTTTCTTTTTGTACCATTTTTACAAATTCTAAGAATCTTTTATGATAGTCAGTTCCGTGTTTTTCATCAATTTCAAAAGTTGTGGAATGCAAAGCATTCATTGCATCCATTCCTACACATCTCTGGAAACATGTTCCAGTATTTTGACCTAATTTTCTTTGCATTTTATTTTGTAAAACTAAATCTTCAGCGCTTTCTGCAATATGTAAAAATCGATTTACTTTCAATCCAGAAAGAGATGAGTCAGCTGATGCTAATGCTTCTTCACGAACTGCTAGATCATAAGTTTCTGCTACTGCATTAATTGATGGTCGAATAATTGGATGATCAACATAATTTTCGATTAGTTCACCAAAGAGGTAAATTTTGAGGTCACGTCCTCTAAGGCTTTCAATATAATCATCCCCAGTCTTAATTTCAGACATGTAACAATAATCATTTTAGGTTGTATAAATATTCTAAATTTCTAAGAAGGAAGATTTACGAATAAAGTGCGATCAGAGGCCTATTCGGACATCTAGAATTCTGCAACCCTTGCCTTTCTCCATAACAAGTACAGGATTCATGTCTAATTCTTTAATCTCTTTAAAGTCTGAAACTAGTTGAGATAATCTCTGAATACATTCAGAAAGCTTTGCAATATCAGACGGTTTTTCTCCTCTAACTCCTTGGAGTAATTTTTGTGTTTTAATTGAGGCAATCATATCATCAGCCTCTTTGTCAGTTACAGGCGCAAGTTTGAAGGTTACATCTTTAAGAACTTCAACATAGATTCCACCCATACCAAGCATGATTACTGGACCAAATCCAGGCTCCAGTTTTGAACCAATGATTAGTTCTTTTCCGCCTTTGACCATCTCTACAATCAAGACGCCCTTGATCTCAGCTTTCTTGTTGTATTTTTTAGCATTCTTTACAATAGTTTTGAATGCATCTTTTACTTCAGAATCATTTGTTAAATTGACTTTAACTCCACCTGCATCAGATTTGTGAATTATTTGAGGTGATGCAATTTTCATTACAACGGGATAACCAATTTTTTTTGCAATTTTTACTGCTTCTGATTCATTTTTTGCAAGTGCACTTTTTGGAAGTGGTAAACCATATGCTTTGAGAACTTCTTGACCTTCTTCCTCTAACAGGTTTGGTCTTTTCTCTTTTTTGACTTTATCAAAGATTTTTTTGGCTTTAGCTTTGTTTACTTTGAATTTTGTAATTTTGCCAGGAGATGATTTTACCCAATTAGAGAATCTAATCATGGCAGCAAGTGTTCTAATTGCACCTTCTGCATAGGTATAGTATGGAACATTTCCAGCAGCTAAAATTTCTCTATTAGTTATTCCTTCATCTAGTCCCATCAAACTTGCAAGCATTGTTTTTTTGTATTTCTTGGACATGTCAACAATAACTTCTGCTAGTTTATCATAATTCAGTGTACCAGAAGGAGTACACATTGAGATAACAGAACCAACTTTTGGATGTTTTAAGACACGATCCAAAACATTGTGGAATCTATTAAAATCAGCATCACCAACAATATCAACAGGATTTCTAGAACTTCCCCAAGGTGGAATTACTTCATCAATTTGTTTTCGTATACTTGTAATATCTGCCATCTTAATTTTTGCCTTTGAACAAGCATCTGTAGAAATAATTGCTGGACCACCAGCGTTTGAAACAATTACTAAATCACCTTTGGATGGCAAAGGTTGTTTTGAAAATGCAGTTGCATAATCAAATAGTTCCTCCATAGTATCAACTCGAATTGCACCAGATTGTTTTAGTAATGCATCATAGATCTCATCAGAACCCATCAAAGCACCAGTATGAGACATTGCTGCTTTGGCACCCTCAGGACTACGTCCAGATTTTAGAACAAGAACAGGTTTTTTGAGTTTTTTAGTGATGTTTTTACAAACTTTAAGGAATTCTTGTCCATCACCCATATCTTCTAGATACATCACGATGACTTCAGTTTGTTTGTGATTTGCAAGAATTTTTAGAACGTCAACTTCACTCATTGCAGCTTTGTTTCCAAGACTGACAACAGCAGAAAATCCAATTCCTTGTGCACTAGCATCTTCAACTAATGCAGCACAAATTGCTCCACTTTGAGACACAAGTGCAATTTTTCCTGACTTTGGTGTAACTTTAAGAAAAGTAGAATTCATCATTGTTTTTGGATCAAGATTCATGACACCAAGACAATTTGGTCCAATAACTTGAATATTGTATTTTTTAGCAATATCTTTTACTTGTTGTTCACGTTTTGCTCCTTCTTCATCAACTTCTTTGAATCCTGCGGTGATGATAATTACTCCCTTGATTTTCTTTTTACCACATTCTTCTAACACAGGTGCAACCAATGTATTTTTGATAACAATAACTGCAAGGTCAATTGATTTTGGAACATCTAAAACACTCTTGTATGCTTTTTTGTAAAATACGGTCTCCCTTGTAGGACTAATAGGATATACTGTTCCCTTGAAACCATTCATAATGTTTGATGTGATAGTTGCACCAACACTTCCTCGTTTGTCAGATGCACCAATTACTGCAATAGATTTTGGAGATAAAACGACAGATTCTGTCATGTAACGATGATCAAAGATTTTGTATAATAAAGTTATTCATGGAAATTTCTGATCTCTAAAATTCAGCTTCCCAGCATCTTTCCTGCCAAATTCTCTTTTCTAGGGACCCAAACAATTGACAAATTAGAAAATTTTGCAATTATACTCCAAGATTCTCTTGCTAAATCACGTAATTGCTCATTATTTATCGCAAATTCATGATTAAGTTGGTTTACAGTATTTTTTGAATCACTGTAAATTGTGATTTCATCATCATTGTCAACAAACTTGTTTAATGCAGAAATTATTGCCAGATATTCAGCCTGATTATTTGTGATTTGAGGTTTTTTTTCATAAAACGATTCTCCAGTTTCTTTTACAAAAAAACCATATCCGCCATTGGGACCACCTGAACCATCGACATAAACACTAATGCTCATCTTTGTACAACCTCGTTATCTTAACACTTAGGTTTACTACTATCATGTAAACGATTGTAGACAACCCTTGTGACATAATTGATGCCAAGTAAGGATCATAGTTTAGTACGAGTAAATAGTATTGCAACACCCATCTGACTATTGTATAAACAACTTCTCCAATTCCAAGTGAAGTGATTAATTTTTTTAGATCATGTTTTAGTCTCTTTGTATCAGTTTTGCCTGATTTTAGAAGATATTTTTTACGGTTATCAAGATAGAACATTCCACTAAAGACAGAGAAGTAGATGGCATAATCTGCAATAGTAGTATAAGTTGTATTTAGGTAGTCAGCTTGATCAGATAAAATTTGTGCTATAACTGCTGAAATAGTTATTGATGCAGCAAATGCAATTAGAATATTCTTGTTGAGTTTCAAATATTCTTGCAACATGTGATTTGACAGATTTTGTTACAATTAAACTAAGATTAATCCAAAGTAATTTTCAAAAATATTATTAATCCTACCAACTCTGCAACACCAACTCCTAACATGTATGGGAATATTTCATTAGAGAAGAGATGTTCCATTGAGAAATAAGCCATAGCGCCAACAACATTATGTAAAAACAACATGGCTGCAACAACAATCATACCAAGTGGGAGTTGAGCTCTTGTTTTCCCATACATATTACCAAATATTACAATCAAAATTCCCAATATTCCCATATTGATAATTGAGACAATTGATAAAATCAGAGATGTAGGCTCCATTTAGAGAAAAACACCTCTTGAGCTTTTATTTACTTTTATCCAATTTCCCTTCAATTTCTTCAAATGTCTCCATATTTACTTTAAGAAATGTTGAGATGAAAAACATGACACCATATTTTTCACCTACCTTTGAAATCAAATTATTTTTCTCAAGAACTTTGATGTGATGCTGAATTGCTTTGTAATCAAGACCTAATTGGTTTGCCAATTGGTTAGTATTTACTGGATTTTCTTTTATTTTTGAAATGATTTTCAACCTAGTTAGTCCTCCTCGAGAACCAGCAAAAATGAACCAGAGTAATCTTTTTGCATCAGGATCATTTGCCATAATGAATGCGAAATATTCCTGCCTATCACTAAAAGGTATTTTGTGTTGAAATAATCAAAGTATAAAAAACATAATTAGTCCAAAATAGCTGAAGTAAAAAATGATGTTAAATTATGATGCACCTCTGTATAGACCACCATCAGAAGCAAGATCATTAATTTTTCAAGTTACATTAGGTTGTTCGTTTAACGAGTGTTCTTTTTGTGACATGTACCGTTCAAAAGAATATTCTGAAAGACCATGGGATGAAGTAAAAGCAGAAATCGACATGATGGCAAAATATTTGCCAGATACTAGAAGAGTTTTTCTTGCAGATGGAGATGCATTGAATCTTGACTCAGAATACATGATAAAAATTCTGAAATACATTAGAGAGAAATTTTCAAAGATTGAAAGAATTTCTTGTTATGCAATGCCTATGAATATTCTAAAGAAAACTTCTGAAGAATTAAAAAAGATGAATGAAGCTGGACTTGACATGTTTTACTTGGGAATTGAAAGTGGGTCAGACATTGTTCTTAAAAAAGTCACTAAAGGCGCAATTGGAAAAACCATTATCAAATCAGTGAACAAGGCAAAAGAAGCAGGATACATCATGTCATGTATGGTGATTTTAGGTTTGGGAGGAAGAAAATATTCTAAAGAACACATCAAAGGTACTGCCGAAGTAATTAGTGCGTGTTCACCAAATTACGTGGGAGCATTAACTCTTTATTTAGAAAACGGAATCAAACAAGAATTTCTTGACAAGTATCAAGGAGAGTTTGTTAGAATTAATGATGATGAGTCATTAGATGAATTGCAAAGTTTGATTGAGCAAATTGATACCAAAGATGAGATTGTTTTTAGAGCAAACCATGGCTCAAATGCATACACTATCAAAGGTACATTCCCACAAGACAAACAAGAAATGTTAGACAAGATTGAATGGATGAAACAGCATCCAGAGATTATGCGCCCTCAGGGATTACGAGGGTTTTAGATAAAATTTTCTTGGTCTAGATATACTACTTTAAAGATAGTTACAGAGTAATTCCCATCAAAGATTTTCTTGATATCACCATTTTCCGAATGTAAAACTCTGAATTTGTATTCATATGTGCCATCTGGATTTACATCAGTTTGAGCAAAGTGAACAGCATTATTATTTTGAAAAATTTGAATTATAACAGGATATCCTTCCACATGATTTGCAATTTTTCCTTCTACAAAGCCCCAAGGAAGAGTGTTATCTTCAGATGCATGAAATAGAATTGTGGTTTTTTCAAGCATCATAATTCCATTTAATGGAATGATTTCTTTTTGCTCTTGATGAGTATGACCATTTATCATTATATGACCAGAATGTGGATGTGCAAATGCTGAATCTGTAGAAAATAACAGAAAAACTCCAATTGTAAAAATACTAGAAAATAAAATAATTTTATTCATATGAAAAAATCTACCATAGGTTAATTTAAGATTTTTACTCACAGATTGTCAATTACAGGTTTAAGATTATCAGGTAACTCAGGCAATTCCGTATGACTCTCATTATTTTGAAGGATTTCAGGACCAATACGTCTGACCCTTTGGGTTCCAATGAGAGTGTCTATATTTCGTTGAATGTCTTTTTCAGAAAGTATAGTTTTTAATTTCTCAAATAATGTGGCTTCATCCTCATATTTTTTGATCCCATATTGAATCAAGATTATTTTTTCTTCAGAAGAAAATTCTGTCATAAGGAATCCAAGTAGTTTAAGGCTAAAAATCTTTGATTATGGAAATATAGTTAAAATATGATGAATCGTAAAATACCATGTTTGGTAAGCAAATTACAATTAATCCAAAATGTTTTAGGCATGAAAAGATATGCCACAATTGCAATAATTAGTGGAACAGGATTAGGATTCATCTATTACTTTTTGACAATGTCAATGCTTCCTTCTCATTTTGATGTTGCAGTAGAAATATCTCCAACATACATTGGAACATCAATAGCATTAACGGTTATCATATCAGCATTAGCTGGAATCAATTTTGCAATGATGGCATTTAAAATGAAAAGGATGAAGATGATGAATTCAGTTAAGACAAATTCATCAGCAGTTTTAGGAGGAGCATTTGCAGCATTTACTCCAGGGTGCCCTGCATGTACAGCACCACTTGCAGTAATTTTAGGTGCAATTGGAGGACTATCACTATTTCCAATGCAAGGATTAGAATTAAAATTTGTCTCAGTAGGAGTATTGATATTTTCTATTTACTGGATTGCGAGAGGATTACAAAGTAAAAGCTGTTGTAAAATAGGTTAAGTTATTTTTCATCTTGATTTTCATAGTATAGTCGAATAACTTCATCAACTACAACATTAGTGTCATCATCTTTTTCAGTACTTACAAGAAGTAAATGATCATCACCAAGATAAAATGAAAATCGTTTAACCTTGTCATATTCACCAAGAGTGTAGATAGTTTTTCCAAGCCACTTTGACATATCTTTACGTGCCTTCCAATCAAGTATAGATAGATTTACCAATTCTTTTTCTGCACGGTCTGAAAGCAAGTTTTTTACACCTTCTCTCATACCGCCACCCACATGAACTGCCCATTCGTCATAAACAGTAGCAAATCGAATTTTGGGATCAGCATCTAAAATTTCTGAGCAAAATTTTTCATAATCCAATACTGTTCTATAAAAAATCAATTATCATTAATAACATTTTGAGAATATGGGCCCACGGGGATTTGAACCCCGGATCTTCGCCGTGTAAGGGCGACGTCATAACCGACCTGGACTATGGGCCCAGAAACCAACGTTGTTAAAAACCATTTAAACTTTGAGAAATGGCAGAATCTAAAAATTTGATAAAAAAACAGCAATTTTGTGGTTCCTGTAAATTTTTTTTCTAGTCCAATAGGATTAGGTCACGTAACAAGAGATATTGCAATCAATAATAATTTTCAAAATATTACAACTAAGTTTGTTACAGGTAGCGGAGCTGCTAAAATTCTAAAAAAATTAGAAATTCAAGTTGAAGATGTATATCATCCACCATCATTCATTGTTGAAAATGGTACCCTGAAGAGTCCTGCAAAATGGCTTTGGAACTACTATCAATACTATAAAGATTGTAAAAATATTTCACGAAATATTTTAGAAAAAGATAGACCTAAGGTAGTCATTAGTGATGAGGATTTTGCGTCACTAACAGTAGCTCAGGAAATGGAAATTCCAACAATTTTGGTTACTGATATTTTAGAGACACATTTTACAAAAGGTCTAGCATCATTTATCGAAAAAAAGATGAATAAATCAATGAAAGAGATCATGAAAAAATGTGAAATTGTGATATTGCCTGAAATTGGGGATGCACAAGACAACATCCAAAGAGTGGGACCCATAGTACGACAAACAGAGTACACCAGAGAACAATTACGGCAAAAATTTGCATTTGATAAAAAAACTATTGTTATTTCAATTGGTGGAACAGATGCAGGTTTGTTTCTAATTGAAAAAGCAATACAAGCCATTTCAAAAATCAATCAAGATTTAGAAATTGTACTAGTTTCAGGTCCATCAGTTCAAAAAAAATACGAGAATGTTAAAAATTTAGGATTTGTAGAAAATTTGCATGAGATAATTTTTGCATCTGATGTTCTGATTTCACTTGCAGGAAAATCAACAATTGATGAAGCCAACGCATATGGTACGCCTGCAATATTCATCCCCATTAAAGGTCATTTTGAACAAGAAGATAATGCAAAAGAGCAAGGATTTGTTTTTGAAGATCTCAAAAGACTTGACAACTTAATTCTATCAAAATTAGAAGAAAAAAGAAATCAGGTTAACATTGAAGGTGCAAAAAAAGCTGCAAAAATCATTCAAAGCTTAATAGATAACTATTGATTTTTGTTAAAGTACCATGGCAAAACTAGTTGTAGCAAAATTTGGAGGAAGTGCTATTGGGCCAAATGGTGAATCTATTCCAGAAATAATTCAAAGAATCACCAATCTAAAACAAGACTCAAAAGTTATTGCAGTTTTTTCAGCCCCCTTGACATTAGATAATGATAAAAAACGTTCTCTAACCGATGTAATGTTAGAACAAGGAAGGAATGCTGAAAATGGTGTAATGCCATCATTAGAGATAATCGAATCAACATATGAGAGAATTTTAGAATTAGTTGATGTTGAAAATAAGGAAAAATGCAAGGGTGTGATTGAACATAATCTTGAAAAAGCTAAAAAAGCACTAGATGAGGCATTTGAAAGCAAAGAATTTGTAGACGAGGTACGTTCTCGTGCACTAGCATTCTCAGGAGAAATTTTGATGTCACATGTAATGAACTACATTCTAAGAAGTAACAAGATCAAATCTGAAACAGTTGATTTTGAGTATTGGCCTATTATCACAGATAACAATATCGAATCAACAAATTTCCTCACATCAGAATCTCGAACAAAGATGGACAAAACTGCAGAATTAGTTGAACAAAATGAGGTAGTTACTATCGGAGGATTTATTGGAAAAACGGTGGATAATGTTACAACTACATATGAGCGTGGAGGCTCAGATCGTACTGCAGCAGATCTAGGAATTTTATTTCACAAAAATTACGATACCAGTATTGACTTTGAAAAAGATAGTGCAGTAGTTTCTGCTGATCCAAAAATAATAGAATCAGGGTTAAGAGAGGTACATCAATTATCATACAATGAGGCAAGACTCGCGGGAATGTTTGGAATGAAAATCCTAGATCCTATTGCCATTAAAGAAATTGTTGAGAATGGTGTTGATATGCCAATAACAGTCACAAATATGAAAAATCCTGACAAGGTCACAATAATAAAGAGAAATTTAGATGAGCAGAAAGGACATCCAATCAAAATCGTTACCGGAAAAGAAAATTGTGCTATTTTTAGAATAGAAACAACATCGATACAAAAATTATTGACATCATTAGACAAAGACAAACGATACAGCGAATTCATAATTTTATCGCCATTTACAAAAGACGGAATAGAGTTTTCAAGAATCTTATTTTTGGACGGGGATTATGTTAAGAGAAATGAAAAATACTTGTTAGGGTTTGATTCGCTTGCAACAATCACATACAACAGAGGAGTAATCACATTGATAGGGGATGAAATGTGGAGGGTTCAACAGGTTGCATCCAGAACAAGTGCGAAAATTGGTGATGCTGGACTTAATATTTTGAATATGGATGCACAAGAAGAAACCTCAAGGATAATTATTGTTGTAGAGGATGCAGCAGGAAACATCAAAAAAGCAATCAGTGCAATACATCAAGAAATTTCAGAAATTAATTTTATTTAGTGAAAGTGTGGCGCACGGGTTTTTACACCAGTAGCGCCATCAAGGGTTTATTCTTGGACCATTATCTAGATTCAGTCCGGCGTTACCCTAAACACGCGTTACTATAACTAGCATTTCCTACTATTTAGAGCTGATCTATATAGATCAGATTACATACGCTCAGCAAAATACCATAAAATTATTCCAGCACCAAGAATTCCATACCATTTGAAATTTTTCTTATTTGTAAAAATTGTTGGGGACCCTACCTGCTCGTCTTGATATGTATTTTGACGGATTTTTCTCATTTCAAATGCCTGACCAATTAATCCAATAGTGAGTAGTGCAATTGCAATATACCCCAAAGTCCACTCCATATCATAAATTGATTCTAGTCAGATATGTAGTTTCATGCTAAAAATTTTATCAAAAGATAATTCTTTAAATTAGCATAGTTTTTTTCCTCTCCTATGAAAGAAGTTGGAAAAATCTGGATGAATGGAAAATTAGTGCCATTCAAGGATGCCAAAGTTCATGTTCTAACTCATGCATTACATTATTCTACATCAATTTTTGAAGGGATTAGATGCTACAATACACCAAATGGTTCTGCCATTTTTAGACTTCCTGAACACGTAGACAGATTCTTCAAATCAGCAAAATTGTATTCTATGAAAATGCAGTTTTCAAAGAAGGAGATTTCAGATGGGATTATCAAAACAGTGAAGGCAAGTGGACTCGAGGAATGCTATATCAGACCATTAGCATACTATGGTTATGGAACAATGGGATTAACTCCAACTGCAAACAAAGTAGATGCATCTATTTCATGTTGGGAGTGGAAAATGGGTGAATCAAAAGCAGGAAAATTCTCAGGAGCAAAATGCAAAGTATCAAGTTGGATCAAAATCGATTCCAGATCCCAACCAACACAAGCAAAAGCAGCATCAAACTATGCAAACGCAGCATTAGCAAGGATGGAAGCATTAGAAAGTGGATATGATGAAGCAATCATGCTAAATTGGCACGGAAAAATTGCTGAAGGTAGTGCTGAAAATATATTCGTTGTAAAAGATGACATTATTCAAACACCCCCATTATCTGCAGGAGGTTTAGAAGGAATAACAAGAGATAGTGTGATACAAATCATTGAAGAAAACGGTGGATTTGTTATTGAACGAGACTTGGAACGAGATGATCTCTATGCTGCAGATGAAATATTCATGACAGGTACTGCTGCTGAAGTAAAATCTGTAACACAAGTCGATAAAGTGAAAATTGGTAATGGAAAGATGGGTCACATTACAAAAGCACTACAAAAATCATTTACAGATGTGGTAATGGGTAAGGATGAAAGATTTTTGCCTTGGTTAACATACATCTAAACTTCCAAGAGGTTTTTTACCCACAAAATCAGATGTAGATTATGGATTCATGTGCAACAGGCGATACACAAGAAATCTGTTGGTTTTGTAGAAAGGGGCGTCATGAAGATTGTATGAAAGAAATTCCAACACAAGGAAAATCAGATGGTCCGCATGACTGTACATTTGATACAAAACTTATTCCATGCAAATGTAACCACTAACAATTAGCATCAAATACAGCTATATCTCAAAAAATTTATGAACTATAACGAAGAGTTTTGGAAAAAATATGCTGATGATAATGAATCAAGATATAACGAAGAATTTGCAAAATTTACAAAAGATCTTGCAATATCATTAAGATGTACAAGTGTTTTGGAGATTGGATGTGGTACTGGAATTGATTTAAGGTTATTTCCAGATACTTTTCAAATTTACGGAGTTGATCTTAATGAATACGCGTTGGATATTGCAAAAGAAAAATTCCCAGTTGCAGATTTTAAGAAAGGAAGTATTACAGATTTACCATTCGAAGATTCGTCAGTAGATTTTGTCTTTACTCATGGATTATTGAATTATCTAGATGAAGATACGCTGAAAAAAGGAATTTCAGAAATGCACAGAGTGTCAGGCAAATACATAATGAATTGTGAGACATTTAGTAACATTGAAGAGAAAATTGATGAAAACCAAACATCTCGAAATATGCTCAAACGTTGGTTGGATTACAAGGTTAGAATTGTAAGTGATGTTGACATGCATGAAGATATTGAACCTGAAAAAAAGCGGTTTGTGTTATTGAAAAAATTATAACTTGAATTTTTCTGGTTCTTTTGGATTTTTTGGTAAAATAACAGTAAATGTTGTAGGGTTATTCTTTACAGATATTCTTCCGTTATGCTGTTCGACGATATTTTTACAACTGGACAATCCAAGACCTGTGCCTTTTTGTTTAGTAGTAAACAAGGGTTCAAATATTTTTCCAAGATTTTCATCTGGAATGCCGGGACCAGAATCAATAAAATCTAAAATTACCAAATTCGAGTTATCAGATATTTTAATTTCAAGATTTCCACCGTTTTCCATGGCATGAATTCCATTAACAATGAGATTTAGAAATACAGCGTCTAGTTTTTGAGGGTCACAAGTAATTTTCAAGTCATGACCAGAAATTTTTATTTCAACATTCTCAGGAGTGTTGATTTTTTTCACAGAATTTTCTATAGTGTCATTTATTGAAACTTGAGATAACTGAAGTGGGGAGACTCTAACAAAGTCCAAAACCTCATCAACCTGATGAGCAATTCTATCAATGCTTCTTTCTACATAATCTAGTCGTTTTTGTACATTTGGATCAGAGATTTTTGTTTCAGAATGATTTTCTTTCAGTAAATCTACAGACATTTTGATTACAGACAATGGATTTCTCAAGTCATGTGCAAGTCTTCCAGATAATTCTCCTATTGCAGAAAGTCTCTCTGATTTTAACACCTCTCTTGTTTTCTCATCTACAAGTTTTTCAAGATCTTCTTTTTGTTCAACAAGTTCTTCTGTTCTAATTTTTACTAGGTTAGAAAGATTTTTGTTCAAAAATAATACAATTGCTGCAAAAACTGCCAACATAGCAACAAGACCAAGCATAATATTTTGGGATGTGATTTGTTCATCAGTTTCAATAAAAACTGAATGAATTAGAGAAATTCCTACAACCATAATAATAATAGATACTGTAAGTGGAATTCCAAATCTACTAATTGTTTCAAATTGCACTTTTTCAGAAAAGAACATGGCTTGTTGTTCTGGAGTTGGAATCTTAGAAATTTTGTACCTGATGTGAAATGAAAAAATCATCAAGATGTAAGTATACAACCAAAGCAAATCCACTGGATGACCATCATAATATGTGCCGTCAAGCTCTGCAAATAGGAAAAATGTATCAGCAATACCATATATGATAAATCCAAATAAAATCAGCATCCAAGAAAAGTTTGCACCTTTCTTTGCAAGATACATGATACCAACAATTGCAGGAATCACTTGGATTGAACCTAATACTGGATACGCAAGAGCAATAGCAGTAGGAAATGCATCTTCACCTAACATATCATCATATGCTGCAGTAACAGAAGGAATCATGAAAGAGATCCCAAGGGCGATGGCAAATAGCCATACATTTCTACTAACGGATTTTAGAACAGGTTTTAATGAAATTAACAGAAATCCAATCATAAATGGATATGCACCAATGTAAAAAATATCGGCTTCAGAAGGGAAAGGACTGCCTTCCCAAAAATGATCATACATTATCCAAATCAATTCAGCTATAAACCAAAATACAGAACCGATAGCAAATACAAGAAATGCTTTTGATTGATAGTGTTTTTGCTTGCTTAATTTTACTGCAAGTATGAATGCAAAACCGGTCAGTATTGCAGTTGAGAAGAGATACGCAGGAAGAGATATCCAAGCAAATTGGTCTTGATCAACAAACGGTCTTACTTGATAAATCAAAGTAATTGAAACTAGTGTGATAATCAGATAAGTCAAAATAGATTTTGTATTAATGAAATCTATATTTGAAAAATCAGAATTGGCACTCAAATTGAATTACGGAGATATTTTGTGTTATTCAATGTTTTTGTATATTGCATTATGTTGGCTCACAACAAAGCTCAAAATTAACTCTTTTATAATATGATATGAAGTTAGTAATAGTTTTGGTTAATAACATACTAGTTGTTGAGGACGATGAGGATCTAAACCAACTTTACAAAGAAATTCTTGAATTGAAGAATTTTGAAGTTCATACTGCTAAAAATGGACAGGAGGGAGTTGAGAAATTCAAAGAAATCAATCCTTCCCTAGTAATAATGGATGGAGATATGCCAATTTTAGATGGGTATGAGGCATTTTATCAAATTAAAAAATTCGACAAAAATGCCAATGTAGTAATTGTTACAGGAATGCCAGATTATGAGAGAGAAAATCAAGATGCAATCAAGAATGGATTGATAAAAGTAATTTCAAAACCATTGAGAGTTAACCAGTTAGTAGAGTTGGCTGAGAAATTTTCTGAAGTAAAAATCAGAGACTAGTTTCTGAATAACTGAAAATAATTTTTAAAAATTTAAAGCGGGTCTAGAGGGATTCGAACCCACGACAGCAGGATTAAGAGTCCTGTGCGCTACCTGGCTGCGCCATAGACCCACCAAAAATGCTAAGCCTAGAGTTGTTATTAATCTTAAGCTTTCAAAATAAAGGAAAATTATGTTTTATGCTTTAGCTTCAATTTCATTGTATTTTTCAATGATTGCAGTTAGTGCAGTTGAAACTGGAACATCATTCATCTTTTTCTTTTCGGCAAGAAGTTTTTGGTATGCTTCAAGTGTGATGTATACTGGAATTGAACCATTTCCTTCTAACAAACCTCTAACGTTGTAAAGGGCAGTCTCCATTCCTCTCTCAGCAGACTTTGCAAACTTTGCTTTATCCATAATTGCTCCTAGTGGACCAAATGGCATTTCATAATCTACTGACATTGTAACTCTTGTGAGGTTATTTCCTAATGATTTGAACTCATTAGTAATTTGCCATTGCTTGAATGGACCTTCAATTTGTTTTGCAGTGATTTTCTCATTTCTAACAAATTCGGTTGTCTCACAATCCCACTCTAAACGTTTACCGCTAAAGTCACCGATAATTCTAAAGGTTGTACCTACACCCATTCCTTCCTTGATATCCATAGGAACTACGGTCATACCTACTGCATCATTTTTGATTTGATCAGAAACGTGTTCTGGTCTTGCAAAGTAGGTAAAGACATTCTCTACAGGTGTCTTAATATCGATTGATTTTGTTACGAGGGTCAACGATTCAATGTCTTGCCAATAAGGATTTAAAGGTTTTGAAGATTTCCCAAGGGAATCGAGTTACAATATATTCATCTAATTCCAATATTACAATATATGACAAAAAAGCGATCAGTTTTGATCTTATCTTTTTTGATACTTTTTTCAATTCCAGGACTAGGTGACGCATTTGCACATTCCATGTTCAATTCTGCAGAGCAGCATAATGGTGGATACAGAGTCCAAGTTGCAACAGCTCCTGAATTTCCACAGATTGATGAGACATCTCAATTTAGGGTTAAAGTGACGGAGGGATTTGACTATGAAGAAGTAGACAGATTCACAATGGGAATGAAGGTATTCTATAACGGAAAACAAGTAGATACCATACCACCTACAGCAATAGAGGGATCTCATTGGGACTTTGATTATGTATGGAGAAATTCAGGAAATCATATTGTTGAAGTGTACTTGTATGATATCCCAAATAATTCAGAGCCACTTTCTTTCAAGTTTAACATGGGCACCCAGAGTCCATTTGGACAGATTTTCATCATAGCAATTACTATAGGAGCACTATCAATGACAGGTGTATTCTTGTATATCTATATGCCAAAAATTTTCAAAAAATCTAGACTTTGATTTCTTGGGATTCTCTTGAGATCCTAAATGCAAATAATACAGTTAGTAGTACCATAGAGAACAACAAAATTCCAATTCCCAAGTGAATTGCAACTAGAACTGCGTGAAGTTTTGTATCAATTACTAGTGCACCAAGTGTAATTTGCGTAATAACAAACACGGTTGCAAGTGTACTTGTGACTTTGATTTTTGTGTCAGCTCTTTTGTTAAGAAAGCCTGCAACCATAGTTGCAATAACCAAAACACCAGTAGTGGCAGCTGCTAATCTATGAATCCACTCAATAAGATATTCTTCAGATGGCATTACACCGTTTGGACACAATGGCCATTCAGGACAAGTCAATCCCAATCCAGCTGCTGAGATATATCCACCTAAGAACATTAGTGAATACAATACAATCATTGTTGCTAGCGCAAGATATTGTATTGCCAAAATTATTCTACTATGAAATTACCGACCATGCCTTGTAATGCATGTCCAGGAACTGTACAGATGTAATAGTAAGTGCCAGGTGCACCAGCAGTAAATGTAGTGCTGCCACTTTCTCCAGGTTTTAGAGGATTAGTTGCGGCTGCAATTTCAGAGCCCCAAAGTACATTGTTAAAGTCTTCAGGAGTTGCCGTAACACCAAATGCATGGAATGATTTACCATTATTGGCTGAACTGATTGTGACCTCATCGCCAGAGTTTACGCGAATTTCAGGGTTATTTCCATCCTCACCAGGTAATGCGTTAAATGCTAATGTTCTAAAATCATCAGATTCTACAAAGTCCAAAGTAAAGTCATGAGAAACTCCTGTTGGGGCTGCTGCAACACCAGAACTACCACCACCTTGTGCTGGACCTACAATGATTTCACCAACCATTCCTTGTTCTCTATGACCAGGAACTGTACAGATGTAATAGTAAGTTCCCTCTTCACCTGCAATAAATTCAGAAGTTCCACTTTCTCCAGCCTTTAGAGGGTTAGATGCAGATGCAACTTCAGAACCAGGAATAATTCCACCAAAGCCTTCAGTGTCTTTAGTAACACCAAATGCGTGGAATGATTTTCCGTCATTAACTACGTTAAAGATTACTTTATCACCAACATTCATTTCGATTGTTGGGTTTACTCCAGGCTCATCTATCATTGCATTAAATGTCAAGGACCTAAAGTCAGCAGATTCAAGAAATGAAAGATCTGATGTAATTGTCTTTCCAGTTTGTGCTGCTGGTGCTGCAACATCAGAGCTTCCTGCCATCATTGCAACAACTGGAGCAGGTTCTGAAATCCAATAATCCCAAAGTGAAAAGAAGATTGCTCCACCTACAACACAGATACCTAGCATGATTGCCATCATCTTTCCTGTTCTTGCAGGTGTTGTTAGATAGAATTGGTTTTCAGTCATTTCATTTTTCTCCTAATGTGATGGGTTCTTTGACTCGAATGGATAATAGTATTTGCCTCCAACACCAAATGGATCCTCTGGGTTTGCTGGTTTTCCTTTTCCGGCGCTGTGAATCATGTTGATTAAGAAGACAACCATGCTGACACCAATTATCATTGCACCGATGGATGCGATTTGGTTCATTGCAATCCATTCTGGGATTGGTGGATAATCAAAGATTCTTCTAGGCATTCCATATAATCCGAGTACGTGTTGTGTGAAGAATACCAGAATGGTTCCTACAAATGATAGTAAAAAGTGAATCTTACCCATGGTTTCATTGTACATTCTGCCAGTTACGTATGGGTACATGTAGTAAAGATAACCGATTGAACCAAATGCAATAGTTCCCATAACGAAGAGGTGGAAGTGTCCAACTACCCAGTAAGTGTCGTGAGTTGTAAAGTCTAATGGCATTGCGGCATTTGCTACACCACCTGCACCTGCTGAGAAGAATAATGCGATACCACCAATTGCCCACATCATTGGAGTTGAGAATTTGATTCTACTGTTCCACATTGTTGCAATAAAGTTGTAGACGTGCATTGCAGATGCCGGAACTGCTGCAAGAGTTCCTACCATGAATACTGTCTTTTCTGTAAATGACATTCCAGTTGCATACATGTGATGTGCCCATGATGAGAAGCCGACAATGGATAATAGTACAAATGCAAAGATACCAGAATTGTAACTGTAAATTGGTTTTCTTGAGAATCTTGGAATAATTTCATACATCATACCAATAGCTGGAATGACAAGGACGTATACCTCAGGGTGGAATGTAAACCAGAACAAGTGAGCATATGAAATTGGATCTCCTCCCATTGCAGGATTAAAGAATCCAGTAACACCTAGTCTGTCAGTTAAGAGCATCAACAATGCTGCTGCAAATGTTGGAATTGCGACAAGAATGATTAATGATGATGACAAGAATGACCAAGCCAATAATGGAACTTGACCAATTGACATGTCTGGGTGTTTACATTTGAGAATTGTTACAACAAAGTTGATTGCACCAAGAACTGAAGATACACCTAAAATCTTTAGTCCAAAGATCCACATGTCTGCTGCTGGACCTGGAGCACTGATAATAGAATATGGAGGTGTTGCGTACCAAGTAAAGTCTGCAAAGCCTAACCAGATGAGTGCGCCTGATGGAGGAATCATCCAAAATGCGATTGCGTTAAGTTTTGGATAAGCCATGTCTTTGTATCTGACCATGATTGGAACAAAGTAGTTACCAACAGCAGATGCAAAGGGTATGATGAATAAGAAGATCAAAGTAGTTCCGTGAACTGTAAAGATTCTGTTAAACGTCATTGCATCACCAATGATTTGTGCTCCTGGTAAGAACAATTCAGCTCTGATTGCAAGTGCTAGTGCACCACCTAAGAACAAGAATCCTAGGGACATGATAAGATAAAGTAAACCTACATCAGTGTGATGGGTTGAGAACATTATTTGCCAAATTGGACGTGGTTTTTGTAATTCTAGAACCATTAGTTAATTCCCTCCAGTAATATGGATAAAAGCGTTATCAAGAGTGTGGCTCCTCCACAATTAATGTTCCACGCATATTATAGTGAATTAATCCACAATATTCTCTACATTGAATATCATGTTCTCCAACTGCATCAGGTGCAAACCATACGGTGTTAACTCTACCAGGAATTGCATCCATCAAAACAACATAATCGTGAATGTTAAAAGAGTGATTTACATCAGTTGAATGAATTTCAAATTTGTAGGCTTTACCTTTTTCAACATGTAATTCACCAATTTCTTTAGTACCATCTTCATGTTCAAAAGTCCAGAACCATTGTTGTCCTGTTACTTTGATAATTTCAGCGCCTTCAGGAACATGTTCAACTAGTCTTTCTGCTTCCCAGGCTTCTGCACCTACCCAACACATGATAGCAATTACCACTCCAACGTAAATCCATTCAGGCCAATTAGAGTGTCCAGCCATTTCTACCAGTCAGTCCCCTCATATGCTGTTGGTTTTGCTTTTGGATGAGATTCTCTAAATCTCCAAACTTGCCAGATCATAGTACCAGATACAACTGCACCTACAACAAATGCAATAGTCATCATTCTAAAGAACAAGTTCCAAATAACCACTCTACGATCAAGATATTCACCAGGTTCATCACCAGCAGCAAATGCATACTCTACTGCAGGAACTATCACCATAACGGCCAATACTAAGAATAACCCGACTATACCCTTCATCGTGAATGACTGACGTGACCTTTGATTTCTATTTAAGGGTTTTCAAGATTATTAGCTACCAGCGTTGATCGAAACGAGTTGGATGCATTACATTAAGTCCGGAAATCGAGAACTTTCGATCGTTTTCCCTAAAGAGATTCAATGAAGCATTTGCAATGATTAGCTCAAAGAGGTTTGTAGGAGATAGATCCACTATGGTAGACAACATTGCTTTGATCGGGTCCATATGAGTGACTAGTACAACATTTTGATCAGGGTGATTCTCAATGACATGGTCTACTATTCCTAGAACTCTTTTTTTGACTTGATCAAAAGTTTCTACCCCATTGTGAGCAATTTCAAGATCACCTTGATAGAATTTCATAAAGACATTTCCATGATCATTAAAAATTTCATCATATGCCATTCCAGTAAATTTTCCCATATCAAGTTCAATTAATCGTTCATCAATTGTGACATCAAGTGAATTATGTTTTCCCACAATTTCTGCCGTATGCTTTGCTCGTTGAATTGGGCTAGAGTAAATTGCAGAGATATTCATGTGTTCAAGTAACTCAGCAGTATGCTGTGCTTGTTGTTCACCTACTTCAGTTAATGGTACACCTTCAGTTCTACCTGCCAATATTCGATCAGTATTATTTTTTGCCTGACCATGTCTTAGGAAAATTATTTGTCCCAATCTAATCGAAATTCAAATAGAGATAATAATAACATTGTCTGTAATAATTCATGAAAATAGGAATTATTGGCGGTACCGGCGGAATGGGTAAAGGTTTTGCATTAAGGTGGTCCCAAAATCACGAGGTAATAGTTGGCTCTAGAGATGCAACAAGAGCATCAGAATCAGCTGCAGAATATACAAACATGGCAAAAGAAGCATTTGGAGAAATCAAAGGAAGTATCTCTGGAAATGATAATGTTTCAGTTGCAAAAGAAAGCGATGTACTGATTTTATCAATTCCATATGAGAATATTGATTCAGTATGTTCTGGAATATTACCTGAAGTTAGTGATAATTGTGTTGTAGTATCTCCAATTGTTCCAATGACTAAAACAGATGTAGGTTTTGAGTGTGTTTCAATTAAGGATAACAAACCATTCTCATACAAACTAGTATCAAACCACATGAAGAATAAATCAAAATTAGTATCTGCCTTTCACGTAATTTCTGAAAAGAAACTTGTCAATCCAACTTTAGAGTTAGATTATGACATTTTTGTTTGTGGAGACGACAAAGAAGCAGTGGGTGTAGTAAATACGCTGATTGATGAGATAAAAGGATTAAGATCAATCTACTTGGGACCAATTGAACTGTCATATTTGGCAGAAATGTCAACTCCATTGCTACTCAATGCGATGATTCAAAACAAGATAAAAAATCCTGGAATCAAAATCATCTAAGTCTATAATTTTATCATGAGCCACGAGTACTATAGGCGAGGTAGAAATTGGTATACTGCCATAGGCGTTTTATTTTCCGTTATGGCAGGAATTGTCTTAATCAGACAATTATTGATATGGGGACCAGAATTTGTTAGTGATTTTCTACTAAATGGAGAAATTACTAATGAAAAAGTATCCACAGCAATGTTGGCATTTGGTATTTTTATGATAGCATTAGGATTTAGAAAACATGAGCAAAAAAGATGAATTTCTAAAAACACAAAAGATTTTGCGTTTAGCTACTGTTGGAAAAAATAAAACTCCACATATTGTTCCTGTCTGGTATAGGTATAGTGGAAAAAAATTCTACATTGGGACAAATACTAGAACTCAAAAGGCAAAAAATCTAAAGAAAAACAATAGTGTTTCTTTTTGCATAGATGTGGGAATTAATGCTCCAAATATCTATGGCGTTATGGGACAAGGAAGATCAAATATAATTTTAGAAGAAAAAAAAGTAAAGAGCATAGCAAAAAAAATTCTATTACGATATTTCAAAACATTAGAAAATAAATCTGCAAAAGAATTACTAAATGATACTGATTGCATTATAGAAATTATTCCTGAAAAGGTTTCTGTATGGAATTACTGACTAACAAATTCTTCAATTTTGTTCATTGCAGAATCTAAAATTTCAAGACTAGGAAGATAAACCAATCTGAAATGGCCACTACCATATTGTTCCCCAAATCCAGAACCATGTACTGTTAGTACGCCTTTTGATTCTAAAAGTTTTGTAACAAATTCCTTGTCTGTTCCAAATCTATCATCTTCAATTTTTGGAAATGCATAAAACGATCCTTTAGGATTTGGACAAGAAAGTCCAGGCATTTCATTTAGTCGTTTTACAACCAAATCTCGATGTTTTTTAATTTCAGATACAAAATCAGAGATATAGTCTTGAGGACCTCGTAGAGACTCCAAGGCAGCATGTTGTACTGGCAGGCTAGTTGCTATTCTCACTCGGGCTAGTTTTGGAAGATTTTCACGTAATGCATCAAGTTTTGACGAATTGTTAAATGCGATATAACCAATTCTCCAGCCAGACATCAAGTGGACTTTGGAAAACCCATTTAGGACAATCACAGGAGAGTCTCCTGCAACTTTGCCAATTCCTACAAATTTTTCATCAAAGATGATTTGATCATAGATTTCATCACAAATTATGTAGAGATTATGCTGATTTGCAATTTCTACTAATTCTTTGAGTGATTTTTCATTAAATACAACACCAGTAGGATTGTTAGGACTAATCAGACAGATGGCAACAGTCTTTGAAGTGATTTTGGATTTTATATCATCAATATCAGGAGTAGAATTTTCCAAGTCAACTGCAAATTCTACAGGTACTCCACCATGCAATCTAACATAGGAAGCATATGGAGGATAATACGGTCCTGGGAGTAATACTTCATCTCCTTCTTCTACAATTGATGAAATAACCATGTCCAGTCCTTCAGAGACACCATTTGTAACCAGGATTTCATCAGCCGAAATAGATAATCCCTTGGCATTTTCTTTTTTTGCAATCTCTTGTCTTAATTCTAGTAATCCTTCTGAAGTGGAATAGTAATTTTCACCATTATTAATTGCATTAATCAAAGCTTGTTTGACATTATCAGGTGGCTGGAAACCAAATTGAACAGGGTCACCAATATTGAGATAATCTACTTGCATTCCTTTTTGTTGTACTTTTCTTGCTGCAAGAACAATATCTCTAATTGCATACTCTACACCTGCCACTTTTTTTGATACCTTCAAAGTATCTAGACAGATATTTAGGCCCGTTAAATTCTTACTTGTTTGGACTCGTTGCACAGCCTGGATAGTGCGGGCGGCTTCGAACCGCCAGGTCGAGGGATCGAAGCCCTCCGAGCCCTT